>WNGL01013536.1_pt1 | contig 11869 bp, 8 predicted proteins | sample 5400591 | NCBI WGS metagenome assembly WNGL01 (sample SAMN13153377, study PRJNA577476) | soil metagenome | isolation source: 80 cm soil or saprolite under Garry oak tree replicate 1 | place: USA:California | collected 2016-06-15
CTATTCAGGAGATTTACGATGAGCGGAATCTTGCAGTGTTGCGGGCGATGAGTCATGTTATCCGGATCTGTAGCGAGGCGGGTGTTACGACGTCTATCTGTGGCCAGGCGCCTTCGAACTATCCGGAAGTCGTCGAGTTCCTTGTTAGAGAGGGCGCGGTTAGTATGAGCGTGAATCCTGACAAGGTCATAGAGACGAAGCAGCTGGTCGCGGGGATCGAGCAGAAACTCATCCTCGAAGGTATGCGAAAGATGCGACAGAATAACGGTGATTCCGGAGCTCTCCAGCCACGATGGCCGAAGTAGTTCTACTAGTCATAGATGTTTGATGATCTAGTCGATTATGTCCGCGAGAACTATTCTCGAGCCTCAAAGATTGTAGAGCTGGGAGTAGGCAGCCGAATAGACGTTGCTGAGAGAATCAAGAAACATCTTCCCATGGCCGAGGTTCTTGTCACGGACAAGGATGAAGCATGGGTCCGGAAGCATATGACGAGTCAGATCCGAGCAGTTGCTGATGACGTGATGTTTCCGCAGACCTGGATCTATGAGAATGCGTCGCTAGTCTACTCGATCCATCCACCCTTCGAGATTGTAGAGCCGATGGTTGCGCTCGCCGGGAGGATAGGGGCCGATCTTCTAGTGATGCCAGTCTCGGATGAGCAGGAAATGTTTCATGATGGCTGGCGGAAGCTTGTCAGGAATGGAAGGACGCTCGGCTGGCTCCGAACCTTCAGAAAGGAACAACATTAGCCCAGAACGGAATATAGAATCATCCGGTTTTCTGCGTCGCGAGACAGGCCTGCATACCTTCTTTTTCTAGCTAGCCTATTGCTAGCCGGATCTTAACAGGGACCGAGCAAGAACCCCGTTCGCATCTTCTCAAGCGTCATACTGATCTTATCATTGACTCGGACCCTCAGGCGTTTTCCAGGCGACTTCCTTGGCACCCTCAGGACCCTACCAAGTTCGCCTTCTGATCTGCCTCTCATCGCGGGGGCTGGCCGGGGACGAGAATCTGGAAATATGGGGTGTCATGCAAAATAGCGCTGATTGGGAGACGATTGGCCCTGGCCAGAGTTAGAAAGGTCGGAGGGAGGCTCGTCGTAACGATTCCCCGAAAGGCTGCGGAGGAGGAGGGAGTAAAATCCGGAGACCTCGTGAATATCGAGGTGCGGAAACCCAAGAAGAGCTTCTTCGGCTCAGACCGTGGAGTAGGCCCCTTCACCGTCGACGATGAGATGACTGACCACGACTAGGTACGTTGTCTGACGTGAAGACAGGAAAGCATCTGCTGGAGAAATTCACGCAGAACAACGGAAGACCAAGAAAGATTTTCCGCAAGCAGACGCCTTCGTCCTAGCCGCTGCTAGGAGCAGATCCTCTAAGGTTCTGACCGGAGATCCTCACTTCAAAGACGTCCACGAAGCAGTCATGATCTGACTCAACGCAATCTGGGGTTCCATCTCGTAGCCTGGAAACGCTACTGGCTCGGTAGACGATAATTCCGAGCACCCGTGCTGCCCCCGGGGACTCCGCTGAGACTCTCGGTCCACTAAACGATAGAGCTATGGTTCTTGTTGTTAATCTCCGCCGCTGAACCTTTCCAAGTGTTCTCGACCAGCTCCACAACATCCGCCAGATGGGCACCCAACTCTCCAAGCCGCTTCCCCGTCTCCGGGTCGTCCTCGCCGAAGAAAGAGCTAAGCCTGCCGAGAATAACCATACACTTTCTGATCGTCGCCACTTCGTATCGTATCTGCTCGCCGACCGCCATATCCCAAAGGATTGCCCTCCGCTTTACGACAACCTCCGAAGCCTCAGCCTCAGAATCCGTCTCGGTCTCTAACATGCTCGCTGAATCGGAGCCGGTCCGTGTTTAGAACCCGTGTAACTCTATCGCGGATTCCAAAGTGACAACGCTGATTCCTGCTTCTCAGGGTCCGGCTCGGTCGACGCCTTCTCGGCATCTTGCCGAATTTCGCTTATCCTAAGCGTTTTCGAGAACCGTAGGTCGAGCAATCCTTTAGTTATCGATCGCCCTACTTCTATCGGTCAAGTAAGCTATGAAGAGGCGTTGGTAGTGGGACGCTCTCAGCTCTGGTTTGCCAGAGGCCTCATTCACAACCGATAGACCCACCGCCCCAGGCTGGACTCTTGGAGTCAGCGGAAAAATGTCTCGTTGAACTTGAAGAACACTTCCTCTCCCTCGAACAGCCGGGCAAAGATGTCGTGCTCATCGACCCTAAGACAGTCTCGACAACACTTCAGCTTGAAACAGGACGCTGGAACTAAGGCAAGGTGACTCTGACATTCAATTCATCGTCTGAAGCTGACATGGTAGCGCACGAAGCACGCAAACTATTTTCGTGACACTTTCTATTCTTGAGAATAGAGATCTCCACCATATTGTTGGACCGTGCCAGTTAATGTGGAATTTGTCCACACCCAACTCCGACTACGTCGAACCGCCGCCCAACTGGAAATGGCTTCTGTACTTTTTGCTAGCATTCGCAATAATCCTACTGATAATCTTGTTAGGAGGATCCTACGGATTCTGGATCTGAGCCGGCCTCCAACATTCCGAGTCTCAGTTCAAATTCTTCGTTGATATGAAGCGGAGAAGGCAGCTTTGCACAGGACTATCAGGCCCACCCACGGCATTGACGCAGAGTGTGTCTACATAGGCTAAATTCCCAGTTCTTCCCGGAGAAAATCTTTCACGCCATCCCTTCCCGTTGCCCTAAGCCAGATAGGCCCTTGATCACGGTGCAATTCTAGAGTGAGTGTGAGGAAGGGACAGCAGAGCTGTTCCAGAGTAGCCCACTCCGATAAGTTTCGGGAGCAAGTCTTTTGCTAAGAGGTCGTATCGTTTTCTCTGTTCTTGGTCTATGGCTGAAAGGTTGCAAGAAAAGGCGTTCACTGCACTTCAGATGATCAGTTTCTTTCTAAGGTACATAAATAATGAAGTTCCTGCACGGTAACTTGCTTACGCTGTAGTTAGGATCATCATGATGAAGGGGTGCTCAGATTCGCACTTCAGGTCAGAGAAAGCCCCCTAACTTCGTCGCGTCGCAAAGTACCAGAGGTTTCCTTCCGGGTCCCGTGCCGAGTACTCTCGCTGGCCGTACGGCTGGTCTGTCGGCGGAGAATCTATGGTGGCTCCGGCACTCTTGGCATGATGATAGTGAGAGTCAACGTCGTCGACGAAGACTACGAGACCGCCTGGTTGCGCCGGCAAAGACCGGGCAGAGACGAGGCCGTGTTCGGGGTCGACCCGATGGATCCAGATTACCGAGTCGCCAGTATGTACCTCGGCATGGAACGGCCGACCGCTGGGATCTCGAATCAGTTGGCCCTGCTTGAATCCGAAGACGTCCACGAGGAACCGCTGGGCGGCTTCCATGTCTTCATACACTCGCAGAGGAATGATGGGCTGGGCTCCCATGCTAGAACCTCAAGCCTCGATTTGCAAACTTAAGGATATCGAGAAACTTTTCCACGTTGCGACGAGCGAGTTAGTTGACTTAGAAAGTAAAATCCCAACCGCCTTTCAGATTGTCCAACCAAATCTGATTCTGCGCATCACTGTGATTCTCAAAGAGTAGTTTGCCACCATAGTAAGCGATCTCACCCAAGTTCCACATGTGTCCGTAAAATTCCATCAGATCTCGGTCGATAATACTATCCTTGGAAAATACACCGTAGCCTTTCATGACTGGTTCAACATTATCCTTAAAGAACAAAAGATCCTTTTCTTTTGGAGCGAAAATTGGGTCATCCCAGTCGAGAAGATGAATTTCACCGGTATCAGAACACAGTATGTTACCGGGTGATGGTTCGCCATGACAGTTGACAAATTCGAGTTTCATTGCTTTTACCTTGCGCTGGAGTTTTTCCAGTGTCTCTAACTCTCGAATGAACTCTTGTCTATGGGGTCCGAGGAAAACTTCGAGTTGTGTCTTGTATTTGGTCGAATCGCCAGTCATCTCTGACATGTGACTAAGAATTGCTACGAGTCGATCTTTGAATGGAATCGCAAAATTCTCTCTTACTGAATATTCCCCAACTATCGTCTTTGACTGATGGATCTTTCCCAACAATGCGCCGAGTCTTTCCAATTGCGTGTCAGTTAACTTGTGCTCCTGGGCCGTTTTGCCGGATATCCAATCAAAGAGCGCAATCTGAAAGTCACGAACTTGTATCCGCATCTGACCATGGATAGTTGCAATAGGATGCGCGATATTCACTATACCCGCTCTGGCGAAGAGATCGTGCGCAAACCTGAATGCAGAGTCAGGTATCTTATCATCCCAGTAAATCCTGAGGAAGAAGCTCTTGTGGTTTGAGCTCTCAATTATGCACCCTCTTGCAGCCTCCCATTTTGGGACAAGGGTGAAGTTGACCACCCTAATTCCAAATTTCTGCTGTATGATGTCTTGCAGTAATGATTTGTCTATCCTGGAATCAGTCAACATCTTACATTATCTCTCTCCAGATTGCGGTTCTGCCACTCGTGAAGACGTAGTTGCCGCTGATATTGGTTAGCGGAATCGGCCTGGCCATACTCGATGTCGCGAACCAGTCCTCTACGGAATCTGCCTCTTGCTCGTGAGGCTTGAAACTCTACAAGCTCGGTAGACGGTAATTTCGAAAGTTTCAATCAGAATTTGTCCCACTCTCCTACTCATCTACATCGACCACCATACCGAGTCCCATGCAAAGCCTCGATTGCAAAGTCTTCTGCCGAACATGCCAAGAACCAACATACCGCGAGCTCCGATATCGATCCGACTTCCAGTTCGTAGGCAGACTGCTAGTCTGCCAGAATTGTGGCGAAACAATCTTCGAACCAGTCGGCTCTGGGACGGTGTGCCAAGACTGTTGACAAGCTTACAAGTAATGTGGCTACTAGACCTACGCGAACTACCAGAAGAGAGCGGCCGTAGACCCCAACAAGACCGTCGAACCAAAAGGATCCCTTCCAAACAGAATCTCAGTCACAGGACACAAACCCGCCGAAATGTCAACGCGAAAGCTCACTGAGTCTCGTTAGCCAGTCTCGTGGCCCCCTTTTCTAGAGGGCTCTCCCCAGTTGAAACTGATCTAGGCGAGTGCCACACTTCAGGGCGCAGAACAGAACAGTCCACCCTTTTCCCAAGTGCAAATTATCGCATGATCAAGCGTGAAAATCTTGCAGATCAAAATCGCCTTCCCCGAAATCTGATCGTCGAAGAGGCGAAGAGAACGCAAGTTGACAGGATCGACCTGGAGATACTACCAACAAACAAGATAGCCGTGATTTTCTGGAAGACTCTCGGCTTCGAAACCCACGGACGGACCATCTACAGCCGAGAACTTCTGCATCCATATTGAGGCATGTAAACGCTCCAACCTGGAGGAAGTCTATATCTCAAGCCATCCTAGTCAGGCTTGAGCTTCCACCATACTACAAAAATCATAAATACGCTACCCCCGGGCCATATTGAACCTTTTGTAAGGTTTTCACAATGGGCTTGAAGTTAGAACGGTTGCTCCAACTTTTCGCAGCGTTTGCCCTAATGGCCATAATCAGCACATCCCCTGCCACGATAGCAGCAGCCCAGTTTGTTTTCGATACTCCAGACGTATCGAACCTCCTTATCCAAGATGATACGTCCCCGCCGATTATCGACCCGCAACTTGCCGGTGCCACCGGACCCATCCAGTTGGTCGTTCAACTCTCAGCTGCGCCATTGGCCGTGGCTGATGGCGTAAACGCCAAGCAGTTGGGGAGCAATCTTAGTCCCGCCAAGCAGCGCACCTATCTCAGCCAGTTGTCCCAGTTGCAAGACGGGATGATGAGCCAGATCAGTAGCCTTGGGGGGCAGGTTGTCGCTCGTCTGGGCAAGGTCCTTGACGCTTTGATTGTTAATATCGACGCATCCCAGGTCAACGCGTTGGCGTCTTTTTCCAACGTGAAATCAATACGCCCAGTCCATGCGTTCGACATTGACCTGAGCGATGTAGTTCCGTACATCGGCGCCCAGGCCGTCCATAGCCTCGGCATTGACGGCACGGGCGTTAGAGTTGCAGTGTTGGACACGGGAATAGACTATACACACGCCGACTTAGGAGGCGCTGGCACAGCGTCCGCTTACACGGCTGCTTACGGCACTACGATTGATGATGCAAGAAACAGGAATACCGACGGGTTGTTCCCAACGTCCAAGCTCATAGGAGGCTTTGACTTTGTCGGGGAACATTGGCCATCTCCTGACCCTGCCTGCGGCCTTGATGGTGGCGGGAACCCGCTAGTCTGCCTCCGACCAGACCCTGACCCGATCGACTGTGGGCCAGCGGTCATTCCCGCGCCCTGCGCCGGTGGACACGGGACCCACACCTCAAGCATCATTGCGGGCGTAGCTGGAGTGGCTCCCGGTGCCAAGCTCTACGCTGTTAAGGTATGTAGCGCCGTTTCCACGGCCTGCAGCGGTGTCGCCCTTCTCCAAGGCATGGAGTTCGCCCTAGACCCGAACGGCGACGGCAACCTGTCTGACGCCGTAGACGTGATCAACATGTCCCTCGGCAACTCCTACGGCCAAGCGGAGGACGACCTCAGCGAGGCAAGCACCAACGCCGTCAACTTTGGCGTAGTCGTCGTCGCATCTGCTGGCAACAGCGCGGACCGGCCCTACATTGTGAGCTCGCCTTCAACCGCCCCCGGGGTCATCAGCGTGGCGGCCACCATGCACCCCTTGGCCAAGATGTATCTGTTGGAGACACCCACCACACCTCCGGTGGGCTCGATCTGGCAATCCTGGTCGCTGGCTCCGTCCCTCGTCTCGGGAACCCTCGTCTATGACACGACCAGTGCAAGCACGAGCCTCGGCTGCACAAATGCCGCAGGCGGAAACCCCTGGGTCGGCACACCACACCTAGGACAGATCCTGCTAATCGACCGAGGCCTCTGCGCGGTAAGCCGCAAAGTAGCAAACGCCGGCGCGGCAGGCGCCGTGGCCGCGGTAATAGCCAACAATGTTGCCCAGGCACCTGGCGACCTCCCACCGACCTTCTCGTTCGGAGGCGGGGTCCAGACAATCTCAGGCTACACTATAACCCTGGTTGATGGGAACACCCTCAAGACAGGCGGGCTGGGGCAGACTGCGACGATAAACCCGGCCAACGCCGTAAGCCTGGTCAAGAACATGGCATCCTTCTCATCGCGCGGCCCCAGCTACAGCAACAACGCCATCAAACCCGACATCGGGGCCCCGGGCACGGACATCATCTCGGCAGAAGCCGGCACTGGCACAGGCCGCACACCCTTCGCCGGAACCTCGGCCTCGGCCCCGGTCATAACGGGCACGGCAGCGTTACTGGTTGAAGCCTATCCCACCCGCACCCCCGGAGAGGTCAAGGCACTGCTAATGGATACGGCGGAGACCAACATCGGAATCAACCCCGTAAGCCTTGCGGGCGTCCTTGCCCCAATCACGCGCATTGGCGGTGGCGAGGTACGAGTGGACCGGGCGCTGGCCACCAAGACCTCGGCCTGGGACAACGCCAACCCTGTGGCCGTCAGCCTGTCGTTTGGCTATCATGCAATGAGCATGTCAGCCCAGTTCGTAAAGACAGTGGCGGTCCGCAACTACGGCAGCACCACACAGACCTACTCGATTACACCCACCTTCCGCTATGCATCGGACGCGGCGAGCGGTGCAGTGACAATCAGTGCTCCCTCAACTATCACGGTCACGGCAGGTAGCACCGGGACCTTCAAGCTGAAGCTGGCAGTGGACGTGACTAAACTGCCGATCTGGACCCTCAACGGTGGCAGTAGAGGTGGCGACGGGTTCCGCCTGCAAGGAGTCGAATTCGACGGGTACATCAACATCTCGAACAGCGTCGACAGTGTTCACCTGGCCTGGCAGATACTCCCCCACAGGGCCGCGACAGTCACGCCCTCCACGGCCACGGTGACCCTTTCAGGAGGAACGGGCAGTGTCACGCTGGGCAATGCGGGTGGCGCAGTTGACGGCCGGGTGGAAGTCTTCTCCCTAGTGGGCTCGAGCGGAAGGATACCCGTGAGCACCCTGCCACAGCCCGGCGACAACTTTGCCATCATCGACCTCAAGGCCATCGGAGTACGGCTGGTCACCGCCGGCGGGCAGCCCGCGGTCCAGTTCGCCATCAACACCTTCGGCATCAGATCGCACCCCAACTACCCCGCCGAGTTTGACATACTCATCGATTCCGATAACAACGGAACTCCTGACCACGTCGTCTTCAACCGGGAGAATGGAGCCTTCGCGTCGACCGGCCAGAACGTGGTTGCTGCGGGGGCGCTACCCTCCGGCCCATTCCTGATCCGCTTCTTCTCAGACGCGGACCTAGACTCGGCCAACATCATCTTGACCGCGAGACTATCGGACATCGGCCTGACGCCCACGACCCAGTTCACCTTCTCGGTCTTCGCCGTTGACAACTACTTCACGGGCCTGGTCACGGACGCCATCGTGGGAATGACCTACACTCTGGCCACACCCCGTTTCGTAAGCTCAGGCATACCCTCCACAGGCGTGCCAGCAGGTGGCAGCAGCACCCTTACCATCAACAGCGTACCCGGCGGAGCGGCGGCCTCACCATCACAGACGGGCCTACTGCTACTCTACCGGGATGGACTGGCTGACCACGAGCGGGACCTGATAACCGTCACTGACGGCTAGAACCATAACCCTGACCGGACAGAAATCCTCCGAGAGATGAGTCCATAAGCCTCCTACAGAACTGTTGGGCCAGCATCGGGAAGACGGTCCAATGACCGTCAATTGCCGGGGGGCGCAATGATCGGGGCTTGTTCCGCGCCTGTCCGGTTTGAAACAGAACAGTCTGCCGCCAGACCGAGTGAGAGTTACTGTCTGTTAATTCTCCTCCGACTGCGACTTTCGCGTCCCGACCCATCAACTGCGCTGAGATTTCGAGCAACCAATTCCCCGGGTAACGGGTCTTCTGGGCGAGTCGAGAGATTCTGGGCGAAGATAGGCGAGTCAGGCGTTTCAGGAAGAGCGGGTTCATAGCAAGAAAACCGCGGGAAAACAAAACCACCCCCCGACAGATTCCAGATCAGGGTTCATTTTTGAATGATTTGCAGGGAAATGGATTGCTAGGGTCCGTGCCGAATCTATTGAAGCCTACAAGCAATGTGGCTACTAGACCTGCGCGAGCGTCCCGACGAGACCCGCGATGGGCGCAAGCGGGACGATCGCGTCAAGAAACCCTCTAAGAATTATCACAAAGGTCTCAGCCGCCAGGCTCGATAAGTCTCAGACCAGAATATCGCCACATTGAACCCTCCGAAGATGAACGCTACGATATTATGAGTTGAAAAATCGGGAGGGTAGAGAATAGGGTAGAGAACGAGCATTACCGTGAACATTGCGGAAAAGAAAAGGTGTCTAGGGAGTAGGAAGCCCAAAACGCCAACAAAGTTCTGTAAGACACCCACCTCGATCTGTTCGGCGAGATGATACTCGCCTGTCGAGTCCTTCTCCACCAACCCTAGTGTTCGCAGCTTTTCCAAATGATGTAGCGCAACGCTGGGACTGCTCATTCCCAGAGCACGTTGAACAGACCTCACTCCGATTGGTTCACTCCTCGTCTTTAGAAGGTGCCAGTAGACACGTAGAGTGAGTCCCTTCAGCTCAGACTCTATGATCCTGTCCCGGTCTTCAGTCAAAAAATGGTCCTCGGGAAGAAGAATAGCGTCAGATCAATACAAGTCTGTTCATTTGCAGGAGTGTTTTGATCTGTGAACACCCCGTTCTAAACACTGGCCTTAAGGTCCCCCGTCTCGTACATCAAGTCCATGAGGCCGCCAGCAGACCAGAGACTGAATCAGAATCTACATTCTGGTCAGTATGGTCCCCAGGTTATGCGAGTCGCATCGAACTGGGACGAGAGGAGGATATTGCCGTGAAGGTTGGCCCTAACACTAGGACTGCCCTTGGGCTGACGCTCGGAGTCATAGCCGGACTGGCGCTAATACTACTTCCCGGAATAGTGGTCTTGCACTCTCCAACTCCCAGCGCTACTGACCAGCATGTCATGGTCCCTTTCACATCTTATCAGGAGTTGCACAGCTTCATTTTCACAAAGAGCTGCAACAGCACCGAAGTACGTAACCTCTACAATCCCACTCCCGCTCCGGTAATCCAGAACACGAACACGAATGGTCTCAACATTGGCGGGTTCACTGGCAGTGTTTCCACCACTGCCACAAGTGGAACCTCCACGGTTTCAATATCAACGAGCGCAACTCCCAGCCACTCTGAAACAAACGCTCAGGTGGCAGGCGTCGACGAGCTTGACACAGTAAAGAACGACGGCACCTACATCTACACGGTAACCAATAACACCGTCGCGATCGTCCTCGCCTACCCCGTCACCGACGCAAAATTGCTGGCCCACGTATCCGTGAACGGTACGCTCCAGGGAATTTTCGTCGACGGCAACAAGCTAGTTGTTGTCAGTCAGCAGTACCAGCAGTACCCTTCACCATTTACTGCTACCTTGCAACCTGCGGGTTCTTCTATCGCTGTCTATCCAATATTCCTCAACTATCCCCAAACCACTTCTCTATCCATCTTCGACATTTCTAACCATGCCAGTCCAGTGTTGACAACTACTCTCGTAGTAAATGGAACTCTGGCCGGAGCCCGGCTAATTGGAGACTACGCTTACTTGGTAGCGACACAACCAGTCTACTGCACGGGGCCAATTCTGCTTCCGGTCAATGTGGTAAACGGGCAGGCGTTGACAACTGGGATTGCGACGGTCTATCATTCTGATATCGCCGATGTAGCTAACAGCTTCACCACGGTTGTTGGAATCAACGTAACCCAAGCCAACCCTACTCCAGTAGCTAAGATCTTCCTCATCGGGACGAGCAGTAACATCTACGTCTCACTTCACCAGATCTATCTCACTCAGCCAATCTGGAGTCAGGTCGAACAGACCGCGGTGCACCGCATCAGTATTGATGGTGCAAGCATCAGCTATCAGGCGACGGGTACTGTGTCTGGCCATGTTCTGAACCAGTTCTCCATGGACGAGTACAACGGCAACTTCCGCATCGCCACAACCGGCTACAGCTTCAACCAAGTAGCCTCGACGGGAGGCGTATCGTCTACTTACATCCAACAAACCAACCTGTACGTCTTGGACAGCGGCCTCCACATCATCGGAAAGCTCGAAGGACTATCGCCCGGTGAAATGTTCTACGCGGCCAGGTTCATGGGAGACAGAGCATACCTAGTCACTTTTCAGAGAATGGACCCGTTGTTCGTCATCGGACTGCAAGACCCCACCCAGCCCAAGGTCCTAGGCCAGCTCAACATCCCTGGAGTCTCCGACTATCTGCAGCCCTACGATGAGACTCACTTGATTGGTTTCGGAAAATCTTCGACGAACGTTACCTGGGAGAACGCTGCACTGTTCCAGGGTCTCAAGCTCAGCCTCTTCGACGTTACAGACCCAAGCAACCCTATTGATACGAGTAACTACTCGGTCGGAGCCCGGGGGAGTGACTCTCCAGCTTTGACCGATCACAAGTCAGTGCTCTTCGACAAGTCTCTCAACCAGCTGGTAATACCTCTGACGATCGCGCAGGCTCAACCGGACCCAACTTGCACATGGTGCTACAATACTCCTGTCTGGCAGGGAGCCTACGTGTTCAACATCACCATTCAGAACGGAATCGTCTTCCGCGGCGGAATAACACACCTCGCCACAGGCCAACTTCCCAGCTGGAACAACAGCAGCTTCTTCGTTACCCGCGCTCTCTACATCGGCAGCGTACTCTACACAATCAGCAACAACATGGTCAAGAT
>WNGL01008647.1_pt1 | contig 11868 bp, 9 predicted proteins | sample 5400591 | NCBI WGS metagenome assembly WNGL01 (sample SAMN13153377, study PRJNA577476) | soil metagenome | isolation source: 80 cm soil or saprolite under Garry oak tree replicate 1 | place: USA:California | collected 2016-06-15
AACGGCGGCCGCGTAGAGGGCGCCGGGAACGAAGCCGATGGCGGCGCCCAGGGCGGCCCGGTTCCGCCGGCCTCGGGCCACCTCGAGGCGGTCGAGCGACGCGAAAGGGACGCGGAGGACGGCCCCCTCGCGGCCGCGCGCGATGACGAGCGCAGCTCCGTCGATCTCCAGGACCTTTCCCGTCAAGAGGTGGCGCTCGCCGGTCATCCGAAGGCGCACGCGGTCGCCCACGAAGGCCGCCGCGGCGCGCGGGTCCGGTGGCTCCTCCCCGGCCGCCCCGACGGCGCTCGCCACGACCACCAGGATCAACACCATCGACGACACCCTCTTCCCCATCGATCCCCTCCTCGCACCCCAGATTTCGGCCTTTTCGGCCCGGAAGTCCTCAAGCGAGTCCAGCGGTTCGCCAAGGGATTTCCAAAGGGGAGAGAACGGTACAATCCGCAGCCTCGGGCATGAGCGTGGCTACCCCGCTGCTGCTTCTCCAGGTCACTCGCGCCGACGTGCGCGACATGCTCAGGGCCGACGCCCTGGGCCTCGTGCTGGGCGTGCTCCTGCTCGCGGTTGGTCTCCTGTCGGCTGCCTTCTACGGGAGGTCGCGTCGGCGGGAGGCGTCTCTTCTCTGGCTGGGCTCGTTGGCGCTGCTCTACGGCCTGCGCCTGCTCGCGCGCAGCACCGCTTTCCGCCTCCTCTGCTTCGAAGGTGGCCAGTACGTCACGGCGGCGTATCTCTTCCTCGACCGTCGCGCCGGCCTCATGCGGTACGGCGCGGCCGGGCATCCGCCCATGCTGCGGGTAGGGACGCGGCGCCGGAGGTTCGCGAGGTCGAGCAGAACGGCCTCGCCCTCGGCTGGTTGGACGGAGGCGTAGGATAGGTTGCGTGAGCAGCGATGAGTTCACTCCGCCTCAGGGCGTAACGTCGGCGCGCAGGGAAGCGGTCAGTGGGACGCATCGCCATTTCTGGTCCGACGTTACGTCCTTGGAGGGCGAGTATACCGAGGAGCTGTGCACGGGCGAGAAATGGTGTCCCGGGGAGCATGTTTTCCCCAAGGGATGTGGCGCACGACGCCGCATCCTCAAAACGGCCGCCGTGTGGCCAGCGTCACGCCATGATCACCGCCCTCCGGACGAGGCGTGGGAGCTGTTGCATCCTGGGAGGACGGATCCAGGGGGCGGATGACCGAGCCGGAGGCCCCTGGGTACTTCGTGTCGTCTGCTACCAACTTTCGGTAGTCGAGAGCCCTACCGCGTGCCCTCGGGCGGTCCCCGACAGGGTTCGGCCGGGGCGACAACCAACGCGATCTGAACGACTTCCGCTGGTCGGCGGCTCGGGGACAGGCCGTCACCACGATCGAGGCCCGCCCTTTGCAAGAGGTCCCGAAGACACGGCCGCGCTCGAGTTCAGCCGCGACCCCCAGGTCGAGTCATGAGATCGATGGGTCCTGGATGACGGAGCAGCCGACAGCGAGGGCCTTGGTTCTGGTGCCGATGACGATGACGAGGGGGAGGGCACGGCCCGCAGAGCAGTGCGCTCGGGGTCGGTACCCTCCCGGGATGGTCCCAAATGCCCGCCAAGCTGACGCTGCATCCACCGGAGCGTGCACCCCGGGTCGTGGTGATACGGGATGGGGAGAACCTGGAGATCGGACGCGACTTCTGCTGTGACCTCGTCCTCGAGGATCCGAGCGTCTCGAGGCGCCACGCGCGCCTGGGCTGGAACGGGGTCGGCTGGACGCTGGTGGATGTCGGCAGCAAGAACGGCACCACGGTAAACGGCGGGCCGGCGCGAGGCGCCGAGCTCCAGGACGGCGACTGGATCGGGTTCGGGCGGTTGAGGGGCCGCTTCGAGCGCCTCTCCGCCACCCAGGCCGCGGCTCTCGACTCGGAGCGCCTGGCGCGGATCCAGAGCTCCGCCCAGATGCGGCGCCGGCTCAGCTCCGACCTGGGGCCCGCGGACCTCCTCGTGCGCCTCCTGGAATCCGCCATGGAACTGACGCGGAGCGAGCGCGGCTTCGTCCTGGTGATGGGCCCCGACGGGAAGCTCCAGGTCAAGGTGGCCTCCGGTTTCTCGCCCGCGGCGCTTCACGACGAGCGGTTCCGCGGCAGCGTCGGGGCCGCGCGACAGGTTCTCGAGACGGGAGCCGCGGTCGTGCTCGCCGACGTCCGCGCCGACCCCCGCCTGGGGAAGCGCCCCAGCGTGGCGGCCCTCGGCATCGCGTCCCTGGCCTGCGTCCCCCTCCGCCAGCAGGGGAAGATCCTGGGGCTGATCTACGTGGACAGCCGCAAGATCGGTCCGAGCTTCACCCAGCTCGACTTCGAGATCCTCGAAGCCCTGGCCGACCACGCGGCGACGATCCTGGCCGGGTCCCCGTTCGACCACAACACCCGCGTCCTCCCCACGGATGGCGCGGTGGTCGCGGAGCTCCAGCACCGCATCGAGGAGCTACTCCCGGCGGTGTGAGGCTTCACCGTTTGATCCGACTACCCCGGATCTATCGCCCCATGAGGGTTCGCGCTTCCGGGGCTTCGACGGGGTGCGAGAACAAATAACCCTGGCCGTAGTCGCAGCCCATGGCGCGCAGCTCCGCGAGCTGCTCCGCCGTCTCCACGCCCTCCGCGACCACGTCCATGTTCAGGTTGTGGGCGAGGGCCACGATGGTGCGGACGATCTCCAGGTTCCCCGGTCGATCGCACATGTTGCCGACGAAGGACTGGTCGATCTTGAGGGTGTCCACGGGGAGGCGGTTCAGGTGGCTCAGCGAGGAGTGGCCGGTCCCGAAGTCGTCGATGCTCACCCGCAGGTCGAGCTCCCTCAGGCGCGACAGCGTGTTCCCGGCTGACTCCTCGTTCTCCATGAGGATGTCCTCCGTGACCTCGACCTTGATCCGCCGGGAGAGCGCACCGACCGGGCGGAGTATGCGGCCCAGATCCTCGACCAGGTTCGGCTGCAGGAGCTCCTTGCCGGACAGGTTCAGGCTGAGGAACCAGGGAAGCTCCGCCCGCGACTCCGCCTGCCAGGCCTGCATCTGACGGCACCCCTCGCCGAACACCCATCGGCCGATGGGAAGGATCAGGCCCGTCTCCTCCGCCAGAGGGAGGAACTCGGCGGGCAGGACGAGGCCCCGCCGCGGGTGCTGCCAGCGCACGAGGCCTTCGAAGCCGGCGATCCGGTCGTCGGCCAGGGAAACGATGGGCTGGTAATGGACGCGGAGCTCCTGACGCTCCACGGCCCGCCGCAGCTCCATCTCGAGACCGAGGAGCGAGACGGCCCGCTCGTGCATGGCCTCGTCGAACACCTGACAGCACCCGCCGCCCCGGGCCTTGGCGCGGTACATGGCGGTGTCGGCGTCCCGGAGGATTTCCCCGGGTCGGTGGTGGCTCGGGGTGCTGACCGCGATGCCGACGCTCGCCCCGATCACGACCTCGTGACCGTCGATCTCGAGGGGCGGGGACAGGTCGTAGTGGATCCGCTCCGCGACGCGGATCGCGTCGTCCGCGCCGTCGATGTCTTCCAGGAGGACCGTGAACTCGTCGCCCCCGAAGCGGGCCACGGTGTCCTGCGGCCGAACGCACGCCCTCAACCTCCGGGCCACCGCCACCAGGAGACGGTCGCCCGCCAGGTGACCCAGGCCGTCGTTGACGTGCTTGAAGCGGTCGAGGTCGAGAAGGAGGGTACCGACGGGTTGGCCCTTGCGCCGCGTGCGCTCGAGCGCGTGGGCCAGCCGGTCCATGAAGAGCGCGCGGTTCGGCAGGCCGGTGAGCGCGTCGTGGAGGACGGCATGGAGAAGGCGCTGTTCCGCCTGCTTGCGCTCGGTGATGTCGAGGGCGACGCCGATGGTACCGGCGATGGAGCCCTTGCCATCGCGCAGCGGCTCCACGTGCGCCTGAAACGTGCGGCCTCCCCACTCCATGTCGTAGTTCACCGATTCGCCCTGGAGCGCCCGGTGATGGGCGGCAATGGGCGGGAAGCCGGGATCCTGCGTGTCCAGGTATTCGAGCAGGGTTCGGCCCACCGCTTCGTCGGGTCGCCGGTTCATGCCCCCGAGGCCGGCCCCGAGCGAAGACGTGATCCGGAAATCGACGTCCGTGGACCAGATGACGGCGGGCATCTGCTCCGTGAGCATCCGCAGCCGCGCCTGCTCCTCACGCCGGGCCCGGTCTGTCCGAGCCCCGGAAGCCGCGGCCGCGCGGCCCTTGCGGGAAGATCCGGCCCGAACCGGTCGGCGAGCGTCGATGCGTCGAAAAGCGTGGGCTTTCATCGGGCACCTCCTCTCGGCTGCGCTCCGGACGGCCTCGGTCGAGGCCTGTTGCGCAGCGTCGGCTCCTGGCGGCCCGGCTGGCCCCACGGCCTTCAGGCCGAGGGCCCCGCGGCTCTGCGTCCCCGAGTTGCCTCGGGTTTGCTCTGTGTCAGGAGGTGGGATCGAGCGGCGTCTCGTCCAAGGAGGAAGCTAGGCCGCCCTCCGGGGACGGGGGTGTGCGGGGGATCACGCCCCGCGCCGATCGTGAGGAAGGACACAGGCTCGTGGCGCGGAAGGAGACGAATTTCGGTCAGCTCAGCGACATCCGAGGCGCCGAGGCCCCGGCTCGCGGTACTCCCTCACGAGGTCCTCGATCCTCTCGCGCTCGGGCCCCGGGAGGGCATGGAACCGCAGCCCGCACCCGGGAGGAAGGCTGTGCACCTTGTGAGCCTGCCCCGAGTTCTCCCAGCACACCTCGGCTTCCACGACGATCGGGATGTCGTTTCCCGGAAGCTTGAAGCGAAGCTGCACTTTCTCCCCGACCGGCGGGATGGGGTGGATGCCGATGTAAACGCCGTCGGCGCTGATGTTGCAGCAGACGGCATCCCGCGGGCCGTCCCCCCACTCCACTCGGCAGCGCCGAACGAAGGGCACCCGCCACAACTTGGAGTAGGGCTGGTGGATCATGGCGAAGGCTGCGCGGACAGACGCGTGCGCGCAGTGCGCCCGCGCACAGGAGGCTAAGCGCCCGGATTCATTGGAGATTCGGAGGCAGATCGCCCTCCCGAAGCACACCGTCCTCGTCGTGCTACAATAAGGTGAAAAAGCAGGCGGTTCCCGCAGGCCCCCTCCCGATCAACCTGGCCCCGGGCCAAGGCTGATCTAGCCTTAAGGTTGGCGCATCTGCATGACCAAAGTCCTGATCGTTGGTTCCGCAGACCTCGGCACGGATCTCGAGCGCACGATCCTCTGGGCGGACGGAGTCGAGCGCGCGCTGGTGTCCACGCCGGGCGGAGCTCTGGAGGTGGCTCGGGCTTTCATCCCCAGCGTCGTGGTCGTCGACGGCGCCGATGCCGCCGCCGCTCTTGGTTTGATAAGCCGGCTCCGTGACAACGCGGGGACGCGACGCTCCTCGATCGTGGTCGTGTCCCGGGACACCGCCCTTCCCGAGGAGGAGCTCCGACAGGCGGGGGCCAACCTCGTGCTCACGGGGCCCGTGGATCCGCCGCTCTGGAACACGCGCCTGGGAGAGCTCCTCATCGTGCCGCGCCGCGTGCGGACGCGGCTGCCCGTGCGCGCGTCTCCTCGGAACGACGAAGGGGCCGGCGAGCCCGTCCTGGCCGTGGCGCGCGACATCAGCGTCGGCGGCATGCTGCTGGAAACCAAGGCTTCGCTGGCCCCGGGGACCATCCTGGACCTGTGCTTCACCCTGCCGGGTGGCCACGGAGAGGCGAAAGCCGTCGGATCGGTCGTGCGCGCGTCGCGCGAGACCCCGGGGCGCACCGGGATCCGGTTCCTGAGCTTCGAAGGAGACGTCCGTGACCGCCTCCACGCGGCCCTGGCCGCGGTTCCTCCGGAGCGCACCTTCGGCCGTTACGAGGTCCTGGGGGTCGTCGGCGAGGGCTCCATGGGACGCGTCTACCGGGCCTTCGACCCCCTGGCCCGACGCATCGTCGCCGTCAAGACCCTGAGGCCCGAGCACGTCTCGGGGCCCGAGGCCCCGGAATACCTCCTGCGCTTTCGCAGAGAGGCGCAGGCGGCGGCGCACCTCGTCCACCCCAGCATCGTCACCATCTTCGATGTGGGCGAGGACTACTTCGCCATGGAGTTCCTCGAAGGCGCGACCCTGCAGGCGATCTTGCGCGAACGAGGGCGGCTCGCCCTGGGCGAGGCCCTCCGCGTCCTCGGTCCCGTGGCCGCGGCCATGGACTACGCCCACTCCAAGGGGACGATCCACCGCGACATCAAGCCCGCCAACCTTTTCGTGCTCGCCGCCGGGCGGCCCAAGGTGATGGACTTCGGCGTCGCCCATCTGGCGAGTGCGGTCATCACCGCCAGCGGGCAGGTCTTCGGCTCCCCCGCCTACATGGCCCCGGAGCAGATCACGAAGGGCGAGGTCACGGTGGCGACGGACGAGTTTTCCCTCGCCGTCGTGGCCTACGAGGTCCTGACGGGTCGGAAGCCGTTCGAAGGTGAGACCATCACTCCGATCCTCTACAGCGTGGTCAACACGGATCCGCCGCCCCCCTCGAGCTGGAACCCGGACCTCCCCCGTCCCTTCGACGACGTCTTCCGTCGGGCATTGGCGAAGGACCCCACCGCGCGTTTTCCCAGCGCAGGGGCCTTCGTGGCCGCTCTCAGCCTGGGCGCGCCCGCGGGGTCCCTGGCGGAACCGGTCGCCGCCGGAACCGCCGCGTCCGCTCCGCGGCCAGAGCTCGCGGAGACCGTCGACCTCAAGCAGTCCTCTCCGTTCTTCGCAAGGCGCTGGCTCGCCCGGCGGTGGGCGGTGGCCGCGCTGGTCGCGGTGGTGGGGCTGGCCGCCACGGCCGCCCTTCGCTCCCCGCGGGAACGGGTGACGGCGGTGCCTCCGCCCCCGGGGCTCGAGATCGCCACCCACCCGACCGACGCCGCCGTGTTCGTCGACGGCGTCCACGTGGGGAACGCGCCGCTCTTCCTCTCGCCCGTGCCCCGGGGCGTCCGCCAGGTGAAGGTGGCCAAGGAGGGCTTCGTCCCCGCGGAGCTGAGCCTCGAGGTCACGGGCGAGGGCCCTCCGATCCCGCTTCGCTTCACCTTGCAGGCCGCGACGGGGACCCTGCGGATCGAGTCCGAGCCTTCGCGCGCCTCGGTCAAGCTCGACGGTCTGGACGTGGGGGCGACGCCCCTGGTCGCGCTGCCCGTGACGCCGGGCGGACACGTCCTTCGCGTCGAGAGCGCGGGCTTCCGCCCCTGGGTGCGGAAGGTGAACGCTTCCCTGGGAGAGACTCTTCAGGTCACCGCTCGCCTCGACCGGGTCGACGACCCGGCGGCACAGAAGAAAGCGTTGCGGACCGGCGGCTGGGTCCAGCGTGGCGACCTCGTCGAGATGGGCCCCGGGGTCACGGCTCCGCGGAGGATCTCCGGCAACCCGGCACCGTTCCCCGAAGCGGCCCGGAAGCTCCGCCTCAAGGGAACCGTCACCGTGGAGCTGACCGTGACCGAGACTGGCGAGGTGGTCGACCCTCGGGTGGTCGAGTCGGCCGGCGAGATCCTCGACCAGGCCCTGCTCGACGCGGTGCGGCATTGGCACTACGAGCCGGCCGACCTCAATGGCCTCAAGGTCAGGGTGCGCATCCGGGAAAGCCAGGCCTTTGGGCCACCGGAGGCGCAACCCCGCCCGCGGGCCCGCCCCTAGACGACCGTCTACGCAGGCTGACGATCGAGAATGGACTCCGTCCTGGGATCCCAGTAGAGCTTCCGGCCCTCCCGGCACGCGCGGGCGGCCATGATGCACGCGACGGAATGAGCAAACCCATGGTGGACCGTCGCGTTCGGCGCCTTCCGGCTGCGCAGGCATTCGAGCCAGTTGGCCATGTGGGACGTGTCATCGTCGCCCATCGCCGCCGGAGGGATCCGGTCGTCGCCGGGCACGGTGATGTACCTCTCCGCGCGCTTCACGTTCGGGTCGTCCTCGTGGGTGCCCTTCTCCTCCACCCACTTCCACCGCGGGCTTCCCTCCCCCCCGAGGTTGATCAAGGTCGCGGCCTTGCCCATGATGCGGGTGAAGCTGTCGCTGTCGTTGCCGAAGCTCGTCGAATAGCTCACGAGGAACCCCTTCGGGTATTCGAGCAGGGCCTGGAAGGTGTCCGGGTTCTCGCGCCCGTCCTTCCAGGCGAAGACGCCGCCGCTCGCCACCACCGACCTCGGGAAGGAGTCGTCCAGGAAGTAGTGGACGAGGTCGATGCCGTGGCTCATCCATTGGTCCGGGATGCCGCTGGAGAAGTCCTTGTAGAGGCGGAACTCGAAGTACATCCTCGGATCGAACGGACGGAAGGGCTTGCCGAGCAGCCAACGACGCCAGTCGGTGTCCTGCTCTTTCAGCTGGCTGACCTCGGGGCGCCCGCGCCACCGGGGTCCGTGATAGTTCCAGACGATCTCCACCTTGGTGACGTCTCCCAACGCGCCCGTCTTGATGAAGTCGTGGGCCGCGTTCTGATAGGGCTCGCTGCGGTGCTGCGTGCCGACCTGCACGATGAGGGGCTTGCTCAGCACCGCCTCGCGGGCGGCTTTGGCCTCGGCCAGGTCATTGGCCATCGGCTTCTCGCAGTAGCAGTCCTTGCCGGCCTCCGCCACGAGCTTCAAGTGCGTCGCGTGCTGGAAGTCGGCCGTGGAGACCAGCACCGCGTCCACGTCCTTGAGGGCCAGCAGGTCCTGCATGTACTGGAACGCCCTCGGCGCGCGTCCGTAGGCCGCGGCCGCCCGCCCCACGGCCGCCTCCCGGTTGACCTTCCACAGGTCGCAGACCGCCGTCATCTCCACGTTCTTCGCCTTGAGCCGGGCGACGATCTCGCCCAGCTCCGTGCCGCGACGGCCCACCCCGACATGCCCGAGCGAGATGCGGTCATTCGCGCCCAGGATCCGGCCATAGGAGAGGGCAGTGCCGCCGAGGGCGCCCGCTCCGATCGCCACCGCGCCGGCCTGGCCGAGAAACGACCTGCGGTTGATCGGCTTGCGATTGGTCATGAGGGATCCTCCATGGGCCGCCCCGCCTCAATCGACCCGAGGCTTGAGCTCCCGCATGACGAGCAGGGGCTCCGGGTCATCGTGGGGGGCCAGCCGGGCGTAGGGACTGCTCTGGTCCGGGAAACCCGTGAAGCGCGCGCTCGTGTATTCCCCTGCGCGGATGGCGAAGGCGAGCCTGGTGTTGTGGGCGCTCCACGCGTAGGAGGTGGCAAGCCACGGGATGTACGCGGCCTTGACCCGGTTGTAGACGAGCAGGGGCTCGTAGATCCCTCCCGCGGCGGGGAAAAGGGCGCTGGGAAGCAACGGGTTGAAATTGCGGGTCCAGGTCGCCTGGCGGGGACCGATGGAGACCGCGAGGAATGGCTTCGCGGGATCGACGTTCGTGGCCTTGCCGGGACCAGCGCACCCGGCGGCGGCCCAGACGCCCACGAGGGCGATCGCGCGTGCCGAGGCGGTCTTCATCAAGGTACCTTCCTTCGGGCCATTCTCCGGCCGATGGTAGCACCCCCGGCGCGGGTCAACCGCTGGTCGCGGCGACCGTCAGCTTCGACTGCAGGGTGGCGATGGCCTGCGTGGCACGCGTCCGCAGCAGGGTGCTGGGACTCTCCAGGTAGGCGTAGAGCCCATCCAGGTCATCCATCCCACCCAGCTTGGCAATCAGGAGCAGCGCCTGCCCGCGCACGGCGTCCGACCACTCGGCATCGACGGCGGTCCGGTGCGAGAACGCGAGCAGGTCGGGATCCTTCTGGAGACCCATCTGGAGGAAGGTCTGCATGATGAAGGCGGGCAGCCGGCTGCCGCTCTGGGCGGACGGGGTGTCGGTCTCCATCTGGCTCAAGGCCTGCTTCAGCCCGGCCCGCGCGGCCTGCAGACGTTCCCAATCCCCCTCGGCCGCGGCTTCCGGGCTCCGTCCGTCGATCTCGCTCTTCACCCCCTCGAAGCCCGCCGCGAAGTAGCGCTCGAAGAGGTCCCCGGGCGGAGCTGCCGCCCCCCGGCGCGCTCCGGGACTCACCTGGTCGAACCGCTGCCGCAGCCTCGCTTTCGCCGACGCCCCGTATGAGGCCAGCGCCTTGCTCAGGGCCTGGTACACGCTGCCACCCTCGAGCGCCGCGGGGTCGTCGCTCAGGATGCGAAAGAGCTGGTCGAGGGCCTCGCCCGACCTCAGGGTCTGCAAGGCCACGATCCCCTGCACCTTGCCGATCGGGATCTCGGCACGCAGTACGGCGTTGCCGAGCTGCTCCGCACGGGCGGCCGAGGGCTTGCGGATGCTCAGCCGGATGGCCAGCGACATCGGGGTCTGGTGGTTGGGGAGCTCGAACAGGTTGGCGGCGGCCAGAGCCCCCATCGGGATCACCAGGCCGCCGAGCACGAACTTGACCAGCCGGGCGCGGGGGTTCGCCCGGTTGAGCAGCTGTTTCCTCCCCCTCTTCCGGCGGCGGGCCAGGGTGAACCCATCCACGCGGATGCTCACGAACAGGCTGAGGGCCACCAGCAGGAGACCGAAGATCCCCAGGCCGATGGGGGTGTGGAGGTCCCAATACGCGGTGTAGCTGGCCAGCACCAGCAGCAGGGCCGCCGAGAACGCCGCCGGCACGACGAGCTCGATCAGGAGGCCGCCCAGGCCGAGCGTACGGCCTCCCGAGCTCGGCGGTTCCGCGGGCTCGCTCTCGGTGGGGCCGTCCCTGGGGGAGGGTTCCTTCGGGATCGTCGCGCTCAATTCGTCCTTCATGATAGCCGACTTGATGACCGACCCGCGGCCTTAGTAAGTTAAGCAGTCGGAGCGCGCGGTGCTCCCCATTTCACGCCCATGATCCTGGCCGCCCTCGCGTCCCTCGCCCTTTCCGCCTCGCCCGAGGAGGTCTCCGCCGCCGAGGCGGCTCTGGCCTCCGGCGACGCGCACTACGCGCGGAGGGCCGAGGGCGCGCACGGCGGCACCGCCGACCCCATCCACGTGGATCGGGCGATCGCCGACTACCGGAGGGCCCTCGCGCTCGAGCCCCTGTCCTACGAGGCACGCCTGCGCCTCCTGCGGGCCTTTTTCTTTCGCGGCGGCTTCTGCGACATGGACCCGCGGGAGCAGGTCAAGCTGTTCGACGAAGCCAAGAAGCTCGCCGAGGACACGGTTCGTCTGCTCGACGCGGACGTGCACCGTGTTCGTGGCCGCCTTCGCGCCGACGCCGCCCGCACGATCGCACCCGCCGCCGAGACCTACCTGTGGGCGGCGGTGTCCTGGGGCCAGTGGGCGGTCTTTCACAAGCTCTATGCCGCCTGGCAGAGCGCCCCGGCACGGATCCGCGACCTCGCCCAGGCCGTCATCCAGATCGAGCCCGCGATCGCCCAGGCGGGGGGATATCTGATCCTGGGGCGGCTTCACGTGGAGGCGCCGCGCATCCCCATGCTCACCGGGTGGGTCTCGCGCGAGAAGGGCCTGGCCCACCTCCGCACGGGGCTCGCCATCGCGCCGGACAACACCGCTCTCATGTACTTCCTGGCCGACGCCCTCTTGTCCCTGGATCCCTCGCGCAAGGAAGAGGCCCGCGTCCTCCTCCAACGGTGCGCCACCACGCCCCCCCGGTCCGAGTACCTCGTCGAGGATGCGCACTACGCGCAGCAGGCCCGGGAGCGCCTCGCCGGCCTACGCTGATCGTGGGCCGCCGGGGACCGCGCTGCCGTCTTCCTTGAGGTGACAGGATTGACCAGCCGTGGCTGCGTGTCGGGCCGCACGTTGAAGGTTGAAGAAGGTATCTTCCAATGCCCAGCGGCTCGAGCCGATCTAGTGTCCTGTAACTGAAATTCGCAAGCTAAGCCTGGCCCTGCGTCGCCAACGTGCGCTGAGCGAAGCGGGCGATACTGGCGAGGATCGCGTCCGCGGTCTTCGTCCATACGAAGGGCTTCGGCGTTTCGTTGGTGAC
>WNGL01008648.1_pt1 | contig 11867 bp, 11 predicted proteins | sample 5400591 | NCBI WGS metagenome assembly WNGL01 (sample SAMN13153377, study PRJNA577476) | soil metagenome | isolation source: 80 cm soil or saprolite under Garry oak tree replicate 1 | place: USA:California | collected 2016-06-15
ATGCCTCTTGGCTGGAACGCCTGGGCGGGCGGGTGGACGGCGGGCGCGTGCTCGAAGTCGGCTGCGGTCGCGGGGTCGGAGTGCAGATTATCCTTGAACGGTTTGGCGCCGCGTCGGTCGAAGCGATGGATCTCGACCCCAAGATGGTTGAGTGTGCTCGTCGGCGGCTGGCGGCTTACGACTCGACTCGCGTGCAACTAAGCGTGGGGAATCTCACTTCGATCCAGGCTGGGGACGCCACGTTCGATGCCGTTTTCGACTTTGGCGCTGTCCACCTGGAGCCAAACTGGCGGCAAGGCATCGCCGAGGTGCGTCGGGTTCTGAAGCCGGGTGGAAAGTTTTATTTCGAGTGGGTCACGGGTCGTTTGCTCCGATTGCCGTATCCCTTCGTGACTGAGGGCTTCCGACGAATGGAAGCACCCAATCCAGGGCGATTGATGAAGGAACTCGACTGTCAAGGAATCACGGTTGGACAGAACTTTGTGTGCCCCAGGCTTGCGGCGCTCAGCGGATTTGTGGGTGACCTGGTGGGTGTGGGTCGGGTAGCAGCGCCAGCGAACGGTTTAGGATTCGTATGCGCGTAAAAAACGGATCGAGCCAATGACGAAGAGCGCGGTCAGCCGCATCTTGAAGTCGAACGTCGCACGCGCGCTCCCTCTCATCGGTCCTTGTCGTTAGGCCACGGGCCACGGCGATGGTTGCCATATCTTCCAGCCGATCTGACCGCCTGTTGAGCGTGAGCTACTATTTGGGACTGGGTCCGCTGGTCAGATTGTGAATGACCGTCTCCAGTTGGCCTACATTTTCGCCTGCGACGCCGGCGCAAAAGCCGCGCAGTGGAAAGAGCACCTGGCACCTGCGCAGGTGATCACCTACAACCGGACCTCTACAGTTTGGGACCACGCAGTTTGGTTTGCATTTACGGGGCCTGCACAATTGACAAAATTGCAGTGAAGCACAATATGGAGCACAACGCGATCGGATGGACGACTGGACAAACGAGAGGCTCGAGCGCGGAGTTCGTGACGGGCTTGTGGAATCTGCGCTTGCTGATGCGCGCATCGCGGTCTTGCGAGTCTCGGCTCGGCAGTCCTACTCGTCGGCGAGGATTCGTCAGCAAGTAGAGAATCTGTTTCGTTCACATGGGAGAGTTACGAAAACCGGCCCCTAACGCATCCAGCGGGCGCCGGGGTGATGCTCCAGTGCCAATCAGGACGTCATCAGTTCAGCGCAAGTGATGTCGAATGTTCGCTCTAAGATGCCCGCGCCACTGTTCATCGCGACCGAGCGTTTTGACCCCTCAGACGGGGAGAGGTGGGAGAAATACTCCCAGTGGGCCAGAATCCCGGCGATGACCGAGATTGTCAGCCTAGACGCGGCGCTGTGTCCGCGTCTTATTGACACACCTCAACAGGAGGATTGGCAGCACATCGTTTGCGAGGATTTTCGTCTCGATTATTTTTACAACCTGGATTACCTGAAGCAGAGGGTTCAGGATATTCGCCGCAGGAACATCTTGGGACTGTATCGGAATCCGGAAGCTCACATTGTGGCCGCGCCAGCGCCGGGCGATTTTGGTTTCATCGGCTACGACTTGATCGAAGAGCAGACCCAGATCAGCGCCATCACCAACTGCGGAGGATTTCCCGACGTGTTCCGCAACAAAGAATTGAACCTTTTCGGCCTGATTGATAGCTTTGATCGAGCGTGTGAGGTCGGACGGTTGCTTGCTGAGCGCCACCCCGAGGACGCACATGCGCGGTGTGAGATGTATGCTATCTGGAGACTGAACGAGAGCGAACCAGGCGGCGCAGCGAACCGAAGCAAGCCGATTCGCTCATAGACAAAGCGAGCGTCAGCGGCGGCTGGCTCCGGTCGCTGACCTCATCGTCAGTCGATGCGAGGACCTGCATGAAGCAGAAAACGAAACATCCGAGAAAGCCGTCCGCGGCTGCGTGGCTGCTGTCTTCGGTCATCGTCATGATCGGCTTGCTCCAGCTCTACAGCTTTGCGCACCAGGGCTACATCGCAATCACCCCCGGTGGGATAAGACCGGGCGAGCACTACACTGGGGCCTTGGCCGTGGTGGTCATGGCGGTCACGCTTGGGGTGGGGCTCTTCAGTCTCGGGAGCACGTTGCGATCATGGTGGTTGGCCCGCAAGACTCACGAACATGATGTTACCGACTAACGACGCGCATTCAGTGGACGCGCCGATACTGTCTCTGTTGCATATCGTGCGCCAGGAGCGGCGCGCCAGTGATGCCCAGCGTTCGACCAATCAGCGTATGAAACGCCTCGTCCATTGTTTTCTGGCCATCATGGCGCCGACACACTCTCAGGCCAGGATATCCTTCACCACTTCCCCGCTCACGTCGGTCAGCCGGAAATCGCGGCCGGCGTAACGGTAGGTGAGTTTCTCATGGTCGAAGCCCAGGAGGTGCAGCATGGTCGCGTGCAGGTCGTGGACGTGCACCGGGTCCTGGACCGCGCGGTAGCCGAACTCGTCGGTGGCACCGTGAATGCAGCCGCCCTTGACCCCACCGCCCGCGAGCCACACGGTGAACCCGTAGTGATTGTGATCGCGGCCTTTGCCTTTGCCCGGCGTGCCGGGGGCCGGAATCTCGACTGCGGGTGTGCGCCCGAACTCCCCGCCGCATATTACCAGCGTCTGGCCGAGCAGGCCGCGTTGTTTCAGGTCGCTCAACAGCGCTGAGATGCCCTGGTCCACTTCTCCGGCCAGCCGGCGATGATTTTCCTCGATGAGATCGTGACTGTCCCAGGGCTGCACGTCGCCATGATAGCACTGCACCACACGAACACCGCGCTCGACCAACCGGCGCGCGATGAGCAGTTGCCGGGCCTGCACCGTCTGGCCATACATCTCGCGGACGTGCGCCGGCTCTTTGGAAATGTCAAACGCGTCGGTGGCCTCAAGCTGCATACGGTAAGCCAGTTCGAAGGATTGAATGCGGGCTTCGAGCAGCGGATCATCGCCGCGCGCGCGCTGGTGGTCTGCGTTGAGTTGCGACAGCAGATCCAGTTGCCGCCGTTGCGCCGCGCGGGTGATTCGCGCATTGGAAATGTTCTCGATGAGTTCCTCGGGCTTGGTTTTTTTGGTGTTGATGTGTGTGCCCTGGTAAATGCCCGGCAGGAAAGCCGCCCGCCAGTTCGATACGTCGGAGACCGGCAGACCAGGGCACATGGCGATGAACCCGGGCAGGTTTTGATTTTCGGTGCCGAGACCGTAGGTGATCCAGGCGCCGTAGCTGGGCCGGGAAAGCCGCTCGTCCCCGCAATTCATCAGCCGCATGGATTGCTCGTGGTTCGGCGTGTTGGCCTGCATCGAGCGGATGAAGCAGATGTCGTCCACGTGCTGGGCAGTCCTGGCGAAAATTTCGCTGATTTCGATGCCGCTTTTTCCAAAAGGCTGGAACTTAAAGGGCGATGGCAGAGCTGTGCCTGTGGGCCGTTCGGTGGTGAGGTTGCCGCTGGGGATGGTCTTATCACCCCATTTGGCCAGGGCAGGTTTGGGATCGAACGTGTCCACATGCGATGGGCCGCCGTTGAGATAGATGTGAATGATGTGCCTGGCGCGTGGCGGGAAGTGGGGCGGCTTCGACGCCAGCGGGTTGGCGGAGGCGGCGTTGGCGGCAGGCGCCAGAAGTCCACTATCGTTAAGCAAAGTGGCCAATCCCATCAGACCCAAGCCGGTGCCCATCTGGCGCAGCATTTGGCGGCGCGTGAGCAACCGCGGAGGCAAGTGTTCGAAAGGGTTCATCGTCTGACGTTGAGCATAAATCAAAAATGCCTAATCCACAAACACCGCTTCATTACAAATCAGCAGTACTTGTGCGAATTGTTCCCAGGCGGTTAACCCGTTCTCGGGTGGCACATCGGTTTCAGCAGATTTAATAAACCGCATCGCAGATCCAGCTTCGGCATTCGTCGCTTGCCTTCCCAGCGCCCGGCGGAACAGAGCACTCACCCGCTCTGCAGGTTTGGCCAGGCCTGCGACTTCAGGCCGTGCGGCCAGCGCTCGCGCCTGTTCCATGACAAACGGTGAGTTGAGCAGGAAGAGCGCCTGCTGCGGAACCGTCGTGCGCGGACGCCGCTCCACGCATTGGTCCGGCGCCGGAAAATCGAACGCGCGAAACATCGCAGGCAAATCCTGCCGGTCAACCAGACCATAGATGGTGCGCCGTTGGTTGAGTGGCTCGCCCGCCAGATCCACCGGACGTCCGCCCATCGTCGTGTCGAGCCGACCAGAGATGAAGAGCAGCGAATCGCGCATTGCTTCGAAGTCCAACCGCCGGCGTGCGAAGTGCGAGAGCAATTTATTTTCGGGATCCTCCGAACGCGGAGTGGATGATGCTTGTTGATACGCTGCCGAGAGCACTATGACCCGGTGCAGGTGTTTCAGGCTCCAGCCCGAGCGGATGAAGTCGCTCGCCAGCCAGTCCAGCAGTTCCGGATGGCTGGGTGGCGGGCTGCGAGCGCCGAAATCGGTCGTCGAGGCCACCAGCGGTTCGCCGAAATGATGCATCCAGACCCGATTGACCAGCACGCGCGCCGTCAGCGGGTTGGCAGGTGACGCGATTTCGCGGGCGAGGTCCAAACGGCCACTGCCGTGCCTAAATGGCCGAAGCTCGCCGCCGCTCAACACGCGCAGAAATGCTCGCGACGCCGGCTCGCCTGGACGCGAAGGATTTCCGCGACGGAAAACGCGCGGCTGGCATGGTTCCGCCAGATCGGTTACCACCATCGCGCGAGCAGGCGGCGCATTCGTCGCGTGCGCCGCCAGTTTGTCCAGATTCGCAACCAGAGTGCCGTATTTATCCTTTTCAGCCCGCGACATGTGGTTGGGCGTGTCGCGAAGCGGAAACCAGATGGGGCTTTCCTTGCCCGTGACGAGTTCCAGCAACTCGCGTTGGTCGGCATTCAATGCTCCATTCGCACTTCCAGCGGCAGGCTTTTTCGATTCCTCATACACGTCGCGGAGCAATTCCCCGTAAGCGCGCGCGACGGCCGCCGCGTTGGTGAGCGCGGCTTTATTAAGGGCGGCAGGGACCAGAGGATTGAAACGGGGCAGGCTGGAAGCTTGTCCCACACCGTCTGCTGCGCGCGCGGCGAAGCCTTCTTCCGGCAGCGCCATCAACTCCGCCCACAAGCCAAACACCCGATCCTCCGGCTTCGCGCGCTCCTCAAGCAAGCGGCGCGTGCGTAACATCAGGCCGGGGCGGAAATCTTCTGGTGTGAGCGAAAGGGCGAACTGCGTCGTCTCCGTGATGTCCGGCTTCGTCGTCACTGCACGCACGAAATAGTCCCCGATGCGTTGCCGAAAATTCTCCGTCAACTTCGCGAACTCCGCGTCAATGTGCTGCTGCAGTTCCTGGCGCGCCTTGGCCAGTTGCTGCTCGAACCCCAGCCCGCCGGTGACCTGCCTGGGGTCTTCGATCAGCGGAAGGTCGTAAGGCCGTTCCGTGCTCGCGAACACGCCATAGAGGCCGTAGTAGTCCTGCTGCGTGATCGCGTCGTACTTGTGATCGTGGCAGCGCGCGCACGCGACCGTCAGGCCCAGAAACCCGCGCGTGGTCGTGTCAATCTGATCGTCGATCTGGTCGTGCAAGTTGTTGTCGAAGAGCCGTCCCAGGGTCAAAAAACCCAGCGCGGCCAATCGCCAAACCGGCAGTTTTGGTTCGACCAAATCCGCCGCCAGTTGATCCTGCACGAACTGATCGAAAGGCAGGTCCTCATTGAACGCGCGGATGACGTAGTCGCGGTAAGTGTAGGCGTATGGCCGCAACGCATCTTTACCATAGACCAGCACAAGGTCTTTTGTGTCGGCGTAGCGTGCCGCGTCCAGCCAGTGCCGGCCCCAACGTTCGCCGTAGCGCGGTGAGGCCAGCAGTCGCTCAACCACCTTGGAGAAGGCGGTACGTGAGGTGTCGTGCTTGAAAGCTTGCGTCTCCTCAAATGTCGGCGGCAAGCCGATCAGGTCGTAATAGACCCGGCGCAAGAGCGTCCGCTTGTCGGCGGGCGGCGCGAACGTGAGCTTCTTCTGCTCCAGTTTGGCGAGCAGGAACGCGTCAATCGGTGACTGCACCCGATTGGTCGCCCTGACTTTGGGCGGGGCCGGCGACTTGAGCGGCTGGTAAGCCCAATGATCGCGCGCAGCTTCGAACGATTGTCCAGGGGCTGCCCTCGCACAAGTGGCCGGCGAGACCAGGAGCAGGCCGATAACAACCGCTGTGCATGTTCGGGAGAGGTTCTTCACAAGAATTCTGGTAACTGATAGACTTCGAACGCCGCGCCCATAAACCGATACCATTTATCTTTGCAAATCTCAGTTTTCATCGTTTTTGTTCTATTAGCGTTTATGAGCGTAGATTAGCGGTTGTAAATTAGCGGTTCCAAAAAGAGGTTACAAACTGAATGAACCGCTAATCTTTGCTGATACCCGACCGAGCGTTCAGCAGTTGCTTCGGGATGCGGGCTCCCTGGGGCGCTCATCATTACCCACATCTCGGGTGAGGAGTCGTGCGAATCCCAAAGGGATTCCGCAGCAAAGCCCAGGGTTGCGACCCCGCTCTTTCTGGGCAGGGGTATCAATACGACGGTGGCCTATTGTGAGCATTTGGGTTGGATTAATGGTGAAGGGTTGTCCGAAAGAGCGGGGGAGCTACCCTGGGTCCACCGAGTCAAGACGGACTAACCCCAACGGGGTTGTGTGCGTGGGTGGCGAGCGCGGCCACAACCCCGTTGGGGTTGAGACGCGGTTTCCTCGATATCCCAGGGTAGCTCCCCCGCTCTTTCTGGGCAGGGGTATCAATACGGCGGTGGCGCATTGTAAGCATTTGGGTTGTATTAATGGACAAGGGTTGTCGGAAAGAGCGGGGTCGCAACCCTGGGCTGGAGGACACAATCCCTTTGGGATTGCCTTGAAGGGCATCCCGGACTTGTGGGTAATGATAAGCCTCCCTGGAGGAGAGGCAGGGGATTTTTCAGACAGGCTCTGAGGGTTATCCTCTTAATCGCCTGGCAGCTTCGGCTTGCAAAAGCGGCACGTTGGCTGGTTGACTGCTTCAGGTGATCACTTCGGACGAAACCCATCCACGCGCCCCCGCCCGCTGCGCCGCGCTGGCGTTCATCCTCATCACCGTTGTCCTCGATATGCTGGCGCTGGGGATGATTATCCCGGTGCTGCCGAAGCTGGTGATGAATTTCCTGGCCGGCGACACTGCTCGAGCGGCGAAGGTTTATGGCCTCTTTGGCACGGTATGGGCCTTGATGCAGTTCGTCTTCGCGCCGTTGCTTGGCGCCTTGTCCGATAGTTATGGCCGGCGGCCAGTCATTCTGCTCTCAAACTTCGGGTTGGGATTGGATTACATTTTCATGGCGCTTTCGCCGACACTCAGTTGGCTTTTCGTTGGCCGTGTCATTTCGGGCATTACCGCGGCGAGCATCCCTACGGCAGGCGCTTACATTGCCGACGTGACCCCTCCGGAGAAACGCGCCGGGGCTTTCGGCCTCATGGGCGCGGCATTCGGGATCGGTTTCGTGCTTGGGCCCGCGCTGGGCGGCATCCTTGGCGGCATTCATCCGCGCCTGCCCTTCTGGGTCGCCGCCGGCTTCAGCCTGGTCAACGCGATGTACGGCCTGTTCGTGTTGCCTGAGTCTTTGCCGCGCGAGCGCCGGGCCGGCTTTGCCTGGCGGCGGGCTAACCCGGTCGGCTCGCTCATCCTGCTGCGCTCGCACCCCGAACTGTTCGGGCTGGCGGCCACCCTCTTCTTGAGCTTTGTCGCCCACGAAGTTTTACCGAGCACCTTCGTGCTGTACGCCAATTACCGTTACGGCTGGGGTGAACAAACTGTCGGTTTCACACTGGCTACTGTCGGGATCTGTTCTGGGCTGGTCCAGGGCGTGCTGGTGGGCCGGATTGTCCCGCGCATTGGAGAGAGACGCTCGCTGCTGATTGGGTTGCTCTTCGGCGTGTTCGGGTTCGCGATGTTCGGCTTGGCCTGGACCGGGAGCATGTTCTGGCTGGGCATTCCATTGATGTCACTGTGGGGCCTGTCCGGGCCTGCCGCACAGGGCCTGATGACGCGCCGAGTCAGCCCCTCTGAACAAGGCCAACTCCAGGGCGCGACCGGCAGCTTGCGCGGGATTTCAGGGCTGATTGGTCCAGGTCTTTTCACACTCAGTTTCGCCAGCTTCATCGGGGCACGCCGGGATTGGCATCTGCCCGGCGCGCCTTTCCTGATCGCAGCCTTGCTGTTGGTCGGCGCCATAGTCCTGGCTTGGCGCATCACCCGGCCAAGATGAGCGCCTTGGCTGGAATGTTCATGATGACGACGACGCGACCTAGCCCGAACATTGACACCTCGGCGAAAATGGCCTCAGCGTGTAGCCGCCGACGTCAGTCGGCGCTAGCTTCTTTTCCTCGGAAATCAGCGCCGACTGACGTCGGCGGCTACGGGGGCTATGAGATAATCAAGCTAGGGCGGTTTGACGCCGCCATAATACTTGCCGGCGCACTCAGATCTCAGATGCACACTTCCCAGCGGGTTTCCAAAATGGTAAGAACACAGTAAAGCGTATCTCCATGATTAGATCTCTCGTCATAATTAGTTTGTTGCTCGCAGGCGCCCAGCGAGTCGCTCTGGCGGATGTGTTAATCGTCGCCGACGAATTCCCGGCCATGGAAGTCCTCGCCGCCAAACTGAAAACCGAAGAACATGTCCTCAGCAAGCTGGTCACGCAAAAGGAGATGCCGGCCAATCTGGCGCCGTTCGAGGCCGTAGTTGTCTATATCCACGGAGCGCTTTCGCAAAGCGCCGAAGATGCCTTCATTGATTACACCAAAGCCGGCGGCAAGCTGGTGTTGCTTCATCATTCGATCAGCTCCGGCAAGCGCAAGAATGCGAATTGGTTCTGGTTCCTGGGGGTCTCCTTGCCCGAAGGAGACTTAAGCCAGGGCGGCTACAAATGGATTGGCGGCGTGAGCTTCGATCTGGTGAATCTCAATCCAAACCATTTTATCATGACCAATCACGTCAGTTATCCAGCGCGCATTGTTTACGCGACCACTAATGCGCTGGTTCGCGACGGAAGCTTGCCCGGTTTCACCCTCGAACATTCGGAGGTCTATTTGAACCATGTCCATACCGCCCCGCGCACACTGCTGATGGGTTTGCGATATGCCGATGAAAAGGCTGGCGTTACCTATATGCAGGACCGCGCCGGCTGGATCAAACCCGCGGGCAAAGGCTGGATTATTTACTTGATGCCCGGCCACACCAAAGATGATTTTGAAAACCCGGTTTACGGACGAATCGTCCTTAACGCCGTGATCTACCAGCCGTGAAAGTCGTCTGCGTTCAACTCGATATCGCCTGGGAGAACAAAGCCGCGAATTTCGAGAAGGTCCGCCGGCTGCTGGCCGAGTCTGCGCCGGAAAAGGGTTCAGTGGTCCTGCTGCCGGAAATGTTCGCCACCGGGTTCAGTATGAATGTGGAGGCGGTTGCAGAACCCTACGGCGGCCAGACCGAGCAGTTTCTCTCCGGCGCGGCAAAGGAATTTGGCGTTTGCCTGGTTGCCGGCGCAGCCATGCGCGGCCGCGATGGCCGGGCCCGTAACAAGGCTCTTGTCTTCTCGCCGGCCGGAGAGTTGCTGGCGTTCTATGCCAAAATGCGGCCATTCACGCCGGCGGGCGAGCCGGACCATTACGTGGCCGGCGAGCGGCCAGTCGCTTTCCGCTGGAGCGATTGCACCATTTCGCCTTTCATCTGTTACGATGTGCGGTTCCCGGAAATCTTCCGCCAGGCGGCGGCGGCGCATGGCCCGGAGCTCTTTGTCGTGATCGCGAACTTTCCCGAAAAACGCATTCAGCACTGGGTGCTGCTTTTGCAAGCGCGCGCGATCGAAAACCAAGCCTATGTCGCCGGCGTCAACCGCGTCGGCAGCGATCCCTTTCACGCCTATGGCGGCCGCTCGCTCATAATTGATCCGCACGGCGACATTCTGGCCGACGCAGGCCGGCGCGAAGGTTGCATCCGCGCAGACTTGGACTTGGCCAGCTTGCGAAAGTACCGTCAAGGGCTGCCTTTCCTTGCGGACATGAAAGGCGATTCCTATGGGTTATCGGTGGGATGAAACCAATTACCTTTTTCCGGTTGTCGCTTTCAGTTCTGTGCGTTCTTTGCGGTTCGTTTGCCTTTTCCCGGTTGATTTTCCCGCAACTGGAACCGAAGCGGCAAGAGCAACCGCGGAATACTCGAAATACGCGGAAGCCGACAGGGAAAACGCCTTCCATTCCTTTCCGCGTATTTCGCGTATTTCGCGGTTTAATCCCTGCGACAGCCGCGGCCTAATGTTTTCCAGCCTGGGACGCGGTAACATCAAATCCAAACAGGGGAGTTTTCGCTTTGGACTTTGGACACTGGACTTTAGACTACCCACATGAACTGCCTCCGCCTCGCCGTCTGCTTGACCGTTGCCGCGCTTTCCCATGTTTTCGCCGACGATTTTCAGCCTCCTACCCTGGCCCTCGGTTCGCCCGCGCCAGATTTCAACCTGCCCGGCGTTGATGGGCGCAATCATAAGCTGAAGGATTTCGCTCGCGCCAAACTCCTGGTGGTTGTGTTCACCTGCAACCATTGTCCAACCGCCCAGTATTACGAGGAACGCGTCAAGCAACTGGTGACGGACTACAAAGACAAAGGCGTCGCCGTGGTCGGCATCATGCCTAATGACCCAAAGTCGGTGCGCCTGGACGAGTTGGGTTGGACCGACTTGAGCGATTCGTTCGAGGAAATGAAAATTCGCGCCCAGGACCGGCACTTCAACTTTCCCTACCTCTACGACGGCGACAAGGAAGCGGTGGCCCGCGCCTACGGCCCGGCGGCTACTCCACACGTGTTCATTTTCGATGCCGCTCGCAAGTTGCGCTACGTCGGCGCCATTGATGATTCTGAACGGGTCCAACACGTGGGGAAGCGCTACGCGCGGGATGCCCTCGAGGCCCTGCTCGCCGGCCATGAGCCGCCGGTAGCCCGGACGAAAGTCGTTGGTTGCTCGGTCAAGTGGGCCGGCAAAGCCGACTCGGTTAAGGCCTATTTGGAGAAGCTGGCCGCCGAACCGGTGTCAGTCGCGCCCGCCGGCGTTGAGGCACTCGCGGCCCTGCGGAAGAATGAATCGAGCAAGTTCCGCCTGGTGAACTTTTGGGCGACCTGGTGCGCACCGTGCGTGGCGGAGTTCCAGGAGTTCATCACCATCAACCGCATGTATCGGCATCGGGACTTCGAGTTGATCACAGTTTCCATCAACCGCCCCGATGAGGAGCAGGCAGTGCGGGAGTTCCTCAAGAAGAAACAGGCCTCTTGCAAGAACTTTATCTTCGCCTCCGCCGACCGGGAAAAGCTGATTGATGCCTTTGATCCGGATTGGCAGGGCGCGGTGCCCTACACGGTCCTGATCGCGCCTGACGGAAAGATCCTTTACCGCGAAACCGGCAGCATTGAACCGCTGGCGCTCCGACGCGCCGTTGTCGGGGCAATGAACAAGCAAAAGCCGTGGTAGGATAATTACTGTAATGGACACATCTTTGTGCCCCAAGAGTTCTTGCACCGTCCGGATGTCATAGCCCGCTTCCAACAGGTGGGTGGCAAAAGAATGGCGCAGGCTGTGGCAACTGGCAGGCTTGGCGATTCCAGCCAGTCGAACGGCCTCCTTGACCGCCCGCTGCAACCCCTGCTCGTTGGCATGATGTCGGCGCACTTGGCCGCTGCGAGGGTCCCGCGACGGACTGGCGGCGGGGAAAACATACTGCCAGCCCCACTGCCGATCCGCCGCCGGGTACTTTTGGCT
>WNGL01008650.1_pt1 | contig 11867 bp, 10 predicted proteins | sample 5400591 | NCBI WGS metagenome assembly WNGL01 (sample SAMN13153377, study PRJNA577476) | soil metagenome | isolation source: 80 cm soil or saprolite under Garry oak tree replicate 1 | place: USA:California | collected 2016-06-15
ATGGCATAGAGGGTCTCGAGTTGTTGAGCTATATCAAGGATCGCTTTAACTCCAAGGTAATCATCATGACCGGCTATGGTAACGATGACATCAAAAATGAGGCTTATCGGCGCGGTGCCTTTCACTATTTCCAGAAACCCGTTGCCATTCCCGAACTATTACAACAGGTTTCTTTAGCCGGCATACCGGTGAAGAATGGCTGATGGCGCCATTCGCAAACAGCAACTGACAGCCACAACTCAGACAGAAGAAAGGAGGAAGCATATGTTCAAGAAAATTCTGGTGATAGATGATTCGGCGCTTATCCATCAGATGTATCGGCTGGTTATGTCGCGATACAAGTGTGAAATAGTTGATGCCATGAACGGCCAGGAAGCCCTCGACCTATTGGCGGGTCAAGATGATGTCCAACTTATTCTCCTCGACATCAACATGCCGGTCATGAATGGCCTCCAGTTTCTGGAAAAATCCGCGCCCCTGGGTATTCCCAAGAAAATCCCGATCATCATCATAAGTACCGAGGGAAAGGAAGAAGACACGATCCGTGGCCTGAGACTGGGAGCCAGCGGGTACTTGAAAAAGCCGTTCAACCCCCCCGAACTTCACAGCCTGATTGACAAGATATTTGCGGGTGTCAGTACTGTTCCGCAAAGACAGGCGAATGCATTTTGAGGAGAGGAACATGGTGGAAAATTATTTGAATATCCCTGCTCTGCTGAACGAGTATCTCGAAGATGCTGCCGGGCATCTGGAGGCGGTGGAAACTTTCCTGCATGAGCCGGGAAAAATGCGGATTGGCCATATTCCACAGCAATGACGCATCTGAACTAGCTGCGCTATAAAAGAAAACGGAGATGACAAGCTATGCCGAATCCCTTTGAGGACGCAGTGCCTGCTGCACAAATACTGCATGGAAAAAGTGTCGAGGAGCTCCTTCTCCTGGTTGCCGACAGTGAAAAGGGTTGCAAGCCGGAAGCATTAAACAGGCTGCTCGCCATGAGGCTTGAAGAGTGCTATCCGGTTTTCGAGCAGGCGGTGCGAAACGATGACGATGCCGACCTGCGTAATGGCGCCATGGAGGTGCTTGTCAGCTTCGGAGTGGAGTCAACTCCGCAGTTGATCAAGCTGCTGGAGGACGAAAACGAAGAGGTTAGAAACTTCAGTGCGGTCATGCTCGGCGACATCGGCAGGCGTGAAGCGGTCGAAGCGCTAATCCGTGCTCTTGGCGACCCGGACATGAATGTCCGGCACAGTGTGGCAGAGGCGCTGGGCAAGATCGGCGACCGGGCAGCTATCCCCCCCCTTGTAAACTCGTTAAAAAGCGACTTCTGGCTGCAGTTCGCCGCCATTACCGCTCTTGGCAACATAGGAGATCACCAGGCGACTCCTTATCTGCACGAGATACTTGAAGACGAGATCTGGAGCGCTCCGGTAGTGGATGCCCTTTGCAAGATCGGTGACCCCCGCTCGCTCAAGCCGCTGGCTGATATCCTTCCGCAACTTGATGACAACCTCTGTGCTGCCGTAACGAAGGCTCTCGTGTCAATTTACCAGGGAATCAATGAAAGCCTGAGGTTCAAGAACAGCCTTGCGGAATACAATAGGGCTGAATTGAAGGCTATTATCAGTCGCGATGGCATCCAGAAAGTCAAGAATTTACTTGCCGAGTCCAAAGAGAAGGAGACCGTCGAGGCCGCCATTATACTTCTGGGGTGGCTGGGAGAAGCGGGGTGAATATGATCCTGATCGACGAGACATTTACGAATGTTAACAGTGTCCCGCAAAAACAGGCGAATGCATTTTAAATTGAGAGGATCGCATTGTGGAAAATGATTTCGATATCTCTGGTCTGCTGAACGAGTTTCTCGATGATGCTGCCGGGCATCTGGAGGCGGTGGAAACGTCCCTGCTTGAGTTGGAGAAAAGAGCGGCACAGGGAGAATGCGACAAGGGGACCATTACCCTCCTCCTTGGAAATCTTCATACCCTGAAGGGTAACTCCGGGATGATGGGATTTACGCCTGTCCAGCAGTATCTCCACAAACTGGAAACCATATTGAAACTGGTAATGGATGATTCGAGCCACTTGTCGGCCGGTCTGTTCGAGACGTTTTATGCCGCGCTCAATGCGCTTCGCAGCGGATTCAGGACATTATTGGAGAATCCGGCTGCCACGCTTGATTTCAGCGATGAAATCATGGCGGTCGAATGCATTTGCGCGACGATAACTTATGAAAAACAGCAGACAACATCCTTCGAGAGACCGGCACCGCCTCAGGAGAAAAAAGATGATTTCAGCTACATAACGCAGCAGGGCAATACCCTGAAAGTCAATTTCGAAAGGCTGGATGAGCTGCTCAACCTGGTGGGGGAACTGGTCATTCACCGGACCACGCTCAGCACCCTCGAATCCCTGCTCAGGGAAAAGGTTGCTGACAGGGGGATTCTTGAGGCTTTCAGTGAATCATGTCAGCTTATCGGCAAGAGCGCCAATGAACTGCGTGAGTCGATCATGAAGGTGCGGATGCTGCCGATAAAAGTGGTTTTCCAACGTTTTAACCGTCTGGTGCGCGACCTTTCCAGAGAACATGGCAAAGAGGTCAATCTGATCTTCGAGGGGGAAGAAACCGAACTGGACAAGAGCGTCATCGATAAAATCGGCGAACCGCTGCTGCATCTGATCAGGAACGCCATTGACCACGGCTTTGAAACCCCGGTCGAACGGGAACTACAGGGTAAGCCGCGCACGGGCACCCTCATGTTGAAGGCCAGCCATGAGAGCGGGCATATCATAATCACCGCCGAAGATGACGGCGGCGGCATGTCGGCGAAAAAGATCAGGAAGAAAGCCTTGGAAAACGGGATTCTCGATGAGAGGGAGGCCCAATCCATGACCGAGCAGGAAACCTTCAATCTGATCTTTCTCCCCGGTTTTTCGACTAGTAGCGAGGTGACCGAAACATCCGGTCGCGGCATCGGACTGGACGTGGTCAAGAAAACGGTTACCTCCTTCAACGGCATGATCGACATCGACAGCGCACAAGGGAGGGGGACCCGCTTCACCATCAAGCTGCCGCTTACCCTGGCCATCATCCAGGCGCTCATGGTGGAGGTGGCGGGGGAAGTATTCGCCATACCTCTTTCAGGGGTTCTGGAAAGCATAAAGGTGGATAGCGATGAAATTCACGAGGTGTCGGCACGGGAAATGATCCTGCTTAGAGATCGTCTCCTCCCGATCTGTCGTCTGGAGCGCTTTTTTGGTATTGAGCGGCAGACTGCCAGGGAAAAAGAATACGTGGTAGTCGTCGGCAGCGGCGAAAAGCGGGGCGGCCTGGTGGTTGACCGGCTGGTGGGACAGCAGGAGGTAGTAATCAAGGCGCATGACGACTATCTGGGAGAGCTGCCGGGGATTGCCGGCGGGACCGTGCTCGGCAACGGCAGGATCTCCCATATTCTTGATATCGCCTCTCTGATCGGAAATTAGCGGTGAAGAGTCAGGTGACACGATATGAAACGGAAAGGAAATCAGCATGAATGAGAACATTGAACTGCAGCTCCCCGCATCCGGACTGGCGGAAGATATTCTGAGCCGGTTCCTGGGTGATGCACAACAGAAGTTGGATAGCGTTGCCGGGCAGACCGCGAAGCGCGAAGGTGAGGCGGTCTTTCATCTTGTGACCTTCAATCTGCTGCGGGAAGAATTCGGCATAGAGATCGGCAGTGTCCAGGAGATTATCCGTGCCACCGACATCACACCGGTGCCCGGCGCACCGTCCCATGTCCGTGGGGTGATCAACCTGCGCGGGAAAATCATACCGGTCGTCGATCTCCGGAAGCGGTTGGCGTTGCCGGTCGCGGACGCCTCCGACGCACAAAGGATCATTGTCGTCGAGCTGGGGGCAAAGAGGATCGGCATGCTCGTGGACAGCGTCTCCCAGGTGATCAAGGTGCCGGCGGGGGTGGTAGAGGAAATTCCCGAAGAGGCGACGGGCATTGACGAGAACTATATCAAGGGTGTGGGCAAGCTGGACAACCACCTCATCATTATCCTCGACCTGAACCGGTCGCTGATTGATATCGCAAAAGATTAATTGCCGGCGCATCTGCATGCCCCGGCAAGTCGGACAATAATGGGCTACGAGTCTAACAACACAAATCAGAAGGAGAATAATTATGTTTACTAACATGCGTATTGGCGTCCGTGTTGGGATCGGCTTCGGTATAATGTTACTTATCCTCGGTATCGTTGGTGTCGTTGGCTATCAGAACGTGAACTCGATCTCCGCGACTTCCCTCGATATTATCAAAACCGATGCCGAGATAGCCGAAATGGCAGCGCGGCTGCGGTCCAACATCAATGCCCTGCGCCGCTATGAGAAAGACGTCTTTCTCAATATCGGTGCAACGGCTAAAGATTCAGACTACATGAAGCAGTGGGACGAAAAACGGGTGCTCTATGACGTGAGGGTTGCCGACCTCGAAAAGGTTGTGAGGGATGAGAAGGACAAAGAGACCGTCAAGGAGCTGAAGAGCCAGATTGGCCTCTATGTGTCCACGTTCACTGACATCGAAAAGCAGATTGAGGCGGGCAAGATCACAACCCCCCAACAGGGAAACGAGGCCATGAAAGGCGTCAAAGAGACGATACACAAGCTGGAGAAAACAACGGCCGATTTTGCTGATGAGGCGAAGAAGAGAATGGTGCCTAAAATAGCGCTGATGAACGATATCCAGAAACGTACGACCTTCATCATGATGGCTTTTACACTTTCGGCGCTCTTCATCGGAGCCCTGATAGGCCTGTTTATCACCCGCAGCATTACCGTCCCTTTGGCATCGGCTGTCAATGCAGCCAACAGGTTAGCCGCGGGTGACCTTACAGTCAGCATTGAATCTAAGACAAAGGACGAGGTGGGAGAATTACTTCAGGCGATGAATGCCATGTCTGCGAATTTGCGTACCATGATCGGCAAAATTCTCGATACCTCGGGTCAGGTTGCATCGGCAGCCGTCGAAATTTCCGCCAACACGAATCAGCTTACCAAGTCGGCCCACAGCCAGGCGTCGGCCACCGAGGAGACCTCTTCCACCATGGTGCAGATGGCGGCCTCCATCCAGACAGTGGCGAGCAATGTCGACTCGCTGGCTTCGAATGCCGATGAGGTTTCCTCCTCCATCCAGGAACTGGGGGCCTCCAGCGAACAGGTGGCCAAGAGCGCCGAGGTGATGGCCTCTTCCGTTTCCGAGACGTCCGCTACCATCGAGCAGATGACCGTCTCCATCGAAAAGGTGGCGCTGAACGCCGAAGAATTGGTTACCTCGGTCACCGAGACCTCCTCCACCATCGAGCAGATGACCGTTTCCATCGACCAAGTGGCGGGGAACTCCCAGGAGTTGCAACGGGTGGTGAGCGACTCGGCCTCCATTATCGAGGAGATGGCCGCCTCCATCAAGCAGGTGGCGAAGAATGTGGATGAGGCCGACATGGTGGCGAAGGGAGCGGTGAAGGAAGGTGCCGCCGGCCTCCAGGCCGGGCAGCAGGCGGTAGAAGCGATGACGCGGGTAGCTGAAGTGATCGAGAAAACTTCCGCGTCGATTTTCAACCTGGGCAAGCGTTCCGAGGAGATCGGCAACATCGTCAAGGCGATCAACGAGATCGCCGACCAGACAAACCTTCTGGCGCTGAACGCCGCCATTGAGGCGGCCCGGGCCGGAGACGCCGGCCGAGGCTTTGCGGTGGTGGCCGAGGAGGTAAGAAAACTGGCCGAGCGGAGCATGGGGGCAACCAAGGAGATTGCCCAGGTGATCCGTCAGGTGCAGGTGGATACAAGCGAATCGGTCAAGTATGGAGAGGTCGCTTCCAAGGAAGCGAAGACCTCCATGGAGCTCACTACAGTGGCGGGGAGTGCCCTGGAAAACATCGTGCGGAGCGTCGAGCGGACGAGCACTCTCATGTCGGACATAGCCGGTATGACCGCCGAGCAGGCTAGCGCCTCCACCCAGGTGATCCGGGCGGTGGAGAAGATGAATGAATCCACCGACGTGGTGGCCAACGCCTCCCGCGAACAGGCGGCCGGGGGGCGGCAGATCCGGATCGCGGTAGAACGGATGATCCGCCTCACCCAGGAGGTGACTGGGGCCAGCAAGGAACAGGCCCAGGGGAGCAAGCAGATCCGGATCGCGGTGGAGAACATGAACCACGTGACCGGACAGGTAACCATAGCGACCAAGGAACAGTCACTGTCGGCACGGCAGATCGTCACGGCGGTGAACGGCATGAACGCCATGACGCAGTCTGTGGCCAATGCCACTGCTGAACAGAAGAAGGGTGGCGAGATGGTTGTAACCGCCATGGAAAACATCAGCGACAGTACTCGTGAGAGCCTCTGCTCGGTCGAACAACTTTCCCGGGCGGCACAGAACCTCTCCCGGCAGGCAGAGGAGATGGCGACCCTGGTGGCGATCTTCAAAGTTGCTTGATTGGTCAACCATTCGGAACGATACGGATACGCATTGGAAAGTCTCAAATAGTCTGTGCCTAAAATTGTGGAGTATATTTGTAATATGGGTGATGCATATCTGGATAAGATCAGGGAATTGGTTTCGCAACGGAGCAGACTCTGTTTCAGCGGCCATAAGAGGGAGGTGCTGCGCCATAGGCTGGAAAACCGTTTGGAAAAGCTGGGGCTGGCCAATTTTGCCGCTTACTGGAACTATTTGAACCAGACATCCGGTGAAGAAGCCAGGCTGCTGGATTGTCTGACAACAAACGAGACGTTTTTCTTCAGAAATCCGGATCAGTTCGGCCACCTTAGGGATGTGATCATTCCAGACATTGAAACGTTGCGGGGAAGGGATGTTGTACGGTCATGGGGTGAGAGCAACCAGGTGCCGGCTTCCTCCATAATGAAGCTGCGTGTCCTTTCCGCAGGCTGTTCCACCGGAGAGGAGCCGTATTCCATAGCTATGACGCTCCTGGAATCGCTACGCTATCCGAAAGCCTGGAATTTGGAGATCATTGCAGGTGACCTGAATGAAAGTTGCCTCAAGACGGCAGCCGAAGGTTATTATGCAAAAGAAAGGTTGAAAAACATTCCGGATCGCTATGTTGACAAGTATATGCAGCGGGATGCCGATGGCGCATTAATGAGGGAAGAGGTGAAGAACATAGTCTCATTCATCCCTCTCAACCTGAACGAGCTCATGAAGGGTGAGCCGTCCCCCGGTGCCTTTTCGTCACCTGAACCGTTCGATATCGTTTTTTGCCGCAACGTGATGATTTATTTTTCTTCTTCCTGCCAGCAGCTACTTGTGGATACCCTTCATCGTCTACTGATTCCGGGAGGCTATCTGTTTACGGGAGATGCCGAGCCTCTCCATCTCTTTGACCATAGTTTCGAGACGATGAAGGGCGCGAGGTGTCTTATATACAGGAAAACGGAGATGACAAACTATGCCGAACCCCTTTGAAGACGCAGCGCCTGCTGCCCAAATACTGCATGGAAAAGGTGTCGAGGAACTCCTGCTCCTCGTTGCCGACAGTGAAAAGGGTTACAAACCGGAAGCATTAGACATGCTGCTCGCCATGGGGTTTAAAGAGAACTATCCGGTTTTTGAACAGGCGCTGCGAAACGATGCCGATGCCGATCTGCGTAATGCTGCCATGGAGATACTCGTCTGTTTCGGAGTGGAATCAGCCCCGCAACTGATCAAGCTGCTGGAGGACGAAAACGAAGAGGTGAGAAACTTCAGTGCGGTCATGCTTGGTGATATCGGCAGGCGTGAAGCGGTCAGGGCACTGATCCGGGCTCTTGGCGATCCGGACATGAATGTCCGGCACAGCGTGGCAGAGGCGCTGGGCAAGATCGGTGACCGGGCAGCTATCCCCCCTCTCGTAAACTCGCTAAAAAGCGACTTCTGGCTGCAGTACGCCGCCATTACCGCTCTTGGCAACATAGGAGATCACCAGGCGGCTCCCCCTCTGCTCGAGATACTTGAAAACGAGATCTGGAGCGCCCCGGTAGTGGATGCCCTGTGCAAGATCGGCGACCCTCGTTCGCTCAAGCCGCTTGCTGATATCATCCCGCAACTTGATGACACTCTGTGTGCCGCCGTGACGAAAGCTCTCGTGTCGATTTACCAGGGAATCAACGAAAGCCTGAGATTCAAGAACAGCCTGGTGGAATACAACAAGGCAGAGCTGAAGGATATCATCAGTCGCGATGGAATCCGGAAAGTCAGGAATTTACTTGCCACCTCCAAAGAAAAGGAGACTGTCGAGTCCGCCATTATACTTCTGGGGTGGCTGGGAGAAGCGGAGGCTATCAGCGATTTCTTTGGCCACCTTACGAGCGACAGCCTCATGAAGAGTGTTGAGAACGCCATTTTTTCCATCGGCGTGACTGCAATCCCATACCTGCATGCTGCGATTTCCCATGAAAATGACAACATAAAGATCGTTGCGCTTCATTCTTTACGATCGATGGGAGAGATTCCGGAACCTGATAAACTGGAAGAACTTTTTTTTCATGCCGACAGGACAGTACAGATTGAAGCCCTGGAATCGCTTGTTGACATACGTTCGAACTCGATTCTGCCCCAACTCTTTGATTTTTTTGTTCAGGGAGATGAAGAGTTCGGCTTCAAGGTTGCCGAGGTTCTCGCGGGATATCCTTTCGAAAGCCTCCATGAATTCCTGATCGCCATGACCGGCTCGGAAGATGCTGAAAGGAGAAGGAGGACGGCCCAACTTCTTGGTCATCTTGAGGAGTGTGGGAATATCATTCTTATTAGAACTCTTCTTGCCGATCAGGATATTCAAGTCAGAAAAGAGGCCATCAAGGCCGTCGGCATGCAGAAGCTTGTCAATACATTGCCGATGATTCATGAGGCATTGTCAGATCCTGACTCCAGTGTCAAGGAAACGGCCGTAATGGCGCTTGCCGGATTCGGTAACAATCCCGTATTCATGGAGGATATCCTGAATCTATTGGGGAAGTTTGGAGAAACCCTCGATTATGCGGTAATCAAGGCCGTCGGAATTGCGAAATACGAGAAGGCTGGAGCCCTGCTGATGGCTGGACTTCAGAATAAACAGCTCTCCGACAATCTCGTCTACTCAACCCTGGAAACATTGGGAAAGATATCTTACAAACCGGCCTCGGAACTGATAATCAATCAATTTTTACACCATCAAGATCTGGACATAAGGCGTCTGTCCGTTGAAGTTCTCGGAAGTTTCTGCGATCAATACTCGCTTCAGGGGATTAAGACGGTTGTTCACGACCCCCATTGGAGTGTCCGCATAACCGTCCTCAAGGCTCTGGTGAAAATTGCCGGGCCCAACGAGACACAAATAATTCTGGATGCTTTAAATGACGATGATTACCTGGTGAGGAAGCAGGCAATCATCACCCTGGGAAACCTGCGTGATGTAAAAACAATTTCCGAAATTTTAAAACAACTAGGCGATAAGGAGATGAACGAATTTGCCTGCGAAGCGATCTTGAATTTCGGCCGTTCGGCTCTTCCGCATCTTCATCGCTTTATGAAAAAGGACGGTTCTATTGAAATCAGGGAGAAGGTCATCGACCTGGTAGGCAAGATTGGTGAGAGCAGCAGCGTCATACCGCTGATGGAACTCCTTGAAGACCCGAATCCAAATATCAGACTGGCGGCCATCGACTCACTGGCGTTCTGCTTTGACAGCGTCCCACTGAAAAAACTGATTCACATTAGAAATCATGACGGCATCGACGAGGTTAAGAATAGGGCCGATCTGGCCCTGAAGACGTTCATGCTGGAGAATTATTGATAATGAACAGCCCCGTTAAACCTCTTATACAAGCGGATGAATTAAGGTTGCTCAAGGAGTTTGTTACCGAGGTGTTCGGGCTGGAGCTCGACAAGAATAATGACGGCTTTCTCCCAAGGAAACTTCTTCCCCGACTTGAAGCGTTGGGGCTTACGACGTTCGCCGATTATTATGCCTATCTCAAGTTTTCGCCACGATGCAAGGATGAACACAAACAGCTCATTTCTCTTATTACCATCAACGAGACATATTTTTTCAGGGAAGAGCCGCAGTTGAGCGTATTGTCCGAAGTTGTGCTTCCAGCCCTGAAGGAGCAAAAGCTGAAACGTGGAGAGAAAAAACTCCGTATTGTCTCTGCCGGTTGTTCCAGTGGCGAGGAAGCCTATACATTGGCCATGCTGGTCATAGAATCAGGGTGCTTTCTCTGGGATTGGGATGTTGAAATAAAAGGGGTTGATATTGATCCACAGATTATAGAGAGAGCCAAAAACGGAATTTACTCGGGGAGAGCATTCCAGACGACGCCTCCCCATCATCTCGAACGCTATTTCAGAAAATGCGATGAAGGATTGAAGGTAAAGGAGATCCTCACCAAGATAACAAGTTTTACCGAGGGAAACCTTCTTCAGTTGGAACAGATTATTGAAAAGCAGACAGTTGACATAGTCTTCTGTCGTAACGTGCTGATCTACTTTGATGACGAATCCATAAAGCGTGGAGTGCATGGTTTTGCTAAAGTGCTGCGTCCGGAAGGGCACCTTTTTTTGGGACATTCAGAATCACTTTCCAGGATTACGAGTAATTATATCCCGATGCGGTTTCCCGGGGCCATTATCTACAAAAAAAGGGATTAATTGTGAGTCAAGGCGTATCAACAGGCAGCAAGATAAGAGTGCTCGTCGTCGATGATTCGGCATTTGTCCGCCGGGCGATTATCAAGATGTTCGAACAGAGTACAGAGATTCAGATCATAGATGTGGCCTCGGATGGGGAGATGGCCATCGACCTGATCAAGAAGCTCCATCCCGATGTCGTTACTCTCGATGTCCAGATGCCGGTACTGGATGGACTCCAGGCGTTGGAAAGGATCATGAATGAATGCCCTGTTCCGGTAATCATGCTCAGTTCCCTTACCGGCAAGGGTGGGTACAAGACCTTGAAGGCGTTGGAGCTCGGAGCGGTAGATTTTATCGACAAAAGTTCCGCTGGCGGTCCAATGGATATTTCCGGCCTTGCCAGGGATCTGACCGTCAAGATAAAGATCGCGGCACGGATAGATTTGGAGAAGCTGAAAACAGTCGAGAATTTGGGATCTGTTGCCAAGACAGTGCCGTTAACCGCCAGGTTGACAGACACTGAGCTCGTGATTATCGGCACCTCAACTGGTGGGCCGCCCGCCTTGCAAGCTATTCTTGTAAAAATACCCGCAAATTTCCCTTGCCCCATCCTGGTGGCTCAGCACATGTCAGCAGGTTTCACCGCGCCGCTTGCTGAAAGACTTGACAGACTTTGCTCAGTGCGGGTCAAGGAGGCGGAGGAGGGGGATAAGCTTGAGGCCGGGACGGTCTATATTGCTCCGGCTGGTAAGCATTTAAAGGTTTGTCGGCGCTCCGGCAAACTACTTGCCTGGCTGGACAACCTCCCGGACGACGTGTTGCATAAGCCTTCTGTTGATGTACTTCTCTCGTCTGTAGCAGGCGTAAGCGGTAGTAAATGTCTTGCCTTTGTCCTCACCGGCATGGGTAAGGACGGCGCTATTGGTGCCCAAGATATTAAAAAGGCCGGTGGGAGGGTGGTCGTTGAATCTGAGGAGACGGCCATCGTATTTGGAATGCCGAAGGCCGTGATGGAGGCGGTCAGGGTGGATCGCTCAGCGCCTCTTTACCGTATAGCGGATCTAATGTTGGAAATGATTTAGAACTTATCCGTAAATAAAACCTGCTTTTCTAAATGCGATTATGGCAGCTGCCATGTGTAATAAGGCTTCATAGGTTTTGGTGAGTTTTTCGTATCTCACCAGCAGTTTTCTGAATCTATTAAACCAAGAGTGAGT
>WNGL01008652.1_pt1 | contig 11866 bp, 4 predicted proteins | sample 5400591 | NCBI WGS metagenome assembly WNGL01 (sample SAMN13153377, study PRJNA577476) | soil metagenome | isolation source: 80 cm soil or saprolite under Garry oak tree replicate 1 | place: USA:California | collected 2016-06-15
TTCGCGTGCGCGCCAATAACCGACCAAAATAGACGGTTTTTGGCGCGGACGCAAAATACGGAAATTTGCCGTGCAGATAAGGCGCTTCGGGCAATCTCGAACGCAGCGCGTGCATTTTTGAGGTTGAAAGCCTGGGCTATTTTCATAAGTCCCTTCGGGACAAGCCGCTCCGGAATTTCCGAAAGGCATGACGGTTAGTGAGGGTTTTTCCTGTCGGATTTTTGGGGCGGGCGGCGATATACTTGTGATGATGGCACTGAACGACCAGCAGTTACTGGAGCAATATACCAGAGAAGGCTCGGAGGAGGCTTTCGCGGCGCTGGTTCATCGTCACCTGGACCTGGTTTATTCGGCGGCGCTGCGTCAGGTCCGTTCGCCGGAATTAGCCGAGGAGGTGGCCCAATCGGTGTTCACCGATTTATCCAGAAATGTCGGGCGATTGAAGTCCGAGACGGATCTGACAGCCTGGCTATATCTGGTAGCCCGCAGGACAGCGGTTGATGTGGTGCGGCGGGAGACTCGGCGCCAACAGCGGGAACAGATCGCCGTGGAATTGAGAGATATGAATACCGAACCTTCGATCTGGGCCCAAATCGAACCATTGCTGGAGGAGGCCATGGAAAGCCTGGAGGCCACCGAGCGCAGCGCGATTCTCTTGCGCTTTTTCGAAAACCGGAGTCTGCGTGAGGTGGGCCAAACTCTTGGCACGTCGGAAGATGCGGCCCAAAAACGGGTGAGCCGCGCGGTTGAAAGATTGCGTGAGTTTTTCACCAGGCGTGGCGTGACTGCCGGCGCCGGCAGCGTAGCCGCCGCTCTATCCGCCAACGCCGTGCAGTCGGCTCCCCTGGGATTGGGCACGGCTATTTCGACTGCCGCGGTCTCAGGCGCGGCTCTGCACAGCGCAACAACAATTGCAGCAACCAAAGCGATAGCTATGACGACAATCCAAAAAGTCTTGATTACAGTAACGCTCACCGTCGCCGTGGGAGCAGGCCTCTATGAAGGCCGACGCGCTTCTCAGTGGCACGACCAAGCCCAGGCACTGCGACAAAAACAGGACCCCTTGAGCGAACGAGCGCGCCAGTTGCAGCAGGAACGGGATGCGGCAAACACGCGGCTGGCGGCTGTCCGGCAGGAGAATGAGGAACTACGCCGCGGCAGTGCAGAAATGCCAAGGCTGCGCGGGGAAGTCGCGCGGTTGCGCGAGAATGCGCGCGAGTTGGCCCAATTCAAAGCCGCCGCGGCCACCACGGGCAATGATCCGGCCCTTGAATCGGCTTTCAAAACCTGGGCAGCACGAGCAAGCCGGCTGCGCCAACGCCTGGAGCAAGCCAATGAGCAACGCATTCCGGAATTGCAGTTTCTCACGGAAAAGGGATGGTTCGATGCGGTTAAGTCCATGAACCAACTCGATACAGATGATGACTTTCGCCGGGCATTCAGCAATGCGCGAAATATTGCCAAGGGCGAATTCGGCGAATTGCTGCGAAAGGCGCTCCGCGGCTACACCGACGCCAATAATGGACAGTTGCCGCGGGACCTTTCGGAACTGAAGCCGTTTTTCGACAGGCCAGTTGATGATGGTGCGCTGCAACGTTACAAGCTCCTGCAAACAGGAAAACTGAGTGACGTGCCCAATGGACAATATCTGGTGGGCGAAATTGCTCCCCTGGTGGATGAAGACAACGATGCGACCTACCAGTTCTCGATGGATGGCACGGCCTCGCATTCAGGCAGCCCGATCGAAGATGCAGTTAGAGAGGCCGGTGTTAAATTTGCCGACGAACACAATGGTTTGTTGCCGACCGATGCGTCTCAATTGGCGCCTTACCTCAAGCAACCGCTCGACCGGGAAAAGGTACAAAAGGTTCTCAGCAAAATTCCGCCAGGAGTTACCACGCTGCAGCAACTGAAAGCCGCGCTGCACTGATAGGCGGTCCGCCGAAATGTGAGAGCGCAGAGGGCCGGGTGTCGGGCGGGAATGACCGAAGTGGTGAAAAAACCAGGATTCTAGCGGTGGTCGTTACCAGTCTGCATTAGTCAGTAACCATCGAGGCTTGCCTTACCTCAGGCCTGGGTTTCAGCCTTTTCTCGATTTCCATCAAGAGCCGGTCATGGTCGATCGGTTTGGAGAAGAACGCCACTGCTCCCGCAGCCAGAGCGCGGTCTTTCAATTCGGGCGCCATACCGCCGCTGATGATGATGAAGGGAATCGCCGCGGCGTTGGCCACGCTGCGCAACCACAGCATGAGTCGCAATCCCTCCCAGTGAGGCATGCCACCGTTAGCTACATCGGGCGGGAATTCAATGTCCAGCAGGATTAGGTCGGGCTGCTCCTGACCCACAGCGCCGAGCGCCTCAGAGCCGTCCACGGCCGTAATGACTTCGTAGCCGGCGGACTTGAGCTTCATGGACAGGGTCTCCAAGATGACTGCGTTATCATCAACTACGAGGATTTTTCCGGAAGCAGTTGGCGCGAGCGGCTGCGCTTCAATGCGGGGAGGCGGCACTTCTGTCGTCGGCAGATCCAGAGCCGCCCTGACTCTGTTCATCCTGAGATTCAGCCATTTCATCTCCTGCCTAGTAGCAGGATGGATACCAAACCGCTGAACTGGAACCAGACCAGACGCCGCAAAGCGACGCTGCGGAAAATGTCCAGAAACAAGATCTTTGTGCCTATTTTTCGGGCGCGCCTTGATACCTGCACCAAGACCGGCAAACCGCAAAACCCTTTATGCTATGACGCGCAGTGGATAAGGCACTGGCGTTAAGAAACTCAATCAGCCGAGGCGCTATGTCCACCGTCATCCACTTACTCGAGAGCGGGAGCGGAGATTTGCGAACACGACAACGCAACTTTCCCGATCGCATTCCAAAACCACTTAGAACTCCAAACCATCAAGCCAAGCAGCGAAAATAAAAACTCGATCCAACAACCAAGACTTCATTTCTATTACCATCCCGGCAGCGGTCTTTGTGCTGATCGCCGTCTCGTGTCTCAATCTATCGGCAACGACCTTCACTCGAACCACCACCAACATTAGCGCGGCAGGCGCGTTGGACTCGGCTTTCACCACGGCCTGCTAACACGGCAGTCAGGGTTCATAGCGTGGTCAATCGCGTCGAGATATGGGATGTGCAATTGCGCGGCAGGACCTCCGTCTCGTTGCAAAACCAGTTTGTGTCAACGTTAAGGACCCATGTCCGTTTGGGCCGGAAACCGGCGAAGTTTGCCGCTTGACTGGCTGCCTCCGGCCTGTTATGGATGGCTCACAATGAACCCGCGACAACGAATCTTCCCTTACCCGCGCAGCGTCAAAAAAGCAATTTCCCAGCAGCAAAAATAGGCAATGCTGTGAGCCCTCCGAAATTAAGAAGCGGGCCAGCTTGTGTCTATTCAAACCACTGCTTTAAATTTGCATTGACAGCGCTAGTGCTGTCGCTGGCCTCGGCTCGGGCAGCCCAGATCACTTGGACCAACACTGCCGGCGGCAATTGGAATTCCGCGCTCAATTGGAGCCCCAATCAGGTCCCGGGCGCGAGTGACACCGCCGTCATCACCAATGCGGCCGCGTACACTGTCACGCTGGACGTCAGCCCCACGGTGGGCGGCCTCACACTCGGTGCCACCGGCGGCAGCACCACGCAAACCTTTTTGATGAACGGGCAAACCTTCACGCTCAATGGCCCTTGCACCGTCAACAGCCGCGGCTCTTTCACGGTGGATAGCGGCTCGCTCTCCGGGACCACTAACTCCTCCATTAGCGGCACGATTGGCTGGACGGGCGGGATCTTGGCCGGGACACTTACCTTCGCCACGAATGGCACATTGAACATCAAAGGCGGCGGTGGCATCAACGACTTCCCCAACATGGTGCTGACCAACTACGGCACTGTGGCGTGGAGCAGTGGCACGCTGCGCGGCGGCGGCGGCAACACGACCTTGATATACAACTACGGCGTGTGGGATTCGCAGGGCGACCTGGTCTTGAACGACGCCTACGGCTTCGGCGCCGGTTTCTATAACTTTGGCACGCTGCGCAAGTCGGCGGGCGCCAACAGCACGCAGTTCCAAACCGGGGTGGGCCTCGCCACCACCGGCACGCTGGATGTCCAGACTGGCACGCTGTCGTTGCAAGGAGGCGCTTCGTTAATCGGGGGCACCGCCACCAACCCGACCGGCATCGTTCAGTTGGCGGGCGGCGGCTTTAACATCAACGGCACGATCACCAGCATGAACGTGCAGTTAAACGGCGGCACCCTGACGGGGAGCAATGTCATCGCCGGCGCGTTCACTTGGGTAGCTGGAAGCTGGCAAGGCTCGGTGGTCACGGTGGCCAGCAACAGCGTGTTGAACATCCAGGGCGGGACCGGCGTCAACGACCTGCCCAACTGCGTGCTGACCAACTACGGAACAGTGGTGTGGAGCAGCGGGCATTTGCGCGGCGGCGGCGGCAACCTGACGTTCGTGTATAACTTTGGATTGTGGGATTCGCAGGACGATCTGACCTTCGACGATAGCGGATACGGCTTCACGGTGAATTTCATCAACTCCGGCACTCTGCGCAAGTCGGTGGGGGCCAATACGGCCACGATGGGTGGCGGCCTGTTCTTCAGCAACAGCGGCAAGGTGGATGCTCAGGTCGGAACCCTGGCGTTCACCGGCGGGGGCAGCTTCACCGGCGGCACGGCGACCAACCTCAACGGGATAATTCAGTTGGCGGGCGGTGGCTTCAACATAAACGGCACGATCACCAGCACGAACGTGCAATTGAACGGCGGCACCCTGACGGGGAGCAATGTCATCGCCGGCGCGTTCACTTGGGTGGTTGGAAGCTGGGGCGACGCCAATGTGACCATTGCCGGCAACAGCAGGCTGAACATCGTAAGCGGCAACGATCACGATATGCCTAACTGCGTCTTCACCAATTTCGGCACCGTGGCGTGGGCTGACGGGCGGATACGCGGCGGCGGCGGCAACCAGACGTTCATATACAACTTTGGGTTGTGGGACGCGCAGAACGACCAGGTGCTTAACGATGACTGGGGTTACACCACTCTCTTCAGCAACGCGGGCACGTTCCGCAAGTCGGGCGGCACGGGCACCAACGCCACCACGATCGTTAGTGGAGTGACCTTCAACAACACCGGCACGGTGGACGTGCAGACGAACCTCTTGTCGTTGCAAGGCGGCGGCAGCTTCAGCGGCGGTTCGGTCACTAGTGCCGGCCTCATACAGTTGGCGGCGGGTGCTTACACAATCAACGGCACCCTGACGACCACGAATGTGCAGTTGGTCGGCGGCACGCTGACTGGGGCGAATGTCTTCATGGGTGGGTTCACCTGGGTCGTCGGCTCCTGGAACAGCGCCGGGCCAATAACCGTTACCGCCAACAGCAGACTGAACATCGTAAGCGGCAACGATCACGACTTGCCTAACTGCATCGTCACCAATTTCGGCGTGGTGGCGTGGGCTGACGGGCGGATACGCGGCGGCGGCGGCAACCAGACGCTTATATACAACTATGGGTTGTGGGACGCGCAGAACGACCAGGTGTTGAACGACGACTATGGCTTCAGCACGCTCTTCAGCAACGCGGGCACGTTCCGCAAATCTGGAGGCACGGGCACCAACGCTACCACGATCGTTGTTGGGGTCACGTTCAACAACACCGGCACGCTGGACGTGCAGGTGAACCTCTTGTCGTTGCAAGGTGGCGGCAGCTTCACTGGCGGTTCGGTCACCGGTGCCGGTCTCGTACAGTTGGCGGCGGGCGCTTATACGATCAACGGCGCCATGACGACTACGAATGTGCAGTTGGTCGGCGGGACGCTGGCTGGGGCGAATGTCTTAATGGGTGGGTTCACCTGGGTCGTCGGCTCCTGGAACAGCGCCGGGCCAATAACCATTACCACCAACAGCAGACTGAACATCGTAAGCGGCAACGATCACGACTTGCCTAACTGCATCGTCACCAATTTCGGCGTGGTGGCGTGGTCTGACGGGCGGATACGCGGCGGCGGCGGCAACCAGACGCTTATATACAACTTTGGGTTGTGGGACGCGCAGAACGACCAGGTGTTGAACGACGACTATGGCTTCAGCACGCTCTTCAGCAACGCGGGCACGCTACGCAAGTCGGGGGGCACGGGTGCCACATCGCTGCTTGGTGGAGTGACCTTCGACAACCAGAGCGGCGCCATCGAAGTGGACAGCGGGCAATTGTCAGTGGGCAACAACACCTACTTGCAGGGGAGCGGCCTGCTGACCATCAAGTTGGGCGGACTAGGCGTCGGGCAATTCGGCCAGCTCGTCACTAGCAGCAGCGCCTTGTTGGGTGGACCATTCCACGTGAGCCTCGCCAACGGGTTTGTGCCCGCGCTGGGAAACGAGTTCCAAATCCTCGCCTGCGCCGGCCGCAGCAACACGTTTACCACGCTTCAAGTGCCCGCTGGCATTTCCGTCAATTACTCCAACAACGGCGTGTTCCTGGTCGTCACGGGTGCGGTGTCCACCCTCGAAATCACCGGCCAGCCCACCAATCAAACGGTCGCTGCCGGGGGGACTGCGATGTTCACCGTGAGCGCCACGGGCACAGCGCCGCTGACCTATCGCTGGCAAAAAAACGGAACCAATTTAACCGATGGCGGCAACCTCTTCGGCTCCGCTACCAGCATCTTGACGATCAGCAACGTTTCAGCGGCCAACGTCGGGACTTACGACGTTATCGTCACGAATGCTGCCGGCTCAACGCTCACCAGCAGCAATGCCACTTTGAGCTTGCCGCCGCCCACTTGCAGTTACACTCTCATTTTGCCAACGGGTTACTCGCTCATCGCCAACCAATGTGACCACGATGGGGGCAACACGCTCAACAACGTGTTTCCCGCCGTGCCCGTCGGCAGCCAAATCTTCAAGTTTAATAATCAGACGCGAACCTACGAACCGACAGCCACGTTCACCAACGGCGGGTGGTCCACGAACCTGACTCTGAATCCAGGCGAAGGCGCTTATTTTCTTAATTCGTCAAATCAATTCACTTTGACCATTTCCGGTAATCCTCACACGCCGGTATTGCCGCTGAATTTTACCAACGGATGCTTCCTCGTCAGCCGGCAGACGAATGACATTGGCACCTACGAAAATATCATCGGCCAAGGGCCGCAAGACGGGGACATCGTGTGGCGCTATGTCGGTGGAGGTTTGTCGAGTTACATGTTCTCCGGATTTGGTTGGGAACCCTCCGACCCGATGGCTAATGTGGGCGAATCCATCTGGATTTGCCGCGGCGGGGGAAGCCCGCCACCCTTTTCGACCTGCGTGACGCCGCCGTCGGGCCTGGTCGGCTGGTGGCCGGGCGATGGCGATGCCACTGACATTTCAGGACAAGGCAACAACGGCACACTGCAAGGTGTCGTGACGTTCGCGGCCGGCAAAGTCGGGCAGGCGTTCAGCCTAAACGGAACGAACGCCTTCGTTGAAATTCCCAATATTTCCGCCCTTGATCCGGTTGCTGCCGGCAGCCAGGACGCCTGGGTTTACTTCAACCAACTGCCTTCAGTGGCCGGACACATCATGGAGATCATCGGCAAAGGATCAGCCGGTAGAGATTTCGACCTGCAAGCCGAGACTGACAACAGGTTCCGTTTTTACATCGCCGGGGGGACGCAAGTCGCCTCGACCACAGTGATTCAAAGCGGCGTGTGGTATCATGTCGCCGGAACGTGGGATTCGACCCTCGGGCTCAAGATGTATGTGAACGGGAGTTTTGAGAACACCAATCCCACGCTTGTCACGCGTGCGCCCAGCGGCGAACCCTTGCAGATCGGCAACCAACCATACTTTGGTCCGCGTCTATTCAACGGTCTGATAGACGAGGCGGAAGTCTTCAACCGCGCCTTATCGTCCAACGAAGTCGCCGCCATCTTCAACGCCGGCAGCGCGGGCAAATGCAAGCCGACTGGTTGCGCGCTCACTTGCCCAACGAACATCGTCGCTACGAATACCGCCGGCAAGTGCGGCACCTTTGTGAATTACGCAGTGCCGACCGCGAGCGGCAGTTGCGGCGCGGTTACGTGCACGCCGACTAACGGGTCATTCTTCCCGGTCGGCACCACGACGGTGAGTTGCACGACGACCGGCGGCGCCAGTTGCTCGTTTACCGTCACCGTGCTCGACAAACAGAACCCAACTATCACTTGCCCGACGAACCTGGTGCTTTCCACAAGTCCCGGCCTGTGCTCGCGCACGAACGTCACTTACGCAGTGAGCGCCGGCGACAACTGTTCGAGTAACAACCTGGTCCAAACCGCCGGTCTGCCCAGCGGCTCAACTTTCCCGAAAGGCACAACGACCAACAGCTTCGTCCTCACCGATGGGAGCAGCAACACAGCGTCGTGCAGCTTCACCGTCACGGTCAAAGACACGCAAGCACCCTCGATTACCTGCTCATCAAATATCGTGGCCAATGCGGCGGCCGGTCAAACCAGTTTGGTCGTCAACTTCCCTGCACCCGCAGCGACCGACAACTGTCCCGGCGTGACCGCCAGTTGCACCCCGCCGTCCGGCTCGACCTTTCCATTGGGCAACACGACTGTCACCTGCGTGGCGACTGACGCCGCCGGCAACTCCAACACCTGCGCTTTCGCCATTACGGTCAACTCGACTACGACGAACACACCGCCGGCCATCGCTTGCCCTGCGAACATCTCAACCAACAACGCCCCCGGCGTTTGTGCGCGCACGCTGGGGTTTGCCCCGACCGCTACGGGCAGTCCCACGCCAACAATAACGTGCAAGATCGGTTCGACCGCGATTACTCCGCCGTATCCGTTCCCTGTCGGCACCACGACGGTCACGTGCACGGCCTCGAATGTTGCCAGCACGGCGAGTTGCTCTTTCACCGTGACGATCACCGACACCGAGCCACCGGTGCTAACCTGTCCCACGAATGTGACGGCCGCAGCGCCATTGGGCCAGCTTGGGGCAACCGTGAATTTTGCTGCTTCTGCCACTGATAATTGCGACGGGCCCCTGCCCGTGGCCTGCACACCCAAACCCGGTTTCTTCGCCCTCGGACAGACCCCCGTCACGTGCGAGGCGGTGGACGGCGCCGGCAATCGGACCACCTGTACCTTCGTTGTGACCGTGACGGCCACCACCGACCCCGTCCGCTTGTGCTCGTTGACTCAAGGCTTCTATGGAAATGCCAAAGGAAAATTTAACGGCCTCACTTCACTAGTCCTGGCCGGTCAATTGCTCGGGCAAGGCCCGCTGGTCGTCGGCAAAACCGGTGTGCGCTCTCTAAGCATCCTGCCGGGTGACCAGACGTTGCTCGAGCAGCGCCTGCCCTCGGGCGGGCCGCCGGCCACGCTGCCCGCTCAAGGGGACCAGACGCTGCAAACCGCCGTGTTGCCCTTGAACTCAAAAGGCCGGTTCGACGATGTGTTCTTGGGCCAAACGATCACGCTCTCTTTGAATGGACGGTTGAGTTCCTCGCTACTGAGCTTCGGACTCACTTCGAATTTTTGCTCACAGGCGGTCCTTGCCGGCCCGGATGGCTTGAAGGGCACCGCTGACGACGTGCTGGTCACAAATGACATCCAGAGCTTCAGCATTCCGCCTTCGGTGCTCACCGCGCTATCGGATCCAGCTCTCGGTATCAACGACAACACCATTCACGGGTTGCTGGAGTTGGCCAATCGCGGGTTGGCCGGAGTGCCAACGGGCGCTGCGAGTTTGCCGGACATCAACGCCGCGGTGGACGCGATCAATCGGGGCTTCGACGGATGCCGCAGGCCGCCGACCAACTGTTCGCCGGGCACGATTACCCAAGATTCTTTCAACGACAGTTTCACCAATCGTCCCACGTTGGATCCTCCACCTCCACCCGATCCGTTGCTGAACGTCAGGGTTCGCTCATCGAACCTCGCGGCGACCAAGGACCCCGGCGAACCGGAAATCGCCGGCAATCCGGGCGGCAAGTCCGTCTGGTGGCAATGGCCCGCGCCTATTTCCGGGCCAGTGACAATTTCCACCATCGGAAGCAGTTTCGACACGCTGCTGGGCGTGTACCGCGGCACGGCGCTTTCGAATCTGGTGTTGGTCGCCAGCAACGACGACGCCGAAGGCACGTTGCAGTCTGATGTGAGCTTTCAGGCTGTAGCCGGCACCAACTATGAGATCGCAGTGGACGGGTTCAATGGAGCCAGCGGCGAGATAGTCCTAACGCTGGTGGCAGCGCCGCTGAGGTTGTGCCAGCCGATCACCATCATCGGCAGCCAAGTGGGATTTTGCCTCACTGGCGAAATCGGGCGCACCTACACGGTCGAAGCGTCGCCGGATCTCTTGAATTGGACACTCATCGCCACGGCCCTGAACAGCAATGGGGTGCTCCAATTCACCGATCCTGCCATGAGCAATCTTCAGCGGCGCTTCTATCGAGTCACGTTCGAGCCGTGAGCTTACGGATGTTCCGCGCCACTTGCCGAACGCAAAAGGCCAGAGGAAAAAGGCAAAAGGACGCTGAACGCAGGCGGGTTTGCACTCTTACCTTTTGCCTCGCTGCGGCCACTGCGGCCAAAACGCACTTGCCAGACAAGGCGGATGCGGTGTAGCTCAGTCCAAGCATATGGACTAGGCGGTCTGCCGGTGAGAGTGCCTCCTGCCGCGGGAAAAGCGGTCGTGGATTTCCGTTAACAAAGGGGAGTCGTCACCCACGGATGAGGTCCTTGATACTAACGTCCACAGCCTCCAGCAACAGCCAATCCAGTCTTGTCAAAGGATGGGACCGCGAGCCGTCCTCCACTCGCGGCGCGTCCGGTTCCATAGACAGCGCCGGAGAGATTGGCTCGTCCGCTCGTATGCCCCGCTGCTGCGAACCGAGGACGGTTCGCCGTTTGAGGCGCTGCCCAAGCCGCGCCTGCAACGGTGGGCAGGAAACCTTCCCGGATGACCAGCACAGCTTTGGCTGCTCAAATTCTTGATTTAGGGATTGGCAACCGGCCTAACCTTCGTATGGTGAGCGGCGGCAAAACCAAATCTCACCTATGGCTCGAACCGAAAGAATGCGCGTGCGCTCTCGCGAAGACGTTTCCGAAATGCCGGACTGGCTCAAGGCAAAGCGATGCCCGCACAAAAAAGACTACATGTCCGGCCAGCGTATCATGCCGAAAAACCTCACCGGCAAAGAGAAGCTCGCCGACCTCGTTGACGAAACCTTCCTGGCCTACAATTCCGCCCGGCTCAAGGAAGGTTGCCAGCTTTTCGCGGACAAAATGCTCGCGGCCGATGTCACGATTGGCATGAGCCTCTCGGGCGCCCTCACCCCCGCCGGCCTTGGCTGTTCCTGCATCATACCGCTCATCAAGGCGGGCTTCGTTGACTGGATCGTTTCCACTGGCGCCAACCTTTACCATGACATGCACTTCGCGCTGGATCTCCCGGTGCATGCCGGCAGCTTCAAGTTCGATGACACCGACCTGCGCGATAACGACATCGTCCGGGTTTATGACGTGCTGATCCCTTACAGTGACGGCCTAATGACCACCGACGAACTGCTGCGCGACATCCTCATCCAGCCCGAATGCCAAAAGGAAATGGGCACCGCCGAGCTGCACCATCTGCTGGGCAGATATTGCGCCGAGTGGGAACGCAAGAACAAGCTCAAGGATGTCTCGGTGCTCGCCGCCGCCTATCGCGCCGGCGTGCCGTGCTATACCTCCTCGCCTGGCGATTCCACTATTGGAATGAACGTTGCCGGGGTGGAATTGCGCGGCAACAAACTCCGTCTCAACCCCGCAATTGATGTCAACGAAACCACCGCCTTCGTGCTGGCGGCAAAGCGGGCGGGCGGCAGGAGCGGCG
>WNGL01008653.1_pt1 | contig 11865 bp, 9 predicted proteins | sample 5400591 | NCBI WGS metagenome assembly WNGL01 (sample SAMN13153377, study PRJNA577476) | soil metagenome | isolation source: 80 cm soil or saprolite under Garry oak tree replicate 1 | place: USA:California | collected 2016-06-15
CCGAAGGCAGGAGAGGGCGCAGGCGTTTCACCCGAGGAGGCCTCGGGTGTTCACCCGAGAAGGCCGAAATCCCGAGTGGCGGCCGGCACTCAGCGGGGTAAAACGCAGGTCGACGGCGGGTGCCAGTGCGCCGGGAGGAACCGATGTTCAAGGCCATCTTCATCGAGAAGGGCAGCCCGGCGCGCCTGACCGAGCTTGACGACGGGCAGCTCCCGGAGGGCGATGTCACTGTACGTGTCACGCACTCCACGTTGAACTACAAGGACGCGCTCGCCATCACTGGCCGCTCGCCGGTGGTGCGCGCCTTCCCCATGGTCCCGGGCATCGACCTCGCCGGCACGGTCGAGGAGAGCCGCTCGGCGGAGTTCACGAAGGGTGACGTGGTCACGCTCAACGGCTGGGGCCTCGGAGAGACGCGCTGGGGCGGCCTGGCCGAGCGCGCGCGGGTCGGCGCGGAGGCACTCGTAAAGCTTCCGCCGCCCTTCGATGCAGGCCAGGCGGCCGCCATCGGCACGGCGGGGTTCACGGCCATGCTGTCGGTGCTGGCGCTCGAGCGCCACGGCGTCACGCCGGACCGGGGCGAGGTGCTCGTCACCGGCGCGGCCGGCGGGGTGGGCAGCGTCGCCATCGCGCTCCTCGCGCGCCGAGCGTACACGGTGGTGGCCTCCACCGGGCGGCCCTCCGAGGCGGCGTACCTGACCGGCCTCGGCGCGGCGCGCCTCGTCGAGCGCGCCGAGCTCGCCGCGCCCGGAAAGCCGCTGCAGGCCGAGCGCTGGGCGGGCGTCATCGACGTGGTGGGGAGCCACACGCTCGCCAACGCCTGCGCCCAGACCAGGCAAGGGGGAGCGGTGGCTGCCTGCGGCCTCGCCGGCGGGATGGACTTCCCGGCCACGGTGGCGCCGTTCATTTTGCGCGGCGTCACCCTCTGCGGCATCGACAGCGTGCACGCGCCGCGGCCGCTGCGCCTGGAGGCGTGGGCGCGGCTCGCCGCCGGCCTCGACCCGGCTCGCCTGGCCGGGATGACGCGCGAGATCGGCCTCGCCGAGGCGCTGGCGGCCGCCCCGGCGCTGCTCGCGGGCCAGGTGCGTGGCCGGCTGGTGGTGGACGTGCGCCGCTGACCGGGCCCCGCGTCCCGCGCCGAGCGCCGCGTGCGCCGCGAGCCTACAGCGGCGCCGTTGCGCGATGCGGCGGGGCAGCGGAAGCTGCCGCCGATGGGTGTCCGTAAGGTGGGAACGAGCCGCATCCTGCGAGAGATCGGCAGGGGGGGCATGAGCGTCGTCTACGAGGCCTATCAGGACGGCCTCGACCGGCGCGTCGCCGTGAAGGCCCTCGACACCGGCGGCGAGCTGCCGAAGGAGCTCGCCGAGCGCTTCCGCCGCGAGGGGCGCGCCTATGCCCAGCTCAGCCACGCCGCCATCGTGGCGGTGCACGACCTCGTCGAGAAGGATGAGGCGCTCTACCTCGTCACCGAGTTCGTCGACGGCCCCGATCTGCGCCGCGTGCTGGCCGGCGGCGCCATTCCCCCCGCCTGCGTGGCGGCGCTCGGCACCAGGCTCGCCGACGCGCTCGACTGCGTCCACGCCCACGCCCTCGTCCACCGCGACGTGAAGCCGGCGAACGTCATGATCACCCGCCGCGGCGAGGTGAAGCTCATGGACCTCGGGGTGGCGAAGGATCCCATCGCCACCGACCTCACCCGCACCGGGGCGGTGGTCGGGACGCCGGCCTACGTCGCGCCGGAGGTGCTGGAGGGCGAGCCGGCCGCGGAGGCGAGCGACCTGTGGGCGCTCGGAGTGACGCTCTACGAGCTCGCCACCGGCGCGCGCCCGTTCTTCGGAGACAGCTTCCCGGCGCTCTTCACCGCGGTCCGCAAGAAGCCGTTCCGGCCCATCCGCGAGATCGTGCCCGGCTTCCCGCGCCGGCTCGCCCACGCCATCGAGCGCTGCCTGGAGAAGCGGCCTGGTCGTCGATGGGAGAGCGCCGGCACGCTGGCGCGCGAGCTCGAGGCCTGCGCGGACGACCTGCTCGGCGAGACGCGTCCGGAGGAGGCGCTGGCGGCGCTGGTGCTCGAGCGCGCCGGCGCGCCCGTGCGCGAGGACGGCGCCGCGCCCGCGGCCGAGGTGGCCTACGCGGCGCTCGCGCGCCGGCCCCGTCGCGCGAGCGGTCCGCGCAAGCTGACCTGGGCGCTCCTCACCGCGCTCGCCGCGCTCACCGCGGTGGGGTCCTGGTACGTCCTGGCCGGACGGTTCTGACGCGGGCGGCGACACGCCGCCCCAGGAGGGTCCGTCCCGTCAGATCGTGGTGGTGTCCCCGTCCTCTCCTCAGGAGGCGCGTCGAGACGAGAGCGCCTCCCCCGAGGAGAACCGCCATGACGTCGTCCAAGACCGCCTCCGTCCCCAAGTTCCGCGTCCACGCCGCCGCTCCCGCGTTCGTGCGCGCCCTGTGGGTGGCGGCGCTCTGCGCGGCGCTCACGGGCGGATTCCTGCACGAGGTGTGGCACGCGCCTGCCGCCTCGGGCCGCTCCGCCGACAGGATCGCCTGCGCCCCCGGTCAGGGGCACGCGTGTTGAGCTGAGACGCACCACCCGCGCGGCGGCGTTAAGCTCCGGGCGGGGGTGCTGCTGTGGTGCCGGACGTCCTCGAAACGCGCGTGCGCGCGCTCCTGGTCCAGGGCGACCCCGCCGCCGCCGCCACCGAGGCGCTGCGCGCGCTCGGCCCGGGCGTGCTGCGCTACCTGCGCTCGCTCCTGCGCGACGAGGCGGCCGCCAGTGACGCCTTCTCCGAGTTCGCGGAGCACCTCTGGCGCGGGCTCCCGGCCTTCCGCGGGGAGTGCTCGCTGCGTGGCTGGGCGCTGCGCCTCGCCTACCACGCCGCGCTCGACGTCCGCTCCGACGCGTGGCGCCAGCGCGGGCGCCGCTTCGCGACCGGCGAGGCCTCGCGGCTGGCGGACGAGGTCCGCACCCGCACGGTGGTGCGCGTCGAGCAGCAGCGGCTGGCGCTCGACAAGCTGCGAGAGGGGCTCACGGTGGAGGAGCGCTCGCTCCTCGCGCTCCGCGTCGATCAGGGCCTGGGCTGGAGCGAGGTGGCGCAGGTGCTGTCGGGCGAGGGCGCGCCCGTCGAGCCCTCCACGCTCATGAAGCGCTTCGAGCGGCTCAAGGAGCGCCTCGCGACGATGGCTCGCGCGCAGCGTCTCCTGGAGTGACGCGCCCGGTGCCGGTGGGTCCGGTGGAGAGGACGGAGCCTCCCAGGATGAGGACGAAGCCGCACGCGATGGGCAGCGTGAACGGCTCCCCGAGGAGCAGGACTCCGAGCCCCACCGCCACCGCCGGGTTGACGTAGGCGACCACCGTGGCGCCGACCGGCCCGACCTCGCCGATGAGCGCGAAGAAGACGACGAAGGCGGTCGCCGTGCACACCACGCCCAAGACCAACACCGCGCCCAGCACCTCGGGCGCGGGCAGGGTGGCCGGGAGCTGCGCCAGTCCCAGCGGCGCGTAGCCGATCGCGCACAGCACGAGCGAGGCCGCCACCACGCCGAACGCGGGCAGGTGGCCGAGCCGGCGTGCGACGATGGCGGGGCCGACGGCGTAGCCGAGCACCACCAGCACCATCTCGCCCATGGTGAGCGGGTCGGCGCCGCTCGGGTCGAAGCCGAGCAGCGTCACCACTCCGACCAGGCCGAGCGCGAGCCCCACCCCCCGGCGGCCGTCGGCGCGCTCGCGCCCCCCGGAGACCGCCGACACCGCCACCCCGGCCAGCGGCACCGCCGCGACGAGCAGCCCCGCGAGCGAGCTCGAGAGCCTCCGCTCGGCATCGGCGAGGAGCACCCACGGGACGGCGAGCTCCGCCACCGTGTAGGCGAGGACGGCGCGCCAGTGCGGCAAGAGCGGACGGAGGGCGCCGCTCCGGAGCGCCAGCGGCACGAGCAGCAAGGCGCCGATCGCCGTCCGCAGGAAGACCAGCGTGGCGGGGGTGAGGTCGCGCACCGCCACCTTGATGAGGAGGTACGGGATCCCCCAGAGCACGCACAGGGTCGTGAAGAGCAGCCAGCCTCGCCTCGTCACCCGCCGACCTCCTCCGCCGTCATCTCATCCGCCGAGCGCGGCTGAGCCGCGCCAGGGCGCGGGGCCGACCGTTTACCGCCTATGGACGCTGAGCGCCACCTGCACGCACCGGGTGCGCCGAGCGCGCACCCGCCCCGACCCGGGTGGCCGGTCCGGCTGGCGCGCGTCGCCGGCGTGGCCTACGCTCGGCGGCATGACGACCCCTCGCCGCCTGCTCCTGGCACTCTCCGTCGCCGCGCCGCTCGCGGCGGTTGCTGCCGATGAGCTCAAGCCGACGGTGGTGGACTCGCCCTATCCGCTCGTCATCAAGGTCGGGGAGTCGCTGGCGCTGTGCAAGACCGGCACGATCCTGTGCCCGGCGGCGGTGCCCATTTGTGATGACGGGACGCTCATCGAGTTCGACCTGAACGCCGACGGGCTCGTCTTCCGCGGCGTGAAGGCCGGCGAGACCCTCTGCTCGGCCGCGTCCGCTTCCGGCCAGGGCCTCCGTCGCGTCTACCGCGTCACGGTCTCGCAGTGACCCCCGGCGCGCCGCGGGCCTCGCGCTCGCGGCGCTCGCGCTCCCGGCGCCGCTCGGCGCGGAGCCGGGATGCTTGCAGGATGAGCGCGCCCCCCAGCCAGAGCCCTACCAGCACCACGGGCGCGAGCACGAACCGCGGGAAGAGCAGCGCCGCCACGGCGAGCAGGATGAGGAGGAGACCTGCCGCGAGCACCAGCGTCGCCTCGGCCGGCCCGAGCAAGCGGTAGTTCCCCAGCGCCGCGCTGACGGTGTTGCCGAGGCGGATGGCACCCGCGGTGGCGACCGCCGAGCCCTCGCGCCGTCGCTGTCCGAGCCGCCGCCGCGCGCGCACCGGACGCGGGTGGAGGGGCCGCTGGCGCGGGCCGAGCACCACCTCGGTGGCATGGCCGAGGTCCTCCTCGAACGTCTCCTCCATCAGGTGGGCGAAGCCCTCGTCCTCGACGGCGAGGTCGAGCTCCCAGTTCCCCATGAAGCTCGCCACGTTGAGATTCGACGAGCCGACGCGCGCCCAGCGGCCGTCGGCGACCGCCGTCTTGGCGTGCAGCATGGGGCCGTTCCACTCGAACACGCGCACACCCGCCTCGAGCAAGGGGCGGTAGCCGGCCGTCCCGAGTCGCTTCACGAGGCCGAGGTCGCTCTGGCCCGGGACGAGGAACCGCACGTCGACGCCGTCGAGCGCCGCGGAGCGAAGGCTCTGGACGTAGAGCGGCGAGCCGACGAAGTAGGCGTCGGTGATCCAGAGGCTGCGCCGGGCGGTGGCGGTGATGAGCTGGTCGAGCCGGAGGAGCCCGGCCGTGGACGGCTCGGTGCCGATCACGCGCACGGACACGTCGCCCATCCTCGGCAGGTTCTCCTGCCGGGGCAGCTCCCCCGGCGGAATGGGCGGGCCCTGCTCGGCCCAGGCGCGGGAGAACGCGTGGGCGAGGTCCGCCACCGCCGGCCCCGCCACCTCGACTCCGGTGTCGCGCCACGGCTCGGTGCCTCGCGAAGGGTCGCCCACCCAGCGATCGGCGATGCCGAGCCCGGTCACGAAGCCGAGGCGCCCGTCGACGACGAGGCCCTTCCGGTGATCGCGCCGGAGCCAACCCAGCGGCTTGTCGATGCGGAACGGGTTGAAGCAGCGCACCTCGGCGCCGCCCGCCTCGAGCCGACGCCAGAAGCGCCCGCTCGCCTCTCCGCGCCCGCCGAGCCAGTCGTAGAGCAGCCGCACGTGTACGCCGCGCCGGGCGGCGTCGACGAGCGCGCCGGCGAAGCGATTCCCGAGCGCATCGTCGGCGAGGATGTAGGCCTCGAGGAGGATGTCCCGCCTGGCGCCTTCGATGGCGGCGAGCCAGGCCGGAAAGTTCTCCTCGGCGTCGAGCAAGAGCGTGAGGCGGTTGCCGGCCACGAGCGGCGCCCCCGCCGCGCGGGAGAACGCCTGCTCACCCAGCGCGCGCAGGTTCGCCCGCGCACCCTCGGCAGGATTTCCGGCCCGGCTCGCGTGGGACGACATGCCACGAATCTAGCGGGCAGCCGGGTAGGGGCGGGAAACCAAGGTGGGGAGGCCTGGCGGCGCCTCCACCGCTCAGGCCCGGGACTGTGCGGAGCGGCGGCCGGGCGCAGCGCTCGGCCGCCACTCGCTCACGCGTGGATGCGGAACGCCAGCTTGCCCAGATGGTGTCGTTCGAGCTCCCGGTGGGCCTGGGCCGCGTTCTCGAGCTGGTACACCCCGCCCACCTCGATGTGAAACGGCCCGGCGGCGATCAGCCGGTTGAGCCGCTCGAAGGCATCGGGGCTCGGCGTGCCGTCGTAGGGGAGCGACTTCACGCCCGAGGGAGCTCGCGGCTCTGGCTCGACGCCGTGCGGATAGGCGAAGCGGCCGCCTTTCTTGATCAGGGCGAGCGCGGCTTCGAGGCCGTCGCCGTGGACCAGCACGAGCGCTGCGTCCAACCCCTTCGGCGCGAACTGCCGGACGGCCTGGGGGACGTCGTCGCGCTTGCCGTCCACCGCGTCATCCGCCCCGAGCCTGCGCACGAGCTCCAGGCCGTCGGCGCCGGACGCCACCGCCAGGACGCGCGCGCCCATCCTCTTGGCGAGCTGCAAGGCGAGGTGCCCGATCCCTCCGCTCGCGCCGTACACCATCAGCGACTCTCCACGTTGCAGCTTGAGCTGATCGTCGAGGCCGATGAGCGCGGTGATCCCGTCGGCGCCCAGCGCCCCCGCCTCGTCGGGGCTCAGCCCCTGCGGGATGGGCGCGACCAGGTTCTCGTCGATCGCGACGTACTCCGCGTAGAAGCCGCCCTCCATGCCGAACGCGTAGACGCGGTCGCCCACCCGGTGGCGCTTCACCCGATCGCCCACCGCGACCACCTCGCCGGCGCCGTCGTTGCCGATGACCTGCGGGAAGTCCCGCTTGCCCAGCTCGAGCTCGCCCGAGCGGACGTACGGGTCCCAGACGCCGATGCCTGCGCTGTCCAGCCGGATCAGGACCTGGCCGGCTTTCGGCTTGGGCACCGGGAGCGTCTCGGTGTGGAGGACCTCCGGACCTCCGAACTTGTCGATCGCCGCTGCCTTCATCTGCTTGGGAATGGCTCCTTGCATGTTCGCCTCCTTCAGCGTGTTCGTCGGGGAATCTCCAACCTGCGCATGTGCGGGCGGTGCGGCCACCCGGTTCGGCGCGGGGACCACGCGGTCGCTCTCTCCCCGAGGCGGGCGACGGGCGAGGCGCGCGATGGACGATGCGGGAACGGACAGGCGGGCGCGGGCCGCGGTGGTCGTGCCTCACGTATAACGCCAGCCGCTACCAGGTGAACGCGCGCACGGCGCCGTCGGCCAGCACGTAGAGACGCCCACCGGCGGCGATGGGCGTCTGGTACCGACGTACTGCGCCCACAGCGACTCTCGCGATCTCGGCTCCCGTGTCGCCATCGAAGGCGCGCAACTGTCCATCGCCCTCGGCGCCGAGGCTCCAGACGACTGCCTCGGCGTGCCCATCGGTCGTAGTGACCATCGGCGAACCGAGGCCGTTCTGTGACGCGCACCATGCGGTGGCGAGAGCCGGAGGGCTTGCAGCCGCAATGCGGACCGCCGTGAGATCGCCGCCTTGCCCGCTCGGGCACGAGGCGCCGGTGCCCTTGAAGACGATGTAGGTACCTCTGCTCGTCGTGTACGCCGCCGCAGCGTTGATGATCTCGTCCCGCGCGACGGTCGCGGCGGCCAACTGGCCGCCGAGGTTTCCCAGGCGGGATCGGTCCAGGAGGTACATCTTGCCATCCTTTCCGAGCGCGACGGCGAGGGCCGACGGCGTGGCCCCCGGAACATCCACGAGCACCGGGCCAGTGCCGCCGATGTCCACGTCGCCCGCATCGAGCGCCTTCCAATTCGATGGCGCAAACCAGTCGGCGAGCACCGGTCCCGGCGAGAAGCGCAAGACCGCCTCGCCGCCTGACCAGGTGTCGGCGCCGAAGGTGTTCCCGGTCGCGATGAAGAGCGAGGCGCCATCGGAGGCGACGCCGCTCGGGGCCCATGCCCCACCTCCGACCGCTGCTGTCGCCCAACCGAGTGGGCGACCGGGGTTCGATACCGGGAACCCGATGAGCCAACCGTGGTACTTGCCGCAGTCGCCGAAATGACCGCCGTACGGCACATAGAGCACGCCGCCCACCAGCGCCAGTGCACCACGCTGATTCTGCACTGCGGCATCGAAGGAGGTAGCGCCCGCGCGAACTGTGACGCCGACGTCCACCGGCCAGCCGCCGCGCACCGAGCCGTCGTCGAGCGACAGCGCGTATACCTGGTGTCGCTTGGTTATCCCGCCATCCGGCGTGGTCATCGCGGCTACATAGGCAATCCGCGCGGCTGAGTCGATGACCGGCGCACCAGTGACACCCAGCGGGTCGATGTTCCCGCACGGAAGCTGCGACAACGGCACCGGCGTGCCAAGCTGGCGCTGCCAGACGACCTTCCCGGTGGCTGCATCGAGGGCGGATACGACGTCCTGCTCGCTTGCCACGACGAGCAGGCTCGGTCCGCCGTTCACGCCGACGACATAGAGTGGCTGCGCGTAGAAGGTCGAACCCGGAATCGGGGCGGTGAAGTCTGCCCGCACCCGGGCGGCAGCCGCTCGCGTCAGGGTCGGCAACACGTACAACCCGTCACGGGCAGCGCTGTGGTGGTGCTGCAAGACGTCGGGGCCGGCCGGGCCAGGGAGCGCCGGCGCTTGCGAACCGGCACTGTGCGTCGTGCAGGTCGCCAAGAGGGCTGCCACGGCGATGAGTGTCCGTTTCATGGGCACGCCTGCCATAAGACCCGCCACAGCCAGGCGCCGCGTTGCAGCGGAGCGAGGGCTCGGAGATGGCCGCGGAGCGCAGTGGAGGCTAGACGCGCCCGTTCGCCGGCCTCAAGTTCCAGAGGGCGTGGTCGGGCTTGGCGGCAGCTCGGAGAGCAGGCGGACGGAGCTGCTCGCTCCAGTGAGGTGGCTCCGCGCGGCACGGCTGCTCGCGACGATCGCATTCCTGGCGCCGCGGCTTGCCGGCGCCGAGCCGCCGGCCGGCTGCCCCGGACCCACGCTCCCGTCCGGCGGGGCGCCTCCAGCGGTGCGGCCGTGGACGGATCCCTCCCTCCCTCCGCAGACGCGAGCCGAGTTGCTCCTCGCGCAGATGACGCCCGCCGAGAAGGTGGACCTCGCGACGGGCGAGCACTGCCTGCTCTACGGGTTCTACAACGCGCCGATCGACCGCCTCGGAATCCCCGCGCTGACGATGACGGACGGGCCCGCCGGGATCCGCATCCCCTACCAGCGCGTCAATGGAGGACGCGCCACGCTGCTGCCGTCGCCGCTCGGCGTGGCCGCCTCGTGGGATCCGAGCCTTGCACAGGCCCAGGGCGACATCCTGGGGAGCGAGGCACTGGCGACGGGGCACAACGTGCTCCTCGGGCCCACGCTCGACCTCGCGCGCATGCCGCTCGCAGGGAGGAACTTCGAGGGGTTCGGCGAGGACCCGCTGCTGGCGAGCCGGCTCGCCGTCCCGTTCATCCAGGGCATCCAGCGCCATCCTGTCCTCGCAACCGCCAAGCACTACATCGCCTACACTCAGGAGAGCGACCGGTTCACCTTGGACGCGGGCGTCGACGAGCGCGCGCTCCGCGAGGTCTATCTCGCGCCATTCGAGGCGGCGGTGCGCGACGCGGGCGTCGCCACGGTGATGTGCGGCTTCAACCGCGTGGATGGCGTCTTCGCCTGCGAGGATCGCGCGCTCCTCGGCGACGTGCTCAAGGGCGAGCTGGGGTTCGACGGCTACGTCCTCAGCGACTGGGGAGGGACGCACTCGACCCTCGGCGCCGCCCTGGCGGGTTTGGACCAGGAGCTGGCGTTCGGGACGTACTTCGGCCCGCTGCTCCTCCAGGCGGTGCAGCGCGGCGACGTCCCCGCCACCGTGCTCGACGACAAGGCGCGGCGCATTCTGAGCGCGATGTTCCGGTACGGCCTCTTCGATAGTCCGGCCGACGTGCAGCCGCTTCCCGAGGGCGAGCACGGCGCGCGCTCGCGCGAGATCGCCGAGCAGGGGGTCGTGCTGCTGAAGAACGCCGGGAGCATCCTTCCCGTCTCCTCCGACGCGGTGCGGTCGATCGCGGTGATCGGCGCCGACGCGGACAACGCGAGCACGGAGGGCGGGGGCGCCGCGCGCGTCGAGCCGACGTACGCCGTGAGCCCGCTCGACGGTATCCGCGCCCGCGCCGGCGCGGGAGTGCCGGTCGATCACGCGCCCGGAACCGACCCGATCACGGCAGCGCACCTCCTACCCGGCCCTCCGCCCGTCCCTTCCTCGGTGCTCTCCCCGCCCGGCGCGGGTGCTCGCGGGCTGCATGCAGAGTACTGGTCCAACACCGGGTTCGAGGGGCCGCCGGACGTGTCGCGCGTGGACGCCCAGGTGGCGGTGTCGCTCGGATTCTTCAGCTACCAGAGCGTCAACGCGTCCTCGGTCCCGCAGTCGCTCGTGCAGTATACGCTCTCGAAGTTCTCGGCCCGGTGGACCGGGACCCTCACGCCTCCGGCCACGGGCGACTACCGGTTCTCACTCACCACGCGCGGGCGGGGATGGCTCTGGATCGACGGCGCCCTCGTCATCGACGACTCGACGTCGCACGACCTCGGCTCGCGGACGGCCGACGTCCACCTCGTGGCGGGGGAGCCGCACGCGATCCGCGTCGACTACTCGGCCGACGCGGCGGCCATCGGCGAGATGACCGACGTGGGCGGCGACGTGAAGCTCGGCTGGGAGGTCCCCCCCGGCACGGTCTTCCCTTCGGTCCATGAGGCGGCGCAGCTCGCCGCAGCCGCGGACGTCGCGGTCGTGGTGGTGCGCGACTACGGCACCGAGGAGCGCGACCGCCTCGGGCTCGCTCTCCCCGGCGATCAGGACCAGCTCGTCCGCGAGGTGGCTGCCGCCAACCCGCGCACGATCGTCGTCCTCACCACCGGCCAGCCCGTGGACATGCCGTGGCTCGAGAGCGTGCCGGCCGTGGTGGAGGCGTGGTACCCGGGGCAGGAGCAGGGGAACGTCATCGCCCGGGTGCTCTTCGGCGACGTGAACCCCTCGGGGAAGCTCCCCATCACGTTTCCGCGCCGGCTGGAGGACACCCCCACTGCTTCAGTGGGCGTCGGGGCCGACGCGCTCGGCCCGGTGGTGCCGTTCTCCGAGGGCGTCCTCGTCGGCTACCGCTGGTACGACGCCGCCCACCTCGACCCGCTCTTCCCGTTCGGGTTCGGCCTGTCGTACACGCAGTTCAGGTACGACGCCGTCGAGGTTGCACCGGCGCCATCGGGCATGCCCGACGCCTGGCGTGTCGCCTTCAACGTGACGAACACGGGCGGCCGCACGGGGGCGGAGGTCACGCAGGTGTACGTGGGTGGCTGCGCGGGCGACGCGACGCGGCCGCCCCGGCAGCTCGCCGGGTTTGCCAAGGTGCAGCTCGCCGCCGGGGAGAGAAGCCGCGTCTCGATGGACGTTCAGCCGCGATCGCTCTCATCGTGGAGCGCGCCCAAGCACGCGTGGGAGCGGGCGGAATGCGCCCTCCCCGTCGAGATCGCGAGCTCCTCGCGCGACGTTCGGCTGACTGCGACGATCCCCGGGCCGGGAGGGGCGCCGGCCGCCCCCACCTCGGGCGGCTGCGGGTACGGCTCCGGAGCGAGCGGTGGGCTCGCGTCGCTCGCCCTAGTCGCCCTGGTGCGGCTGGCGCGCCGCCGGGCGACAGTGGCCGCAGCGCGCGAGGTCCACGGGGAGATCGAAGCGTACCGCGTCGA
>WNGL01008657.1_pt1 | contig 11864 bp, 10 predicted proteins | sample 5400591 | NCBI WGS metagenome assembly WNGL01 (sample SAMN13153377, study PRJNA577476) | soil metagenome | isolation source: 80 cm soil or saprolite under Garry oak tree replicate 1 | place: USA:California | collected 2016-06-15
CGCGTAGAGGACCGCGGTGACGAACCCGCCCCAGCCGCCGAGCGCGTTCCAGCCGAGCGTCATGAAGATCGACATCGCGCCGATCGCGATCATCCCGCCGAGATAGTAGAGCACGTGCACGAAACTGAACCGCGGCCCGGCCGCGCCGGAGGGCTGCGTCACATCGGCTTCGAGAAACGCGACCAGCCGGTCGGCCTGCGCCGCGCTCAGAATGCCTCCGCGCACCGCCCCGTCGAGCTCCGACCTGCGGATCGTCCCCATGCGAGCGCTCCCCTGTACAGAGCGCATAGCCTACTCGAAAAGAGCCGGCGAGGCGCCCCTTCCCCGCGAGAGAGGAAAGGGGTGAGGAACTACGCCGCGAGGACTTCGCCGCGGTCCACGGGAAATCCGGCGTCCATCCAGTCCTCCTTGCCCCCGGGGTAGACGGCGACGTTCTCGTAGCCGAGCTGCGCCAGACGGTGCGCCGCGACATCCGAATTCCGGCAGCTGCGGCTCGCGCAGTAGACGACGATCTCGGCGGTCTTGTCGGGGAGCACCGTCGCCGCAATCCTGTCCACCTCGTCGTGCGGCAGGTGCCGCGCGCCGGGCAGGTGCCAGTCGCGCCAGTATTTCTCCGGGAGGGCCTCGACGAGCACCGGCCGGATGTTTCCGGCGAGCTTCCGGCGCAGCTCCTCACGATCGATTTGCTTCAGCATCGTTCTTTCCTTGAAAGGTTGGTATCTCATTGCGGATAGTTGCAAATGCAACGACATGCTGCCATGCAATCGTTGCAAATGCAACTACCTCTTGGCATAATGAGGGAGCCGGAAAACCGGCGTGAATCAATGACGAAAGACAAAGACCCCAAAAGCCACGCCTGGGCCGTGCTGCTGACGGCGCACGCGACCCTGATCGAGAAAATCGAAATCGCCCTCGCCGAGGCAAAGCTGCCGCCACTCGGCTGGTACGACGCGCTGTGGGAGCTCGAGAAGGCCGAGGGCGGGAGGCTGCGCATGCACGAGCTGGCGCGTCGCATCGTGCTCTCGCGCAGCAACCTCACGCGCCTCGCCGACCGGCTGGAAGACGCGAGGCTGATCGAGCGCGAGGACACGCCGCACGACCACCGCGGCTACCACTGCGTCATCACCCGCGCCGGGCTCGCCATGAGAAAAAAAATGTGGCCGGTCTACAAGGCGGAGATCGAGCGCCTCTTCTCGCGGCACGTCACCGTCGAAGAAGCGCACACGATCGGGGATGCGCTCGCGCGCGCGGCGAAGGCGGCGCGGGAAAGTTAGTCAGAGCTGAGCACCATGCATCGTCGGTCACGCAGGATCCGTCGCAGGTCACGCGGACGGCTGTTCGGACAAATCAAAGTTCCAGCCCGGACTAAGGATTTACGTAGGTATATCTGATCGTCACCGCATCAACGCAGTGTGTGACGGCTGCCCCCCCAAGCGTCACAACCATGTGATAACTGAAATTCTGATTGTCAATCACTGGATTGGTGATTGTGTTTGTTGAGACTGCCGTGTGGCTAAGGGCCGAGGATGAAAGGGTAGCCATCGCGGATACGCTCCCGGTCGCCGGGAGACTGGTTCGGTTCAGAGCAAACGTCGAATTGTCCGCAGCTGCACCACTTTTCCAGTAGTTGTACGTCACGCCGGTGATCGTGGCACCATGAGGCAGATTGACGGGAGCGCGAAAGGTGGAAGCCCCCGTGCCGTTCCAAGCCAACGTATCTGGAAAGCAGGGAGCAAAACCGTTCCCGGTGTCGTGTATGAAACCTCGGCCGTGGAAGGACCAGAACGCGACCTTTGGAATTGCGTAAGCCAAGGTGGGCACGGTAAGCGTTCCGGACATCGTGTCGCCCGTCTTGAGAACCCGATTCGCTTCGACGTTGATCAAGCGCGTGTCGGTGTCGTTGCCGGCATTCCGGATGATCGTGAAGTTGTTGTTCACGTCCGCGGCCGTGGCAGGCGTGCCGGGGACGAAGGTGGTGAGCCCCGATATCGGACCCGCAACGGCAGGCGTGGCGAATACCCCGACAGCTGCGGCTGCGATTGCCAGAAACCAAATGAATTTACTCATGGCGAGTTTCTCCAGTGAAATCTTCCCTTATTGCCACTTACCCTGATCCCAAATCATCGAATCCCAGTTACTGCTGGGTGGGGTAGGCGTTGTGCTGTTGGTGTCGGCCCCTCCGCTCCCCTTGTTGTGGCACGCGGCAAGGATCGCGGCGGCAAGGACACCCACCAACAGTTTCCAAAGCTTCGCTTTCATGATCTCTCCCTCACCCATTTGCAAATGCAAGAACTATGGCTGACCATTCAAGATCCAGGTCAGGAAGGCGTCGTAGTTGTTGAAGACTCCGGAGCCAAACCCCGTTTGTGGGAATGGCATTCCCGTACACGCTGCGTTGCCCCCAGCGCCGCTACCAAATGTCGGACAGATCAACAGCAAGCTGGACTGGGTTCCGTTGATGACTCCAGCAAGACGCGTACGGAGGGAGCCATCGTCGACCCAAGACGGCACAGCCGGTCCGCCACTAAAATGGCACCCGGTGCAGCCGGCATTGCTACCGGGGGAAGGATTGCCGGCGTTACCAAGTATCGCCGCCACTTGGGAAAATACGACTGTCGAGCTAATGGTGACTGTCTTAGTCACCACGGCATTGGGCGGGAATCCGTTGCTGACCGTCATCGTGACGCTGCACGTGCCGACACTCGTGACGCTGAGCAGCTTGGTCGTCGAGGTGCTGGAACCGGCCGGAATGCTGCAGCCAGCGCTTCCTGCCGTCGTGGTCCAGGAGAAATTCAATGGCCCCGGTCCCGAAGCCGTGCCCTGGAGGGTGACGCTGTTGATGGTTCGGGCGGGCGCATTTGCGGGATTGCCGCTGACCGTGTAACCGAGCGCGGTGGACGTGATCGGGTTGAAGTCGGCCCCGCTGGGGTTGGAACCAGCGGCAGCTTGGACTGTAAACGTCTGACTGAAAACCACGGGCGGCTGCGAGACGTTCTGCTGCGTCAAGGATACCGAGAATGTGTTTCCAAGCGCAGGCTGTAACACGTTCAGCGTTGCGCCGGAGCACGAGCTTGGGCCGACGGTGACTCCGGTTGCAGACGGAGTCGGCGCTGCCCCGTTCACTTGCCAAAGACACGTGACCGGGTTGCCCGCGGTCTGATTCGCAGTGACGTTGATTGAGCCGGCAGCCGGCGTGCCGGCGAAGTTGACTGATACACTTCCGCCCGATAGACCGGCCACCACCACGTTTGCCGCGAGCGGAGTCTCGTCGACGACGATCGTGCGCTGCGCGATGTCGGTCGAGGGTCCGTCGCTCACTTGGAGGTGAACCACGTAGGCGCCGACGTTCTGCACAGTCAACGTCGTCAAAGGAACGTTGTCGGTGAAGCTGTTGCCCGGGAACGTTGCGAATCCGCCGAGCGGCTCCGAGGCGACTGTCCAAAGGTAGCTCAGCGTACCGAGTCCGACGCTCTTGCTGCCGTCAAGAGGGATGTTCGCCGTAAACGGCCCCGGGAAGACTCCGTTGAAGGTCACCGTGAGCGGGGGACTGATCGTGTTGGGTCCCGCGTTCGCCGCTACGCCGCCTCCCTGCATGCCTGCGAGAATCCAGTTGTACAGAATCGAGTAGTTGCTCAGCCCTCCGCCGCTGGTCGTGTCGGCGACATTGAGCAAGGTTCCGCCGCTGTGATGATTACCGGAGGGCTTGCGCAAAAGGGGGCTTGCTTCGATCTCGGTGAGGTTCACGCGCCCGGTCAGTCCCTTGAGGAACCAGGTGTCGTCGGTCGCATCGGCCGCTCCGCCGCTGCCGTCCCGATCGAAGTTCGTGTACCAGACCGGCGGCGTGTTGGTAGGCGCCGGCGTCGAAACGTCCTTATGGCAACCGACGCAGGTCGGCGTAGGTCCGCTATGTTGAATGTTCTGCAGCACGTTCTTGACGTGTGCGAACCTGAGGCCGGACGGATCGGGGAAAGCGTCGTCTACCGTGATCGTCACGTCTTTCGAATCCGTTGCCGAGCCATTGCTTACGGTAAGCCGAACCGTATAGCTCCCGGCGGGAGAGGGGGAAAACGTCGCGATCATCGAATTGGGGTTGATGATCGTCGCGGAACCGGAAACTACCGACCAGTTGTACGTCGTCGCGAAGAGACTGTCTTCCGCTGACAGAATCGCGCTGGTCGCGCTTCTCACCATCCGGTTCGGACCGGGACCGGCAACGGGACGCCCGGGCCTGAGCGCTGTTCCGCTCGCGGTCGTAGCCGTCTGCGGGGCGATCAGGGGATTGATGAAATTCGCTAGCGTATCGGGCGCCGAGGACTTCCAGAAATCGTCGTACACGATCAGTGCGAGCGGCATGGTGCCTCGGTCGAACACGTGCGACTTGATGCGGTCGGCGTAGCCCTGGAACTTCGCGAGAGTCATAAAGTCGAGGTCGTCCTGGTTCTTGGTTCCACGCAAGCTGTGGCACGTGCGGCAAAATGGGGCGACCACATTCGTGTAGAGACTGGGATTGGCGCTCCAGCCAGCAGGCACATAGGTGTCCTGGAATCTCGCGATCGGCATGCCGGGCCCGCCATACCACGACTTGATCATTTCCGCCGCGGTGCCCTGCCACTCGTTCTGGCCCGCCGCAACACGGCAGCTGTCCTCGGCCCCTGCTGCTGCGCCGGCCAGCGGATAAGTGCAGAGAATCCATTGGTTGAAGATTTTTAGCGTTGCTTCCTGATCCGCGCGGGTCCAGCCCGCTTGCTTGGAGAATTCAAAGCTATCCACGTTCATGCCCTGCAAGCGCGCCTGGGTGTCGCCGCGCTTCCTCGACAGGCTATTCTCGACGAGCGGAAAACGCGGCTTCCCGGTGCTCGCGTCCGCCGGAGTCAGGGGATCGCCGCGCCCGCCGTGGCAGGTAATGCAGGGCCCGGGCATGGCCTTCTTCCCCTTGCCGTCGAGATCGACCGAGAGTTGGCGCGTGCCGTCTGCCGAGGAGAAGTTGAAGTACTTCGCGAACTTGACGGTGGAACTGCAGTCCGCGGGATCTACGCCGGGGACGCAGGGCGAGGCGCTCCATTCTATGGCGTTGGTGCCGACGTGCCACGTCTTGTCGCGCGCGATCGCGACATCGACGTTGACGCTGGAGGAGTAGCCGACGTTGTAGTTTTCGACGAAGAACGCGATGCTGCCGTCGGTGTTCAGGCGGCCGTTCATGTTGCGGCCGTAGCCGAGATCTCTTACGTCGCGAAATACCGCCCGATACTCAGCCCCCGTCCCGCTGCCGAAACCATTCTGCGTCATCCATTTAACGAGGGTGTCCTTGGCGTTGGTCGGATCGATAGCGCTGTAGTACGCGTCCGCGTAGGCATTGGTGTCCGTTTCGAACCCGCCAGAGCTCTGCGCGATCGGGTTGGGAAACAGCAGGAAGCGTTCGAGCCCAGTGGGCACGTTGGGGGCTGCCGGCTGGTCGCCCGTGTTTTTCTGCGTGCAGCCACACAGCACAGCTGCGAGGGCAAACGGCGCAAATGGCAGAAGAGAACGTTTGGCGATCATCGTTATCTCGCTAGAAGCGCGCCAGGTAGGCCGCCGAGAACTGGTTCGTGGTGTAGTTGTTCTCGGAGGCGGTCGCAAGACCCCTCAGCTCGAGCGGTGTCGAGTGTGCCCAGCGCCAGGAGAAATCGAGGGACTGTCCCTCGCCGAAAGCGTGGTTATAGCCGAGCGTCGTAATCCAGGTCGAGCCCTTAAAGCGGTAGGCAAATAGCGCTGGATTGTTATACGCATCGTCCGGACCGACCGTGACCGCGTCCGCGATGTCGGCCCGACCCGGCGTCAAGGGCGCCGTGGACACGGTATCGCCGCGCCGGTATTCCGCGCCCAGATACACCGTGTCCCAGCGGCCGAGCGACCAGTCGGCGTTTCCACGCAGGGAGGTGCTGCGCGCGTCGAAGACGGCGCTTTTTCCGTCGCTGATGTTCCGCGTGAGCGCGCCGAAGAGCTGGATCCGGTCGGTCACCGGCTTTTGCACGGTCACGCCGAACGCGTGGCGGTAGCCGTCGCGCAGGGTCGATTCGTACTCCTCTTTCGCCGTGCGCGCAAACGCGCCGTAGGTGGCCGCGGCGAATTCGCCCGAAGAGCGGAAGAAGAAGTCTCCCTGCGTCCCGATGAAATTGTTCGACAGCCCCGTGTAGGTCCCGAACTTCTGGATGCCCGCAAATCCCTGCACCGCCACGCGCGTGCGCGTGGACAAGGGAATCACGCCGCCCGAGCTGACGCGCACGCCCAGTATCCGGTCGCGCAAGGCGTCGCCGGCGGGAGCGCGGGTCACATTGCTGTCCGTGGTGTAGCTCGCCTCGGCGCGAAAGCCGCGAAACTCGATCGTGTCGAGAAATTCGGAGTACCCGGCGGCATGCGCCGACGCGCATGCGCCGGCCCACAGGGCGAGCCCCGCGGCGATGCTTTCCAGCTCGCGCCAGCGGGTTGCTGCGGGTCTGACGGGTCCGATCACCGAACGCGCCCGCGACCGCTAGGGATAGTCTCGCCGCGGCGCATTGTAGGTGTCCATGGGGAACACGAACGGAGGCGTGCGGCCGACCAGCGATTCGATCAGCGCGAGCTCCTGGTCGGTGTGATTTATGAAAGGCGCGCGGCGGATGCTCTCGCCCTCCTTGCCTTTCGCGAGGATGTAGAGCGGCTTGTCGTGGTGCTTCGCCGAGACCGTTTCCCTGCTCGAGGGATCGTTGCTGGCCGCGATGTCGGCGACTCCGTAGCAGGTGCAGAAATAGGTCTGCTCCGGGTCGGTTTCCGCATACGCGCCGGTGCCGCGGATCCCGATGGTGGAGGTGGCGGTGACGATGCGCGTCGGTCTTCCCCTGCCGAACACCGACAGGACCTTGCCCGTGACCAGCCGCAGCGCGGTCGTGAGCCCCGAAGGCGGCTTCTCGATCACCATGCGGCTTCCGCCGCGCAGGAGAAACGCCTCCTCGGCGACGGCGAAAATGACTTCCCCGTTGGGCGCCGTCTCCACGGTGTCCCCGGGAACGATCCGCGTCTGGAGCGTCGCCTGCTGGGTGTTGACGGTCACGCCTCCCGACACGCGGTAGATCGATTGCCCTGCGGGAAGTTTTGCGGGCGCGCGGCCGAAGAGCTGGGCCGCCGCGTTTCCGGCGGAAGAAAAAAAGCCCGCCGCCAGCGCCTGAATCAGGATGCGGCGGCGCGGATCGTCCAGTTCCCCCCACGGTCTCACAGCGGCAGATCCCCCCATGCGCCCCTGAAACCCGAACCATCACCAGCAAAACTACTCGGCGGTACCGACCGGCAGAGGGTTACGCTCCCCTTCTTCGTGTCGTACCGCCGATGCTAACACATAATGTCTGTCCGGAACCCGGCCGGGGACCTGAATTCCGGGTCGGAGACTTTTCCCACACCGCGAGGTTTACATGAAACCGTCCGTCTTGCTGCGCGCCGCCTCGATGCTCACCCTGATTTTCTGCGCCGGGCACACCTACGGAACCCTGGGCCCCTCCTCGGTCGACCCGGAACAGGCGGCGGTGTTCATGGCCATGCAGGCCTTTCCGTTCGACATCATGGGGGCAAAACGCACGCACTGGCAGTTCTACCGCGGGTACAGCCTCCTTTTCAGCGTGACCCTGCTGCTGCTCGCCGTGCTGCTGTGGCAACTGGGCCGGCTGTCGAAAAGCGACCCGGCCGGGGCGAAGCCGCTCATCGCCTCCCTGTTTCTGGCTTACCTGGGATTCACGATCCTGAGCGGGGTGTATTTCTTCATCGCGCCCGCGGCGTTCTCCGCGGCCGCGGCGATCTGCCTGGCCCTCGCGTTCACCTCGGCGAGAGCCGGCTGATCCCGCCATCGGGGGCGACGGCTGAGCGCTGGGGTAGAATCGCGCGAATCCCGTGAGCACCATGTCCGCACCCTCTCCCAGGAAGCAGCAGGACGCCTCGCACTCGAACTTCATCCGCCAGATCGTCGAGGCCGATCTCATGGCGGGCAAGTACGCGAAGCGAAAGTGGAACGGCAAGCCGGGTTCGGCGCTCTCGCTTCACCAGGCGCCCCCCGATGCGGCGAAGATCCGGACGCGCTTCCCGCCGGAGCCCAACGGCTATCTGCATTACGGCCACGCCAAGTCGATCTGCCTCAACTTCGGCCTCGCGCGCGACTACGGCGGCGTCTGCCACCTGCGCTTCGACGACACCAACCCGGCGAAAGAGGAAACGGAGTATGTCGATTCGATCCGCGACGCGGTGAAGTGGCTCGGCTTCGACTGGGGCAATCACGAATACTACGCCTCGGACTATTTCGAATATCTGTACCAGTTCGCCGAAGAACTGGTGCGCCGCGGCCACGCCTACGTCGACAGCCTCTCCGCCGAGCAGATGCGCGCGCTGCGCGGCACGCTCACCGGGCCCGGCAAGAACAGCCCCTACCGCGAGCGCCCCGTCGAGGAGAACCTGAAGCTCTTTCGCGAAATGCATCTGGGCAAGTTCGCCGACGGCGAGCACGTCCTGCGCGCGAAGATCGACATGGCCTCGCCCAACATCAACCTGCGCGATCCGGCCATGTATCGCATCCGCCACGCCGCGCACCACCGCACCGGCGATCACTGGTGCATCTATCCCACCTACGACTGGGCCCACGGCGTGTCGGACGCGCTCGAGAACATCACGCACTCGCTCTGCACGCTCGAGTTCGAGGACCACCGCCCGCTCTACGAATGGTTCAACGAGCGCATCGCCGAGGACTGGACCGGATACGACGGCGTGAAGAGGCCGGGCCTGTTGCAGCGGCCGCTGCCGCAGCAGATCGAGTTCGCGCGGCTCAACTTGAGCTACGTCGTGCTGTCGAAGAGAAAGCTCGTCCAGCTCGTCGAGGAAAAACACGTCGAGGGCTGGGACGACCCGCGCATGCCCACGCTCGTCGGGGCGCGCCGGCGCGGCTTCACCCCCGAAGGCTTTCGCCTCTTCGCGGAGCGCATCGGCGTGGCGAAGGCGGATTCCTGGATCGACTTCTCGATTCTCGAGGAATGCATGCGCGAGCACCTGAACGAAGTCGCCCCCCGCCGCATCGCGGTGCTCGATCCCGTGAAGCTCGTCATCGAGAACTACCCGCAAGGAAAGGAAGAGGAATGCGAGGCGCCCAACCACCCGCAGAAACCGGAATGGGGCAGGCGCGAGCTGCCGCTCTCGCGCGAGCTGTGGATCGAGCGCGAGGATTTCTCCGAGAACCCGCCGAAGGGCTACTTCCGTCTCTTCCCCGGCAACAAGGTGCGCCTGCGCTACGGTTATGTCGTCGAGTGCACGGGCTGCGACAAGGACGCAGGCGGCAGGGTCACCGCCGTGCACTGCAAGTACGATCCGGACACGAAATCGGGCACGGCGGGCGCGGAGACGGTCAGGGTGAAGGGGAACATCCATTGGCTGAGCGCCAAGCATTCGCACCCGGCCGAAGTGCGGCTGTACGACCGGCTGTTCAAAGTCCCGCGCCCGGGAGCGGGAGACGGCGAGCTCGTGCCGGACCTGAATCCGGATTCGAAGAAGCTCGTCACCGCGCAGCTCGAAGCCGCGCTCAAGGACGCCCGGCCCGAGGAGCGGTTCCAGTTCGAGCGCCACGGCTATTTCACGGCCGACCGCGTCGACTCCAGGCCCGGCGCGCCGAAATTCAATCGCGCCGTCACCTTGAGAGACAGCTGGGGGAAATCCGCGACGTCGTAGGCGGAACGACACTTCATCACGTCCGCTTCAGCCTCGTGTCGCCGGTATACGACAGCCGAAACTCTGCCAGATCAGTGTCCTAGCATTTCAATCCTCTCCGCCCGTCGCTTCGCGGCGACGGAATCGCAGCGCCTGCCGGCCCCCGACAATGCGCTAACTGTTTGATCGATCGCGGATTCGATGTGCTGGCACGGAGGTTGCGGTAATCAGCTCATCGGCGCGGGAGGAGTGGCGGCACCTGCGCCTTAAAATACACGGGAGACCGCTATGGACCGCAGGCTGACTGTCACTGCCGAAGATATCGATTGGCTGCGCAAGCTGCGCAACGCGCGAGCCGCGAACCAGCCTTCCCCCGACATCCCCACGAGCGTGGTGCGCAAGCTGACGCTGCTCGCGTACGCGGAGGTCAAGAGCCCTAGAGAACATCCGATCAAGCTCAGAGACCGCGACGAGCTGGAACGGAGGAAACAAAGCAGCTGACCTTCCGCGTGAGCCGCGGTGCAGCAATCGGGGCGCTTGGTGCGCCCCGAATTCGTTTACGGCGTCCGGCCGTCCCGTCTACCCGACCTTGTTGTCGCTGGCCTTCGCCTTGGCCCGGCGCTTCGGATTCGCTGCGGATCTGCTCGGCGAGCCGCTCGGGCGCGCCGCAGGCCTTTATATCCGGGCAGGCTTACAAGAGCTTGACAACATCGCTTTTCGACGTGGGGTGCAGGGTAAACCCTTACGTGCGGCGAAAGGAATTTCCTGACACTGACGGTTGGGGGGTAAACAAGAAAGAAGCCTGACCGATTGCGATCTTGGTCCTGGCCCATCCCTGCAAAAAATAGCGGACACGCCCTCAGTCAGGCAGAATTTTGCCGCAATAAGGGAGGTAGAATCCGAAAACAGGATCGGATAGGGCCGAAAAATGTAGCGCAGGCTCCTGAAGATGATCTTCCAATGGCGCTCGGATCGCTTCTCATCCTAATTCACCGACAGGCTATCCTGCCCGAGAACAAGAAAGCATTTGGCATCGCGCGCCGGAGGTTGGGTGCAATGTTGTTGGCGGTCAGCTTGCTACCCGGTTGGGATGCGGTTGCTGCCGACTCCGGCCTGGATTCTGGCGCGTCCGTGAATGTAAATGGCTCGGCACGTGCCGGCTGGTGGAGCAAGTCGCGCTCGTTGGACCAAGAATCGGATATCGGTACTGGTGCTCTGTGGGCAAAGGCACGGCTCGATTTGGGAGCTGCGGGCGACGCAAATATCGACGGTTGGGTCGGCGACCAATCGCACGGGAACTCCATTAGCAATCGGCGGAATCGGTACGAACGATTGCGTGAGCTGTATTGGCAGAAAAGCGCGGGCGATGTCGATCTGAGGTTAGGACCGCAGATAATTGTTTGGGGGCGCGCGGATGCGATCAAACCCACCGACAACCTGACACCACGGGATTTTACGCTACTGACGCCGGAGGACAGTGACCAGCGCTTTGGCAACCTTGCCACCAGCGCTACTTACCATTTCGGTGAGTACGCCGTTCAGACCGTGTGGTTGCCGACGTTCCAAACCAGCGTGATTCCGCTTCGCCCCAGCTCCATGGTGAGCTATCGCTATGACTCCCCGCCGCGACGCAACCAGCTGGCGTTCAAGTTCGACTACACCGGGCACGAGCTCGATTGGTCGCTGTCTTATTTCGACGGGTATGACACCATTCCCGACTTGGCGTTGGTCGGCGTCGGCCCGAGCGGTCTCACGGTCGGACTGACCAATCATCGCTTGCAGGTATGGGGCGCCGATGCCAGCTGGAGCGTGGGCCGCTATGCGCTGCGCGGCGAGGTCGCATCGATGCGGCCAGATGCCGACGAGGCCGGCGCGTTCGAGCATAAGCATCCGCAGACATGGTTGGTGATCGGGGGCGAGCGGGGTTTCGGCGAACATCTCAACGTCAACTTGCAGTATTTCTCGCAGAAGGTGATGGGTTTCAGCAGCCCGGACAATCTTGCGGACCCGATCGCGCGCCAGGTCGCTTGGCAGCAGGCAGCGATCGCCAACCAGATTGCGGGTTTCCAACAGGGGTTTACGCTCCGTCTAGCCTGGAATTGGGCCAGTGACAGCTGGCATGCGGAGACGTCGACCATCTTCAGCGTCACCAACAGCGCCCGTCTTTGGCGTGGGAG
>WNGL01009321.1_pt1 | contig 11864 bp, 12 predicted proteins | sample 5400591 | NCBI WGS metagenome assembly WNGL01 (sample SAMN13153377, study PRJNA577476) | soil metagenome | isolation source: 80 cm soil or saprolite under Garry oak tree replicate 1 | place: USA:California | collected 2016-06-15
TACGGCCAAGATTTCTCTCGATCAGGCGGTGGCGAATCACGAAGCAGGGACGGCTCCGAAGATCGATGAACTTCGCGCGCGCGTGGACTACCAGTCTCTGCAGCAGCAGTTGATTGTGGCGCAGAATGGGTTGGAAAAGGACAGGCTGGCGCTGGCTCGCACTATCGGGCTGTCGCTGGAGCAGAAGTTCAACCTGACGGATAAGGCTCCTTACGCGGCTTATGACCAGTTGGATGTGGATGCGACGATTCGGCAGGCACACGCCAATCGCAAGGATCTGGCTGCAATGGTGGAGCAGACCAAGGCGGCCGAGGAGCAGCGCAAGGCGGCGACTGCAGACCGGCTGCCGACGATCAAGTTTGACGGCGACTACGGGGACATTGGCGTGAATGTGCGGTCGTCGCATGGCACTGGCGACGCGTCGGGGACGTTGAGCGTGCCGGTTTTCAAGGAGTACGAGTTGCGCGGCGAAGCGGAGGTTGCGCAGTCGCAACTGGATACGCAACGCGCGCAGCTAAGCGATTTGAATGCGCAGGTGGATGCCGATGTGCGCGACGCCCTGCTGGATGTCGCATCGGCGCAAAAGCAAGTTGAAGTCGCTCGATCCAGCGTGGATCTGGCGCAAGAGGCTCTGAATGAAGCGCGCAGTGAGCCAGGCCGAGCAGTCCGTGGCGCAGGCCAACGATCAATATGTATCCAGTCTCTATCGGCACAATGTCGCCAAGCTCAGCCTGGCGCGTGCACTGGGAGCGGGGCAGGATTACAAGAAATATCTGGGAGGAAAGTAACGTGGCGGAATCAACTCCAACAGCAATGCAAGCCCCGCCGGATGAAAGCACTGAAGTTTCGCAGCCGACGTCTGGCCGCAAGGGAATCATCATCGCAGTGGTTGTGGTTCTGCTTCTGGTGGCGATCGGTTTCTATTGGCGCTCTACCTATAGCGAGGACACGGACGACGCGCAGATCAATGGCCACCTTATCCAGGTGAGCGCGCGCATCGCGGGTCAGGTGATCAAGGTCGACGTTGATGAGAATCAGAAGGTGAACAAGGGCGATCTGATTGCTGAACTGGATCCGCGCGACTACGAAGTTGCGGTGGAGAATGCCAAGGCTGCCCTGGCAAGTGCCGATGCGAATGCCGCCGCTGCCCGGGTGAACGTGCCCATCACCTCAATCAATACTGGCAGCAACTTGAGTTCGGCTGGTTCGGACGTGGTTGGCGCGCAAGCCGGGGTTTCTCAGGCTGAACAGCAGCTGGCTGCGGCGCATGCACGTGTAACGCAGGCAGAGGCAAACAATGCGAAGGCGCAGGCCGATCTTGTGCGCTACAAACCTCTGGTCGAAAAAGACGTAATCAGCAAGCAGCAGTATGACGCTGCCGTCGCAGCGGCGGATGCTGCAAAAGCTGCCGTGGCCGACGCCCACGCGAACGAACAGGCTGCCGCCGACGGAGTGCGCGTAGCAAACCAGAAGACACTGTCGGCCCAAGCGCAGTTCAAGAGTGCGCAGAGCGGTCCGCAGCAAGTGGCCGCGCAAACCGCACGTGCCAAGCAGGCGCTGGCACAGATGCAGCAGGCACAAGCTCAACTGGATCAGGCAAACCTGAACCTGAGCTACACCAAGATTGTTGCTCCGGCTGCGGGCATCATCACGCGCAAGAGCGTGGAGATCAACCAGAACGTTTCAACCGGGCAGAATTTGCTGACACTCGTTTCGCTGGAGGGATTGTGGGTGACTGCCAACTTCAAAGAGACGCAGCTCAAGTATATGTCTCCCGGCCAGGAAGTCGAAATCGGTGTCGACGCCACCGGAAAGAAATACCACGGCAAAGTGACGCAGATTGGCGGCGCAACTGGCTCGGTGTTGTCGCTGTTTCCGCCGGAGAACGCGACAGGAAACTACGTCAAGGTTGTTCAGCGCGTGCCGGTGCGCATTGACTTCGACAACCTGAACAATGAAGATCCGAATCATGTGCTGCGGCCGGGGCTGTCGGTTGAGCCGAAGGTGCGCGTGAAGTAGTTCCGCATTGAATCGCGGTTAGGTGGAACAATGCCTGACCGCGATTCCCGTTCACTTTGCTTGCAGTGTCATCCCCGCAGTTGTTGCTGGTAGCACGCAGGCGTGGTTGCGCACTCCTTTTAGAAACTCCGCAATTGTCTCTGTGATTTTTGGTTCCACTCGATCTGCTCCAAAACCATTTCCTGCGAAGTTCATGTGCGTGGCGCCGTCGATGACACCCATCCACTGGCAATGTCCCACATTTCCCGGCATGTCGTGCCAGGGAATCTGCCGTGCCTCCGGTCCGCCCTGGAGGGACTGGTCGCGTGTTCCGGTCAAGACCAAGACGGGTTTGCGAATTCCGCTCCAGGCATGCTCGGGAAAAACGATGCCCGGACCCTCTGGGGAAAGCGCCACATAGGCGTCGAAGCGATCTTGTCCCGCTGGCGGCGAAACTACGCCGACCATGTTTTTGGCTCCGGTCTCCAGCATCACAGTCACTGCGCCCATGGAGTGGCCGAGCAACACGCGAAACGGAGCGTGGCATTGTACGTTGGTCCACTTCAGCGCTGCCCCGACGTCAAGGATGCGCGCCTGCTCGGCGTTTGGGTCGGCCACCAGTGCGCGAACGCCTTGCTTGATTCCGTTGGCGCGCAAGTCGGCGCGCAAGGCGGTCAAGCCGCTTTCGCGATGGCCCAAGACGACCGTGGTGTAGCCAGCCTGCGCCATCGCCTCAGCCAAGTACTGGTAGCCATTCTCGGAGCCACCCGCTCCGTGGGAAATCACAGCTAAGGGCGCGCACCCGCGGTTAGAGATGGCGGGCCGGTACAGAAGTAGTGGGGTGTTCTGGCCATCGGCGCGAGGAGCTGTAACGCGCTCCTGCGCTGAAAGCGGGAGGCAAGCCAAGAGGACGAGAAACGCAAGGCGCGAGACCACATGTTTCTTTGGGCACACACAGGGCGGAGTCATTGGATATGGCCTCTTATAAGCGACAAGACCCTCTCCGGAGAGGAAACACTCGGAGGATAAGCAATTAATTCCATCAAATGCATTTAGATTAAAGAGTGCCAAGATGAAAGATTCCATTCACGTATCGAAAGAGAACTACCTTAAGGCCATTCTGGAGGCTGAGGCTGAGGGGCACCAAGTAATTCCGGCAACCCTGGCGCATTGGCTTGAAGTGTCAGCACCGGCAGTAACGATGGCACTGAAGCGGCTGCGGAGGGACGGCTACGTTGAAGTGGGCGAGGACGGAATTGTGCGGTTGACTCCTTTGGGCACGGAAACGGCTTATCGCACGGCACTACGGCATCACCTGATCGAGCGCATGCTAAGCGAGATTTTCGGGATGGAGTGGTACGAAATCCACGAAGAGGCGGAGCGGCTGGAGCATGCTGTTTCGCCGGAGTTCGAGGCAAAACTGAGAGAAAAATTGGGTGAGGGCGGGGCTTGTCCTCATGGCAACGCCGTGCTGCCCCGAAACCCGGCAGAGCGGAAGAGGCAAGGGGAGTTGCCACTATCGGAGGCGGTTGAGGGCAAGAGTTATACCGTTACCAGCCTGCAGGAACGAGACCCACAGTTGCTGCTGTTTCTGCATCGCATGGGTATCGGCCCCAGCCGGAGCCTGCGTGTCTTGAGCCAGAATTACGACCAAACCGTTTCGATTGATCTTCCTACAGGAAACTCGATCTTAGGTAGACCGGCTGCTGACGCCGTCTGGCTACGACCTGCAAGTTAAGGGTAATTAAAAATAAGAGAATTAGTTAACTATAATTAACATCTTGTGGCATACTGAGGTTGCAGAGTACTGCGGACTGTTCCCCTTACCTCATGGCCACAGGCGTTACAAACAAGATCGGACTCTCGGAGCCCTCTTTACCCGAGGTGCATTCAAGTGTGCGCATCTCGCGGTCGTCGCTCTATTGGAGGCGGCTGCTGGGCTTCATCGGTCCGGGATTTCTGATCTCTGTCGGCTACATGGACCCTGGCAATTGGGCCACCGACATCGCCGGCGGCTCGCGCTTCGGATATACGTTGCTGTTTGTCATCATGGCCTCAAACCTGATGGCCATTCTGCTGCAAAGCCTGTCGCTCAAGCTGGGCGTGGCGACAGAGCGCGATCTGGCGCAACTGTGCCACGAGGAATACGGCCGCTGGATGAGTTTTGGGCTGTGGATCGGCGCGGAGATAGCGATCGCAGCCTGCGATCTGGCCGAAGTGATTGGCTCGGCCATTGCGCTCGAACTGCTGTTCCACATTCCGTTGTTCTACGGAGTGCTGATTACGGGGCTGGACGTGCTGCTGATTCTGCTGCTGCAGCGCTGGGGCTTCCGTTATGTTGAGGCCCTTGTGATCACGCTGATCGGGACGATCATTGCGATGTTTGGCGTGCAGATGTTTCTCTCCAAGCCGGAATACTGGCCGATTTTCCGCAATCTCTTCGTTCCCTCGCGAGTCATCGTCTCCAATCCAGACATGCTTTATATCGCGATCGGGATGTTGGGTGCGACGGTGATGCCGCACAACCTGTATCTTCATTCGTCGATCGTGCAAAGCAGGCGATACAAGCGCACGCCAGAAGGCAAGCGTGAAGCCATCCAGATGGCCAACATTGACTCCGGGCTGGCGTTGACCCTGGCGCTGTTTGTGAACGCAGCCATTCTAATTGTGGCGGCGGCGGTCTTCCATCGCAGCGGGCACTATGATGTTGCAGCCATCCAGGACGCTTACAAGTTGCTGAGCCCGCTGCTGGGCGCGGCTGGTGCGAGCACGCTGTTCGCGGTGGCGCTGTTGGCATCCGGACAGAATTCTTCGATCACCGGCACGCTGGCCGGGCAGGTGGTGATGGAGGGTTTCATTCATTTGAAGCTTTCTCCATGGCTGCGGCGACTGATCACGCGCGGCCTGGCAATCATTCCTACGATCATTGTGGTGGCTGTCACGGGGGAGCGGGGAACTGAGAAGCTGCTCATCCTGAGCCAAGTGATCCTGTCGCTGCAACTCAGCTTTGCTGTGATTCCGCTGGTGATGTTTACAAGCAGCCGCAAGAAGATGGGCGAGTTTGTGAATGCTCCGTGGGTGAAGGCGCTGGCCTGGGCGGTTGCGGGTGTGATTGTGGCGTTAAATGCATGGTTATTGATTCAGACGGCGATGGGCCGGTGATTCCTTCCTCGATAGAGCGCCATACTAATTTCTAATCTGCTCTTCTTGTTCCCTCATGCACTAACATGGTTGCCATGCAGATTTTATCGGCTGCCGAGATGCAGGCTTGTGACAGGGTTACGTCGGAGCAGTTTGGTGTGGCGTCCATTGAATTGATGCGTGCGGCGTCGGCAGCGGTGTCGGCCTTCGCGCTGGAGCAGTTTCCAAAGGCGCGACGAGTGACGGTGTTGTGCGGCAAGGGCAACAACGGCGGCGATGGAATGATGGCCGCGCGGCTGATGGCCAAAGCCGGACTCGAAGTGACTACTCTTCTGCTTGGTTCGCACTATGAGTTGAAGGGCGATGTCGCAACTGCATGGCGCGACCTGGGTGTTTCACCTCATCGTTTTATTTACGAAGTGAACACACCAGCAGATCTCAAGGGGCACAGCAGCGCATTGGATACAGATCTCATTGTGGATGCGGTGCTGGGCACTGGGTTCAGGCCGCCGCTGAATGGGTTGGCGCTTGCAGCCCTGGAGTGGGTGAGATCCAGTCCGGCCCATTTTCTCTCCATTGATTTGCCTTCCGGATGGCCGGCGGACGAGACCAGCGCCAGGATTGCCGAACCGGTTTTTCCTTCGGACGCTGTAATCACCTTCACTGCGCCAAAGCCGGCGCACGTATTTGGCCAATTGACGCGGGGCGCGAACCAGCCAGTGGTGGTGGCGCCGATCGGGTCACCGAACGAAGCGATCCTTTCAGCGCAGAATCTCACCTGGGCTGGCTCTTCGCATACTCTCATTGAGAAGCCGCGTACGGCTGATGCCAACAAGGGCAAGTTCGGACACGTGCTCGTCATCGGTGGTTCGTTGGGCAAGTCGGGCGCGCCGGCTATGACCTCTCTTGCTGCACTGCGAGGGGGAGCGGGGCTGGTGACGGCGGCGGTTCCTGCTCCGGTGCTTGCGCAGGTGTCATCCTTCGCGCCGGAACTGATGACGCAGGCACTAAAGGCCAGCGCGACCGGCGAAGTTTCCCCCGCAGGCATAACGACTCCGCAGTTTGCGAAACTGACGGAAGGAAAGACCTTGATTGCGATTGGACCGGGGCTTGGGCAGGGCGCGGGGACTGCCAGGCTTGTCGACGCGGTTTTGTCGGAGTGTGAATTGCCCGCCGTGATCGATGCCGATGCGCTGAATGCTCTGGCGTCGGATCCGCCGATGCTTGCGAAGCTCGCTGAAGTTGCGAAAGCGGGGCGCACATTTGTGTTGACACCGCATCCGGGTGAGATGGCGCGACTGACGGGGAAGAGCGTGGCGGAAGTGCAGGCCAATCGTTTTGAGACAGCCCGCGACTTTGCACGCGACTACGGCGTGACGCTGGTGCTGAAGGGTTCGCGTACGCTCATCGCTCATCCGGACGGGCGTTTGGCTGTGAATACGACGGGCAATCCGGCAATGGCCAAGGGCGGGTCCGGCGACATGCTGACAGGAATCATTGCGGGGCTGCTGGCGCAGTATCCCAGTGACGTAACGCGCGCAGTGGAGGCTGCGGTTTATTTGCACGGAATGGCGGCGGATTTCGCGGTACGCGAGTGGGACGAGCGCACGCTTCTGGCCACCGACACGCTGCAATATTTTTCTCGAGCTTTTCGCTTTCGGCCTTTCCGCTTTTACAGAGGCGCCCCGAGAGGTTATGTTTGGTTGCAGGGGCTGCCGGCTCCAGCGGTGCCGGCTACGCGCTCCCAAGAGGCAGCAGAATGACCAAGGAAGCCCCAGTCGCCGAGGGACGGATTCACGAATTCGTGACGCAAAGCGGCGCGGACACTGTTGAAGTGGGGCGCAAGCTGGCGCGGTTGCTGGCTCCGCCGCAGCTACTCGTGCTGCGCGGGGACCTGGGCACCGGCAAGACAACGTTGGTGAAGGGCATTGCGCAGGCACTCGATGCTGCAGAGCCCGATGAAGTAACGAGTCCCACCTTTACGCTGCTGCATGAATATGACGGCTCGCTGGATGGGAAGCCCGTCAAGCTCTTTCACCTGGATGTCTATCGTCTTGAAGGCGAGCGGCAACTGGAGACGCTGGGGCTGGATGAGCTGCTGACACCCGATGCGCTGGTGCTGGTGGAGTGGGGCGAGAAGTTCAAGAGCATCCGCAAGAAGTCGACGGGTGAGATTGCGATTTCTTCGGCGGGCGGAGACGCGCGCAAGATTACTGTGACGCTGAAGGAATAGGCCGACGGGCTGAAGAAATTGGCGAAATAACCCCTGTCTTTCCTGCATTCTGCGAGCGAATCAGAATTAGTTATCTACACAAACGACAACTTGCGGAATATACTCCGGCGCAAGGAGCCAAATTCTATGCTTTCAAGTCACGCCGCTCTGGGGATTGCATCCCTTATCGTGACGATGGTGCTTTCGGCCCCTGAGCTTGCTGCCCAGAGTCCCGCAAGGGGTCCCTATAAGCGAGCGATGCAAAAGCAATCTCAGAGTCACTCTCAGACTCAGGCCCCCGCCGACCAGGTTGAAGTTGAAGTGATCAATGGGTCCTCGAGGACGATGCAGGATCTCGATGCGCAGCGGCCGTCTGTTGCGGCACCCGGCGGGTCTGCAGCGGGTTTGAACACGGTGGATGTAATCAACGGGTTTTCAAGACGAACGCAGATTTTCAATGCGGAACAATCGCCTGAAGCGCATTCCGGGCAATCTGTTCATCGGAATGCGGCGAAGCGCCGTACTCAAAAAAGAGAAGCGACAGAGCTGTCACAGCTGTCCAACGTGGAGATCATCAACGGAGCTCGGCTGGAGACGAGATCTTTCGCGGGGTCTGAAGATGAGCCACCTTTGCCGGAAAGGCAGCGGCGACGGCTACAGCGGGTTGTTGTTGGATTTGAATCCGCCGATTCGGCAAGAAAGCGCGGGAATACGAAGCCAGTTGTGACCGCAATTGCGACCAGTGAGTCGGAACGTCTGCGGGGAAACAAGTCGCCGGTTGTTGTTGCAGTCGCGTCGAGTGAAGCAAAGAGCGACGTAAATACGCTGCCGGGTCAGTATTGGATTGCGCCCCAGGCACCGAAGCGGCCTCCCTATCATCCTGATCCGCCGAGCCCGCAGTAAGTTCATTCAGCAATAGAAACTCAGATCGGAGTTGTGCGAGGTGCGTTCCCGAGTGGGAGACGAAGTGGTTAGCTGCGCATCGTGCGATGTGGCTCCGGCTTTGCCCAATCAAGTCGCATGGTTGCAGTGGATCACGCTGGCTTGGATGGTGCTGGAGTGCGGCGGCTCGCTGTGGGCGGCTGCACAAGCGCACAGTGTGGCATTGCTCGCGTTCGGTTCGGACAGTCTGATCGAGATGTTGTCGGCCGGTGTTGTGCTGCTGCAGTTTCTGCCGCGATTTCCTCTCAAGAAAATACATGCCGATCGGGCAGCGGCGATTCTGCTGTTCTTGCTGGCGGGTATGGTGGTGTGTATTGCGGTGTTGGCTCGCAGCACGCCGGTGGAGGCGAGTTGTCTGGGCATCACGGTGACGGCGCTGGCGCTTTTAGTGATGCCAGTGCTGGCGTGGCTGAAGCGCAGGCAGGCGCTCGCAATGAACAATCGCGCACTCGCGGCGGATGCTACACAATCGGCAACGTGCGCGTACCTGGCGGGAGTGACGCTGGCTGGGCTCGCCATCGATGCGCTGTGGCACATCGCGTGGGTGGACACCGTGGCGGCATTGGCGGCTGTTCCTATCTTGATTGTGGAAGGACGCAGAGCATGGCGGGGCGAGGGATGCGGGTGTTCGGCGTGATTCAACCTTAGCAGCGCATTTTCGTTCGGCTTGTTCAGGGCAACGGACCGTCAAGGCCTTGTAGGGCAGGGCATGTAAGATGTTGCCATTCCTGCAGCACTTTTCTCGGACTGGTAGATGCGGGCAGGTTACGTCGCCGAGCGTCGCGTTCTTTTCGCCGAAGGACGGGGTACGAGAATTTCGCCTCCCACTCATGCGCAAAGGGTGCGCATGAATGGGGCACCCGGCGAGACCCTTCGACTTCGCTCAGTGCAGGCTCTGGAGCACCCGGCGGAAGCCGGAAGAAAAGCCGCCACGAAAGGAAATATCGGGCATAGTTCAATGAAAAAGGTAATCGATCACGACCTGGCAAGACCGAATGAAAAGTGGCTAGCCAGAATCTGTTTTCCGCTATCGGCAGAGGATAGCCAGGACGGTGTCGATGCGGAGAATCTTTGGTCAGAAGACAGAGGCGATGGCAGCTACGTCATCGACAATATCCCGTTTTATGCCTACGAAATCAGCAACGGTGATTTGGTCTCAGCGAGGGATGTCGACGGGCGCCTGTTCTTTGAGAGAGTCTTGGAGAGGGGTGGACATTCGACCTACCGTGTCCTGGTAAAGAACCAAGCGGGATTCGAAAGTGACGGGTTTCGAAGGCTCTGGAAAAGCCTGCAGGCCCTTGGTTGTTCTAACGAGGTGGCCAAATGTCGCTGGATCGCCATTGATGTTCCCAAAATCTCAGACCCCGACGCAGTCTGCAAAATCCTTGAGCTTGGAGAGGAGGAAAGTGTCTGGACGTTCGAAGAGGCTCACTGCGGCCACCCTCTGTGAGTCGCATATTCGACAGAGCAACGGGCACTATCAGTCCTCGACCGTCAGTACCCCATGACGTTGTAGCCGCAGTCAACGTAGAGGACTTCGCCGGTGATGGCGCTGGATAGGTCGCTGGCGAGGAAGAGGGCTGCGCCGCCGACTTCAAGCTGATCTACATTGCGGTGGAGCGGGGCGCGTTCGGCGTGGGAGCGCATCATTTCGCTGAGGTCGCCTACGCCACGGGCTGCGAGGGTCTTGATGGGGCCCGCGGAGATGGCGTTGACGCGGATGTTTTTGGGGCCCAGGTTCCAGGCCAGATAGCGCGTGGTGCACTCGAGGCCGGATTTGGCCACGGCCATCACGTTGTAGTTGGGGACAACTTTCTCGGCGGCGTAGTAGGTCATGGTCATGATGCTGCCTCCGTCGGTCATGAGCGGGGCGGCGGCGCGGGTGAGGGCGATGAGGGAGTAGACACTGACTTCGAGGGCGACGCGAAAGCCTTCGCGGCTGGTGTTGATGAATTCTCCGCGGAGGTCGGCTGCGGGGGCGAAGGCTACGGCGTGGACGAGGACGTCGAGCTTGGCGTACTTCTCCTTGAGATGGGCGAAGAGGGTGTCGATTTCCTCATCATTGGAGACGTCGCACTGGAAGCCGGAGGCGCCGGGCAGTTCCTTGATGAGGTCTTCGGCTTCGAGCTTCATGCGTTCGTTCTGGTAACAGATGGCCAGGGTTGCGCCGGCCGCGTGCAGCTTTTGGGCGATGCCCCAGGCGATGGAACGCTTGTTGGCCAGCCCGAAGACCACGGCCGTCTTACCCGCCAAATTGATCATGCTTTCCTGTTCCTCCACAGCCCGTGTTCAGTTTTGGGAAGATGCCGGGCCGACCATCTTCTAGATTATCAGTCACTAGAGCAATTTCAGCCGCCCAGGTCGACCAGTTCGACTTTGCCAACGGGGCGGCCGAGAAAGCGGGAACCGAGGCGTTCGAACTTCTCCACGGAGTCGGTGGCAAAGCAGCGGATGCCGGTTGATGCCGTGAGGTTCGCTTCCAATCCCACCCTATCCGTATCCCCTTGCGGGGATTCGGATAGGATGGGGCACCCATTGGCGCGGCCGTTGAAGAGACGTGTGGCGGCCTCGGCGGCGGATTCGGCGGAGTCGATGACTTTCATGCCTTCGGGAACGGCCTTTTCGATGAGCGGTCTCAGGAGTGGGTAATGGGTACAACCGAGCACCAGCGTGTCGGGCTTTAGGCCTGCGGCACTCGCGTCGGCCACCAATTCATCCAGATAAATGCGGATTACTTGATCCGTAACGGGATTGTCGATCCAGCCTTCTTCGACTAAAGGGACAAGCAGGGGGCAGGCTTTCTCGAGTGCGCGGAGACCCTGGGCTTTGCAGGCGGCGGCGTAGGCGTGGCTCTGTACGGTGGCGTCCGTGGCGATGACGAGCACATCTCCAGTTTGAGAGGCGGCGTGGGCAGCGGTGGCGCCGGGCTCGATCACTCCGAGGACGGGGACTGGCACCGCGTCTTGAATCGCGTCGAGGGCGAGAGCGCTGGCGGTGTTGCAGGCAATGACGAGGAATTCCGCGCCCTGTTCGTGGACAAGGAACTGAGCGCTTTCGACAGCGTAGCGAGCGATGGTGCGGCGTGACTTGGAGCCGTAGGGCAAGCGGGCGGTATCGCCGATGAAGGCGAAACGGGCTCGCGGGAGGCGGGTCACCAGAGCTCGCAGGACGGTGAGGCCGCCGAAGCCAGAATCAAATACGCCGATTGTGGGGACGCCGATGGTGGACGGTGCGTTTTGGGAATCGCTCAATGTTTGTTTCCCTCGGTGGGCACAGCTTCATCGGTCAAGTAAATGCGGGTGAGGTCGGCATGGCCTGCGAGCGTTTGGCGTGGCTGTCCGTCAACCAGGAACCGCACTTGTGTGACGTGGGGCAGGTTGGCGCGGAGGGTGCCGCAGATGGAAAGCACGGTAAGAGTTTCCGTTTCGATGCCTGAAGGGTGGCTGGCCGCAAACGTGCCGGTCAGATTCACAACGGCGAGCTGTGCGTCACGATCTTGAGAGCCTTTGTTCCCTGGAACCGGCAGCAGAAAGACCTGGGCAACTGAGGCAGCTCCGCCGGAAACGGGGTG
>WNGL01025357.1_pt1 | contig 11863 bp, 12 predicted proteins | sample 5400591 | NCBI WGS metagenome assembly WNGL01 (sample SAMN13153377, study PRJNA577476) | soil metagenome | isolation source: 80 cm soil or saprolite under Garry oak tree replicate 1 | place: USA:California | collected 2016-06-15
CGCCGGCACCGGAACATCGAGTTCGTCGAGGTGCCTTATGAGGGCAAGACGCTGCCGGCGTACTTCATGAAGGCTCAGGGCACGAAGAGCCGCGCTCCTACGGTCGTCCTCTTCGACGGCATGGACAACTGCAAGGAGATGAGCGTGCTCTTCGCGGGCCTGGAGTTCGCGCGGCGCGGGATGAACACGCTCGCGATCGACGGGCCGGGGCAGGGCGAGGCGCTGCGGCTGCGCAGGATCCACGCGCGCCACGACTACGAAGTTCCCGGCACTGCGGCGTACGACTTCGTAGCGAAGCGGGCGGACGTCGATCCGAAAAAGGTCGTGATCATGGGCTACAGCTTCGGCGGCTACTACGCGCCGCGCATCGCCGCCTTCGAGAAACGCTACGCGGCCTGCGTGTGCCTCGGAGCGCTGCACTGGGACCTGCACGCGTGGCAATCGAAGATCAAGGAGCAGCTGAGGGCCGACCCCCTGAAAAGCGCGCAGTCGAATTTCCAGTTCCAGTGGATACTCGGCTTGAACGACTCGGAGACGGCACTCGGACGCGCGAGGCTGTTCTCGCTCGACGGGGTCGCACAGAGAATCGCCTGCCCGGTGCTAATCACGCACGGGGCGAACGACCGCGTCGTGCCGGTGGAGGCGGCGCACAAGCTCTACGCAGCGCTCACGACGAAGAAGAAGACGCTCAAGATCTTTACGCCCGAGGAGGGCGGGGCGGAGCATTGCCAGGTCGACAACCGGCCGCTGGGGATCGGTTACATCGCCGACTGGATCGCGGCGAACCTCTAGTCTCGCCATGTGTACCAATTATTGGTACAATGTGGCATGGCTCGCACGACCCACCCGCTTCACGAGCTGATCGGCCCGGCGCGCGGGCGCCTCATCGAGGCGCTCCGCTCCGGACCCGAATCGGGCGTGCACCTGCGCGAGCTGTCCCGCGGAGCGGGACTGTCCCTGTCGTCGCTGCAAAGGGAGCTCGAGCGCCTTCTCGCTTCGGGCCTCCTCTCCCGCAGGACGCGGGCCAACCGGGTCGTCTTCGACTTGAGGCGCGACGAGCCGTGGGTGAAGCTGTTGCTGGCGACTGCAGCCGCGCTCGAGTTGCGCGAAGCCCGGTTGACGAGGATGCCGTCGGATCGTGGTGCGGAAAAGGCGTTCGTCGATCTGTGCGCGCATTTCCCGCCGCACGCCGAGCTCTGGAGACGGCTGGGCGATGCGGAATTTCTCGCCGGCGTCGCAGTCCTCCTCGCCGGACATTCCGGCTTCGACCGGCCGGCGTATCTCGCGCTGGCCGAATCGCTTTCACCGGGCGCGAGCACGCCGGACTCGCACGCGGCTTGGTATCGGGCGCATCGGCCGAACCTGCCGCGGCTCTTTTCGATGATCGATCGCGAGCGGCGAACACATGCGCGAGCTGAGAATCAGTAAGCGGGCCGATCCTGCTTACGTGGAAGCGTTCAGGACGCTTATCCAACGGCTGCTGCGCTCGACCGGTTCAAAAGAGCCGATCGCGATGTATCTTGCCGGCGGCGCGGCAATGCATCTCTACACTGGTGCCCGGATGACCGACGACGTCGACGCGGTGTTCAACCGGAAGCTTCTCATGCCCGCGGACCTCGCGGTGATCTACCGCGACGCAGAAGGCAAGGCGAGGTCGGTCTTCTTCGACGTAAACTACAACGAAACCTACGCTTTGCTCCACGAGGACGCGCGTCAGGATGCGGTGCGTTTGCCGCTGAAAGGAATCCGCGGCGCGCGGATATTCGTTCTGCAGCCCGTGGACCTCGCAGTATCGAAACTTGCGAGATTCGCGGAAATCGACCGGGAGGACATATCGGAGCTCGCAAGAAACCGGCTGATCACCGCGAGAAGCTTGCGTGAGCGGGCGGAAGCAGCGCTCCCCAACTATGTTGGCAACCCGATCACGGTGCGAACGTCGATCGATATCGCATGCCGCGACATCGGGCCGCTCGAACGAGCCGGCAAGCGCGGGCGAAAGCGGAGCCGCGAGCGGCGGTAATCGACCTATCACGGAGGGAGTCTCATGATTCGCAGGCTTTCTTGTTTCGCGTTGCTGCTGATCGCGATAGAAGCGCTCGCGCAAACTTACCCCGCCAAGCCGATCCGCCTCGTCGTGCCCTTCCCCGCGGGCGAATCGGTGGACGCGACCGCGCGCCTCGTCGGCCAATCGTGGTCGGCGGCCCTCGGGCAGCAGATCCTGGTGGACAACCGCGGCGGCGCGGGTGGGACGATAGGCAGCGAAGCGGTCGCCAAGTCGCCGCCGGACGGCTACACGCTCCTGTGGGGCAACGTCGGGCCGCTCGCGATCGGGCCGGGCCTCTACAAGAAGCTCGGCTACGACGTCGCCAAGGACTTCGAGCCGGTGTCGCTCGTCGCGACCCTGCCTTTCGTGCTCTTCGCGAGCCCGGTGCTGCCGGCGAATTCCGTGGTCGAGCTTTTGGCCTATGCCCGAGCACATCCAGGCGAATTGAATTTCGGCTCGACGGGCGTGGGCTCGGGCCTGCATCTCATCGGCGAGCTCTTCAAGAGCGTCGCCGGCGTCCAGATCGTCCACGTGCCCTACAAGGGCGTCGCGCAGGCGCTCCCCGAGATGATGTCGGGCAAGGTGCAGATCGCCTTCAATACCATCCCCGCGTTCCTGCCGCACGTCAAATCCGGGCGCCTGAAGGCGCTCGTCATCACCTCGACCTTGCGCTCGCCCCTCCTGCCCGACGTCCCGACGACTCCCGAAGTGGGGCTCCCGGGCGTGCTCGGCGCGTCCTGGCACGCCGTGGTCGCGCCTGCCGGCACGCACCGAGCGATTATCGAGAGACTCAACCAGACGCTCGTCGCTACAATCTCGGTTTCGGAGCTGCGCAATCAGCTTCTCAACCAGGGCGCGCAGCCGGTGGGAGGCTCTCCGGAGGAGCTGAGAAAATTCATGCAGACGGAAAGGGAGAAATGGGGACGCGTAATCCAGTCCTCCGGCGCGCGTGCCGATTGAAGACCAACACAATGGGGGAGAGGCCATGGATATTCGTTTTCGAGAATTCGCCGTCGTCGCGATCGCCGCGGCCGCGATGACAGGCGCCGGCATGGACAAGGCTGCCGCTCAGCAAAAAACCACCGTCGTGCTCGGCACGGCGACGCCGGGCGGCGGCTTCCAGGTGTACGGCGCCGCGTATTCGGCGGTTCTGAACGAGATGGACGCGACGCTCGCGGTCGAGCAGCGCAGCACCAAGGGCAGCACCGAGAACGCGCCGCTCCTCGCCGAGGGCAAGATCGACATCGGCCTGGCGACCGGGGAAGTCACCCACGAAGCGCTCACCGGAATCGGCCGTCCGCCCGCGAACTTGAAGATCGTCAACGCGATGTATCCCAACTCGGGCATGTTCATGGTGCGCGGGGACAGCCCGTACCGGACTATCGCCGACCTGAGGGGCAAGCCCATCGCCTGGGGCGCGAGCGGTTCGGGCTTCGTGGTGCTCGCCCGCTATGTGTTCGACGGGCTGGGACTGGACATCGACAAGGACTTCGCGCCGATCTACCTCGCGAGCGCGGGCGACGGACCGAAAATGGTCCTCGACGGCCGCGCCGCGGCGCAATGGGGCGGAGGCGTCGGCTGGCCGGGTTTTGTCGCGATATCGAGCGGGCCGGCGGGGGCGCGCTTTATCACCCCGACCCCCGAGGAGTTGAAGCGCGTCCTTGCGAAATATCCCTTCATCAAGCCGATCACGCTGCCCGCGGGCAGCTACAAGGGCCAGAGCGCGCCGGTCGCCGCGCTCGGCTCCTGGTCCCTCGTGCTCGCGCGGCCGGGGCTGCCCGACGAGGCCGCGTACAAGCTCGCGCGCGCTCTGCACAAGGGCGAAGCGGCGCTCGGCGCGAAACTCGAGCAGGCGAGGGAATCCACGCTCGCCAACACGCTCGCCGCCGCGCCGCGGCAGGACCTGATCCATCCCGGCGTGCTGAAATACATGCGCGAGGCTGGGATTCTCAAATAGGACGGGAGATCATGAAAACCATCGCCAGATTTTCCGCCGCCGCAATCCTCTGCGCGGCCGGCGCCGCCCTCGCGCAGGACTACCCATCCAAGCCGATCCGCGTCATCGTCCCGCTCACTCCCGGCTCGGGCGCCGACATCGCCGGGCGCATCGTCGCGAAGTACCTGGGCGACGCGCTCAAGCAGCCGGTGCTGGTGGAGAACCGCCCCGGCGCGGGCGGCATCATCGGCACGCAGGCGATGCTGAACGCGGACGCCGACGGCTACACGCTGTTGGTGCAATCGGCCTCGCACGCGGCGAACCCCGCCATCTACAAGACCCTGCCTTACGATCCGCTGAAGGACATCGTCGACGTCGCGCTCATCGGCAACACGCCCTACGTGATGATCGCGGCGAAAGGCGGCGCCTACCCGACGCTGAAATCGCTGATCGACGCCGCTCGCGCGAAGCCCGGCGAGATTCCATTCGCATCCGCGGGCGTAGGAACCTCCACGCACATGGCGGCGGAATACGTTGCGCAGGTTGCCGGCATAAAAATGCTGCACATCCCCTACAAGGGCTCGCCCGAGGCGATCCAGGACACGATCGCAGGGCGCACTTCGTTCTACATGGCGCCGCTCGACGCTTCCATCGGGCACCTGAAGGAAGGCAAGATCACGCCGTTCGGGGTCTCCACCGCGCAGCGCTCGCCGGTCGTGCCGGACATTCCCACGCTGGCCGAGCAGGGCTTGAAGAACTACAACCTGTCGCTGTGGTTCGGCATGTGGACGCGGGCCGGAACGCCGCCCGCAACAGTCCAGAAGCTGAACGCCCGGGTGAACGCGATCCTGCAGGGGAAGGAAGTGCGCGAGCAGTTCGGCAGGATCGGCATTACGTCCGTTCCGATGAAGCCCGACGAATTCGGCAAGTTCGTGCGCGACCAGATGGTCGTTTTCCGGAATATCGCAAAGCAGGCGAATATCCAGCCGCAGTAGGCGCGGACCAGATCGGCGCCGAACTAAGGCGGCGTAGGCCGCCCGGATAGAATTCCGTTTTCCCGCCGCCGTCTGAAGGAGGCACCGTGAGCCCGCTCGTTCGACGTCTCTGCACCGCCGCTTTCTTCGCGAGCGCCCTGCCGGGTCCCGCCACCGCGCAGCCGGTGGAACCCGTGCTCGCGCTCGCAAAGAGGGAGCGCCAGCCGTTCCTCGACACGTTGAAGGAGCTCGTCTCGATCGAGACCGGGAGCCGCGACCTCGAGGGCCTGGACCGCGCCGCCAAGCTGATCGCCGGGCGCCTCTCCGCGCTGGGCGGCAAGGTCGTGCTCGTGGATCCGACCGAGGGGGCGTACCGCATGATCCTGCACGTGCTCGCGATGCTGAAGGCGATGGACTTCCGCAGCTACGGCCTCGTTACAGTCCTCGTCAACTCCGACGAGGAGATGAGCTCGCCCGGCTCGCGCCACCTCCTGACGCGCCTCGGGGCGGAGCACGACGCCGTATTCTCCTGCGAGTCCTCGCGTGTCGACAGCGACAAGCTCGCGCTCGCGACGGCGGGCATCGCCTCGGTGATCCTCAAGGAAGGGCCGCGCATCGCACGCGGGCTCCGCGCCCGAGCAGGGCCGCAACGCCCTCTACGAGCTCTCACACCAGATGCTCCAGACGCGCGACCTCTCGAATCCGGCGACCGGCCTCAAGATGAACTGGACCCTCGCGAGCGGCGGGAGCGTCCGCAACGCGATCCCGGCCGAAGCGAGCGCGACCGCGGACGTGCGCGTGCTGCGCGTGTCGGACTACGACGGCATCGAGCGGGCGGTCCGCGAGCGCATCAGGAACAAGCTCATCCCCGACACGCAGGTCGAGATGACGTTCGAGCGCCGCCGCCCGCCGCTCGAGGCGACGGCGGCTTCGCGGGCGCTCGGCGAGCATGCACTGCGCATCTACGCAGAGCTCGGAAAGGAGCTCGTGGTCGATGCGCTCGCCGAAGGCGGCGGCACCGACGCCGCCTTTGCGTCGCTGAACACGAAAGCGCCCGTCATCGAGCGCTTCGGCTTGCAGGGTTTCGGCGCGCACTCGAACGACGCCGAGTACGTCGCGGTCGACTCGATCGAGCCGCGCCTTTACCTCCTTGCGCGCCTGATCATGGACGTGTCGCAGGGCAGGGATCGGAAGTGAGGCGGAGCAAATCTCCGAGCTGATCGGCGCAAGAGCCACGAATGGGAACCGGCCGTGAAGACTTACGCGCTCCACGCGGGGTGAGCTCTCTTGCTTCGGTAGACGGCGTGAAACTTCACTGCGAGGAGCGCGGCGGGGGTCCGGTGGTCCTGTTCGTGCACGAGTACGGTGGTTCCTGCCGCAGCTTCGACATGCAGGTCGAGGCTTTTCGCGCCCGCCATCGTTGCGTGGTCTTCAACGCACGCGGTTATCCTCCCTCGGAGGTGCCCGCTTCGGTCGGCTCTTATTCGCAGTACCACGCGGTCGCCGACATCGGCGCGGTGCTGGACGGGCTGGCCATCCAGCGGGCGCATCTCGTCGGCGTGTCGATGGGGGCGGCCTCGGTCTTGCAGTTCGCGCTCAAGGAGCCGGGGCGCGTGCTCTCGGCGACGCTCGTCGGCATCGGCAGCGGTTCGGACGATCCGCCGCTTTTTCGCCAGGGAGCGGAGACGAACGCGAAGCAGATCGAATCGGGCGGGATGCGGGCGTTCGCCGAACAGATGAGTCGGAACCCCAACCGCGTCCGGTTGATGGAGAAGAATCCGGGCGAGTTCCGCCGCTCGCTCGAGGAGCTTTCCAAGATGTCGCCGGTCGGCCACGCCAACACCCTGCGCGGAGTGCAGGCATGCCGGCCGCCGCTCTACGCGCACGAGAAGCGGCTGGCGACGCTGCGCGTGCGGACGCTCGTCGTCGTGGGAGACGAGGACGCGGGCTGCCGCAAGCCGAGCGAGTTTCTCGCGCGCGTGCTGTCCGACGCGCGCCTAGTCGTCGTTCCAAAGACGGGCCACGCGGTGAACCAGGAGGAACCGGCCGAATTCAACCGCCTGTGCCTCGCGTTCATCGAAGCAGTGACGGTCGCAGGCACGTAGCACCCGCTGCGCCCGGGAACTATTGTCGTGACGCGGGAACGAATGATGGGATAATCTGGCCGCGATCGTCTTGGAACTTCACTCTAAGAGGAGCCCTATGCGTTTGCGTCTTTTTGTGTTTGTCTTGCTCGCTGCGGCGAGTTTTTCGGCCGCTGCGGGTTCCGTGGACGTCAATCTTTCGAACGACACGATCGAGGGCAAGTTCTACGCGAATGCAGGCGCCGCGGACTGGACCTTCGGGGGTTTGTACAACCGCGACACCAAGGACCGCGCCCTGAACGTGGGCCTGCTTGCGACGGGTGACTCCGCCTTCGGGAATTCGCGGATCGAAGGCGGGCTGGGCGGCAAGGTCTACTCCGTGACCGTAGGCAACGGGGACCTCGTCGCGCTCGCACTCGGGGGCCAGTTGCGCTGGTTCCCCGGCAACGGGTCGTTTGCGCTCGGAACCTTTGCCTTCTACGCGCCCCACGTCGTGACCCTGATGGACGGCCAGCGGTTCTTCGACATCGGCGTGCGCGCGGAGGTCGAAGTGATCAGGAACAGCTTCGTGTATATCGGCTACCGCCAGGTGCAGGCCGAGCTCGACAACAACGTCAAGCTGAACGTGGACAAAGGCGGCTTCATCGGCCTGCAGATCAAGTTCTAATCCCGGCGGTCCCGGGCAGGCTATCTCTTGTCCATCGCCCTGATCGTATCTTCCAGGTTGCGGCGCATGCGGTTGAAGGACCGCGCCAACACCGACAATTCGTCCTTGCCCGACTCAGGCAGTTCCGGGATCTGTTTGTCGGCGCTGCTCGTCCGGCCGAGGCTCAGCCGGTCGGCCGCGGCGGAGACTCTCCTCACCGGCCGCACGATGGTCACATAGAGCATCAGGTTCAGGATGACGAACAGCGCGACGAAGACACCGCCGAGCGAAGCCATGAAGGTGTAGAAGGCGCGGTTCGCGTTCTGGACCGGAAGAGACATCGGCACCGAGACCAGCTGGGCGCCGATGACCTCGTTCAACTGCCAGCCGAAGCCGTTGTCCCGCCCGTAGCGCGTGACCATCGCCGCGGGCGCCATCTCGGGCGTGGTGTGGCAGGAGAGACAGGCCTGATCCTTGATCTGGAACGGCCGGGCGAGGTACAGCGAAAGGCCCGACTCCGAGACCCGGGTTCCCGAGAGCTCGGGGCGGACTTCCTTGCGGAACTGGTTGACGACGTCCGCTTCCCACCCCACGGCGCGATCGCGCGGGTTGGTCGGATTGAGCGCCGCTTCCTTGTATGCGTAGTCGGGATATTTCTTGCGAAGCTGGTTCATCATCTCGGTGGCGGCGAACGCGGGCACCGTCTGGGGCAGGAACTCGTCCTCCTTCTGCACCAGCTTGTCGCGCACCTGGCTGACCGTGTACTGGCGCATCGACAAGGCCGCCTCCATCATCACGCCCGCGTTGCGCAGGACTTCCTCGCGCGCGTTCTTGTGCAGCAGGTTGTAGGAAAGATAACCGGAGCCAGCGAACCCCAGTGCGAATACGAACAGCAGCGCCAAATTGAACTTCAGCCGAAGACCCATGGTTCCCCCTGTGGTTGGTTTCGGGCGATGCCGCGATTTTCTGCGGGTACGCCATTATAGGGCGGCTTCTTTTGACCGCGCATCCAGGCGCGACCATGACGTGAATTAGTGCCCCGCGCCGGAACGGGGCGCTTAGGCATCATGCGCTGCCCTTCGGTGAGGCTGAAGTCCATGTCCTTTCCCCTTAGATCGCGCCGGCCGCGCGAAGCCCGGAGATCTCCGAAGCGGCGAAGCCGAATTCCAGCAGGACCTGCTCGGTGTGCTCGCCGAGCGCCGGAGGCGGAAGCGGCTCCGACTCGCGCTCCCCGCCGATGCGCGCTGCGCGGCGCATCGCGGTCAGTTTCCCGTAACTCGGGTGCGAAAGCTCGTGGAACACGCCGAGGTGCTTCACTTCGGGGTCTTCCATCGCTTCGGGGATGGAATGCACGACCGCGGCGGGCACGTCGTGCGCGGCGAGCCGCTCCGCCCAGACTTCGCGCGGCTTCGCTCCGAACACGGGCCTGAGCACCTGCACCAGCGCTTCATAGTTCTTGATGCGCCCCATTCGATCGCGAAAGCGCGAGTCCTCGCCGATGTCCGGGCGCCCGATCGCTTGGAGCAGCGCGCCCCAGAATTTCTCCATCGAGGAGACGTGGATGGCGAGGATCTTGCCGTCCGCGCAGGCGAACGCGAACGAGAGCGAGACGGCGGCGCGCGACTCGGGTCTCATGACGTGCCCCGCGTGCGTGTAGGCGGTGAAGGCATCGGGAATCAGCGCCATGCTCGCCTCGACCATGGTGACCTCGACGCGCGCGCCCCTTCCCGTGCGCTCGCGCTCGTAGAGCGCAGCGAGAACGGCCATGCAGGCCTGCATGCCGCTCACCTGGTCGGAGAGCGTCGGCCCGAGCGTGCGCGGGTCCTTTGGATCGACGAAGAGGCTCATCAGGCCCGAGAGCGCCTGCCCCACGGCATCGTATGCAGGCCGCCCGCCGTACGGGCCGTCCTCGGCGAACCCGGCGATCGAGCAGTAGACGAGGCGGGGGTTCATCGCGCACAGGGTCTCGTAATCGAAACCGAGCCGCTTCATCACCCCCGGCCGGAAATTCTCCAGCACCACGTCGGCCTCCCGCGCCATCCGGCGAAACGCCTCCTGCCCGCGCGGCGAATTGACGTCCAGGGTGATGCTCAGCTTGTTGCGGTTGAATGCGCAGAAGTTGTGGCTGTAACCCGGCGCGTTCGTATTGAATCCGAAGTCGCGGAATGCGTCCCCGCCCCGCGGCCGCTCGACCTTGATGACCCGGGCGCCGAGATCGGCGAGCTGCAGCCCCGCGTACGGGCCCGCGATGAACTGCCCCAGCTCGAGAACGCGGATGCCTTTCAGCGGACTCGACATGCGCGCTCGGCCGTCAGCCGCGCTTGTAGGTCTCGAGCCCCGGGCGATACGCCTTGTCGTCGAGGAACTGCTTCATTCCCTGCGCGCGTCCCTGCTCGCGGTCGAGGAAGCGCATCTCCATCTCCTTCGCCTTGAGGTAATCGGTCGCCTGCTCGACGTCCATGCCGCGCACGTGGTGCATGACCTCCTTCACCGACTTGTAGACCTGCGGATTCTTTGCGAGCAGCAATTTCGCGAGCTTCACGGTTTCCTCGCGCAGCTTCGCGCGCGGCACGGCGAAGTTTACCAGGCGTATCTGCGCGGCGACCCTGCCGTCGAAGGGCTCGCCGGTGAGGGCGTACCACTTGGCGTCGCGGTAGCTGCAGACGTCCAGCATCACCTTCGCGACCAACCCCCCCGGGAGGATGCCCCAGTTGATCTCGGACAGTCCGAACTTCGCGTCCTCCGCCGCGATCGCGAAGTCGCACGCGACCAGCGGCGTGAACGCCGCCCCGTAGCAGAAGCCGTTGACCATCGCGATGGTGGGCTTGGGGAAATGCGCGAGCTGGTTCCAGCGCCACTCCTGGCTCGCGAGGATCGCGCGGCGCTTCTCGAGCGGCTTGTCGTCGAGATTGCGAAAGAAGAGCTCGATATCCTGGCCGGCGCTCCAGCTCTCGCCCGCGCCGGTGAGAACGAGCGCTTTCGCCTCCGGTGCGGCCGCCAGCTGCGACAGCGCCGCTATCATCTCCTCGTGCATCTGCGGGCTCATCGCGTTGCGCTTGTCCGGGCGGCTCATCGTAACCCAGGCGAGCTCGTCCGCGACCTCCACTTTCACGGTCTGGAACTTCGGGAAATCCATCTTTTCCTCCTCGGGCGGAGCGCTTCACCGCGCGGGGCAATTGTAGCAAGCGGCGCTACGCGCCGCCGCGCGCCGTTGGCGTAGAATCGACCGCTGCTGAAGGGCCACCGATGAAAGTGACAACGAGCGGAGAAACTCTCGGCGCAACGATAGCCGGGCTCGATCTCGCGCAGCCGCTGTCGCAGGACGAGTTCGATGAGGTACTGCGCGCTCTCGGGCGATTCGGCGTGGTGCGCTTTCCGCGGCAGGACCTGACGGGCCAGCAGCTCGCCGATTTCAGCGCGCGCTTCGGGAAACTGGAGATCAACGTCGCCAATGCGTTCCAGGAACCTGGGATTCCCGAGGTGATGATCCTATCCAACATCGTGGAGAACGGCAAGCCGATCGGGCTCGCCGACGCGGGGCAGGACTGGCACACCGACATGTCCTATAGCAGCACGATCGCGCTTGCGAACGTGCTCTACGGCATCAAGATCCCCAGGCGCGACGGCAAGCCGCTCGGGGCGACCGAGTTCGCGAACATGCATGCCGCCTACGACGGCCTCCCGGCCGAGATGAAGCGCGACCTCGAAGGCATGACCGTGCTGCATGATTTCAACAAGTTCTGGGAAATGATGAGGCGCGACAAGGGCAGCCGGCGCCCGCCGCTCAGCGAGGCGCAGAGGAAGGCGAAGCCGCCGGTGTCGCACCCGATTTTTCTCACGCATCCGATCACCGGGCGCAAGGTGCTCTACGCCAACCCCGGCTATTCGATCCGGATCAATGAGCTGCCGCAGAAGGAGAGCGACGAGATGCTCGAGTTTCTCTTCGAGCACCAGTTGAGGCCCGAGTACCGCTACGCCTTTCACTGGAATGAGGGCGACGTCCTCATGTGGGAAGACATCGGCACCATCCACAACGCGGTCGCCGACTACGGTCCCGACGAGCACCGTCTCGTCAAGCGATGCCAGGTGATGGCGACGATGTTCTATTCCGAGGCGCGGGAGGAGCGATGAAGAGAGCAACGCTGGTCGCCGTCACCCTTTGCGCGCTCGCCGCCGGCG
>WNGL01026822.1_pt1 | contig 11862 bp, 11 predicted proteins | sample 5400591 | NCBI WGS metagenome assembly WNGL01 (sample SAMN13153377, study PRJNA577476) | soil metagenome | isolation source: 80 cm soil or saprolite under Garry oak tree replicate 1 | place: USA:California | collected 2016-06-15
AGGGCGGCGGCCGCGGCCTCGGGGAAGGCCGGCATGCCGATGTAGGTGGGCATGGTGCCGCGGCCAGCGGACTGCCCGCTCGCCGCCGGCCCGGTCATCGCGTGCTCGCCAGGATCTCGGCCAGGTGCCGGGTGGTGACGCCGGACCGCTGCCTGCTCAGCGCGCCGCCGATGTGCATCAGGCAGGAGTTGTCCGCCGCGCACAGCACCTCGGCGCCCGACTGCCGGACGGCCGCCACCTTGTCCGCGCAGATCGCGGCCGAGACGTCGCGGTTCTTCACCGCGAACGTGCCGCCGAACCCGCAGCAGGCCTCGGCGTCCGGCAGGTCGGCCAGGTCCAGGCCGCGCACCGCGCGCAGCAGCCGCTGCGGGGCGTCGCCGACCCGGAGCATCCGCAGCGAATGACAGCTCGGGTGGTACGTCACGCGGTGCGGGAAGTACGCGCCCACGTCCGTCACCCCCAGCACCCCGGTCAGGAACACGGACAGCTCCCAGGTCCGCGGCGCGACCTCGGCCACCGCCCGGGCCAGCCCGCGATCCCCCGCCTGCTCGGCCAGCGCCGCGAAGTACTCCCGGACCATCGACGCGCACGACGCCGACGGGGTCACCACCGCCTCGTAGCCGCCGAAGGCGGCGGCGAACCCGCGCGCCATCGGCACCGCCTCCCGCCGGTACCCGGTGTTGAAGTGCATCTGGCCGCAGCACGACTGGGCCGCAGGGAACTCCACCTGGTGCCCCAGCCGCTCCAGCACCGTGACCACGGCCTTGCCTGTGTCCGGGAACAGCGTGTCGGTCAGGCACGTCACGAACAAGCCGATACGCATCAAGCCGCCTCCGCCCGCCACGCTACAAGACCGCCGCACGACGACGCGGCCCGGGGATACATCCGACCTTTCCGGGCCCTTACTCCGGGCCGGCCAGCAGCGCGGAGCCGTCCCTGGACCGTACCGCTTCGCAGCGGCCGATGACCGCGAGCGCCGCCACGTACCCGGTGTCCGGCACGTCCAGGTCGAGCAGGGACACGCCCTGCGGGGGCCGCGGGCCTGGCCAGGACACCAGGCGCGGCGGGCCGCCGTCTGCGGCCACCACGACCTCGCTGAACGCGGCGCGCAGGCCGTCCCCGGTGGCCTTGGTCACGGCCTCCTTCCTGGTCCACGCGACCAGGAAGGCGCGCGCCCGGCCGGACCGGGGGACCGCGGCCAGCACCGCCTGTTCGGCCGGGGCCAGGGCGAGGCGCGCCAGCGCCTCCGGGTCGCCGTCGCCGCCGAGCAGGTGCGGGCGCCCGTCGGCCTGCTCGACGTCCACGCCGACCGGCGCGCCCGCGACGGCCACCGCGACCAGGTCGCCGGAGTGCGCGACCGAATGCGCGGGCCCGCCGCCTGCGATGACCGGCTTCCCGTGTGGCTGGCCGCACCGGGCGCAGGTCCGGTCGAACCGGATGTCGGCCGGGCGCTGGCCGGTGTACCGGGCGAGCGCGGTCTTAGCCAGCACGCACCCGGTCAGGAAGCGCTCGCGGTCCTCCTCGCGGCGGAAGGCCGCCCAGCGCCGCCGTTCGGCCTCGTCGAGCAGCGCGGCGTGCCGGGCCGACGCGTCCCGCCTGCGGGCCCACCAGACGTCGGCGGTCCCGTCCGGCACCGGTTCCTGGCCCGCCAGTTCAGCCACCTCGTCAGCCTAACGGCCGGCCGGATCCCGTTCGGGGGCCGCGCGTCAGGCGCTCGCGTTCTCGGTCACCGGCGGCCGCCACGGCGTCAGCATCGACCTCCAGGTGGGATACCGCGCGCGCACCGGCAGCGGCGGCTTCACCGGCCGCATCCGGTAGGCGAGCAGCGCCTCGAGCAGGAAGAACCGCTTGAGCAGCTCGAACGGTATCCACAGCACCACCCAGGGCAGCAGCCTGAGCCTGCGGTAGTACGCCAGGACGAGGAACTTCGGCACCAGGGCGAGGGCCTGCGCGGTCAGCAGGAACCCGAACCACTTCCCCAGGTTGTGATGCACGTCCGGCTGGATGATCGCGTACTCCAGGCTCATCAGCCACAGGAAGACGTGCGCGGGCACCATCATGTGCGTGCCCGCCCCCCGGGTCATCTGGAACCAGAACCGCGGTCCCGGCGCGCCGACGTCCCGGTTGAACGGCACGAAGCGCGTGTAGACCAGCCGGCCGCCGATGCCCCAGCGGAACCGCTGCACCCGGAGCTGCCGGACCGTGGTCGGCACGTCCTCGTAGGACACCACCCGGGTGTCGATGGCCGCCCGGTAGCCCAGGCGCACGATGCCGCAGGTGAAGTCGGCGTCCTCGCCGTACATGCCGGTCACGAAGCCGCCGATGGCCAGGGCCGCCCCGCGCCGGAAGGCGCAGAAGCTGCCCGGGATGCACGGCACCGAGTCGATCTGGGACTGGGCCACGCGCAGGAAGCCGAACGAGTAGAACAGCTCGAAGGCCCGCATCCGGTGGATCCAGGTAACGTACGGCTCTTTCGGCATGTGCAGCGCGCCGACCAGGCCGATCCGCGGGTCGGCGAGGAACCGCGCCACCGAGTAGACGAAAGCGTCCTGGTCGATGGCGCAATCGGCGTCGAGCCGGTAGACGAAATCGGCGGTGCAGCGCTCGAGGGCCAGGTTGAGCGCCTTGGACTTGCCCGCGTGGGTGCCCTGAATCACGACGCCGGTGGCGTGGCCGAACGAGGCCATCACGGCCTCGGCCAGCGCCTTGGTGTCGTCGGTCGACCCGTCGTCGCACATGATCACGTGCACAGGCCCGCCGTACCGGCCGGCCGCGCGGTCGATCGACCACAGCTGGCGCTCGATGCAGACCGACTCGTTGTAGGCCGGGATGATGACGTTCAGCGGCGGCCGCTCCGCGGGCGGGCCGGGCAGCCGGCCGCCCGCCTGCCGGACCAGGATGAGGAAGATCGCCAGCAGGTCGATGACGCCGAGCTGGACGGGAATCAGGATGATCGAGCCGATCACCGTGTCGACGCCGATCATCTGGTACAGCGCGAGCGTGACGGCGAAGACGACACAGGTGGCGCTGACCACGCACAGGATCAGGGTGACGTTGTCGCGGCGGTCCCCGCGCCGCAGCCGCGGCACCGGGGTGAGCTTCGGCAGCTGGTGGCTGGTGAAGAAGAGCCGGAACACGACGAGGTAGCCGACGAAGTACTGCAGGTACATGCTGATCAGCGGGGCCGGCCAGGGCCGCACGTGCAGCGTGGTGACGGCCACCCCCAGCAGGGCGTCGGTGAGCAGCGACGCGGCGACGAACAGCGGCGCGTGCAGCAGGATCATGAGCCGGCGTCCGACCGTGGCCGGCATGACGATCGCCGCCGTGACCAGGTAGCCGACGAAGGCGGCGGGCACGAGCGGCACCAGCTGGCGCACGTAGGCACTGATCACCGACGGGTCCCGGATCAGCCAGTCGAGCAATCGCAGCAGCGCCTGGTGGTACAGCTGGGTGACCGAGGGGTGGCGGTCGATGACCACCAGGCTGCCCACCGCGGCCGCCACGACCAGGAAGATGCCCGCCCTGGGCAGCGACTGGCGGCCGAAGGGCGGCAGCTTCACCACGGTGCCGCGGCCCCGGTCGGAGTCGTCGTAGCGGCGGGACAGGGGCTGGAGGATGATGACGGCCAGGACGGCGGCGTCGGCCAGCAGCAGCGCCAGCGCGTCGTAGTTGTACATGCGGTGGCCGGCTCAGGTCCCGGCGCAGGCCGCCGCGCTGGCCGCGGCGGACGCCGGGATGGTCCGGAGGAACTGGTCCGCGAGCGCGGGCGGGCCCGGCTGGTCGTGCCGCGGAATGTTGAGCCAGTAACCGTCCACCATGGCGCGGGTCGCCTCGTAGTCCTGGAGCAGCTGCGCGGCGCTGCTCACCCGCTGCGTGGACAGGCCCGCGTAGATCACGACGCCCGGGTTGGCCGCGCGGGCCTGGGCGGCCGCGGCCGCCACGAAACCTGCGTAGGCGTGCTGCGACCGGTAGACGCTCATCTCGTACGGCTGCGCCTGGATCTCGTAGATGTCCGCGGCCCGGCCCGACGCGGCGGCGAGTCCCATGGACAGGTAGGCCTGCCACACCGCCTGGCCGGCGCGGAAGCTGTTCTTGTCGAAGCCAGGCACCAGGTCCTGCGCCGGGGCCAGGATGACCTTGTACCCGTGGCGGTGGGCCAGCTGGCCGAAGAGCTGCTCGTAGCGCACCGGGTCGGCCTGCTCGCCGGCCGGCGTCAGCGACCATTGCTCGTTGTCGTACATCACCCAGCGGATGCCAGCCGGGATGGCCCGCTGCCTGATCATCTTCTTGAGCTCGGCGTAGCTGCGGAAGTCCGCCACCTCCTGCCCGGCCGCGCTGGTCTGGCCGCGGAGCAGGAGTACGAACAGGTGCGCCGAGCTGACCGCGTAGCGCACCGACGACGCGCCGGCGGACTGCGCGGCGGACAGCTCGCCGCTGCCCATGATCCAGTTCTCGGCGCCGCTGACGCCAGCGTGACACGTCCCCGCCGGGGTAGACGGGGTCGCAGAGGCAGGCGGCCGGTTCGGCGGGCCGCCGGCACCCGAACACGCCGCGGCCAGCGTCGCGAGCAGCGCCGCCGACACGGCGGCCACCGGAGCCCTGCACCAGCGGATCATTGCGGGATGATGTTCACCGTCATGCCGGCCATCAGCTGAGTGCCGCGCGCGTCGACCCGGCAGATCACGGTGTAGCTGACCGATGTCTGCGACTGGCTGGCGATCTGGTTGACCTGGAGGACCTTGCCCTGGAGGCGGATATGGAGCGGCTGGATGTCGAGCGCCACCGGCTGCCCGACCCGGACCTCCCCGATCGCGGTGCCCGGCAGGTGGGCGGAGACGATCAGCGGGCCGCTGTCCACTGTCACTACCGGGTTGTGCACGTTACCATCGGTGATGCTGTCTCCGGTCTGCGCGGAAACGGCCCCGACCGTGCCGGCCGCGGGCGCGACGATCGTCGCGCCCTTGACGGTGAGCACGTCCTGGGCCACCGTCGCCTTAGCCGCCGCGAGCCGCTGTTTGGCCTGGTCCAGCGTCACGCTCATGCCGCCGGCCTGTGCCTGGACCTGCTGCAGGGCTGCCTGACGCTCGCTGAGCTGGCTCTGCGCCACCTGCTCCTGCTGCTGGCCAGCCTGGTGATCCGCGGCCGAGGCGGCCTGCGCCTGGGACAGCTCCTGCTTCGCCACGGTGACCTTGGCGGCCAGGGCCTGGCAGGCAGGTGACGTGGTGGCGGTCCCGCACTGGCTGGCCTGGTTCGCCTCGTCCAGCGTCACCTCTTGCTGGCGCTGGCTGACCAGCAGCTGGTCGTGGCTGTCCGTGCCGGACGCGCGCGAGGTGGCGCTGGCCAGCGAGGCCTGCGCCGCCGCGACGGCGTCTTGCTGCATGGTGACGTTGGACTGCTGCGGATGCTCGTCGGCGTACAGGGCCGCCGCCGCGGCGGCCTGGGCGTCCCTGGCCGCCTGCAGGTTGGCCTGGGCCAGGCCGCCGTCCTGGGTGGCGAGCACCTCGCCCGCGGTGACGTGCTGGCCGGCGTGTACCTTGACCGCCGTGACCGTGCCCGCCGCCCCGAAGCTGAGCGCGTACACGTGGGTCGGCACGACCTCGCCGCCGAACGACACCGGGCCGGAGGCCAGGCTCTGGTAGGTGAGCACGCCCGCCGCGAGGCCGACGACCGCCCACGCCGGCCACGCCGGTCTCCAGCGCCGCGTTCATGCCGCGGACCCGCTCCCTCGGCCTGCTCACGGTGCCGTTCTGGGCTACGGCCGGGACGGCCCGCACCTGGCGGGCCGCGTCCAGGTACCTCTCCTGTGGGTAGGGAACCTGGACGCTTTCCTGGTAGAGGACCGGCGGATAGTCCAGCGGGACCGGCGGGCGCGGCCGGGCGCCGTTCAGCCAGTAGTCATTGAGGCGATCGGGTGGCTCGACGGTCGCCGGCATGACCGGGGCGCCGTACGGGAGCCTGGGGTCGCGCCGCGCCGGGGCCTGGCCGGCCTGCTCGGCCTGCTCGTCGTAACTCCAGAGCCTTGCGCGCGGGGGCGGGGCGGGGCGGCCGCCGCGGTGGCGGCCGCGCCGGGCGTCGGCGCCGTCGGCCGCGTCCGGGTCATCGTAGCGAACCGGTTCGTTCCGGTAGTGGCGGTCGTTCGAATAGTGGCGCTGCTCGCCGTACCGTGACCACCCCGAACCGTTGACCTGGCCGGGGGCCGCCTCGTTGGGCTCGGGTCTGTGCCCGTTACCTTCCACGTGAGAATCCGCATTTCGCCATTACCCCACCGTCCACCGCTCCCCAGGCCGAGGCTTGCAGCTGAAGAATATCCGGAGGTACGTGAGGACTTCTGATACTTCCGATAAAAGGGTCACAACCGGGAATATCGTCCCGGCGGGCGCATGGTTCGCGTGCCCGCTGGGTGAAAGCAGCGCCGTCATCGGGTGTGGATGTCGTCGGCGGGCGCTGCCTGATTGATGTCGGGCCGGTCCAGCTCTCGTTGGCGCCACTGGCCGGGCGGGCGTCCGTGGTGACGGCGGAACGCCGCGGCGAAGGCGTAGGGCGAGGCGTAACCGGTGCGCGAGGCGATCTGCGCGAGCGTCAGCTCGCCGGTGCGCAGGTGATCTCGAGCCAGCGTCATGCGCCAGTCGGTCAGGTACTGAATGGGTGCCTGACCGAGTGCCTGCTGAAAGCTTCGCGCGAAGGCTGCCCGTGACAGCCCGCTGACGGCGGCCAGTTGTGGCACCGTCCACGAGTGGGCGGCGTCGGCATGCATGGCGGTCAATGCCGGGCTGAGCCGCGGATCGGCCGAAGCCCGATACCAGCGAGGCGCATTGGCGCTGCGCTGGAAACACGCGCGCAGGGCGAGCACCAGAAGGACGTCCAGGAGCCGGTCGAGCACCGTCTGCTGGCCGGGAGCGGAGGCGGCTAGCTCACGGGACAGCAGGGCGATGACGTCGTGCAGGGGGTCGTCGGCGGCTGCGGACAGAGGAAGGATCGGCGGAAGCGCCTCGATCAGGCCTCGGCCCACGTCGCCGGAAAACCGGTATGCGCCGCACAGGAACACGCTCGCGCGCCGATCGGCAGAGCGCTCATCGCCGGCATGGCGTGCCCTGAACTGTTCCGGCGGCAAGCAGCTGGCGGCGGGTTCGTGAGCGATGTGATGGTCGGGGCCGCCCCGGACGAGCGCCACGTCGCCGGGCGCGAGTTCGAGCGGGGCTTGCGGATCGTCGAGCCACAACCACGCCCGTCCCTGGACAACGGCATGCACCGCCAGCTGGATGGTGCCGGGCAGCCGCAGCCCCCACGGAGGCTGGGCCACCGACCGGGCAAAGACGCCGCCGGAGGCGCGAGCCCGGGCAAGGTGATCCTGCAGAACGTCCACAACATGAGCGTTCTACATAATGAATCAAGCGTCAAGCACATTGATTAACTCAGTGATCGCTCGCAGGATCGAGTTATGGCTAATCCACCTTCCCGCACGCTCGTGCTCGCCGGCACCGGAAAGACCGGCTCCCGAGTCGCCGGCAAACTAACCAGGCTCGGCCTCAGCGTCCGCACGGCGGCACGCAACGGTGCTGACGTGCGGTTCGACTGGGACGACCCGGCCACGCACAGTTCCGCCCTCCGGGACGTCGACCGCGTCTACCTCGTGGCGCCGGTGATGAGAGTGAACTTCGCCGGCCAGGTGTCGGGCTTCCTGGATCTCGCGGAGGCAGCCGGCGTGCGGCACGTCACCTACCTCAGCGCCTTCGGCATCGACCAGGCCCCGCCACGGGTCGCCCACCGGGCCGTGGAGCTCGATCTCATGGGCCGCGGCGCCGTCACGCACTCCATCCTGCGTCCCGCCTGGTTCATGCAGAATTTCAGCGAGACATTCCTGAAGCCCGTCGACGGCGTGATCACGGTGCCCACCGGTGACGGCGCCGAGGCCTTCGTCGACGCCGAGGACATCGCCGCGGTCGCCGCCGCGACACTCGCCAGCCCCGACGCGCACGCCGGCGCCCAGTACGCACCGACCGGCCCTGAGGCGCTCACGGTGAGCGACGCCGCCAGCGTCATCGCCGGCGTCACCGGCCAGCCGGCCAAGCACAACGACATCGACCGCGATGCATGGATCGACGGCAGCGTCGCGGCCGGCGTGCCCGCCGAGTACGGCGAGATGCTCCGCATGCTGACCGAAACCATCGCCTCCGGCCATGGCTCCCGGCCTAACGACGACGTCCAGAACGTCACCGGAGTGCCGCCGATCAGCTTCGCCGACTTCGCCCGGCGAACCGCACGGGCCTGGGCCCAGCAGGGGGTGCGGTGAGCGCGATCAACGACCTCGCCGACTTCAAGGCGCTGGAGCCGTTCTTCCGGATCATCGAGGAGGGGCTCGACGGCCTCGCCGACGGCGGGCACTTCTTCGACCTGCTGGCCGAAGACGTCGTCTTCGACTACATCATCACCACTCCTGGCTACCCGCGGCACGTCGAGGGCCGCCAGGCCGTGGCAGAGCTCTACCGCCCCTACGGTGACACGTTCGTCTTGGACCGGTGCCACGATCTCGCTGTCCATTACGACCCCAGCGCCGGCGTCGTCGTGCTCGAGTACGCCTCACAAGGCCGCGTCGTTCCGACCGGAGCTCCCTACGCCAACCGGTACATCTCGGTGCTCACGATCGCCGATCGCAAGGTCCGTCGCTGGCGTGACTACCTCGACCCTGTGGCGGTCTTCGACGCTATCGGGTGGCCTTCGCACTAGGAAGAGGCCGGGCCACGGGGTAGTCCCCCCATTGGGTACGGCGAGGGGGCGCCCGGGTCTTGGCCGCTCCCGCGCCGCCGGGACCCTGGACTGGCGGCGGGGTATGCGTTATACATCGGACCTATGAACGAACAACCGAGCGAGTTCGCCGGGCTGGCGGCGCTGGTCACCGGGGGCGCCTCCGGCATCGGCCTGGCCACGGCCCGGCTGCTGGCCGCCCGCGGCGCCCGTGTCGCCGTGCTGGACCGGGTCAAGGCGGACGCGTGGAGCGCCGACCTTTGCCCGCTCGTCGCCGACGTGACCGACGATGACGCGGTCCGCGCCGCCGTCGCCGAGGCCGGGCGGGCCCTGGGCCGGCTGGACATCGTGGTGAACAACGCCGGGATCGGCGCGGCCGGGACGGTCGAGGACAACGACGACGGCGAGTGGCACCGGGTGCTCGACGTGAACGTGCTCGGCATCGTGCGCACCACGCGGGCGGCCCTGCCGCTGCTGCGGCAGGCGGCGCGGGAGCGCGGCCAGGCCGCGATCGTCAACACCTGCTCGGTCGCCGGGATCGCGGGGCTGCCGCAGCGGGCCTTGTACAGCGCGAGCAAGGGCGCGGTCTACGCGCTCACGCTGGCCATGGCGGCCGACCACGTGGCCGAGAGCATCAGGGTGAACTGCGTGACCCCGGGGACAGCCGACACCCCGTGGGTGAGCAGGCTGCTCGCGGCCGCGCCCGACCCGGAGGCCGAACGCGCCGCGCTCAACGCGCGCCAGCCCATGGGCAGGCTGGTCAGCGCGGACGAGGTGGCCGCGGCCATCGCCTACCTGGCCAGCCCGCTGGCGAGCGCCACCACGGGCACGGCCCTGGCCGTAGACGGCGGCATGCAAGGCTTGCGCATCAGGCCGCGGCCGACCTGACCGTTGAGCGAGCGCAAGACGCATGAGCGAACCGGACATCCCGCCGTTAGCTCGAACGCATCCGCCAGCTGCGCGAAGCCGGCGCGGCGATCATCTCGATCGCAGCGTGGAGACCTGGGCCTTTAGGCCGGGCAGGGAACGCTGCTTCGCTTCCCCAGGAATGTCGGTGATGGTCGCTAGTGTGTTCGCATGTCCCGATACCGGCTGCTCCCCTCGCCCGCCCAGGAAGCGGTGCTGCGCGGCCACTGCGCGCACGCCCGGTACGTGTGGAACCTCGCGGTCGAGCAGCATACGCACTGGCACCCGGGCCGCAAGAGCGCTCCCGGCTACCTGGAGCAGTGCCGGCAGCTCACCGCCGCCCGTGCCGAGCATGACTGGTTGGCCGCAGGATCCCAGCTGGTGCAGCAGCAGGCGCTGCGGGACTTCGCCCAGGCGATGGCCGCGTTCTTCGACCCGGTGAACCCGGCCGGGCGGCCGTCGTGGCGGAAGGCGGGGCGGGATGAGGGGTTTCGGGTCGTCGCGGTCAAGCCCGGCCAGGTGCGCCGCCTGTCCCGTCATGTCGGCGAGGTGCGGGTCCCGAAGGCCGGGTGGGTGCGGTTCCGCTGGTCCCGCGCGGTGCCGCCGGGCGCCAAGTCCTACCGGGTGACGATGGACCGGGCTGGACGCTGGCATGTCGCCTTCGCGGCGATTCCCCGTCCGGTCACCGCTCCGGGTAATGGGGAGGTCGTTGGCGTCGACCGGGGCGTGGCCGTCGGCGCGGCCCTGTCGACGGGTGGGCTGCTGTACACGCCGGGCCTGACCGCGTCGGAGCGCAAGCGCCTGCTGCGGCTAGAGCGCCGCCTCGCCCGCGCCCGGCTGGGTTCGAACCGCCGCGGGCGGGTGAGGCTCGCCATCGCCCGCCTGAAGGCCCGCCAGACTGACCGGCGGAAGGACTGGGCCGAGAAGGCCAGCACGGACCTGGCACGTCGGTTCGACGTGATCCACGTCGAGAACCTGGACGTCAAGAGCATGACCCGGTCGGCGAGGGGAACCGCGGAGGCGCCCGGACGGAATGTCCGGCAGAAGGCGGGGCTCAACCGGGGCATCCTCGCCTCGGGCTGGGGCCTGCTGGTGCGCCGCTTGGAGGACAAGGCGCCCGGCCGGGTGCAGAAGATCATCCCCGCGTTCACCAGCCAGCGCTGCTCGGCGTGCGGGCACGTGGATGCGAAGTCACGCGAGAGTCAAGCGCGCTTCGTGTGCACGGCCTGTGGTTTCGCCGGCCACGCGGATGTGAACGCAGCCCGGAACATCGCGGCGGGGCACGCCGTGACTGCGCGGGGAGGCGACGGGGTTACCCGGCCCGTGAACCGCGAACCTCAACTGCTGCTCCAATCGGCGTAGTAGCTGGAATCCCTCGCCTTAGGGCGGGGAGGATGTCAAGTACATCTCCCACCACCTCGATCACCGGGCTGCGCGGCTCGGCGGCGACCACGCTGGCGGAGGAGCGAGCGCCGAATGACCAGAATCCTGGGGTTCGACACCTTCGACGTGCGATTCCCCACCTCGCGGACGCTGGCCGGGTCCGACGCCATGAACGCGGCCCCGGACTACTCCGCCGCGTACCTGGTCATCAGGACCGACGCGTCCGACCCCGCGCTGGCCGGGCACGGGTTCGCGTTCACCATCGGCCGCGGCAACGACGTCCAGCTCGCCGCGATCCGCCTGCTGGAGCCGTTCCTGGCCGGGCAGGACCTGGACGAGGTCCTCGCCGACCTCGGCGGGCTCGGCCGGCGGCTGGTCAGCGACAGTCCGCTGCACTGGCTCGGCCCGTCCTGCGGCGTCATGCACATGGCCACCGGCGCGGTGCTCAACGCGTGCTGGGACCTGGCCGCCCGGCGGGCGGGCAAGCCGCTGTGGCTGCTGCTGGCCGAGATGAGCCCCCAGGAGATCACCGGGCTGATCGACTTCAGGTACCTGACCGACGCGCTCACCCCGGACGAAGCGATCGCGCTGCTCGAGCGCGGTGCGCCGGGCCGGGCCGCGCGGATCGCCGAACTCGGCCGGGACGGCTACCCGGCCTACTCGACCGGGCCCGGCTGGCTCGGCTACTCCGACAAGCGGCTGGCCGCGCTGTGCGCGGAGGCGATCGAGGACGGCTTCACCCAGGTGAAGATCAAGGTCGGCGCGGCGCTGGAGGACGACAAGCGGCGGTGCGCGATCGCGCGGGAGGTGGCGGGCGACGACATCGCCATC
>WNGL01008662.1_pt1 | contig 11860 bp, 12 predicted proteins | sample 5400591 | NCBI WGS metagenome assembly WNGL01 (sample SAMN13153377, study PRJNA577476) | soil metagenome | isolation source: 80 cm soil or saprolite under Garry oak tree replicate 1 | place: USA:California | collected 2016-06-15
CGGGGGCGGCGATGAGCGCGGCGTAGTCCGGCGTGCCCTGCGCCGCCGACTCGGTCGAAACCAAGCCAGCAGCGAGCAGGCCGGCGCAGGCAAAATTGCAAATCAGTGCGCGAGCTCGTAACATTCCTTGTCCTCCTCGTTGAATCGCGTTCCTCACCGCTCCTTGCCGCTGAGCATCTGCTTGATCATCGGCGTCCAGCGGTCGATCTCGCTCTGCATGAAGCGAGTGACCTCGGCCGGACTCATGGCCCTCACTTCGATCGCGTCTTGTTCGATCTGGCGCTTCACTTGCGGCCGCTCCAAGGCGTTGGCGACCTCGCGGTTGGCGCTCTCGACGATGTCGGGAGAAAGCCCTGCCGGTCCCGAGAGCGAATACCACGTCGTGGCGACGAAATCGGGATGGCCGAGCTCGCGCAATGTCGGCACGTCCGCACGGTAGGGGAGCCGCTGCCCGGAGGTGGTGGCGAGCGCAAGGAGCCGGCCGGCGCGGACATGCTCGGCCACGATCGACCAGGTCAGCATGCCGACCTTCACGTGACCGGCGACGAGATCGAGCACGGCCTGCGCGCCGCCCTTGTAGGCCACGTGCACGAGCTTGATCTTTTCCTTTGCCGCGAGAAATTCGGCGATCCAGTTGCCCATGGTGCCGAAACCGGCCGAGACGTATTCGATGCCGTCGGCGGCGCGCGCGAGCGCGAGGAAATCCCCATACGTGGTCACGCCGAGCGAGGGATGCGCGACCAGCACGTTGGGCGTGCCGCCGAAATAGGCGATGTGGGTGAAGTCGCGCATGGGATCGAAGCCGACGTTCTTGTTCATGGCCGGCCCGAGCACGTGAGTCGGGATGCCCGACACCATCAGCGTCAAGCCGTCGGGCTCCGCCCGCGCAACCGCCTCGGTGCCGACGAGCCCGCCGCCGCCGACGCGGTTCTCGACATAGAACTGCTTGCCGAAGGCTGCGGTGAGCGCGTCGGCATGGAACCGGCCGATGGTGTCGGCCGCGCCGCCGGCCGCGAACGGCACCACAACGCGCACCGGCTTGCCCGGCCATTCGGCGGCAAAAGCGTCGGCGGACCATACCGCAACAACCCCGATGACGGCGAGGATACGGGTCATGGCACGCTCCCGATCCCCCCGTCGCGCTATTTCGGTTCCGGCTTATAGAGAATGTCCAACATCCCTTGCGCGTCCGCCACGGTCATCGGCGATGTGATGTATTTGAACTCGAGCGCCTGTTTCAGGGTCACATCGAGTCCTTTCACCTCGGAGAGCTGCAAGGCCTCTTTCGGAAAGAAATCGTCGCGCGTCTGCTGCGCCAGCGCGCGCGGCACTTTGGCGATCTCGGCGTAATTGTCGATGGCCTTGGGATCGGCATAGGCCCAGTCGATCGAGCGGCTCAAGGCCTTGATGAAGCGCACGAAGGCATCGCGCCGCTCCTTAAGCGCATTAGCGTTGGCGACGTTGACGCGAATGGTCTGCTGCGCGAGCGCCGCCACATCGCTGCCGCGCGCGATGATGACGAGCCTACCGTCCGCCAGCTGCTGCAGCACGAAGGGCGGCACCGACCAGCCGACGTCGATCTGCCCGGACATTACTTGGGTGAGCGTGGCGGGCGTGCCGCCGGTGGCGACGAGCTTGGGCGCAACCTTCGCCTGGTTCACCAGCTGCAGCAGAATGAGGTTGGTCGAGGAGCCGGGCGAGGAGAACGCGACCGTCTTGCCGTTGGTGTCGGCAAGGCGCTTGATGCCGCTGTCCGGCCGCGCATACCAGAACGCCTCGGCGGCGCCGGTCGCCTCCGCGCTGATGATCTTCACCGGCATGCCCTTGGCGTAGGCCGCGACGACGCCGAGGACGCCGTTGGTCATCGCGATGTCGATGCTGCCGGCGATCACCGGCGTGAGCGTCGAGGCGCCGCCTTCGGTGTAGAGAATGTCGATGTCGAGGCCGACGTCCTTGAAGTAGCCCTGCTTGAGGCCGACGTCGATGAAAGTGCTGTTCCAAAAGCCGCGCTGGGCGACCGCGACCTTCAGGGTTTCGGCAGTTGCGGTTTGCGCCCCCGCAACGGCGGCTAACCCGATTAACGCCGCAACTATCCTATTCATGGTGTTCTCCTCGCCTGTGTCCCGGATGCGGTGCAACACGAAGTGGTGCACCGCTGATCCGGGACCGCCACGGACCGAGACGGTCCCAGGTCTGCAGCGCACCACCATAGCCCGCGAAGACGGGCGTGAACGCCCTTAAGGTGTTGCGCTGCGCCCGGGACACATTCACTCAATCCTCCTTGATGTTCTTCTCGCGCACCACGCGGCCCCAGCGCGCGAGCTCGTCGCCTAGGATTTTCCCGAACTCCGCGCTCGAGGTCGGCGCGGGCGTGGCGCCGGACTCGATGAGCTTCGCGCGCATGTCGGGCGAATCGAGCACGGCGACGACCGCGTCGTGCAATTTCGCCACCACGGCGGGCGGCGTCTTGGCGGGCGCCAGCAGGCCGTACCAGTTGTCGGCGATGGTGTCGGGGAAACCCTGCTCGGCAAGCGTGCTCACGTCCGGCAGCAAGGGATTGCGCTGGGCGGAGGCCGCGCCGATCGGCTTGAGCTTGCCGCCGCGGATATGCGGCAGCAGCACCGGGGTATCGGCGAACAGTGCCAGCACCTGGCCGCCAAGCAGATCGGTCAAGGCCGGCGCCGCGCCGCGATAGGGCACGTGCAGGAATTTCACGTTGGCCGCGGACTGATAAAGCTCGAGGGCGAGATGGGTCGTGCTGCCGGAGCCGGTCGAGGCGAATGGAATCGCTCCGGGCTTGTCCCTGGCAAGCGCGGCCAGCTCCTTGGCCGAATTGACCGGCGTGTCGGGCTTGACCACCAGGATGGTGGTGGGACGCATCACCAGCGTGACCGGGGCGAAATCGCGCAGCGTATCGTAGTTCGGCTTGCTCAGATGCGGCGTGATCGCGACCGCGCCGACCGTGGTGAGAAACAGGAGATGCCCGTCCGCCTCACCTTTTGCCACGTAATCGGCGCCGATCGCGCCATTTGCGCCCGGCCGGTTCTCGACGATGACGTTCTGCCCGAGCAGCGGCTTGAGCTTGTCGGCAAGGAGCCGCGCGACGAAATCGGTCGGTCCGCCGGCCGGGAAGGCGACGACCACGCGGATGACGCGGGAGGGAAAGTCCTGCGCACGGGCGTCCGCGAGCCCAAGCCAAGTCAGCGCAACGAGCGCGATGGTCACGACCGTCGTCGATCGGCGCCGGAACTGCATGTCAACCTCTCCGGTTGTGAACGGGATGCTTGCTGGGAGGTGAGATCGCGCCCCGCTCGCCGAGCCGCGAGCCGGGGACGTGAGTTTCGCCCAAATGGCAGGCACAGGCTAATCTTTCGGCTTTCTTCCCGATCGGCTTTTTGGCATGACGGCATCACCGAGCAAAGGACGTGCTCGCACGGGGGCGGCACGGAGCGCGTCATGAAACTGCGCGACTGGCTGACCTTGGCCGCGATCGTCGGCTCCTTGGCGCTCATCTTCGTCATCACGCGGTTTGGCCAGCCCGAGCGGGTCAAGCCGGGCTCCCCCGAATACGACGCGTATATAGAGCATTACATTGCCGAATGTCTGCGAAACCCGCAGCCGATCGACAAGGGTCCCAACGAGTCGGCGTCCCAAGCCGAGCGCGCGGCCGCGTGTCGGGTCTCGGTGTTGCAAGCCGACCGACTCAATCCCGAGAACCGTCCGCTCAAGCATTAGCAGACTTGCTCGCAATCCATTCGCGAGTCGGCGCACAGCGATGCGCCTCACGAACGCTTGATCGAGCGTTCAGCGCTCATTCATCGCGGGTGATGCACGATCGCCGAACTGGTTACCGGCGGCACAACCAACCAACGATCGTCGCAGCCCCCACTGCTGGGGTTATACAAAATTTAGACGCGCCGACCTCCGGCCAATCCAGCACGAACGATTCTCAATGTGGGGCGCAACATCGAAGGAGACTAGGTCATGAAACTCAAACTGGCTGTCGCGGCGCTTGCGTTGGTTATCGCCACGCCGACCTTCGCGGCCGAGTACTACATCATCCAAAGCGCCAGCAGCAAAAAGTGCACCGTCGCGAGCAAGAAGCCGACATCGGACAAGGTGACCTTGGTGGGCGACGGCGCCGCCTACAAGACCAAGAAAGAGGCGAGAACTGCCCTCAAGGCCGCTGACGCCTGCAAGGCCTGATCGCCGGTTGCCAAGCGGCGGCCCAGGCATTGAACCGCCCGAGATTCGGCGCCCAAACGCCCCTGGCGCGTGAGCTTGGGACGCGTTCAAAGGACGTGCGCCCGCTGATGGCGCGCGTCCTTTGTCGTGGTCGCGACGCGCCCGCTTTGACAACGCGCGGATGCCCGTTAAATTACGCGCATCGTCAACAACCGAAAGGAGGTGATCCAGTGTCTCAGCACACCGGGTCCCTAGCCTCGGGGGGATTAAACTAGAGGCTTGATATCGGGACCTTTTGCTGTCGGGCGCGGTGCGAGCCGCGCCCGAACGCCTTCGGGGACACACCGGGGACACAGATCCCATTCCCTTTCGAGGTCGCCTATCTTTCGACCATGTTGTTGCGTCCCGCGTACCTCTCCCAAAAACTTAGCCGAGCCATCCGCACCAAAAACGGCGGCACGCTGCGCACCGTCTTGGACGCCCGCACCTATATGCTCGCGCTTTCCGAGGATCGGGAACATCGTGCCCAATGGCAACGGGCAGCTGAATTGCTGCTTGCGTAAGCCGATGTTGCTGCTTTCAGCAAGGCGGTTGAGCTGGCGCTACTCTATGACGAGAGAAGGAGAAACCGCGATAGTAAGTGAATATCGGACCGGAGGGGGGCATGGCAAGGATAGTTGATGAGCGGGAGTATCGACGGTCATCTCCTCGTTCCACCAATCTCTTATGACCGCTTATCCTTCTTCCATTCACCCACCGCGACAAGTTCGAACGTGCCATCGGGTTTGCGGTAGTGGACTGAGAACTCGGAATGGAGGCCTTTGCCGTAAGCGACTGCGTCGCTGAGCCTCTCGAATTTCTGCTCGGAGTAGTAACCATGATTGGTGAAATAGACCCAGAACTTCATCATGGTTGTGTCGGTAGCTTGAGTGCCCCTAGTCTCGCGTGGCTCCCGAGGGCGAGGCTGGCGCTCCGTCCTTCCACCCGCCGCTTCTTAGTCGCTTCATGGCTGCTCGGCAGCGCGAAATTCGCCTGCGTGCAAAGGCAAAAGCCCGCGATGTTTGCGCAAATGCCGCTTTCCGTATATCGACACTTCACCGGCGCTGTCTGCACGACGTCATCTGACGGCCGCTTTATGGGGATGATTGCGTTCACAGAATTCCCCACAATCGCAGCGCGGCATCGCACATCTTCCTCGCCATACAATGCTGATTGGCCGCCCTGGCATGGGCATAAAGATCGGACAGCGGCGGCGCCTGAAAGCCCGGCGGAATGCGCGCGGGCCCGTAGGCGGCGATCGAAAATTGCGGCCCCCATGGCGTGAATTGCAAGTGCTGCGTGCGCGCGGGACGGATGGCCATGAATACGATGAACACGGTCACGCAAATCAGCGTCATCAAGATCAGATTGCCGATAGCTTTCATTTTCATATCCTTCATGCGATTGCCGACGACACTTCGCGCGCGGTTCCGCTTCATTAGTCGCTTTGCCCCCCGTCCGGGACTTGTTGCTATGCGCCAAACATTTGTTCGTCGCTGCCATGGCGGCAATTGTCCTGGCAGAGGCTCAAGGATGAGCAGTGAGAGCGTGTCTCGTCGTCGGTATTCTGATTGCGGTGTTGATAGCTGCCGGAGCATTTATTCTGTTGGTCAGCCAACAATGAAGCGGCCCCAAAGGCCCGTCGTTGGCTCCCACAAACAAATCTTTGGCGTAAACGAACAAATCCCAGGAAGGGGTCAGAGCGACTAAGGGGTATCAGCCTGAAGGTGATGTGGGAGAAGCAAAGAACAAGCACCTTCTCCCACCACCGCAGAGTGAAGAGACTGAATCCGATCCGCTCTGCCAACTGAGGCCCTATCCCCAATCGCCCCCCAGCCTGAGGATGGGGCCTCTTCCTCCGCCACGACCTCCGCCGACAGCCTCTCCCTGATCCTGCGCCGCCTCGACGAGATCGAGCGCAAGCTTGACCGTATGCTGGAAGAGCTACATCCCCCGACTGCCATCGGCTATTCGGTACGGCGATGAGCAGCGACAGACTTGACGTTGCCGTCACGTTCGACGCGGAGCGTGGCTACGTCGCCTCAGCGCCCCGCGCTGCGCGCGCCGGTGACGGCGCTGAGCCTGGGCGGCCTGCGCCGGCTTGGAGCACCCCCACATCGCGGTGGTAAAAGTTGCAAAGTTTGCGGGGTGCGTTTTCGCCCGCGTCGCGCTATCCTCCGCAAAGAGGTCCGTGCCATGGCGATCATTCCCGAAAAGTACCTCGATCTGCTGCAGCGGAAGAAGGCGTTTGCGAATCTGGCCACCGTCATGCCGGATGGATCACCGCAGGTGACGCCGGTCTGGTGCGATTACAAGGATGATCTCGTTCGGGTGAACACCGCGAAGGGACGGGTCAAAGCGCGCAACCTGAAAAAAGGCGCGGCCGTGGCGCTTGCGATCGTCGATCCCGACAATCCATACCGTTACGTCCAGATTCGTGGCCGCGTCCGGCGCGTTACGGAAGACGGCGCGGTCGCGCACATCGATTCGCTCGCAAAGAAATACCTCGGGCAGGACAAGTATACGAATGCCGCACCCGGCGAAGTCCGCCTGATGTGCGAAATCGAGCCGACGTCCGCATCTGGAATGGGCTGAACGGGGTCCGCTATTCCGGCTTGATCTTGCCCTCGACGATCACCTTCTTCCATTTGTCGTACTCCGCACGCGTGAAGGCCGCGGCCTGCTCGGGGCTGGTGCCGCGCGGCGTGACGCCGATCTTGGCGAAAGCCGCCTTCAGCTCGGGCTGCTGCAGCACCTTGTTGATTTCGCCGTTGAGCTTCGCCAGCACCGTCGGCGGCAGCCCGGCCGGCGCATAAATGCCGATCCAGAGGTCGACATCGAAGCCGGGCAGGCCGGACTCCGCGACGGTCGGCACATCGGGATAGACCGCGCTGCGCGCCGAGCCCGTGGTTGCGAGCGGCCGCACCCGGTTGTCGGCGGTGAACGGCACCGCGCCGGCGATGCTCGAGAACGCAAGCTGTACCTTCCCGCTCATGACGTCCGGGTACGCCGCGCCGATGCCGCGGTAAGGCACGTGCGTCATCTCGATGCCGGCGGCGAGCTTGATCATTTCGCCCGCGAGATGCGGCGCGGTGCCGACGCCGGCGGATGCGAAGTTGAGCTTGCCGGGATTCGCCTTGGCATAGGCGATGAACTCGGCAAACGTCTTTACCGGCAGGGTCAACGACGCAACGATCACCGCCGGCGAGGAGCCGACAATCGAAACCGCCTGCAGTCCCTTGAATAGATCGTAAGGAACATCCGATTGCAGCGTCGGATTGGAGACGAGCGCGGGATCCGTCAGCAGCATCGTATAGCCGTCGGGCGCCGAGCGCGCGACCACGTCGGCGCCCACCATCCCGCCGGCGCCCGGACGGTTCTCGGGCACCACCGATACGCCTAAGCTTTCGCTCAGCCGCAGCGCGAGATTGCGGCCGGCGGTGTCGATGATGCCGCCGGGAACGTAAGGCAGGATGAAGTGGATCGGCTTGCTCGGATAAGTCTGCGCCGAAAGCGCTGATGGCGCCAGCACCGCCGAGCAGAACAACGCCGCCAAAGCAAAACGATGCATGCTCATTTCTCCTCCGGCTTGATCCCCAATCGGGCCACGAGTTCCTTGACCGCCGGAATCTCCGACGCGAGCCGCGCGGCTAGCTCTGCCGGCGTCCCAGCAACGATTTGATAACCGGCGCGGTGCGCCTGCTCGCGCGCCTCCGGCGTCTTGAGCGCCGCTTGGCTCTCCCTTGACAGCAGCGCGATGATCTCGGACGGAGTTCCTGCCGGCGCAAAAAGTGCGTTGAAGGTGTCGGAGACGAAGCCGGGAAAGCCCGACTCGATCATGGTCGGCACATCCGGCAACGAGAACCAGCGCTCGGCCCCGGTCACCGCCAGCGCCTTGAACTTGCCGTCCTTGATCAGCGGCTCGACCGGCGCGAGCGCGACCGAGCCGACATCCACGGTGCCCTCGAGCACCGCCATCGTGGCGGGACCGCCGCCGCGGTAAGGGATGTGCACCATATCGATGCCGGCGCGCAGCTTGAGCTGCTCGGCAGTGAGATGCGACTTGGTGCCCGCGCCCGGGCTCGAATAGTTGAGCGCACCGGGCGCGGCCTTGGCGCGCGCGATCAGATCCGCGACCGATCTGATGCTGGAATCAGAGCGCACGAACAGCACGTTGGGCGCGTTGACCAGTTCGCAGATCGGCGCGAAATCTTTCAACGGGTCGTAGGGCAGGTTGCTGTAGAGCGCAGGATTGACGGCAATGGCGGTCGAGGTGAGCAGCAGCGTATAGCCGTCGGGCGGCGCGCGCGCCGCAATGCCCATGCCGGGATTGCCGCCCCCGCCGCCCCTGTTGTCCACGATCACCGACTGGCCGAGGGATTTCTGCAGGGCAAGCGAGACGATGCGCGCAATGATGTCGGTGGGGCCGCCCGCTGGGAACGGCACGATCAGCGTGATGACGCGTTCGGGATAGGCGGCGTGGGACGGAGGGCAAGCGAGCGGCAATGCGATTGCCGTCAAGACGGACGCAAGCAGGGGCCGGCGGCACGCTTGCCCAGCGCGGCGGATCACGTCGGACACATTCCCTCTCTTCCCGTCCGCGCCGTCCCTTTTTCAGGATCACTCCAAGACCGCCCCTGGAGCGGGGTCCGGGGGTCTACGTCGTAACGCTGTCTCAGGATTTTGCCATCCCATAAAGCATGGCTGCCCTGCGGCGAGATGAAACATGACCAATTCACACAAAAAATTCGGTGATTCCAATACCTTATCGTTCCCGAGCAGCCCGGCGGTGTAGGGAACCTTTTGCAATTTCTCGCATTTCTGACCGTCACGCCTGGCTGGCGGGGTTCATGTTTCCGTTTCCCGATTGTTCTGGTCCTGCGCCTAATCCCGCGAGCCTTGCGGATGAGTTCCGGTCTGGCTGATCGCCTCGATGGCCGATGGCGTTCGTGGATACGGGGAGATGGCGATGGACTACGACTGGCTTTGGCTGATTCTGGCCGTTGGCGTACTCGCCCCGGTTGGCGTTGTTCCGTTTGCGTTGGTGCGTGATGCTTGTTGCTGGTGGCGCGAACACCGCCGCGGCCGGCGTGAACGTGAGATGGCGGGGCGTCAGCTATGGGAGGGCTAGCGTCAGGAAGAATTAGATTGTGGCCTGTCATGGCGTGAGCGTAGGGCCGTCCCTGTCGGGCGGCCCTTCTATTTTACGGCGTTACGGCATCGCCATAAGAGAATCGCGGGGACCATCCATCAGCCGGCAGAGCGCGGGAACCAGCGCGCCTGCAGCCGCGCAAATTCGCCATTGTCGCGCAGCATCGCAAGCACGGCGTTGACCGCCTCGCACAGGGCCTCGTTTTGCTTGGCAAACGCGATCCCGAGTTTCTCATGGGTCGGCACCTCGATCGCGACCGCCAATGCCGGACGATCCTTCACCAGCCACGAGATCACCGGATGAAGCTTGATCACCAGACCGATGCGCCCGGCCTCGAGGTCGTCGAGGGCGGTCGCGATGCCGTGATAGGGATAGTACTTGATGTTGGCGATCGCACCTTCCGCCAACAGGCGTCTGGCGACGAGATCTGAGGTGTTTCCCGATTGGATGCCGGCTGTCAGGCCGCGCAAATCGCCGAGCGACGCGACCTTCGGCGTCGAGCGCCGATTCACCGCCACTCCCTGGTTGAATTCGAGATACGGCTGCGAAAACAGCGCAACAGCGGAGCGTTCCGGCGTGATCGTCGTTCCCGAGATGACCGCGTCGTAGCTGCCCTTCGCGAGGCCGTCGAAAATCCCGTTGAAGTCGCCGCCCGAGTACCGCACAGGCTGCAAGGCGAGGCGGAGTTGCGCACAAATCGCGCGCATCAGTTCGATATCGAAACCGCTCGCCGACCCGTTCTCGATGAGATCGAAGGGCGGGTCGGGATAGGCCGACGCGACGATCAAGCTTCCCGGAGTCAACGTCAGCGCCATCGACTGCGACGATCCCCTGATTGCTGCGAGATCCTGCGGGGGATACCGCGGGCGTGAGCCCCAGCCAAACCACGAACGCAAAGTCTCGCGGCGTCGATGGGGCTATTCCGCCGCTTCGCGCAGCGGACGCGGATAAATGCGGTCGTAGAGCTCGGGTCGCTGCCATTGCGGGCCGAGCAGGCCCTGCTTGACCGCGCATATCTCGGACGAGCCTACTTCGTCGCGGGTTGCGCGCAGGTATCGCACGCGCTCGAGGCTCACGTCGACCACCGTGGTGCCGGCGATGGTGCTCTCGAACAAAATTTCCTCCGGGCTCGCGACCATGGCGAGCCCGCGCTCGGAATGGTCGAACAGGTTCTGCGTCGTCACGACAATCGCGAGGTTCTCAATGGCGCGCGCCCAAATCAGCGTGCGCCATGTCGCCCACAGCTTGCCCTTGTCCTTGCCCGCCGGCATGAAGATCAGCTCGGCGCCGCGCAAGGCGAGCGCGCGGCCGACCTCCGGCATGTAGACCTCGCTGCACATCGCGAGCCCGACCTTGCCGTGCACGGTGTCGAACACCGGGAATTCGTCCCCCGGCACCCACTGGAATTCCCACGCCGGTCCGCCGGTATAGATCCATGGGCCGTTGGGATGCGTGCGGCGGTAGCGTGCGGGCGCGCGGCCGTCGGGATAGGCCATGCAGACGAGGTTGTGGGCGGTGGCGGCCGCCTCGTCGATCGACGCGATGGTGCCAAACACGACGTGGGTCTTGTGCTTCGCCGCCGCCTCGACCATGGCCGCGGTCGGATCGAACATCGCCGGCATGCGCCACGGTCCGGGATAGGTTTCGGGGAAGCAGACGAACTGGGCGCCTTCGTCGGCCGCGCGCGCGATGGCGCGCGTCGCGTCGGCGATATTGGCCACGTCCGTGCCCGGCCGATGGCAGATCGGTTGCACCACGGCGATGCGGAAGGTCATGGCGGTTGCTCCTGCTCGACGTCCGGCGCTTTAGCCTAAGTCTTTGCCCGGCAGATTGAAGCGGCGCTGCCGGGCGGTCAAGCAAGCCTTACCGGCCGCGACCTGTGACGAAAGACCAGCGTGCCGACGATCGCGAGATTGATGGCGTTGGCGCCAACGCCGGCGGCAAAAGCCGGTGCGTAGGTGCCGAAGTGATCGTAAAGCACGCCCGCCAGCCATCCCCCGAGCGCCATGCCGCCGCCGCTGAACAAGAGGAAGGTCGGGATGCGCCAATAGGCCTGCGCGGCCGGGAACAGCTCTCGGATCGCCAGCACATAGGCTGGGATGATCCCGGCAAAGCCCAAGCCGAAGGCGGCGGAAACGGTGAACAGGCCGACTTCATCCTGCGTGAGCATGAAGGCGGTCATTGCGATCATCTGACACGCCGAGCCCGTCAGCACTGTCTCGAGGCCGCCGACGCGATCGGCGACCCAGCCCCAGAATTGCCGGCTGAGAAAGGCGGTGCCCAAGAGCACCGACAACATCGCCGCGCCGTGGGACGCCAGGATGCCGAGATCGCTGCAGAACGCCGGCAGATGCGCCTGCGGGATGGCCATGGGGATGCAGCAGAAGATGCCGGCGGCGCCCAGCAGCGCGAACACGAGATTGGGCGGCCACCCCATCACGGTATCGGGCGCGGACATGGCGCCGAGTGCGCCGAGCGGCGGCA
>WNGL01029578.1_pt1 | contig 11855 bp, 15 predicted proteins | sample 5400591 | NCBI WGS metagenome assembly WNGL01 (sample SAMN13153377, study PRJNA577476) | soil metagenome | isolation source: 80 cm soil or saprolite under Garry oak tree replicate 1 | place: USA:California | collected 2016-06-15
CGCCGAAGTAATCGCGTAGACCCTGGATGAGGTTGGCCGGTCCGCGAGCCCGCCGGTAGCCGTCGTAATACGCCAGGGATGAGGAGAACGCCGGGATCGGCACCCCTCGCTCTACGGCGGTCTTGACCACGCGGCGCCAGGCGTCCTGGCCGGAGGCGAGAGCCTCCTGGAAGAACGGGGCAAGCATCAGGTTCGGAAGCCCGGGCTGCTCGACGTACGCATCTTTGATGCGGTCCAGGAAAGCGGCGCGGATGATGCAGCCGCCGCGCCAGATGGTGGCGAGCGCCCCGAGATCGAGCCCCCATTCGTACTCGCGAGATCCCGCCTGCAGGTGCTCGAATCCCTGCGCGTACGCGACGATCTTGGCTGCGTACAGAGCGTCACGGACGTCGTCGACCAGGCCCATGTCGCGGTCGTAATGGACGTGGCTCGCGGCGGGCCCGGTGAGAATCCCGGCTGCGTTCACCCGCTCCAACTTCTGGCTCGAGAGGACTCGCGCGAACACCGCCTCCGTGATCCCCGTCAGCGGCACGCCGAGCTCCAGCGCCGATTCGCTGGTCCAGCGACCCGTCCCCTTCTGCTCGGCCTCGTCCTCGATTGCGTCGACCAGGGCCCCGTTCGAGCCCGAAGTCTTGGCAAGAACGTTGGCGGTGATCTCGATCAGATACGACTGGAGCCGGCCCTCGTTCCATTCGCGAAAGATCGAGGCCAGCTCGGCCGGGCTCAGACCCAGAGCCGAGCGCAGGATGTCGTAAGTCTCGGCGATCAGCTGGATGTCCGCGTACTCGATCCCGTTGTGCACCATTTTTACGAAATGCCCCGCACCATCCGGGCCGATATATGTGCAGCACGGCACTCCATCGACCTTGGCCGCGATCGCGTTCAGCATCTCCTCGACGTGTTCGTAGGACTCCCGGGAACCGCCTGGCATCAAGCTCGGACCGAGCAGCGCGCCCTCCTCCCCACCCGACACGCCCATGCCGAGAAAGCCAAGGCCCGCGCGCGCAGCAGCGGCCGCTCGGCGCCGCGTGTCGTGGAACAGCGAATTACCACCGTCGATGAGCGTGTCGCCGGGCTCGAGCAGCATGGAGAGCGCATCGATGCCCTCATCGACCGGCGAGCCGGCTTTGACCATGAGAAGGATCGCCCGGGGTGGCGTGAGGTTGTGCACCAGCTCCTCGAGAGTGGCCGCGGGCTTGAAGTCCCCTTCGGCACTGTATGAAGCCATGAACTCATCGGTCCGGTGACGAGTGCGATTGAACACCGCGACGCGAACACCATGCGACGCGAGGTTGCGCGCCAGGTTCATCCCCATGGTCGCCAATCCAACGATGCCGAGCTCGTGGTCTTCCATTCACTAACCCCCGTGGCATTATGCCAACGCGCGCATGCTCAGGAGATCGCCGGCCCTGGCGAGCTTTACACTCGCCGCCCTGCTCGCCGCCGCGGCGTGCAGCCCGACCACGGCCACGAGCACAAACAGCGTGCTCATCGTCGACAAGACATTCGACCTGAAAAGCGCGGATCCGCATCGCGACCTCAGCGTCACCGGCGCCATGATTTCGAAAGCTCTCTACGACACTCTGCCGTCGATCGCCTCCTCTTACACCTCTTCAGAAGATGCGAGGCGATTCATGTTCAAGCTCCGCCGCGACGTCGTGTTCTTCGATGGCGGCCGGCTCACATCCTCAGATGTCGTGTTCTCGCTGGCGCGGCTCGCGATGTTGAAAGGCGCGCCGTCAGGGCTTCTCGTTGGCGTCGGCGCGTCGGCCCCCGACGCCTACACGATCGTCCTCACATCGAACGACCCGAACCCGGACCTGCGTTCAACATTGACAAACCCGGCGCTCGCAATCGTCAGCTCGTCGATGGTCAATGGCAAACCGGCCGGCTTTCTTGACGCGACCTCCGCGGGCTCCGGACCCTACATGCTCAAGTCGTTCAGCACGTTCTCAGACATCGAGCTCGTCGCCAACCCTCGTTACCGGGGACCCAAACCTTTCTATCCGCGGATCGTGGTCCGCAACATGGACGCGCCCACGCAGCTCGTCTACATCACCTCGAGCAGGAATGAGATCGCGCTCGACCTGTCAGAGGCCCAAGCGGAGAGCTTGAGCGCGAACAGGGCTCTCCGCATCAACGCAAGCCCCGGCCCCCACCTCGTCTTTCCCTTTGCGAACAGAAACCGTGATGTCTCGCAGGTCACGGCTGACAAGCACTTCGAAAGCGCGGTTCGCGACGCGCTGGATTACAAGACGATGGTCGCGCTGATGGGGTTGGGCGCGGTCCAGGCGCGTGGCGTGATTCCAAGCGCAATGCTCGGCGCGCTCCCTGGCTGGATTGCGCCCCGGCGCGACCTCGGCGCGGCAAGGATGGAGCTGGCGGCGTCAGGGATCAAGGACCCAACCGTGAACCTGGGCTACGCAAGCGACCTCGGCATCGGCGGCCTTCCAATCGGCGCCCTTGCCAGCCTGGTCAAGGCAGACCTTGGCGCGGCCGGCATCAAGGTCAACCTCGCGGGCAGCCCATCAAACGCAGCGAAAGCTGGGTTCGATGCCGGCGTCGAGGAGATGGGCCTGTGGGCGTCGAGCGCCGCCGGCTCCAGCTCGTACCTCGACTTCTTGCCTGGCGGCGCGATTGGATCGAAGGCCGGGTGGACCGCAGGCTCGGATCCGGCTCTCGAAAGTCTGGGCGCTCAGGCCGGCACCACAGCCGACCCTGTGATTCGCCGGCAACTCCTGGAGCAGGTGCAGGGACAGCTGAACGAGGACGGGCCGTATTTTCCGTTGGTGCAGCCCGGCAGGGTGATCGTGACGACGTCGCACATCGCCACGATCGATTTCAACCCGACCTGGTCGGTGGACCTGGCTGCCGTTACTGGCTAGCCGACGGGGTCGCGGTCGCCCTTGCGTTCTCGGCAGCCTCCTGGGCCGCCGTCTCGCCGGTCTCGTGGGTCGACGTCTCATTCGAGTGGCCGGGTCCACCTGGGCCGCCTGGACCACCTGGATGGAACGTGCCGTTGTTCTCGGCCGTCTCCTGCGCTGCCGACTCGGCGGCTTCGTGGGCCGAGGTCTCGTTTGACTTGAACGCGCCCGGGCTCGGCGTTGGCGAAGCAGCCGCAAAGAAACTGGTGGCGCCGGCCAGCCCGGCTGCCGACACCGCCACGACACCGGCGACGACCATGGCCGCCGCGATGGCGGAGGCGATCAGCAACGTATGTGCTCTGCTCATAGCAGGCATGGTCCGCCGCCAACCTCAAAACTGGCTTGGAATCGGTTGAGACTTTTTGGCGCTCGGCTCTAGACCGAAAATTCGAGGCAGCGCACTCCCGACATGTCGACCCAGTACTTGCCACGGCCTTGCACGATCTTCATCTGCACGTTGTCGCACGACGGGCATCTCACCACCACGCCGGGCGCATGGAGGTAGACGACAACCTCTCCCACCATATGCACCTTGCCGCAGTTTGCGCATGTGCCCTGGGCCATGGTCATCTCCATGGCGAAGATCTCGCGCAAGAGGCCGCCGATCGCGTTGCCGTCGAGCTTCATGTCGGATTGCTGCGCGGTCACGCTCAACCTCCTGTTGCTCCAAAGCGTTCGGTCTTGACTGACGCCGGGTCGTACCCCATGTCGACCAGGAGGCTCGCCGCGCTTTCCACCATCGGTGTAGGTCCACAGACATACACGATGGGCATCTGCGCCTTCGGCCACGCGACCTCGGCCAGCATGGCGCTGTCGATCCGCCGCGCGTACCCGCTCCATCCTGGTGGCTGCATCCGAGTCAGCGTGTGAGTGACGGTGAGGCCGTCGCCGGCGGAAGCAAGTCGCTCGAGCTCCGCCCTGTAGATGACGTCGTCGAGCGACCGCGACGAGTAAAGAAGCCGGGTCGGGGTCTTCAAATGGTTGGCGGCGCGATGGCGGATCATCGCCATCAAAGGCACCACGCCCGATCCGCCGCCGACCAGCAGGACCGGGCGCTCGTCCTCCCCCCTCCACACAAAGTAGCCCCCGATCGGTCCGCGGAGCTCCAGCTTGTCGCCCTTGCGAAGCTCGCCGACGAGGTAGGGCGACACTTCCCCGTCGTCGAGCCTCTCCACGGTGATCGCCAGCCGCGAGTCCTCTGGCGGTGAGGCGATGGAGTAGCTGCGCTCCGTCTGGTAGCCGTCATCGGCGGTGAGGCGCACGTCCACGTGCTGGCCGGCCAGGTGACCAGTCCAGCCGGGCACATCGAGAATGAGGCTCGCCACCTTTGGGGTTTCCTGGACCAGCTCGGCGAGCGTGCCGAACTGCCAGATCAGTCGCCCCAGTACCGCTGTTCCCGCCATGGGTCCCCGTAATTGTTGTAGCCGTTCTGCTCCCAGAAGCCGGGTTGATCCTCGTTCACCAATCGAAGTCCGCGGATCCATTTGGCGCTCTTCCAGAAGTAGAGGTGCGGGACGAGCATGCGTGCCGGGCCGCCGTGCTCGGGATGGAGGGGCTGGCCGTCGAACTCGAACGCGACCCAGGCTTTGCCGCCGGTCACGTCCTCGAGCGGAAGGTTGGTCGTGTAGCCGCCGTACGAGAACTCGACGACGTATTCGGCCGCCGTGTCCACGCCCTCGAGGAGCGTGTCCACCGATACGCCCGTCCAGCCGGTGTCGAACTTCGACCACTTCGTGACGCAGTGAATGTCCTTGGTCACCTGCTCGGTCGGCAGCTTGCGGAACTCATCCCACGTCCAGCTCCGGGGCTTGTCGATCTCGCCTTCGATGACGAAGCTCCATTCGGCCTGCGGGATGCGAGGAGTCGGGCCGGCCGACAGCACCGGAAAATCGTTGACCAGGTATTGCCCCGGCGGCAGGCGCGAGCTGCTTGCCGTGTCTCGCCGCTTACCGCGAAATCCGCGCGATATGAATGACATTCGTCGGTTGTTCCTCCTATCTCCCCGCCGCGACAGCGTGCAAGACCGAAGCCTACCCCAGGCCGGTGCGTGCCGTCAGACGAACTCGAGCTCCGTGGTGATGTCGATGCAGCCGCCGATGCTCTTGGCGACCGGGCAGCGGCTGGCATGGAACGTGTGCGATCGCTCCGCCGCCTCGCGCTTGTCCTCGGGGCAGCCGGCGAGGTGATAGCGAACGTGGATGCTCTTGATCACCAGGACCTTGTCCTGTACGACCACGACACCCTCGGCATCGGAGGTCAACTTGCCCTCGCTCGCGTCGATCCCGCGCGCCTCCAGCGCGCCTCCAAGGGTGCCTGTAAGTCAACCGGCCGCCGCCGCGACGACGTAGTCGAGCGTGGTGGCGTGGTCGGGGTACTGGCCAGGAGCGGTGCCGTAATGCTCGCGCACCTCGTCGTGGGTTCCGAACATGATGGGTTCGGGTTCCATAGGCAGGTAGGCCCTGCGGACGGGTCCGCGCTCGCGGACGATCCTCACCTTCGAAACGTACGTGGGCTCGTCCATACGAGCCCACATTAGTGGGTCCAGGGTTAGGCTAGTGCGGTCATGGACCCCGTGCCGTCCACGCAGGCCGCCGGCCAGGTCTCCGCCGACGGCCAGTTTCGATGGGACGGACAGCAGTGGGTGCCGCTCCCCGCCAACTATCGCGAGCCGACCTCCTGGACCCGTGCCATGCAGCTGATCACGGCGGCGCTGTTCGCCATCTCAGCCATATCCGGAGTCGTCATCACCATCGCGTTCGTCAACCACGACTCGGTCTTGCGGGCGCTTCATGCACAGGGCACGCGGATCCCTGTAACCACGAGCATCGATACCGTCGTCAACATCACGATCGGCATCACCTATGCCGTCGCCATCTTCTTTTCTTTGCTGTATCTGGTCGCTGCGCTCGGCAGCTACCTGGGGTGGCGATGGATGTTCTGGGCCGCGCTGGNNNNATTGAGCGGGATCACGGTCTTCACCAACATCGGTTCGTTTGCCAACCCCGACCGCTCACCCATCCCGGTGGCGGGCCTGATCATCAGCGAGCTGTTCGCAGTGCTGGGCCTGGCGATGTTCGTGTGGATGCTGATCGCCGCGATCAGATACGGACCCTGGGCGATGAAGAAGCCCGGCCAGTAGCGGGGACTCAGTCGTAAAGGAGCGCGCCCCACTGCTCGCCGCTGAGCTCGAGGTCGAGCCGCTTGAACGGCCCGAGCCCGCGCACGGTGAGCCCGAATCGGGATGGTAGGCGGCGAGCCGCACGCCGATCGACCAGCAGACTGGTGCCGTCGGACAAGACGGCGGTGACGAAGTCACGACGATCGTCGTTGCTCGTTTGACCGCGAACGGTCACCGAACAGATCTTGCCGCCCCCACAGCAGCGATGAACGTCGTATGCGATCACGCGCGGCTGCTCCGTGTCGTGGGTACGAATCCACTCCTCGGCATGGGCATCCGCTTCCACGCGCATCACCCCGATCACGAGGTGATTATGCCTCGACTCCGAGCCTGCGAAGGCACGCTCAGCGCGTCGCGCACGACCGCGGCCAATGCATCGATGAAATCGGGACGGGCGTTGAAGGACTGCGTCCGGCGGAGGTCGATTCCATGTTCGCGCGCAAACGTCATCGCTTCGAGGTCGATGTCGTAGAGGATCTCCAGGTGGTCGGCGACGAAACCGATAGGGCACACCAGCGCCCGCCGAACGCCAGACTTCGCCAGCGAATCGAGCAGGCTGGGACCGAGCCACGGCTCCCCGGTGTGGCTTGCGGACTGGAACGCGAACTCCCATGGCGGGAGCGGCGATCGCTCCGCCACCGACCGGCAGCTCTCCAGGAGGCGGTCTCGATAAGTGTCGCCCCGGATCGAAATCTGCCAGCGCTTCAGCGAGCAGATTTCCGACGGCGGCGATGAACGCGGGATGGTCGTGGAAGCCGCGCACCACGATCAGGTCTCCATCCCACGCCTGACGCAGCGATGCGAAATACGCGCCGAGGCTCATCTCGGCGTAGTGGGGCGCGAGCGGCAGCCCGACCAACCGTTCGATCCCGGCGCTGCGCGCCTCAGCAGCAGCGTCGGCGATGAACGGATGCGCGTGCTTCATGCCCGCGAACACCGGCAGCCCGAGCCGAGCGGCCAGCGCCCGCGCCTGCGCGCGGGTGATCTCCGTCAACGGCGAGCCCCCGATGGCGTGGTATCGCTCGCGAAGCTCGGCTAAAGCCTCCGGGGACGGCTTCCGGCCTCCGCGAATGTGCGTGTAGTAACGCTCGATCCCGTCATTCTCATCAGTTCCGGCGGGGCTTCCGTACGCCATGCAAAGGACGCCCGTCTTCGCGTCACGCAACGGCGGGCACTCCTTCGCGAACGGTCTCGACGAGCGCCTGGAGATTTTCGAGCGCGCTGCTCGGGAGTACGCCATGGCCGAGGTTGAAGATGTGGCCGGGGCGACCGGCGGCGAGCCGGAGCACGCGCCGCGCCCCATCGACCACGCCCTCGGCGGGTCCGAGCAAGACGGCCGGATCCAGGTTGCCCTGCACACCCAGGTGGTGGCCGACTCGCGCCCAACCTTCATCCAGGTCGATGCGCCAGTCGAGCGAGATGACTTCGGCGCCGGATCCTGCGATCAGGTCCAGTAGTCCCGCCGTCGAGGTCCCGAAATGAATCCTCGGGACGTGAAGAGCGGCAGTGGCTTCGAAGATGCGCCGCGTGTACGGCAGCACGCGCATCTCGTAATCGCCGGGTGACAGCGCGCCGACCCAGCTGTCGAACACCTGCAGCGCTTGCGCGCCCGCGACCACCTGCGCATCGAGGTACTCGGCCATCACCGAAGCGAGCTTGTCGAGCAGGAGCGCAAACGCTTCCGGCTCGCGGTACATGAACTGCTTGGTCAGCACGAAATCCCGGCTCGGCTTGCCTTCGATGGCGTAGCTCGCCAGCGTGAAAGGGCCGCCCGCGAAGCAGATGACGGGGACTGGCGACTCGCGCGCCACGATCTTCACCGCGTCGAGGACCTGCGGCACTGATTCGGCTGCCGGTCCGCGGAGCGGCAGCATGATGTCGGCGAACATCACCGCCGCGTCGACTCCCAGGCGGTGGACCGGCTGCAGCGTCACCTCGGCGCAAAGCTCGGGCTGGGCGACGATCTCCTCCAGGCTCCAGCGCTCACGCAGCGCCCGATACTCCGGCAGCGAGCGGCCCGCCTGCCGCATGAGCCAGATGGGCGTCCGTTCCACAGGCTCGAGCCTGCAGGCACGCAGGAAAAGGGGAGTGCTTGTCGCGGTCACGCCCCAAACAGCTCAGCCAGCTCGCCAAGCGGCCGATGGATGCCGGCCAGGATCGGCGTGTCGCGGACGGTCGAGCGCCGGCTCTCGGTGGAACGAAGCGCACGCACGAGCTCGCCGAAGGCGGGGAGGTCGTCTGTCTCGTAAGCAACGACGAAGTCCTGGTCATCCAGGCCGAACGAGTACGCCAGCAGCTGCCGCACCTGCGGGTACGCGTGGCCGACCTTCATGTGCTCGTTCATGACGCGCTGCCTGGTCTCTTTGTCGAGCAGATACCAATCGGCGGACTTCGTGAATGGATAAACGATCAGATACCGCGACCGCTCGCCGCTGAACAAAGACTGCTCCTGTGGCGTCGGCTTCTTCACGTACTGGGAGGGTTGGATCAGGCCAAGGAAACTCTCCTTCACGCTCATCCAGGTCCCCATTCCGCAGCGCAGGGCGGCCGCCGCCGATTCTTCGAGGGCCTCCAGCGACGGAGCAAGGCGCCAGAGCAGAAGGTCGAGTCCGGCCTGCAGCCCGACCATCGTGTACGCGTACGTCTTTACCTCCCGAGACTGGTCGACCGAGGAGACGAAGTCCGCGAGCGTCGACCGCCTTTGCGCGTCAGGAAGACGGCGCCATTGGGCGTCGAGGCCGAGCCCCAGCGCATGGACGTATTGCTCGGTCACCGGGCAGCGTCTTCCTGGATCCATCGCGCCGCATCCGCGGCCAGGTATGTGATGACGATGCCGGCACCCGCGCGCACGATCGCGGTCAACGTCTCCAGTGCTGCTGATTTGCGATCGAGCCAGCCTTTTTCGGAAGCCGCCTCCAGCATCGCGACCTCGCCGCTCACGTGATAGGCGGCTAGCGGCACATCGAAGCGTTGGCGCGCGCGGACCAGCAGGTCCAGCGAGGTGAGCGCGGGCTTGACCATCAGGATGTCCGCTCCCTCGCGGACGTCTAGCTCCATCTCGCGCATCGCCTCGTCTGCGTTCGCGTAATCCATCTGGTAGCCGCGCCGGTCGCCGAAAGCTGGGGCCGACCCGGCGGCTTCGCGAAACGGGCCGTAAAAGGCTGAGGCGGCCTTGGACGAGTACGCCATGATCGCGGTGGCGTCGTGACCCGCGCCATCGAGCGCTGTGCGAAGAGCCGCGACCTGTCCGTCCATCATGCCGCTGGGGCCGACGATGTCCGCGCCGGCTTCCGCGTAAGCGACCGCCGCTTCCGCGAGCAGCGGTAGCGTCGCGTCGTTGTCCACCTCCCCATTCACGACCACACCGCAGTGACCGTGGCTCGTGTACTCGCACATACATACGTCAGCCATGAGGACCAGGGGCAGTCCCGCATCTTTCAGCGCGCGGAGGGCAGACGGCACCGGGCCGCCAGGGTCTGCAGCACCGCTTCCCTCTTCATCCTTCCGCTCGGGGATGCCGAACAGCAGCACCCCGCCTACGCCCAGCCGCGCCAGCTCGCGCGCCCTGTCCACCGCCCGGTCGACGCTCAGCCGTGCGTGCCCGGGCAGCGAGCCGATCGGCTCCATCCGATTTCTGCCGCCGGCGACGAACAGCGGCATCACGAACTGGCCGGCGGAGAGCCGCGTCTGGCGCACCAGCGACCGCAGCGCCGCGGTCCGTCGCAAGCGACGGGGCCGCTCGGGACCTGCCGTCCTTATGCGGGCTGCAGGAGCTGCGACTCGACCCATCGTTCCACCTCCTCGTCGAATGCTCGCCTGAGGGCGGCGCGAAGACCCGTCCCGTCCTGTGTTTCGGCTTCTGCCGCCACCCGGAACCCGAGCTCGCGCGCGACGCTGCTGGTCTTGGGACCGATGCTGATCGCTTGCAGCGCCCATGCGCGAACGGCCTCCTTCCCCGCCAGCTCGACCGTGCCGCGAACCGCCGACCCAGAGGCGAACAGGATCGCCTCCACATCTCCATCCGCAAGCGCATCGAGCAACGCGCGCCGCGATGTGGCAGGTGCGGTGATCGTGTGGTAGGCGACGACCGTGTCGACGTGGGCGCCCATCGCGATGAGCTTTTCCGGAAGCGCATTGTCGGCGGCGTCCGCCCGCGCGAGTAGAACCCGGGATCCGCTCAGGCTGCCAAGTTTCGCCATCGCACCCGGAATCGCATCGGCTCGGGCCGACGCGGGCACGACATCCACGCGTACACCGCGGTCTCGCAAGGCCTTCGCCGTGGTCGCGCCGACTGCAGCCCACCGCACCTTCGAAGGCGGCGACTGCGCGCCATCGAGCAAGGCGGATACGCCTCGTTTGCTTGTGAGCACGACCCAGTCGTATTCGCCAACGCGCGAGCGAGCGCGCTCTATCTCGCCGTTGTCGCCGGCGGACCCGATGGCGATCGCGGGCACGTGCCGCACACCAAAGCCCTCGTTCTCGATCGCCTCGCGCTCAGCGGCGTCGAGCTCCGGACGGGTATCGATGACAGCGCGCGAGTGCAGCGACACGAAGCCCTTCAGCTCGTGAGCGGCGTCCGACACCGCCCGCGCCAGCGACCCGCCGTTTTCGATGTCATGCGAGAGGCGAATCAGATGCTTCGACCGGCCATCCGGCGTGACCGCTCCGGCCAGCATCGTCAGCACGCCGTCGACCTGCACGGCGACCGCGCCAACTGGCGCCCGGCACCCCCCGCCCATCGCTTTGAGAAGAGCCCGCTCCGCGACCACCGCCAGGCGGACGCTCGGATCGTCGAGCCGGCCCAGCACATCGAGGACCTCGGCGTCATCTCTGCGCGCCTGCACGGCCAGCGCGCCCTGCGCGGGTGCGGGCGGCATCGACTCGCCATCGATTCGCGTTGCGATTCGCCCACCGAGATCGAGCCGGTCGAGACCCGCGGCGGCAAGCACGAGCGCGTCCGCTTCTCCGGAATCGAGGCGCCGGAGCCGCGTGTCGACGTTGCCGTGGAGTGGGATCACGTCGAGGTCGGGTCGCAGCGCGCGAAGAAAGCCTGCCCGTCGGGGGCTGTCGGTCCCTACCCTGGCGCCCACGGCGAGCTCGTCGATGGATCGTTCCGCGAGGCGCGTCACCAGCGCGTCGCGGGCGTCGGCGCGCTCGGGATAGGCGGCGATGACGAGGTTTGGGTCCTCTTCGAGTGGGAGGTCCTTGGCGCTGTGGACGGCAAGGTCGATCTCGCCCGCCAGGAGCGCTCGCTCGAGCGCGGTGACGAATATGCCTTCGCCGATGGGTGCGTCCTTCGCACGAACGTCCCCGTCGGAGACGATCGTCGTCACCTCCACCGGCGCGCCGCTTGCGCGCAGCCGCGCCGCCACGATCTCGCTCTGCACCAGCGCCAGGCGCGACCCACGAGTACCCAGTCGAAGCGGTCTAGCCGAACCCACCGTCAACAGTCGAGTTTGGCAGCACCGCCAGGGTGGGCGCCGCGGCGACCACGTCGCCGACGACCAGCGTCGCCGGCGTGCCGATCGCTGCCTGGTCGGCGAGCCGAGCGATTCGATCCAGAGGGCCACTGACGCTCTCCTGGTTCGGCAGCGTCGCATTGCTGATCACGGCAGCCGGGCGCGAGCCGCCGACGGCCCTCGCCAGGGTTGCCGCCACCTCGGCCAGGTTGGACCTCGGCATGAGGACCACGAGCGTGTCGGCCGCCAGCGCAAGCTCGCCGAGGCGGTCGAGCGAGCGTTCGCCCTGGGCAG
>WNGL01008674.1_pt1 | contig 11852 bp, 10 predicted proteins | sample 5400591 | NCBI WGS metagenome assembly WNGL01 (sample SAMN13153377, study PRJNA577476) | soil metagenome | isolation source: 80 cm soil or saprolite under Garry oak tree replicate 1 | place: USA:California | collected 2016-06-15
ATAACTCCAGCGATTACTCATAAGCTTGCAGGCGAAAGATAAAAGCAGCGTTCGTAAAGGCGGACATTTGAAAGTGCCGGGCGCGGCAACGTTCTATTTTCATCCAGAACAGTTCGCCAGCCTGCAAGCAAACCTCCCGGGGCCTGTCCACTGTAGTCCGCCAAGTCTTCTGCGAGTCCTGCAATATCCGAATTGCTGAGGAGCACTCTGCTCTTGGGATCGATCACAGCGATGTCCACTATGATTGCAGAGACGTCTTGCAGTCCACGCACGCTCGAGGTCGCGTACCACGGAGTGGAGGACAAATCTCCATTCTTCAGCAGGTAATAATATTCAAAGCGAAAAACATTCGGGGCGATGATGTCGAACGCACTGTTGCTCAGATTCGCCCAAGGGTTCAGCGGCGCCCAGAAAATAACCGATGCCGGCCGGCCATCCGACCGCGTGTCAGTCGTGGCGCCGTTCCAAACCAAGCCTTCACCCAATCGCTCGAGCCTGTTGGAAAGTGTGTCCTGGCCTACATGGATCCGATATCCGATAATCGAGACGGGACTCTCCTGCGCGCCAGTTAAGGCGGCCCATCCCGGGACGGTGCTGTAGAACGCAATTTGATCATTTCCCCGTTGCCTGGTACAGAGCCTGCAGTCATTCGCGGTGGTGGAGGATTTAAGGTAGTAATCGATGTCGGCTCTCCGGACGATCTGCGCGAAGTCGATAGCCATGCGGTCGAATAATTCACGGGCCTGTGAGCCGGCATCCATTTGCTTGTGACCGAGCGTGATAATCTTCGCCGCACTGTTAAGAAGCTGAGTAGCTAGCAAGGTAAGCAGCACCAGCACGCCCACGCTGACAAGCAGTTCGGCCAACGTAAAGCCGCAGCAGCGGCCACGTTGCTTCGGCAGGGTGAAGGCGTTCGGCCGGAATCGCGAACGAACGAGTGATCGGCCACATTGCTTGACCGTGGAGCTGCGAGTCTGGTTGGCTGTAGCGTGTGCTGTCCTCAGCGCATTTGCCCTGGACGCGGCAGGAGAGAATCTTCTGAGGACACCCCTGAAAGCGTGTTTGTTTAGCGCTGAAAGCGCTGATTCAAGGCAAGCCTGGGGCAACGCCCCAGGAAATTGGATTGAGATGACGCGTGAGCGCTGAAAGCGCGATTCAAGGCTCCCATGACACGCGCCTTCAGCGCTGGCGCATTTCCGGTCCGTTGATCCTGGGGCGTTGCCCCAGGCTGGCGTGAGGAAAGCGCCCTTGGCGCTAAACACAGCCCTGAAACATTTCGGGGCTACAGCACTTGTCTCGTGATCGCGCATGGCCCTAAGTCCGGTCGAAGGCGGCAAATATCTGCACGGACCCGCCTGGCGTTGTCGTTGCGGGATCAATTTGCGCCGGCCAGGTCACTCTTAGAACAGCATAATTCAATCCGGTAGGAGCAGAATTCCACGTTATATTCAGTTGATAGCGGGAGTCGGGGGTGAGCGATGTCGAGGCCTGCCCTGAAGCATCAAAATATAATCTCTTATCCGTGCCAAAAGTTATTGCGAATTGCGGCGAAGTCGTGGCCGCTGCCGGCGTCGTCCGCAAATCCGCGACGATGACGGCAATGATGTTTGTGGCTGCGGTCTGAGAAGCGGCGTTACGGTTTGTCTGCATGCCGACAGGCATCAAACCGAAAACGGCGAAAAGGCAAAAGGCTGTAACCCCTAAAGCAAGGACGAGTTCGACCAGAGAAAATGCGGCGGCCTTGGAATTAGAAGCAGCTCCATAAGAACCGTAGCGGCGCTCTATGACCGCCGACGAATCGAACTTCCTGTCCTCACAACGGCGCTCACACAACGCCGCTACAGCGCCCCGCAGGCTTCTGAAACCGTTTGTGCCTGCTCTCATGGCCGATAGACCCGGACTGCGCCGCTCGTCGTGCCGAGTTGGATCACTGCATGATTTCCCACGTCCTGATTGAAGCCATCGGACAACAGCTGGAAGACTGTTCCATGAGTTGGTTGAAAATCGATTTCGATAACATGGGCAATTGCATCCCCGTTCGTTGATGTGGCGATTCGCGCGATGCCTGTCGGATCGAAGTTTATCACGCGATCAAATCGGTACTGATAGCCGGAGTCCAATGGTGATCCCAACGGCCACGTAAATGGTGTTGCCGAGGTGGAGAGGGCATGGCCCAAAACGTACGGTGGACCGGTTGGCTGATACCGTGCCATTTTGGAGTTCGGATGCGCATAGGGACTCCACGATCCAAAATCAACCGGGACAAAATGCAGGTTCTCATATGTCTGTAATTTGCCGACCGCAATGAGATGAGCGCCATTGGCATAATTAGCTGTCCAGTCGCTGCCCTGATCGGTCGTAGCGTATCGATATTGTGCAGTACCGTCTTTGGACGCGACCACCGACACCGCCACTCTGCCGTAAGGTGTATCGCCAGTGGTTATCTGCGGACTAACTGAGGGATCAACCGAAGAATCCACCTCAGCAAAACCGACAAAGACATGGGTGTGGTTTGCTTTTGCGTATGCTCGTGCGTTTTCGAGTACGCCCTTAACTCCATAAATGGCGCTGGCGACATCGGTCCCGCTTGTCATTGTCGTAAGCGCGGGACCGATTAACACCAGCAGAATTGCAATGATGCCGATGACGATGACCAGTTCTACGAGCGTAAACCCGCTTACGCCAAGACTCCGGCGTGGCAAGAGTCCGCCTTCGCACAATCCAGCCTTTGCACCCCCGAAAGCGTTCGGGGTTACGGCGGGACAAAGTCCCCGAACGCTTTCGGGGCCACGCTCTGCAGAGATCAACATCCGAAAACCAGATGTCCGATCCCGTGCACACAGCGTCTCTGCGTAACGCGGTTTCACGCGTTCTGACTTCTGACCTCTGATGCCTGACATCTTCGACGGGGAGCCGTGTTATACCAAGAACCAGATTCGCGTGGCAAGCGCTCAGTTTGAAGAGACATTCAGGAATCCCGCGTCCAATCGGGTCACTGCAAAAAGGCGAAAAAAAGCTAAAGAAAAGACTTCACAAGAGCCAAAGCGCACACTATAAATGCGGCCATGAACATCCAATGCCGCGTTATTTCACTCGTCGCGCCGGTCACAGTCGCCCTGGCGAGTTGGCTTCCAAGCGGGGTCGCTGCCGCTGAGCTCGAAGAGGCGCAGGTCACGCAAGTCGTGCAGGACGTTAAGGTGCTGCCATCGAGCGGATCGGCGCGTCCGGCCGCGGTTAACGAGACTGTTCGCAAGGGTAACGCGGTGCAAACTGGCGCTCAGTCCCGAAGCGAGCTGACGTTTAAGGATCAAACCATCACGCGTCTGGGTGAGAAAACGATTTTTAACGTGGGAGGAGAAGGGCGAACAATCGAGATGGGCGGCGGCCAATTTTTGCTTTATGTGCCAAAGAAAGCCGGCGGCGCAAAAATCAAGATGGGTCCGGTCACGGCGGCAATTACAGGCACAACCGTGCTGGGAAACGTGGCCCCCAGTGGGATCGTGCAATTTACCGTGCTTGAAGGAAGCTCGTGCATCAATTTGCCTGGCATGGGCCAGTCTTTATTCGTGCAGGCAGGTCAAATGGTTGTTTACGATCCGGTCTACGGAAGGTTGGAAAACCCGGTTGAAGTTGACCTTCAACAGCAGCTCTCTTCTCCTCTGGTCAAGGACTTTCGCCAATTGCCCAGTGCGGGGCTAATTGACGAGGCAATTCAAAATCAACATCTGGCTGCGGGTTCGGTTGAAGATCTGGAAAATGCGGTCAGGGCAGCGGGAGCGGCCAGCATCCGCAGCGCCACGCCCGAGCAATTCATGCAAGCGTTCAACTCGCTGGTTGCTCGTTCCGATCCGCGCGCGGTTAACTCGCTTGTTGCCAGAGCGGCGAGGGCACGGCCTGATCTTGCGCCCAGGATCGTAGTTGCGGCCGTGACAGGGTTGCGGCCAGTGGGAGGAGGCTACGCGAGAGGCTACGCGAAAGGCTACGCGAAAGATTTTAAAGGCAAGGAAATTTCATGCGACCAGGTCCAAAGCATCGTCAATGCGGCGATCGCCGCGGACCCGTGGATGGCCGATGAAATCGTTGACGCGGTCATCCAAGCGGCGCCAATGCTGGCGGAATGCATTCAGAGGTGTCCGCCGACAAATGCGTTCGTGCCGCCGTATGTAATCTCTCCGCTCACTCCACAAGTTCCAGTTTCGCCGGAGCAACCGCCGAGCGGCGGCCGCGATTAGAAGCGCGCCATACGCAAAGACCGCCTTCAAAAGTTTCCCGCAAATCGTTGTTTCGTTAGACAGATTCGTCCGAGACTAAGCACTGCTCGGTAACATCTCTGGAATTGGCTCGGACCGCTGAGTCCTGACGATTTCTACGAGATTGCAGGCGGCACCCATTCGGCGTTGCTCAGGGCAGGCTTGCCGCTACAATTGCGCCTTATGCCGTACAAAGATGTTGCTCCGCCCGCAGGTGAGAAGATTACCAGAACCGACAGACTGAATGTCCCGGATGAACCGATCATTCCATTTATCCGCGGCGACGGGACTGGGCCGGATATTTGGGCGGCAAGTGTCCGTGTGTTCGATGCTGCGGTCGAAAAAGCGTACGCCGGGCAAAAGAAAATCGCGTGGTTCGAGGTCTTCGCCGGCCAGATAGCGAAAGACAAATTCGATGAATGGCTGCCGGACGACACCGTAGAAGCGTTCCGTGAGTATCTGATCGGAATCAAAGGACCGCTGACTACGCCGGTGGGCGGCGGAATTCGCTCGCTCAACGTTGCGCTGCGGCAGCTGCTGGACCTTTTCGTTTGTTTGCGGCCGGTCCAGTACTTCAAAGGCGTCCCCTCGCCCGTCAAGCATCCCGAGAAAGTGAACATAGTGATCTTCCGGGAAAACACGGAAGATATTTACGCCGGCATCGAGTACGCCGCCGGCACGTCTGAGGCGCAAAAGATCCTCGATTTTCTGCAAAAGGAATTTCCGAAGCAATTCGACAAAATCCGTTTCGGCACAAAGGAGAAAGCAGCCGACTTTTGGAAAAGAGTCGGCGCGCCGGAGAGCGACGAGGTTTGCGTGGGAATCGGGATCAAGCCGGTCAGCCGCTCCGGCAGTGTGCGGCTCATTCACAGCGCGATTTCCTACGCCATCCAGAACCAGCGCAAGAGCGTGACGCTGGTCCACAAGGGGAACATTATGAAATTTACCGAAGGCGCGTTTCGCGATTGGGGCTTTGAAATCGCAAAGAAATATTTTGGCGCGGAGGAATTCGACGGCGGTCCCTGGTGCAAAATCCCCATGGGCAAACCAGGCGCGGGAATTGTGATCAAAGACGCAATTGCCGATATCACGCTTCAGCAAGTGTTGACGCGACCGGAAGATTTCGACGTGATTGCAACGCTCAATCTAAATGGCGATTACTTGAGCGATGCGCTGGCCGCGCAAGTGGGCGGCATTGGCATCGCGCCCGGGGGAAACATCAATTACATCACCGGCCACGCAGTTTTCGAAGCGACTCATGGCACCGCGCCGAAATACGCGAATCAGGACAAAGTGAATCCCGGCTCGGTAATTCTCTCCGGTGAAATGATGTTCCGTTACATGGGCTGGACGGAAGCGGCCGACATGATTCTAAAAGGATTAAGCGGGGCGATCGCGAGCAAACGCGTTACGTACGATTTCGCGCGTCTGATGGAAGGCGCGACTGAAATCAAATGTTCGCAGTTTGGCGATAACGTGATCGAGCATATGAGCTAAATGCCGAAGTCCGAATCACGAAGCTCGAAACAACGACGAAAAATCAAATGACGAGACGATGTCGATCTTGGCGTTCGGGACTTGTGCTTCGTCATTCTTTCGCCATTCGCCTGCCACGCCGAAGCCATGGCGAAGGCGGGTCATTCGAACTTCGTCATTCTTGACGCATCATTGACCTTCGCCACTGATTGCGATTAGCTGCATCGTGGCTTCTTCATCGCTCTGGCAGCGTTTCCAACGATATTTTTTGTACTACCGCGATCTCGATTTTTCTCTCGACGCCAGCCGGATGAAATTTCCGGAGGATTTTTTCGAGAAAACGCAGCCGAAAATCGACAAGGCGTTTGCCGCGATGCGGGAACTAGAAGCGGGGGCAATCGCTAATCCCACCGAAAAGCGGATGGTTGGCCATTATTGGCTCCGCAATCCTGCGCTTGCGCCAACTGTGGAGATTCGGAAAGAAATTGAAGACACCATCAAGCGCATCGAAAAATTCGCCGAAGACGTTCACACCGGAAAAATCACGGCTGAAAATGGAAAACACTTCAGGCACGTGCTGCTGATTGGGATCGGCGGCTCGGCGCTGGGCCCGCAATTCGTGGCGGATGCGCTCGGGTCATCGCACGATCCCATGGATATCTTTTTTTTCGATAATACGGACCCGGATGGATTCGACCGCGTTTTCGACAGGATGGATGATCGGCTTTCCCAAACGCTCGTCGTTGTGGTCTCGAAGTCCGGCGGGACAAAGGAAACACGAAATGGAATGCTGGAGGCGGAAGCAGCGTTCGCGGCCAATGGACTTCAATTCGCCAGGCGCGCTGTCGCCGTAACTGGAATCGGCAGCGAGCTTGATAGGTACGCTGAAAAAAACGGGTGGCTCGCTCGATTCCCGATGTACGATTGGGTTGGCGGGCGCACTTCGGTGATGAGCGCGGTCGGGCTTCTCCCGATGGCGCTGGAAGGCTTCGACATTGATAGTTTTCTCGCGGGCGCGGCAGCGATGGACGAGCGGACTCGTGCACCTGATGTGACACAAAACGCTGCAATGCTTCTCGCGCTCATGTGGTACTACGCCGGGAACGGCAAGGGCGACAAAGATATGGTGATCATTCCGTACAAGGACCGGCTGGCCTTGTTCGCCAAGTATCTGCAGCAACTCGTGATGGAATCGTTGGGCAAAGAAAAGGACCTCGACGGCAAGACTGTGCATCAGGGCATTGCTGTTTACGGCAATAAAGGCTCGACCGACCAGCACGCTTATGTTCAACAGTTGCGCGACGGCGTCTTAAATTTTTTCCTGACCTTTATCGAAGTGCACAAAGATCGGCGCGGTAAGCGGTTCGAAGTCGAGGACGGCATCACAAGCGGCGATTATCTTCAGGGGTTTTTGCGCGGCACGCGAAGCGCGCTGTACGAGAGCGGGCGCGAATCAATCACGCTTGGCATTTCCGAGGTGAACGCGTTTAACCTCGGAGCGTTGATTGGGCTTTATGAGCGTGCAGTGGGCTTTTACGGCTCGCTGGTTAACATCAACGCGTACGATCAACCAGGCGTTGAGGCTGGAAAAAAAGCGGCGACAAGACTGTTGCAGCTTCAAAAACAGGTGATCGCGAAATTGATCGTCGGTCGGGGGCAAACCGCGGAAGAAATTGCGCACTCCATCGACGCAGACCCGGAAGACGTTTTTCATGTACTGCGGCATTTGGCGAGCAACGATTCGCAAATCAGTGTGGCACCTGGCGAGGAACCATCGGAAGACCGGTTTTCATTCGAACAATAGCGGCAGCGTACCCTTTATGGCAGAGAAGGCTTCGCAGGATGCAAAAGATTCTCTAAGCGTTCCGTGGAGCGATGCAATCCGTCTTGTCCGGCAACTCACTCACGATCTGCGCAACGATTTAAATGCGATCGAGCTGCAGTCCGCTTACATCGCTGAGCTGGAGAAGAAGGAAGAACTCCAGAGCGAGATCAAACGTCTGCGCGAAATGGTCTCGCGTCTGGCCTCGACCTTACAACGGCTTTCCAGAGACGTCGGGGAGGTTAAACCCACCCTGATTTCTTACCGGGCTACCGATCTCACGGAAGACCTGCGCAGGAAAATTGACGACGATTTCCCAAAGAAAAACACCGAAATCACCTGGGAGATTCAGCCTGGCAACGCGATGTTGAACGTTGATCCACAACTTTTGCAGGAAGTAATTACCGAGCTTTTCGCCAATGCTTTCTTGCACGATCGGGGCAAAGGTCCACTTCTAGCGAAAGCCAAAATCGACAACAACCGGTTCCTCTTCACTCTCCATGAACCAAAGGACCGCTTTGAGTTACCTACGCAAAATTGGGGGCGCGAACCGATTCGGAAAATCAGCCTGCGCCATTATGGTCTTGGTCTAAATCGCATGCGCGCTATCGTAGAGGCGCACGGCGGCAAACTGCGTGCCCAATATGATCCGAACGCTTCGGCGCTCATTACCACGCTTACGCTTCCCGTGGCAAACGAGGTCTCCGATTAGGCTTGCAACGTCGATCATTTCTCACCGTTTAAGCAACTGGAGGCGACTGCTGGTGCGTAGTACGAGCAGCGCAATTGAATGAAAACAGAAAATCACCGTGTCCTGATCATCGATGACGAGCGGCCAGTGTTGATGACGCTCGAGGCCCTGCTGAAGCGGCATGGTTATCAAGTCGAGACCGCGCCCACTGCGGCGCAAGGACTCAAGGTGCTGAAATCGAAATCGCCCACGCTCGTATTGCTCGATCTTCGACTACCCGATGCCGACGGGTTCGAGATGCTCGATCGGATCAAGACCGAGCTACCCAAAGTGCAGGTGATTATCCTGACAGCGCACGACTCGTTGCACAATGCCATCGAGTCGATGAAACGCGGCGCCTACCATTTCATTAGCAAGCCGTACGCGCCTGAAGAACTGCTCAGCCTGGTGGAGAAGGCATTGGAAACACAATTCCTCTTACGAGAAGCGAAAGAACTCCGGGAAAAGACAGAGCAACTCGAAAAGCGTCTCGAGATCGCGGAGGCGCGACCCATGGCGATTTTCAAGAGCAAACCGATGCAGGAGATCGAGGAATTGATTGATGCGATGGCGCCATCGGATGCCAACGTTCTGATCGTTGGCGAAAGCGGCGTGGGCAAGGAGGTGATCGCGAATGCGATTCACGCCCGGAGCCGACGCGCGGGACAACCAGTGGTGAAGCTGAATTGCGCGGCGTTCCCTCAAACGATGATCGAGGGAGAACTTTTCGGTTACGTGAAAGGAGCGTTTACGGGGGCGATGCAGGATTTTCCTGGAATGATCGGGGCGGCTGACGGTGGCACCCTTTTTCTAGACGAAATATCGGATATGCCGGCAGACTTGCAGACGCGCTTTTTGCGCGTGCTCCAGGAGCGCGAGTATCGGCCGCTTGGCAGCACGCAAACAATGAAAGCAGACTTCCGAGCGATCGCTTCGACCAATCGGCCGATTCCACAGGCGCTCGCGGAGAACCGGCTGCGCTCCGATTTGTACTATCGGCTAAACACTTTCCAAATCGAAGTGCCACCACTCCGGAAACGCAAAGAGGACATCCCGCCGCTGATCGCGCAATTCGTGAAACAATTTTCGCAACAACTCGGCAAACCGGAGCCAGAGGTTTCGCCGGACGCGTTTCAAAAACTGCTTGATTACTCTTGGCCGGGGAATGTTCGCGAATTGCAAAACGCAATTGAATATGCGGTGGTGCTGGCGCGAGAGGGTATGATCGGCGTGAAAGAGCTCCCGACAGAGATACAGTTGCCTCCCGAACTGCAACAGGCCGAGCGCAGCGCGTTACCGCGCAGCGGCGTACAAACTCTCGACGACTTGGAGCGAACCGCCATTCTGCAGGCGCTTGCAGAGTGCCGCGGTAACAAGAAAAAGGCGGCCGAACTTCTCGGCATCCAGCGCCCCACTCTCTACAACAAAATGAAGCGTTACGCCATCAAGTTGTAAGACGGTGCGATCGCCTGCAGGCAGTGGCGGCTCCCCAGTGCCGAAAGCGTATCTGTCGTTTTCCAGCGCGGATAGCGGGGTGGTAGGGCGAGTCGCTCCGTGCGTGCCGTCCCTTCCGAGCTTCCCTGCAAGCAGTGGTTCCTTTTACTCGCCGCGATAAACGCAGCGCGCTGTCGGTGTTTCGTGCACCACGATCTCGCAGAGGCCGGGACACTGAGACTCCAATTTTTTCCAGAACCATTCTGCCATTTTTTCAATCGTGGGATTCTCCAAGCCTTCGATGTCGTTGAGATACTTGTGGTCCAGCATTTTCAGCAGCGGTTTCATGGCGGCGCTGATCTCGGCGTGGTCGTAAACCCAGCCGGCTTTCGGATCGACATCACCTTCGATTGAAACTTCGACCTTGAAACTGTGCCCATGTAACCCGCGGCATTTGTGTCCCTCCGGCACATTGGGCAAAGTCTGCGCTGCTTCGAAAGTGAAGTCTTTCGTCAACCGTGCGCGCATCGCGCGCACAATAGCATTAGTATGTTTGCATTGTCATCCCGAACGAAGTGAGGGACCTCTCATAAACTCGGAATGTCACGCGAGCTACGTTGTGTAACCCATCGCCCATCGTGAGATCCTTCACTCCGCTCAGCATGACCGCAGAGGTCGTGCGCGCATCGATTAGACTCCGCGCTGCGCCGGGCTCCAGATGAATTTGTGCATCTGAAGTTGAAACCGAACGCTGAGGTTATCGGCCAAAATCCATTCGACAATCTGGCGAGGATCGATCCTGCCGAAAATCGGTGAGAACAGCACGGCACGACAACGCGAAGCAAGATCGTACCGCTCCACCTTATCACGTGACCAATCGTAATCTTCGCGGGATCCCATTACGAATTTCACTTCGTCGCGCAGTGTGAGATGCTCGACATTCGACCAAAGATTCTTGTCCACTTCGCCGCTGCCCGGCGTTTTTAAATCCATGATCCGATGGACGCGCGGATCGACTTTCGAGATATCATGCGCGCCGCTGGTTTCGAGCAGGACCGTGTGGCCTGCGTCGCACAAGATCGACATCAACGGCAGCACGTTCTTCTGCAACAGCGGCTCGCCGCCGGTGATTTCGACCAGCGGACAGCGAAACGCAGCCACTGCTTCGATAATCTCTTTCAGAGTCTGTTTTTTTCCTTCGTAAAACGCGTACTCTGTGTCGCAATAGTTGCAGCGAAGATCGCAGAAGGTCAGCCGCACGAAGACGCACGGCGACCCCACCCAGGTGCTCTCGCCCTGGATGGAGTGATAAATCTCGTTAATCGTCAGCGTCTTTTCGGCTTCGGGCATATTGCTGGAGGATCCAATCGTTGGTTCACCTATCTGTCAAAATCTTATGCGAACCATCCCAAAGCAAATTTGGCCGTGGAGTCCGCGTCGTCGCCAGACATGGACAACGACACGGCTTGGGAATGTGCCTTTTCGTCTAAGTGATTTTAATAATTTTTTTCATTGACGGCTTTTCGACAGCACTCTACTCTCGCCGCAAATGTGCCCAGGTTATGCCTTGACCGTTCACCGTTTGGCTGCATTTCCGCTCCGCACCGCCGGTGCCCGGCTTATCGCCCGTCCCATCGTCGCGCTCGTTGCGTGCATTTTCCTTGCGGGTGTTCTTGCCGCGCAAGCGCAGGAGTCGATTGAGCCGGATATCTTACCCTCTCTGGCGGAGCCGCCGCCCGCTGCAACGGAATCGTTGCCCTCCACGTCAACGGAGCCACCACCTGCTTTATCTCAATCGGTGCCCTCGATAGCGCCGGAGCCTTTGCCTTCTTCAGAGGCGGCGCTTCCGTCTTCCGAGGAGGCGTTCCCGTCTTCACCGAAGCCGTTGTCGTCTTCAATGAGCTACACTGGAGGGTACACAACCGTTGTTCCGGCGCCGGTACCGGCGGGTCCTAACGGCGTGGTATCCGCCAGGGACGTATTTCCGGGTGCCCAAATCGAGTCAGGGGAACCGCGTCGTTTTTACTACCGTCTGCTACTGACATTACGAGGTGTTTGGGATGACAACATCTTCATTAGTCATACCAATCGGGTTTCCGATTATTATTTCGCGATTGAGCCGCAGATCACCATCGGAGTC
>WNGL01011099.1_pt1 | contig 11852 bp, 7 predicted proteins | sample 5400591 | NCBI WGS metagenome assembly WNGL01 (sample SAMN13153377, study PRJNA577476) | soil metagenome | isolation source: 80 cm soil or saprolite under Garry oak tree replicate 1 | place: USA:California | collected 2016-06-15
TTGTGTGAGGTGCATAGGGCATGTTTTACCTACATGTATGGCCTCATATCCCTTCACTTCAAGCAAGGCTGAATTATACCTTTTGTCTTTAGTTATCTGGCACATGGTATCTTTTCGGACAAAAACTAACGACAGGCCATCAGCTTCTCCTGGTGCGTCTCTCCGCATCGCTCCACCTTGACCAAAACCCGGATCAGCGCAACCAATTCGCGTCTAAAGTCAGCTATGACCATATCTTCAATATGCCAATGCGCACTGTACCGGGTGCCCCAAGTGATAGCGGTGTGGAGCTGCACTTCAATCTCACCCATGCCCAGCTCAAGGCGTTGGAGAATATGAGGCATCAGCCTGGCAAGAATCTCTACCTGCGTTTAGAGCCGGTCGTTGCCTGGAACAAACATACGGGAAATAGCCAGGGGGTGTTTGGAGGTGTTTCAACACTCGGGGAGGGTGGATGGGATGTCAACGTTGGCATGTTTTCTGATCTGGCATTCTTCTGGCTCCCCACTATCGGGACTCTGCGCCTCGAATTGGCAGCCATGAACTGGGCAGAGAAGATCTTCCCAGGTGTCGGGTATGACTCCTTCCGATTAGTAGAGGTGAAACTTCCGGTATCGGATATCCTTGTTCCCCAGGAGGCCGTCGAGCACTTCAAAGAGGCACTACAGGACTATGACAGAGGAGCGCACGCTGAATGCCTTCGGAAATGCCGTTTTGTCCTTGATGAAATCGAGAGGCACCTCAGACCTCAACCGCAAGGACATAGGCTAGGGGGCGCGATTACCCGGATATTGGGCTGGCCGACTGTCCCCACGCCCACAAAGCAAGCGGCATTCCTAGACTCTGCGTGGATAGCCCTCTACAGCATGGCAAACGCCGCGCATCACACACCGAGCACGAAGAGCCTGCTCCCTGCCGATGCGCATATAGTGCTGATCGAAACCGCTGCAATGCTCGAGTACTTAGTACACAACCACGGTGAAAAGGGTCGAAAATGAGGAATTGACCGCTGTTCTCAAGACGCCTGGTGGAAGAACGAAACTCAAAATTCTCTAAAGAACTGAAAACCATCTCTGCAGTCAGCCAAGCATGCTGAAAGAGAGAGGTATTTCCACTGCATTCTATGCTATAATGCTTCAGATTGCATGTCTTCCCGATGGCTCTCCTGGGAAACTTTACAGGAGGCATAAGGCCGTGTATTAGGAGGGGCGCAGCAACCGCTTCATGACCTCCTTAGTTGGGGCGAATAGACAGCAGTTCCGCGCTGCCCTCAAAAGCGGGTTGTGACGGATTCCCACAAGGGAATGTTCTATGGTAGGTTAATCGCGGGTTTCTGACGCAAAGGAGGAGGACCAGATGTCACTCGAAGGAACACACCTCGGGAACTATCAGCTCCTGCGCCCCATGGGAAGCGGCGGGATGGGCGAAGTCTACTTGGCAGAGGACACGCGTATTCATCGGCAGGTTGCCATCAAGGTCATTCGGGAAGAGGTGGCCCCCTATCCCGACGCCAACACCAGCAAAGAAGCGGCGCGCCTCTTCCAACGCGAGATGAAGGCCATCTCCCAACTGGATCACCCCCACATCTTACCGCTCTTTGACTTCGGCGAGGAAACCGTCAACCGCACCAAGCTCACCTATATGGTCATGCCCTTCCGGCAAGAGGGCTCGCTGGCTGATTGGCTGCAAGAGCGCGGCAGTGCCCAAATGCTTTCCCCCCAGGAGGTCGCGCACTTCGTCTCCCAGGCCGCTGACGCGCTTCAGCATGCCCACGACCACCAGCTCGTCCACCAGGATGTCAAACCCTCCAACTTCCTGATGCGCCGTCGGTCAGGCCATCCCAGCCATCCCGACCTGCCTGACCTCTTGCTGGCCGACTTTGGCATCGCCAAATTCACGACAGCGACGGCCACGGTCAGCCAGAGCATTCGCGGCACGCCTGCGTATATGGCACCTGAACAGTGGGATGGCCAGCCGGTGGCGGCGACCGACCAGTATGCCCTGGCGGTCATGGCCTATCAACTCCTGACGGGGCGTCCTCTCTTCCTGGGTGGCCCAGGTCAGGTCATGCGACAGCACTTCCTGGCCCAGCCACAGCCACCCAGCACGCTCAATCCCCGGATTCCTTCTGCCCTGGATGCCGTGATCGTACGTGCTCTGGCGAAACAGCCGGAAGAGCGTTTCGCCTCCATTGCGGAGTTTGCGCGCGCCTTCCAGCAGGCCGTGCAGGATGCGCCCAAGGAAAGTCCACGCCCATCCACCAGAGGCAGCGACATTCGCGCCACGCTCGCCATCAGCCAGGCCGAGGCGCTGAGCGGCACGAGCCGCACACTCACCCTCCCAGGAGGACGACAGGTGACGGTGCCCGTGCCTGGGGGCGCGCGCGATGGGCAGGTCGTGCGCCTGGAGGGACTGGGCGAAGCCTCCCCTGACGGTGGAGAAGCCGGAGCATTGATCCTGGCCCTCCTGGTCAAGGCAGCAGAGGAGGCTCCCTCCCTGTCGACCGCAAGTGCAACCCAGGCAGAAGAAACGCTGCTGACCGCCGAGCCAACGGCACTCGTCACCGGTGCGCCGACCGTCAGGAACACGGGCCACCAGCCCATCGTGAGCCCAACGGCGCAAGCTGAGCCGAGCATTCCGGCAAGAACAGCAGTCTCGCCAACGGAGGTGGCCACACCAGCCAGCCAGGGACCGTTTCCTCCTGCTCCCATCCCTCTTGCTGTAGGGACTCCTCTCTACACCTATCGCGGTCATGCTGCTCTGGTGAATGCCGTGGCGTGGTCACCTGACGGCAAGCGCATCGCCTCTGGGAGCGGTGATCGAACGGTGCAGGTCTGGGATGCTGCCGATGGCAGCCACGTCTACCTCTACCGGAGGCATTCCAATACTGTGATAGCCGTGGCGTGGTCGCCCGATGGCAGGCGCATCGTCTCCGGGAGCGGTGACAATACGGTGCAGGTCTGGGATGCAGTAGATGGAGGGAATGTCTACACCTATCAGGGGCATGGTGGTACTGTGGAAGCGGTGGCGTGGTCACCTGATGGTAAGCGCATCGCCTCTGGGAGCGGTGATCGAACGGTGCAGGTGTGGGACGCTACCACTGGTAGGAACCTCCTCACCTATCGCGGCCGTGCTGGCTGGTTATGGGGTACGCTTGTGAATGCGGTAGCCTGGTCGCCCGATGGCAAGCGCATCGCCTCGGTCAGCGACGATCAGTCAGCACAGGTCTGGGACGCTATCACTGGCAAGAAGCTCCTCACCTATCGCGGCCGTGCTGGCTGGTTGACTTGCATGCGCGCTGTGGCGTGGTCGCCCGATGGCAGGCGCATCGCCTCTGGGGGCGATGATAATATGGTGCAGATCCGCGATGCCAACACTGGCAAGAGCCTTCTCATCTATCGCGGCCATACTGCTCCGGTGAAGGCCGTGGCCTGGTCGCCCGATGGCAAGCGCATCGCCTCGGCAAGTGAGGATATGACAGTGCAGATCTGGGATGCTACCACTGAGGAAAGTCTCTACTTCTATCGCGACCATGCTGCTCCGGTGAAGGCCGTGGCCTGGTCGCCCGATGGGACACGCATCGCTTCTGGGAGCGATGACAATTCGGTGCAGGTGTGGCTAGCCAGGGTATAAGAAGCATTCCGACAGAAGGTGGGAGACGATGTTGCGACCGCTAATCCCTCTTGTCGGTACCTCAAAAGAGGTCTGCACGAGCCGTTGCAGCCGTACTTTGGGTACTATTGGGCCTCTATCGCCATACAGGCAGCGTGCCTGTTTAGTAGGCAATCCCGCGTTTTTAGCAAGAACAAGATGCAACGTGCTCTAGTCGCTCCGTTCGTCGGTTTTCCCTCTCATACAAAGAGTGTGCTGAGAACGCAACCACATGGAAAAGAGTCGAAATTCATGCGGCCAAAGGATGAATGATTTGGGGGTCACACTTGGCCATGAGTTTAGCCGCCGACTTGGAGGACCAGTTGAAGGGATGTGCATGAGCATTCCATTCAGCCACAAAGGCCATCAGGCGTTCTGCCAGATGACCCAGGTCGGAGAAATCGCTGATGCGCAGGCGCTTGCGTTGCACAATGCTGAACCATTGCTCGATCTGGTTCATCCAGGAACAGTGAACCGGCAAGAAGTGGCAGTGAAAGCGGGGATGAGCTTGGAACCAGGCTTGAGCGAGTTGCCCCTTATGTACTCTCGAGTTATCCAGCACCAGGTACACCCGCGTCTTGGTCTCTGGCAGTTCTCGCCCCAATTGGGAAAGAAAAGCCATGAACTCGACTTGTCGTTTCCGCGTGTCTGTCCGCGCGTAGACCTTCCCAGTGCGGGTATCGAAAGCCGCAAACAAGTGCAAGGCCCCCACTCGCCTGTACTCGTGCTCCAGACGAATTGGTTGGCCTGGTCGAGCAGGCAACGTCGAGGCCTGACGCGGGCGCGGCTGCAGGCTGGTCTTTTCGTCAACGCATAAGACCATTTCCCCTTCGGTCAAGAGACGTGTGTATAACTCAACCAATTCCTGGATCTGGCGTGCGAAGTGCTGGTCACGGGGCACTTTGGCCGAGAGCCACAAATGATGCCGCCACGGCTTGAGCTTATGGGACCACAGGATCCGTCGGATGGTTTCAGCAGAAATGGAGGACACAAGTCCCTCTGCTGTGAGCTTGCGAGCCAATTCAGGACAATCCCACTGCGAGAGGGAACAGCCCATCCGATCAGGTCTTTCACAAGCGAGCTTGACCACGTGAAGAGCCACCTCTGGAAGAAAGACAGGCCTGCGCCCTGGACGTGGCTGCTCACGCAGGCCTGTGATTCCCTGTTCAAGAAAGCGTTTCGCCCATTTGCGCAGGTTTCGTTCGGTGAAGCCGACCCAGGTGGCAGTTTGAACATAGCTGTGACCTTGCTCCAGCAAGAGCAGAGCTCGAGCACGCTTGGCAAGGCCTCCAGGGGCTTTTCGACGACGCAGCCATGCTTGCAGCGTAAGGCGAGTCTGAGCATCCATCTGGATCTTCAACTTGGTGCGACGACCTGGCATCTTCACCTCCTCAGGAGAATGGCAGAAGAGAATCACTAGAGGGAAGAACAAGAGCAGACGGTTTCTCTATTCCGACCCTTTTCAATGTGGTTGCATACTTAGCCCAGCTTGAGTAAGGAAACAATCGCCCCAAAATCGCCCCAAAATCGCCCCAAATTGCCCCATATCTGCTACAATGAGGGTATCTTGTTACGGGAGCAGATATGTCCTATTTCAATCTTGAAGAGGTGAGGCAGCGCATTCAGCAGGGGGAAACAAACACCGTTGAACTGAAGTCCTCGACCCCCCGCCCAAAGGAGTTAGCCGAGCGGCTGTGTGGCATGGCGAACGCGCAGGGAGGCATGATTATCATTGGCGTGACCGACCATCGCAAGATCGTTGGCGTCGGTGATACAAGCATAGCCATTGATTCCTTTCTTCGGGCAGCGCGACAGGTAGAGCCCCCGCTTGTCCTTGACCCCCCAGAGCCAGAAACCTACACGCTTGAGGGGAAAGAGCTGGTGATCGCAAATATTCCCCCATACCACGGCCTGCTCTATCAGGCTGGCGGGGTCTGTTGGATACGCAGGGGAACATACACCGTTCCGCTTTCCGTTCCCCAAATCTTTGAGGCTGGACACGACAGGGGGTTACTCAGTTGGGAGCTGCAATTCCCCCTTGACGCGACGCTTCATGCCATCGATGAAGCGCGGGTAGAGGCTTTCCTGACGCAGCGCTCCCCAAAGAGCCGCAGGGGTACGCAGCTTGGCACGCTTGAAGAGGTGCTTCTCAGCCTGAAATGCGCTAGGCGAACGGCAACAGGGGAGGTCCTTCCCACCAACACCGGCATCCTGTTTTTCGGGCGCGATCCGCAGCAATACATCCTTCAGAGCGAGGTCGTCTGCGTCTTGTTCCGCAACACCGTAGGCACCGGCGGCTACATTGACCGAAAGAACGTCGTTGGCACTACGGTTGAGTTGATCGACGAAACAGAGGCGTTTCTGCAAAGGTACGTTGCCATTGGCGCGCGCATTGAGGGCTGGAAACGCATTGATTTACCGGAATACCCTTTGGAGGCCTTGCGCGAGGCTGTGGTGAATGCGGTGGTGCATCGCGATTATAGCCGTGAGGGTGAGAGCATCAGGGTATTTTACTACCCTGACCGCGTCGAGATCCACAGCCCGGGGTTGCTCTTGCCAGGTATCACCGTGGAACAGATGCAGCGCGGAGAAGTTATTTCAAAGCTTCGGAACCCAACGCTAACTACCCTCCTACGGGAGGTGCCCGGCTACATGGAGCGCATCGGAAGCGGGGTACGCTTCATGCTCCAGGAAACCGGTCGCATGGGACTTCCCTCCCCCCTATTCCGGGAAACGCAAGAATTTGTGGTGACATTTCCCAAAGAACCCGCGCTGCCAGACGAGCAACAAGTAACAATACCAACCACGGACCTGAACCAGGAGGCCCGGATAGCGCGTGCCATGCAGCATATTCAGATACACGGCAGCATCAGCAATAGCGAGTATCAGGCAATCAACAACGTTTCAGACAATACCGCCCTGCGGGACTTGAGTTCACTTGTCTCCCAGGGAGCGCTCAGAGAGGTCGGAAAGGGGCGGGCGAGGAGATATAAGCTGCCGTGATGGATAAACCACAAGGGGCATTGAAATGTGTGGGGAAGAGACGAGGGTGATAGTATCGGCTCCCCTAATCTGTAGCAAGGTGTCTGTCCCGACAGACACCTTTTTCTAGAACTATCTCAACACTTCCATATGGAAGTGTTGAGGCGAAGTGAACATAGAATGTCCTTAGACTCATGGCTTCCTATAGCCATAGACTTATGGCTCGTGGCTCACACGGAGGGGGAAATAGAGAACGAGGAACTTGTTTGATCGCTTGCTCTTGACCGGCCATGATACACTCAAAATGAGAGAGGATGAAACATCCGTTCGTTCATTGCTCTGCTTTTCGCTTTGAAAGCGCTTTGTCTCGTCGTGTAGGCCGTTCTTCGTGCGTAGTTAGAGTGCTTTTAGATTGTTTTTGTAGGTGACATCTCTTCCTGCCGCTTGAGAGCAGCACAGAGCGTAGCAGTAACATATGGCCTACTGGAGTCGCCCGATTCTTTCAGATATATTGTTTCCAGGACTCATTTCCACCTTCCGAGCCAGCGGAAAGAATCCTCCAGTGGGAGAGACACACCTTTTGCTGCTACCGGACGTTGTTTTGCGGAGAGGATTTTTCCGTGAAGCAGACGTCTACACATACACTGGAGAGTATGGTGATGGATGGAACATCACAACAGGAGGCACCAGAGACATCCACACCCCCTTTGAAAAAGAGGCGGCGCAAGAATAGCAAGGAGCGCCGTGACAAAGGGACGAAACTGATCAAGCGGCGCGATCGCGTGGTCTTACCCTGGATCGCCGAGCAATACGCGGCCCGAGTTGACCAGGTGCAAGAACTCCTGAGTCGCATGCCGGGCCGTGGTGGCAGATCAGTATCGCCGACGGGGCTTACGATGTCGGCGGTGCTCCAGGTCATCGACCGTTGGGTTGCACTTGGGCTGGTAGTCTATCGACGGATCTATGAAGGGGAGCCTGGCTGGATACACTTGACCTCTTTTGGGCTCCGGACGCTCCATCTTCCCTACACCATGCTCACCCCCGCGGAGAGCACTCTGCCCCATCTTTACCACATCAACCGAGTGCGCTTGGATATGGAGCGCCGCCATCCCGACTTCCGGTGGACCAGTGAGCGCACACTGCGGGCTGGTCAACCCCGGCGCGAGGAAGGCAGCGTGGTGCCTCACCTGCCCGATGCGCAAGTGCGGACTCCCAAACTGGTGGCCGCAGAAATAGAGCGATCCCCGAAATCAGACAAAGAACTGGACGACATCCTGACCGAGTTGCTGATCACCGGCAGCCCTTCCCCCAACGGTAGCGATCCTCTGCTCTATACCACGATGTGGTACTTTGTGCGGCCGGAAACGCGCACTTCTGTGGAACAGGCCAGAGACCGCTTACCGCCCGATTGTTTCTCGCGAGTCAAAGTGCTGTCGCTGGAGACCTTGACCGAATTCCCACGAGAGGAGGGACAACATGACACTCCTGACGATGAATAGGAAAGTAGAAAGGTGACGACGATGCACACGATGTCTTCCCCCCCCATCGCTCCTGCCGCCGAACCGATCTGCATCCTCACTCTGGCGGCGCTTCTTGCGTGACTGGCGAGTAGTGCTGCTCCGGGCCTTTCTCCCCATCGCAGTGCTGCTGGCGCTGCCCAGCCTGGCTCTTGGCGCGCTCGCTTGGTGGCGAACGAGCAAGACGTGGGACTCCCAGGAGCGCTGGAGCGGGACCTGGGTGCTGGCGATCGTTGGACTGGTTCTCTATGGAGTGATCACCTGGATCGCGCATCCGTTGTCCTTCCTGTTGCACGAATTCTTTGTTGGTCGCCGCGAGAACTTGCCTGTCGCAGGCCTGGAAGCGGTCGGGAAGATGTGGCTGCTCCATCTGTGCTTTGCGCCGACCTGTGCCCTGCTCCTCGAATGGCTGCATCCCCTGACCCGGCGCGTGCGTCTGCTGCCGCGCTACCGGGCGCCGCGGCGAGGGAACGCAGGCAGCGTCCCGCCCGGCCATCCTCCCGTCCGTTCCCTCTCGTCCGTCCCCACATCCTCCTCCCCTTCTGGCCAGATCGCCTTCGTCTCCCCACCGCCGACCGAACCGCTCGGGGCCTTTTTGGGTGGAGATCTCTACGAGTGGTTATGCGGCGATCAACTGTGCCTCCCTCTTGAGGAGATGTGGAGGCACGGGACGGTTGTTCTTTGCCTGAAAGGTTTGCCGAATTGAATCAAAGATAAGGAAGTGGCAAAGCTATGATTCAATCAAACTATTGGAAATAAAGTCAGCTTTGCTTTAAGGCATCAGATCAGATGGTGCTCAATGGCGTAGCGGGTGGCGGCGCTGCGTGAGGAGACTCCGATCTTGCCGTAGATTGCGGTCAAGTGGGTGTTGACGGTGCGAGGGCTGATGACCAATTGTTCGGCCACCTCTGTATCGGTCAATCCCTGTGCAATCAAGCACAGCACCTCCACTTCACGCGCAGTCAATCCCGCAGGATAACGAGCACGTCGCTTTGCTAGAGGAGTCGACGATGGCTCTGGCGTGGTTGGCATCGTCACCTGACCTTTTGCAGCCATGGCTTGTTCACAGCTCATCATACGTCCCTCGGCCCAAGCTGCGGTAAATGTCTTCTCCCCAATCTGAGCATGCGCGGCAACTACGGAGCGTTCATAGTTGGCACGCCAGACCGGGAAAATAGGCGTACCCCTGGCTTCACGCAAGCTTTCTGCCGTTCCCCAAAGCTGCGCAGCCCACCGTGGTTCTCCCTGTCTGCTAGCCACATCAGCTACTCCTTCTAGGCACTCAGGGATATCCAGCCTGACAGCCGATGTCAGAGCCTGCTGATAGAGCCTCAATGCTAGGGCATCGTCACCTTGCATAACCGCCACTTTCCCCAAAAGGATAAGCACCTGGGCGGTCAAGTCTCCCCTGTGATCAGATTCCCTCGCGATTCCCAAAGCTTGCTCTAGCAGCATACGTGCTCTTGCTGTATCGCCCTCAGCAAGAGCTGCAAATGCCAGGGAGATCACTGATTCACATATCAGGCCTGGGTTGCCTAGCTCCCTTGCGCGGGCAAACCCCTCTTCCGCCAAGGTGCGCATCATCCCAAGGTTTCCTCCAGTGAAGAAGAGCAGATGTGCCAAGGTGTACAGTAAATCAGCTATGCCAGTTGTACTTCCTAGTTCTCTGTGTATCGCCAGACTTTTCTCCAGCAGAGCAGTGGCTCTCGTGTACTCGCCCTGGCACACCTCTAGTGTCCCCAGTTGTCGATACGACCAGCCTATGAACTCCTTGTTACCAACCTCTCTAAAGAGGGCTAAGGCCTCCTCCAGCAGCTTACGCTCCCGTGCCAGATCACCATTATATTCGGCCGCGGCCCCCAGCCAGAAGAGCGAGAAAGCCGTTCCCTGTTTGTCTCCAAGTTCGCGGAAGAGGGCCAAGCTTTCCCCGCACAACTCCTCTACCCCGTCAATGTCAGCTTGGGGCCCGGCCAGGGAGCAAGCGGCCTCGAGTGCCTTTGCACGTAGCAAGGGGGCAGCGCCCTCACTTCTGGCCAGTGCGCGCTTGAGGGCATCCCTTGCCTCGGTCAGGTGATCATGTCCACCCCAGAACCGTGCCAGTGCTACCCCTAAGCGCAAAGCGGTCTCCATGCTGTGCCTGCCCTCACTCGCCTCTCCTCGTGCTAACGTCCACTGCATCGCGGCTCGCAGGTTTATTCGCGGATCATCTCCAGCATGAGCAGGCGCGGCTCGTCGTCTTGCTCTGTTTGCTTCAGCAAGCTCTTGTCGAGGAGCGAGGCGATGCCATCCAAGATCGATACAGCTTCCTCGCTGTCACTCAAAGCACCACATACCACCTCTGCCGCCTCCAACGTACAGCCACCAACAAAGACCGAAAGCAAGCGAAAGAGCTTCTGCTCACGGGCACCCAGTAAATTGTAACTCCAGGCAATGGTATTGCCCAGCGTCTGCTGCCGTACGGGCATATTCTGTGGCCCACCGGTCAACATCTGCAGCTGATGCTCCAACCGTGTGAGAAGCGCCTGGGGAGGCAGGAGTTTGATGCGTGCTGCAGCCAATTCGATCGCCAGTGGCAGTCCGTCTAAGCGAGCACAGATCGCGGCAACGGCACGGGCGTTAGCCTTCGTCAACTGAAAGCCGGGCTTGACCGCCTGCGCACGTTGCAGGAAGAGCGCCACTGCAGCATACGCCGCGAGAGCTTCATGCTCAGGAAGATGGGCAAGAACAGGTACCGCCAGCGGTGGGACGGGAAACTCCTGTTCCCCCTGGATATGCAGCACGGCGCGACTCGTCACCAGTATCTTGAGATGTGGGCAGACAGCGAGCAGTTCTGCAAGGCTTGGCGCTGACGAGATAATCTGCTCAAAGTTGTCGAGCAGCAGAAGGAGGTGCTTCTCTTGGAGGTGCGATTGTAGGCGCTCCAGGAGTGACCAATCGCCGGCTTCTTTGATATCGAACAGCTGAGCGATGGTAGGCACGACCAGTTCAGGATCGCTGATAGGAGCGAGCTGCACGAAGCAGACCCCATCAGCAAAGTCAGCGAGGAGATCGGCCGCAACCTGCAAACCCAGACGCGTTTTGCCGATGCCAGGAGTACCTGTCAGGGTGAGTAAGCGTACTTCTGGTCGTCTCAAGAGAGCGCATGCCGCTGCGACTTCCTGCTCGCGCCCAAGCAAGGAAGTGAGCTGCGTGGGCAAGTTGTGTTTGCTGGCTTGCTTAGACACAATTGGGTGGTCTGTGGAGAGTACCTGGAATGTGCGTCCAGAGGACTCTTCCCGGATGGCCCCTTCCAAGGCCAGAGCAAAGACCTGCACACTGGCAAAGCGCTCTTTGGGGTCTTTAGCCAGGGCTTGCAGTACGATCTGCTCCATCTCATCAGAGAGCGTGGGAACGCGCTCCCGCAGTGGTGGGGGCGGTAGGCTCAAATGCTGCACCATCACCTCGCTGGGCGAGCCCCCAAAGGGGCGCGCTCCGCACAGCCATTCGTAGACCACCACGCCCAGAGCGTACTGGTCACTGGCCGCGTGTGGGTGGCCCTCGATCTGCTCAGGAGCCATATAGGCGATGGTGCCCGCGGTTGCCTGCGTACTCATGTTTAGCGAGGACCTGCTCTGCGCCGGGGTAGCCAGGCCAAAGTCCGACAGCAGCACTTCCTGCTGTCGGCCCAGCAGCATATTCTCCGGCTTGACGTCGCGGTGGATA
>WNGL01036381.1_pt1 | contig 11850 bp, 8 predicted proteins | sample 5400591 | NCBI WGS metagenome assembly WNGL01 (sample SAMN13153377, study PRJNA577476) | soil metagenome | isolation source: 80 cm soil or saprolite under Garry oak tree replicate 1 | place: USA:California | collected 2016-06-15
ACCCCGGTGCCCGACCGCGACGACCAGACCGGTCACCACGACCGCGATCCCCAAAATCACGGCCGCGATGGTGCCGACGACCGTGCGGGTACGCCGCCGGGCCGCGCGGGTGATGTCGTCGCCCATGCGGTTTGCCATGGCGTCACAGCACCGTGCCGACGACGGTTGCGGCGATCGCGCCGAGGGTCAGCCCGCCCAGCACCCACGGAATGCCGGTGGCACCGTCCACCGCCGTGCTGGAGCGGTTGCGCCGGCCCAGGATCATCATGCCGCCGCAGATGAACATGCCCAGCACACCACCGACGATCAGAGCCCACTTGCCCCAACCCAGAAACATGGTGGCGGCCGTGCCGAGACCGGGAATCTCCTGCGGGTTGGGGTCCAGCCCTCCGCCGGGGCCGGGCGTCGGCGCCGCCAGGTAGGTCAGCACCCCGGCGGCGAAGTGTTCGATCAGCACCTTGCGCTCCTTCGTCCAGAGCCGCCCGCGGTGTGCGGGCCGGCGAACTGGACGGTTGTCGCCGACCGGTGATGGACCCGTTGGCGAAGGTGTTGACGCACCCGCTACGGGCGCTACGGGTAGCGCTCCCGCCAACCGTTGCCGGGTTTCGTGAATCGATCACGAGACCCGGCAGGAGGTGGCGAACATGCGCGCGGTACCACGCGTGGGCCCGGCCGCGACCGCACCCCACACCTGGCACCGCACGGTGCCCATGCGCGGACACGGTCAGGCGCCGGCCGGGCCGGCGAGTCCGGGAGCCGTTGCGGTTGCGACGTTGGCGGCTGGCACACCAACCCGGGCGGCCCGGCCATGAATGGCGAGCAGGGCGGCGGCAGCCGGTGGTTGCTCATCGCCGCCGGCATCGTGCTGGGGCTGTTCGCGTTGTGCGGCATGGGCCTGCTGGTGGTGTCCGCGGCGGGAGCCGGCGGCGCGGTCACAGCGGCGCAGCAGGCGAGTCTGGGCAACGCGCTGCGGCCCGACGCCCCGGTACCGGCGCAGTACCTCAAGTACGTCATCCAAGCCGGGTCGTTGTGCCCCCGGCTCGGGCCGGCCGACGTCGCTGCGCAGATCGACCTGGAGTCGAGCTGGAATCCCAACGCGCTGGCGCACAACCCGCCGGAGCGTGGCGGCGACGCGATGGGCATCGCCCAGTTCCAAGCCGCCACCTGGCAGACCTGGGGCGGCGACTTCGACCACGACGGGCAGAACAGCCCCTACGACCCCGAAGACGCCATCATCGCGCTGGGTCGCCTCATGTGCGACAACATCGCCTGGGCACAGCAGATGCTCGCCAGCACACCGCCCCGCCTTCAAGGCGATCCGCTGGATCTGGCGTGGGCGGCCTACTTCGCCGGTCGCGGCGCGATCCTGTCCGCCGGTGCCGTACCCGACTCCGGCGCCACCCACGACTACCCGCTCCAGGTCCGCGACCGGCTACCCAAATACGCCGCCGACACCGGCGGCGACGGACTACCCGGGGACGGTGGTGGCGGCATCCCCGCCGGCTACGTGCTGCCGTCCAACGCCCAGCAGGCCGCCGCCGTGTCATTCGCGCTCGCCCAGCTCGGCAAGCCGTACGTGTTCGGCGCCGAGGGACCGGACGCCTACGACTGCTCCGGTCTGGTCATGGCCGCATGGGCACACGCCGGCGTGCACATCCCCCGAGTCACCGACGACCAGGTCCACACCGGCATCGCCGTGAACGGCGTCGACGCGATGCAGCCCGGCGACCTCATCTTCATCCCCGGGTCCGACGGCACGATGAGCCGCCCGGGCCATGTCGGCATGTACATCGGACGCGACAGCAGCGGCCGGCAATGGCTGGTCCAGGCGCCGCACACCGGCGACCACGTCAAGACCTCGCAGGTCGACAAATTCGGCCCCATCGCGGCTATCCGCCGACCACTCACGCAGTAACCCTTCCCGCGCAAGGAGATGCTTGTCATGGACGAACCCACCGCGAACACGGCACTGCGTGCCATGGCCCACCGGATGCCGCACGCAGACGTGGACGCGCTGACACCAGTAGTCACCCGCGCCTGGAACACCGGCTACGGCGGCAGCCCGCCGTGGGCGGCGGCGATGCGTGCCGTCGTCGACGCGACCTACGGCCCGGGATACCGGCACGGCGCGGCGGCCGGCCGCGACTTCACCGCCGGATATGTCATCCGCGAAGCGGTCGCCACCCGCGACCGGCTCACCGCAGCCGGGAACGCCCTTCCCGTCGCGGTGCGCATCATGGACACCATCGCCCAGGCGGCAACGGTGGCCAGCCGGACCCCACCCACCGTGCGCAGCCCCGGACCATCGCGGGCCGACTACGACGTCGCCCTGGGCGACTACAACGACGAGTCGCAGCCGGGCCGGGCCGCGGCAGCCGCCCGGACCGGGTGGAGCCACGGCCGGGCGCAAGGACACGCCGACGCGGCCTGGTCGCTGAGCGCCACCATCCGGCAGGCCGTCACCCGCGAGGTCGGCGAGCTGGCGCTGCGCCGTGTCGAGGTCGAGGGACGCTCGGCACGTGAGTGGCTGAACCAGTTGGACGCCAAGGCCCGCTACAGCGCCGAAGCCGTCGAGGTCAGTTCCATCCGCTCCACCCAGTCGGTCATCCACGACTTCTCGGTACCGGACACCGCCGCGGTTTCCCAACGTCAAGCCGCCACGAGCAACGGGTTGACCGCGGCGCAACTGGCCGGCCAGGACCAGGCACCCGGCGTGGCCGCGGCACCCGCCGGCAGCGCCACCAGCCGTCCACGACCAGCGAACACCACGACGACGTCGCCCACACGGCGGCGCCGCTAAGCGGCCACAAGGCATCGGCCCGTGTCGCTTCACGGAAGTGTCGCCGCGGGCTGGTAGAAAGAAGGTGAGGAAGTGGCACGTCGGCGGCGCGAGGAATACCCCGGCCAGCTCTCGCTGGAGTACCTGTGGGGATCAGCGGACAGCACAGCGGAGGAAGGGGCCAACGATGAACGAGTACGGGCAGATGGCCCTGGACCACTGGCAGCGGTGGCTACCGGAGCGCTACAGCCAGATCGAGGACCCGAACAGCTTCTTCTCGGCCTTGGGGGACCAAGTGGCGACACAGATCGCGGACCTGACGATGGACCTGGCGGGCGAGGACCCGCCCGGGGAACAGTTCATGCAGAAGCTCGGCCGGCTCAACAACGCCGCCCAGCGGGCGCGGGAGATGGTCCTGCCGCAGACGGTGCTGCTCGACCCGGAGACGGACGAGGACCCGCAGCCGCAGCAGACGGCCGAGCAGTGGGTGCCGATGCGGGAGGACCCGAACCATCCCTGGTGGCAGCAGGCGATGGCCGAGGAGCAGACCCGACTGAGCTAACCCCCGATCCGGCGCAGGGTGATCCGCCGCCCTTGCCGGCGGTGGCCCGGCAGGAACGTCTGCCCCACCCCAACCCGTACGGCTGCGAATACGGCGACTGCACCAACCGGGCGACGCTGCGCCTGACCCTGGTCACCGATCAGCAGGTCAACCTCTGCCGTCCGCACGCTGCCCGATACCCCACCCCGACCCCCGCGCCGAACACCTCCGCGACGGCCGACCGTGCCGTGCCCGCCACCCCGGACCCGACCGACGCCCCCGCAAGCGACCAACCGCTCCCCGACGCGACACCCGTGCCCGCACCGTCCACAGCGGTCGATTCGGCAAGCCCGGCCGTGACGCCGTTCCGACCGACCGGCCAGGACGACCTCGCGCCCTCCGGCGCGGTGGCACGAGTCCGCGCCAACCTCGCCGCGCTGCGCACCCTGCACACCCTCAGCTCACCGGCCCGGCCGGCTACCGCCGCCGAGCAAGCCGTGCTGGCGCGATGGTCCGGGTGGGGTGCGGTGCCCGAAGTGTTCGACGAGGACCGTGACGAGTTCGCGTGGGCGCGAACCGAACTACGCGAGCTGCTGCCCGACGCGGACTACGCCGCCGCGGCCCGCAGCACCCTCAACGCCCACTACACCGACGCGAGCATGGTGCAAGCGATCTGGGCAGGAGTCACGCGGCTGGGTTTCACCGGCGGCAACGTCCTGGAACCCGGCGTCGGCTCAGGCAACTTCCTCGCCTTCGCCCCCGAGAGCACGCGACTAGTCGGAGTGGAACTGGAACCGGTCACCGCGGCCATCGCCGCCGCCCTGTACCCACAGGCGCAGATCCTCACCGAGAACTTCGCCGACACCCGCGCCCCGGAAGGCTCCTTCGATCTGGTGATCGGGAACGTACCGTTCGGCAAGGTCGCGCTCAACGACCGGCGACACAATCCCGGCGGCCACTCGATCCACAACCACTTCCTCATCAAGAGCCTGCACCTCACGAGGCCCGGCGGCCTTGTCGCCGTGCTCACCTCCCGCTACACCATGGACGCGGCCAACCCCGCCGCCCGACGGGAAATGGCCGCACTGGCAGACCTGGTCGGTGCGGTGCGGCTACCCAGCGGCGCGCACCAGCGCGCCGCCGGCACCAAGGCCGTCATCGACCTGCTCGTGCTGCGCCGCCGCGAGCCCGACCGCGACCCGACCGGCCTTGACTGGGAACTCACCAGCATGCTCGATGTCCGCGACGGGCAGGCCCGGGTCAACACCTACTTCGCCGAACATCCCGAGCACGTGCTCGGCGAACTGGCCGTGGCCACCAACAGCGGGCTGTACCGGGCCGACGAGCTGATCGTCACTGGTGACCGGGACGCCGCCTCAGCGCTGGCCGCCGCGCTGGAGTCAATCGCCGCCGAAGCCCACCAGGTGAGCCTGGCCATGGGTGCCACCCACACTCCGACAGCGCCGCGGCCGGTCGCCCTGGTCGGGCAGGCCACCGGCCGACCCGACGGATACCTCGCCGCCACACCCGGCGGGGACTTCACCCGCATCGAAGACGGCCAGACCGTGCCGTACAAGCCGCCGGCCAGTCAGGCCGCCGAACTGCGGGCGCTGCTACGGCTGCGCGACATCGAGGTCGCCCTGCTGGAAGCCGAAGCGGCCAGCATCAACGACACCGACGAGATCGTGCGCACGCGTGAACAGCTCAACACCGCCTACGACACGTACGTCCGCCAGTACGGGCCGATCAACCGGTTCTCCTGGCGCAGAACCGGCCGCACCGACGCGGAGACCGGCGAGGAACGGTTGGCCCGCATCCGCCCCCCGCAGGGCGGCTTCCGCACGGATCCGTACGCCACCGCGGTCTTCGCGCTGGAGCATGGCCATATGCCTGGACCAGCATGGTGAGGTCCGGCTCGACGAGGTGGCCCGGCTGCTCGGCATCCCCGACGGCGAGGCCCGCGCCGCGCTCGGCACGCTGGTGTTCGACGACCCGGACACCGGCCGGTGCGTACCTGCACCGGAGTACCTGTCCGGCAACGTGCGGGTCAAGCTGACCCAGGCGCAGGCCGCCGCCGCGGAAGACGCCCGGTTCGCGGTCAACGTCACCGCGCTGACCGAGGTGATTCCCCGGGACCTGGCGCCCGACGAGATCGAGGCACGGCTGGGCGCCGCGTGGATCAGCGCCCCGTACGTGGCGCAGTTCCTGCGGGAAACCCTCGATGATCCGAGCCTGGTTGTGGAGCACCCGGGCGGGTCGACCTGGACGGTGAAATCCGACCGCCGCCACAGCGTGCTGGCCACCAGCCGCTGGGGCACCAAACGGTACCCGGCGCCGGACGTGGCGCAGGCGCTGCTGGAGCAGCGGCAGATCCGCATCTACGACGTCGAGCCCGACGGCACCCGATACTTCAACCCCGGCGAAACGGTCGCCGCCCAGGAGAAGGCCACCGAACTGGCCGAACGGTTCAGCGAATGGGTCTGGGAAGACCCGCAACGCGCCAGCACCCTGGCCGGCGAGTACAACAACAGGTTCAACGCCGTGGTGCTGCGCAGCTACGACAACGTGCCGCTGTCCCTGCCCGGCCTCACCGTGTCGTTCCAGCCCCGCCCGCACCAGCTTGCCGCCGTCGCCCGCATCATCAGTGAGCCCTCGGTCGGGCTGTTCCACGAGGTCGGCGCCGGCAAGACCGCCGAGATGGTCATCGGTGCCATGGAGCTACGCCGCCTCGGCATGGTGAACAAGCCCGCGATCGTGGTACCCAACCACATGCTGGAGCAGTTCGGCCGCGAGTTCCTCCAGCTCTACCCCCAAGCCAAACTCCTCGCCGCGCAGCGCGAAGACCTGGAACGCGAACGGCGCCGCACCTTCGTGGCCCGCTGCGCCACCGGTGACTGGGACGCGGTCATCATGACCCGCTCGGCTTTCGAGCGCATCCAGATGTCCCCGCAGGTGCAACGCGCCTACCTCAACCGCGAGCTGGAGGCCATCGACGCGCAGCTCGACAACGCCAAGGCCGAAGGGCAACGGTTCTCCGTCAAGCGGCTGGAGCGGATGAAGCTGCAAACCGAGGAACGCATCAAGAACAAGCTCGACGGGGTCAAAGACCCGGGCATCACCTTTGAGCAGACCGGCATCGACTACCTGTTCTGCGACGAGGCCCACGCCTACAAGAACCTGCGCACACCCTCGAACATCCCCAACATGTCGGTCGACGGCTCGCAACGGGCCAGCGACCTGGACATGAAGATCGCCTACCTGCGGGAGCGGTACGACAGGGTCGCCACCCTGGCCACCGCCACCCCGATCGCGAACTCGATGGGCGAGGCGTACACCATGCAGCGCTACCTACGCCCGGACCTGTTCACCGATGCCGGCATCACGGACTTCGACACCTGGGCGGCCACCTTCGGCCAGACCACCACCGCCATCGAGGTTGCCCCTGACGGCGGCGGCATGCGGATGCAGACCCGCTTCGCCAAGTTCGTCAACGTCCCCGAACTGCTGCGCATGTGGCACGTCACCGCCGACATCAAGACCGCCGAAGACCTTAACCTTCCTACCCCGCCGCTCGCCGCCCGGCTCAGCGACGGGCAGCGGCTGCCGGAGACGGTTGTGGTGGCGCCCAGCGAAGGGCTCAAGGAGTACGTCGACGAGCTTGCCGAGCGCGCCGAGCAGGTTCGTGCCAAGGCGGTCGACCCGACCACCGACAACATGCTCAAGATCTCCAGCGACGGGCGGGCCGCCGCGCTGGACCTGCGGCTGGTCGGCCGCCGCACCGACGAACCCCAGAAACTCGACGTCGCCGCGGCCACCATCGCCGGCATCTGGGAACAGCACCGCGACCGGGTGTATCCCGGCCCGGACGGCAACCCGCACCCCACGCGCGGGGCGTTGCAGATCGTCTTCGCCGACCTCGGCACGCCACGCCCCGGCGCGTGGAGCGTCTACGACCAGCTTCGCGAGCAGCTCGCCGTTCTGGGTGTACCGCGTGAACAGGTCCGCTTCATCCACGAGGCCCGCAACGACCGCGAGAAGGGCGAACTGTTCGCCGCCTGCCGGGACGGACGCGTCTCCGTCCTGATCGGCAGCACCGAACGGATGGGTGTGGGTACCAACGTGCAAGCCCGCGCGGTCGCGCTGCACCACCTTGACTGCCCGTGGCGCCCCGCCGACCTGCAACAGCGCGATGGTCGCATCGCCCGCCAGGGCAACCTCAACGACGAGATCCGCATCCTGCGCTACGTCACCGAAGGCAGCTTCGACGGCTACCTGTGGCAGACCGTCCAGCGCAAGGCCCAGTTCATCGCCCAGGTCATGCGCGGCCGCCTCGACGTGCGCGAGATCGAGGACATCGGCGACTCGGCGCTTAGCTACTCCGAAGTCAAAGCGCTGGCCACCGGCAACCCGCTGCTGCTTGACCAGGCCCAAGCCCAAGCCGAAGTCACCCGCCTGGAACGCCTCGAACGCGCCCACCATCGCAGCCACGACAGCCTGCGCTGGACCGTACGGGAAACCGAGAAACGCATCGAGTACCTCACCGCGCGGGCCGACGCGGCGCAGGCCGCCAGCGGGCGGCGGGTCGACACCCACGGCGACAAGTTCGCCATCACCCTCGACGGGAACCGGTTCACCGAACGCCCACCCGCCAGCGACCACCTCCGCGCCGTCCTCGACGCGCAGATGCACAGCCGCCAACCCAACGGCAGCGTCACCGACATCGGCCAGATCGGTGGGTTCACCATCACCTCCACGCTGCACCGCGACCACAAGGGCGTCGTCACCCTGACCCTCGCCCTGACAGACGTACCCGCCTCCGAGTTCACCCTCAGCGCCACCGAGGTCGCGGGCGCCGCCCTCATCACCCGGCTGGAGAACAAGCTCACCGGTCTGGAAACCGTGCACGGTCACGCCCGCACCGACATCGACCGGCTCAGCGTCGAGGTCGAGCAGGCTCGCGCCCAGCTCGCCGAGCCGTTCCGCCAACACGAACAGCTCACCGCGGCCCGCGCCCGCCTCGACGGCATCAACGCCCAGATCGACACCACCCGCAGCGACGCCCCGTCCACACCGCCCGCAGCATCGCGCGAGGCGCCGGCCGGTACGACCGGCCCGCAGCCCGCCGAGGCCGACAGCGACCCGGACCAGTCGGCGGTGCCCGGACACGACGCGCCCTCGACGGCAGCGGCACCGGGGCGTGCCGCGACGGTACTCGAGGATCGGCGCCCGGCCGATGGTACGGGCGCCGAGACACGGAGCCTTGCTCCTACTGCCGACGATGCGGTGCGGGAGCGGTTGGGCGAATTGGTCCAGCGGTTCTACGAGTGGACAACCAGCACACCAGCCGCCGCGTCGGCGACGACGCCGACGGACCGAGGGAATGGGGACACTGGATGAAGGTCCAACTCCCACAACGCGCTGGCACCGACGCGCCGATGTACGAGGTGTACGTTCGCGACGACCTGGTCCTGTGCCTGCCCCCGCCGGTCGACCGGGGACGCCCGACCTGGATCGACGCCGGTGCGGCGCCAACCTCCGGGTCAGCCTCGGCACCCGCGCCGCGTCCCGGACTCGTGGCCGCACCGCCCTCCGAGCCGCCGCCACCCGCGACCAGCACCGTGCGGCAGGCACTCGGAGATTGGTTGACCACCCAGCCGCAGAGCGCCGCCATCCCGGCCGAGCACCAACAGTGGCTCGCCGAACGGGTCGCGCAGCTCGCCTGCAATCCGCGCATTCGCCAGGCCGCCTGGGTCAACAGCGAAGACAACTTCGGTCTGGTCTTCACCCCCGCCATGGAGTACGACCTCGTCGAAGCCCTGGCCGACGAGACGGACAACCCCGCGGCCAGCCTCTACTTCCGCGACCAGGACTTCGCCGCCGCGTTCGACGCCTACGCCCGACGTGCGGTATTCCAGGCGATCCAGGATGAGCACCACGAACCGGCGCCCGTACCACCCGGCGACCCGGCAACACCCGGCAGCAGTACCGCCACCTCACCCGTTGTCGACGGAGTCGCTGGCGCAACGGCCGCCGTGCCGCCCGCACCGCGTACCGCGGCGCAACTCGCGCGCCTGGACTCGGCACCCGGTGCGGCGCACCGACCAGCGATTCCGGTCAGCCGGTCCGAGCACCACGGACCACTCTCAACGCCGGCAGCGCGATCACGATCCGGTCCCTAACGGTGGCCGGAGCCGAGCGTCATGGGGCGACGTGGTCGAAGGCGTCCGTGAGGGCGTCGCGGGTGGCGCTCGTGTATCCCCAGGCAAAAGCGTACTTGATCAGTTCCTCCAGCAGGAACTCACGTCGCTGTGCCACCTCCTGACCGCGCGCACCGATGATCCGGATGGTCATCTCCCGGTGGTTGTTGGTCTTGGTCGGCTCGCCGAGGGCGGACAGGTCGATGACGTCGGCAAGTACGAGGCACGGCGGCGGGTCGTCTGTACCGAACGCGCCGGTCTCGACCTTCGTCACCACGAACGGCGGCATGGCGAACCGCACGTCGTCGGGATCGTCGATGACGAGCCCGGGAACGATCTGGGCCGCGGTGTCGATCTCGGCGTCCAAGAGGCGCAGCACGGTCGCTAGCGACAGCCGCGACGGGACGTCCACGGCACCCCCGGCTTCCAGCATCCGCGTCAGGCTCGTGATGTTGACGTGCAGGTCGACGCAGCCCAGCAGCGAGTGCGGGTAGCTCTCGCCGGGAACCTGCAACATGACATCCCCGCGAGCGGCAGGGTTGCCGTCGGTGTCCGTGAGCAACGCGGTGATGTGGATGCCGCGCGCCCAGTTGTTGTTGCTGTCCTTCGCGATGTTCCATCTCGGGGCTGTCAGCGTCACGCCGTAGCAGGCGCCGAGCACGTCGAAGACGTGGTTGAAATGGCCGGCCTCCGCGGCCTTGAGCAACGCCTGTAGGCAGGCGCCCAGCGGCTTGGGTTCCGGGGCGCCGTGCCAGGCGATGTCGACAATCGCCCGGCTGCGCATCTCGAAGCCGTGATTGCGTTCCCATCTGGTGGCATGTGAGGCGTGGTCATCGTGGCGTGGTTCGGGGTACCACAGCCACCGGTGGCTCGGGCTCGTGCGCGTCAGCGTGCCGAGCTGCCACCCGCCGCCGCCCAGGGGGATCTCCAGCGTCCGATCGTCAACGACCGTGGTGTCTGGACCCGGCGGCAGCGGGAAGCCGGCCAGCTCCGGCCACTCCGATTCGCCGCGCGGGTCGCCGACCGTGCACAACGCCTCCCAAGCGCTTTCCGGCACGACCACGCACCCGCCCTGCGGTGGCGCCCACATTACGAACGAATGAAGATCGTCACGGTCGAACGTCTGCACGTAACCACCACCGCCCCTGACTGCTGCCGCTCGGGGTGTCCCCAAGGCCGCGACCCCGCCTGCCTGCTCGTAGGCGCGGATCATCTGAGGTCGCCGTGACCCACCGCCCTCGCCGACACCGATCCGATCCGGCGGCGCGGCGGCGGGGGTCGTGGACAGCATGTTGTGGTCCCCGACGATCACGGAGCCGCCCATGACGCCGTCGATACCGACCTGAGTACGCGGGGCGACGACGGGCGGCCCGCTCGATTTGGGCTCGCGGGACGCCCACCAGGCCATCGGAGCGAGCACGACCGCCGAAATACCAATCCCCACAGCGGCTGCCGTGGCGCGGTCCCAGCGCAGCCCCCACTCGAAGGCCAGCCACACAGCCGCACCCACCACGGTTGGAACGACGCACGCCATTGACCAGCGCCAGAACGAGCGCACAGTGCCTCCGTGAGTGGGCAGGCTCGCCCGGAACGACACCGGGACGATCGGACCCCTAGCGTATCTTCGCGCCCGCAAGACGGATCTCAAGGTCACCGACGCGCGATTCGACCAGACAGGTAGTCCGCCGCGACTCCGCGTCAGGTGTGCGCCCCCGCCTGCAGTGTAGGTTCCAGCCGTGGTCGGCATCCGGCGCGGCTACAACCTGCGCTCTGGCGTCTTGTCTCATCTGATGTCATCGAAGCTTGGTCTCAAGTTCGTGGCATTTCCTATGGCCGTGATGTTGTGACCTCTGCTATCGCCCTGGCGGCGCGGTCGCGCGCCGCCTTGCCGGACCGCTCGGGTGCTATGAGACCCTCGTCTTCGTAAAGCCGCAATGAACGAACGCTCGCGCCGACCGGCTGGACCCTGATTCTTCACGGATCTGATCTTGGGTGCTGCCCGGCCGGTGGACATCGTTAGTAGTGGATGTATTTGCGTGGCGGGTGTGGTGAGCGGCCGGCTGTCGCGCCGGTCGGCGTGGTCTCCTTAGGTTCCTTCTGCTCGTTGGGACGGCGGGCGTCGCGGGTCAGGTGGCGGGCATCGGCAGGCGGCGGATGCGCTCGATCGCGGTGGCCAATTCTGTTGCCCAGGGCCAGGTTCGGGGTAGGCGTAGCCACCGGTAGCGGCGGGCCCGGATCAGTCGGGCGGGGGTGTGGAACAGGCGGTGGCGCAGGGTTTTGGGTTCGGCCTTCGCGAGGGTGCCGGCCAGCGCGTACAGGCGCAGCCAGGCGAT
>WNGL01009322.1_pt1 | contig 11848 bp, 14 predicted proteins | sample 5400591 | NCBI WGS metagenome assembly WNGL01 (sample SAMN13153377, study PRJNA577476) | soil metagenome | isolation source: 80 cm soil or saprolite under Garry oak tree replicate 1 | place: USA:California | collected 2016-06-15
CCAGGAACCAGCCGCCTGCGATGGCGAGCGCCATCGCGCACGGGATGCCGAGCGCCAGGATGACCCCGAGCGTCCAGAGGGTGCGGTGCAGCGCGGTTTCGTCCGCGGCGAGGGAGATAAGATGGGTCGGGTAGGGTGCCACCAGCACGCGATACGTCTGGCCGTCCGGTGAACGCCAGGAGGACGTCGTCGCGCTGTCCGAGCGCACCGAGCGAACCAGGCCTCGCTGCGCCCACTCCTCGGTTCGATAGAGGACACCGTTCCGCTCGGTCACCTCGAAGAGCTTGAGGCCGGCACGAGACTCCGCCTCCGAGAGCTCGGTCGGCGCCTCGCGGTACGTCGCCTCGATCGTCGCCAGGTCGCGCCCGAGATGCGCGTCGAGATCATCGAATAGCCGAACGCGCACGAAGAAGAAGATCCCGGCCGAGAAGGCGCAGACGATGACGGTGAGCACGGCGGCGTGCCAAAGGGTCAGGCGCATCCGGACGCTGCGCAGGAGGGGCGTCATCGCACCTCTCCTCCGAGCACGAACCCCACCCCTCTGATCGTTCTGATGAGCTTCTTCGCGGAGGTGTCATCCACCTTGCGGCGCAACCGCGCGATCGTCACGTCGATCACGTTGTCGAGGGGCGTGGCTCGCGCGCTCACCTGCCTCGAGGATCTCGTACTCCTTTCCCGTGAGCTCGAGGACCTGGGCTCCCCGCGCGACCTTTCGCGTGACGAGGTCCATCTCGAGGTCGTCATGCCGGAGCTTCAGTGGCTGCTCCGTTCGCCCGCGTCTGAGCAGGGCGCGGACGCGCGCGAGCAGCTCGGGAAACGCGAAAGGCTTCACGAGGTAATCGTCGGCCCCCGAATCCAATCCCTGGACGCGATCCTCGACGGTGTCCTTGGCGGTCAGGATGAGGACGGGGGTGTGGACGCCTCGCTTGCGGAGCGCGGCCAGGATCTCGAGGCCATCGCGACGAGGCAGCATGAGATCCAGGAGCACGAGGTCGAACGAATCCTCGTTGACGAGAAAGAAAGCTTCCTCGCCCGTCGATGCGACGCGGACGTCGTAGCGCTCCGCCGTGAGTCCACCGCTCAGCGCATTCGCCACCTTCGGTTCGTCCTCGACGACCAGGATGCGCACGTGACGTCCACCGCTGGCAGAACACCCGATCGAGGATGTAGCGCGTTCGTCATCCTGGAGCACCTGACAGAATTGTAAGGAAGTTGTCAGAGTCGGGAGCGCTGACCCGCGCCATCCTTCCGACGACGGCACGACCCGTCGGTCCGTGAAGGAGGCGTGAGATGAACACGATCAGGAACACCGCTGCGGCCCTTTCCGTGGCGCTCCTCGCACTACCCATCGGAGCAATGGCCGAGAAGGATGAAGCGAAGGAGCACGACGAGCTCTCCCGAGCGATGAGTGCTGCGAAGGTGACGCTCGAACGCGGCGTTACGTCCGCCGGCGCGAAGGAGGGCACGCCGATCTCGGCCAAGTTCGAGGTCGAGGACGCGAAGCTGCAGCTGTCCGTCTACACGACGAAGGGAGATGGGTTCTCCGAGGTTGTCGTCGACCCTGGTACGGGGAAGGTCGCGAAGTCCGAGCCCATCACGTCCGGCGACGATCTCGCGGCGGCGCAGGGGCAGAAGCAGGCGATGGCGAAGGCGAAGCGCTCGCTCGCGGCGGCCACGGCAGACGCCACGAAGAAGAACCCGGGATGCCGCGCGGTGAGCGCGGTTCCGCAGCTCGAGGAGGATCACCCTGTCGCGAAGGTGACGCTGCTCAAGGGCGACGACTGGAAGACCGTCTCGGTCAGACTCGACAGCGGGAGCTGAGGACAGGATGCCGAAGATGCAATCTGGCGTGCCGTCCCCTGTTCAGTTGAAGGGGAAGATGCAGTTGCTATATGTGACGGGGCATGCCACGCAAGGGCCCGACGGGCCATCCCGAGCCGCGCTGGATGCTGCTCATCCATCAGATCCCGCCCAGGCCGGCCTACCTACGCGTCAAGGTCGGCCGGCACCTACAGCGCATCGGCGCCGTCGCCATCAAGAACTCGGTCTACGCGCTCCCGCGCAACGACGAGACGCAGGAGGACTTCCAGTGGGTCCTGCGCGAGGTCGTGAAGGGCGGCGGCGATGCGTCGATCGTCGAAGCACGGTTCATCGACGGACTGTCCGATGAACAGGTGCTCGCGCTCTTCCAATCCGCGCGTGAGGCGGACTACCGCGAGGTGGCGGACCAGGCCCGTCAGGTCGCGGCGTCGCTCCCGAAGCGAGGCCCGCCTCCCGAGAACCGCCGGATCGAGGTGGCGAACCAGATCGCGCGGCTCCGGCAACGGCTCTCGGAGCTCGACGCCATCGACTTCTTCGGGGCACCCGGGCGCGAGATCGCCGAAGGCCTCGTGTCGGGATTGGAGGCGCGCATGAAGCCCAGTGTCGAGTCGCGTGAGCCGGCGAAGTCGGCGCTCCGCCGCGAGGAGTACCGGGACCGCACGTGGGTCACCCGGGCCGGGATCAAGGTCGATCGGATGGCGAGCGCGTGGCTCATCCGGAAGCTCATCGACCCGCAGGCGCGCTTCAAGTTCGTACCGGCCAAAGGTTACGAGCCGCAGAAGGGCGAAGTGCGTTTCGACATGTTCGAGGCGGAGTTCACGCACGAGGGCGACCTCTGCACGTTCGAGGTCCTCCTCGATCGCTTCGGGCTCGGCGAGCCGGCGCTCCGTGCGATCGCGGAGATCGTGCATGACGTCGACGTGAAGGACGCGAAGTACGGCCGCGAGGAGGCCCCAGGGGTCGGCCAGGTCGTCGCCGGGATCGCCGCGGCGCACCCGGACGACGAGGCGCGGCTCGGACGCGGGACAGCCCTCTTCGATGACCTGTACGCGCTCCACAGCAGCGCATCGAAACACTGATCTCTTGAGCGCGAAGTTGGAGGAAGCATGCAAGCGAACCGCATCGTGATGCTGATGTTGGTAGGTCTCGGCGTTGCAGCAGCGCAGGACTCGTCGAAGACCTGGGACTTCCAGGGCGACAAGGTGGACGAAGCGCCCACCGGCTTGTCGTTCGGGAAGACGGGCCAGGGCCGACCCGGAAAGTGGGTCGTCCGAGTGGATCCCACCGCGCCGGCCGGTGGTCACGTGCTCGCCCAGGTCGACACCGACGACACGGATTACCGATTTCCTGTAGCCGTGGCGGACGCGCCGGTCCTGAAGGATCTGCGCCTCGACGTCCGCTGTAAGCAAGTGTCCGGGAAGACGGATGAGGCCTGCGGGCTCGTCTTCCGCTATCAGGACGAGAACAACTACTACGTCACGCGCGCCAATGCGCTCGAGGACAACGTTCGCCTCTATCACGTGGTGAAGGGTCGCCGTCGCCAGTTCGCCGGCTGGGACGGCAAGGTCGCTGCGCAGACGTGGCACTCGCTCGCCATCGAGGCGCGGGGGAACCGGTTCCAGGTGTTCTTCGACGGGAAGCCTGTCATGGACGCGAAGGACGACACCTTCAAGGACGCCGGCAAGGTGGGGGTCTGGACCAAGGCCGACTCGGTCACCTACTTCGACGCCCTCTCGGTGAAGCCGCTGCAGTGAAGGGACCCCGAGCTGCTCGTCATCTCTCGGCGGGCGTCACGGGTCGCTGCTGAAGCGGGGGACTCATCCGTTGAACTCACATGGAGACAACATGAAGCGAGCCGTCGCACCGGTGGTCACCACGTTCCTCTTCTTCGCAGCCGCGGCGAGCGCACAGTCGCCTCAGCCTCCCCAGCCACCTGCAGCACCGCAGACCGCGGCACCCTCCGCACCTGCCATCACGCCATCGAAGGACTTCCCGAAGGGGACCGCGACACCGTCCGCGGACTGCGGGGTCTGTCACCAAGCGATCTACCGTGAGTACGCTGAAGGGTTCGGCAGTGACATGAAGTATCCGGGCGTCACGCTTCGTACAAAGGGAGACAAGGTCCTCGAAATGCCCGCCGGCACGTCCGTCTCGGCGAGCGCCCATGCCGTTTCTGCCCAGGACCCCTGGCCCATTCACGCGCGGGAGGCCGAGGAGGAGGGAAAGAAGTGCAACGTGTGCCACTTCCCGCAGCCCTTCGCGATCCCTGACCGCGCGACGCTGGAGATCGCGAAGCCCGCGCCGAGGCAGGAGGCGCAGGGCGAGGGCATCACCTGCGCGGCATGCCACCTCACGCCGGAGGGAGTGATTCGGGGACCGCACAAGGTCGACGCCACGCACGCTACCGTCGTCGACGAACGGATGTCGAACGCGGAGATGTGCGCCTACTGCCACGCGATGGGAAAGCGAGTTCCCGGCAAGCAAACGCAGACCTATCTCGAATGGCGCGATGACTTCTTCACGCCGGGGCTCGGGCGCCAACAGTGCCAGGACTGCCACATGCCGCGCACCCAGCGAAAGACGGTCGAGGACAAGGACGTCCCGGTCCGCGCGGTCGCGCGACACCTCTGGACGGGAGGCCACTCCGGCCAGCGGCTGGGGAGTGCGCTGTCACTCGTGATGCTCCAGCCTCAGAAGGAGCGCGCCGCGGTCGAGTTACACGTCCTCAACGTCGGGGCGGGCCACTCGGTCCCCACCGGCTCGAACCGCCGCGCCATCTACCTCCAGACGCGCGTGCTCGACGCGAAGGGAAAGAAGGTCGAAGAACGAGAGTGGATGTTCGCGCCTTGGTACGGCCCGCGCCCCGACGACCGCGCTTTCCTGAAGGAGGACGAGAAGCGGCCGGACCGGATCGCCGCGACGCAGGCCGATGAGCAGGGCCCGCACGAGGCTCCCATTCGCGCTGGCGAAGAGAGGATCCTGACCTGGGAGCCGAAGGTCCGCGACGGCCACTACACACTCGAGGCGACCCTCGTCTACGACCTGAACCGCTACAACGATCGGTCGTTCAAGGGTGATCAGCGTGAGATCTCCCGATTCACTCTGCCGCTCCAGGTCAAGGCGAGCCGTTAGGGCGGGCGCGTGAGGGAGACATCCGGGAGTCGCCACGGTCGGTCGCTGCTCGCCACCTCGGTCGCCCTTGGAATGCTGTGGCCGCTCTCGGCACGCGCGTATCGGCCTTTCGACTCTACAGACGCCGCGGTCGCGGCAAAAGGAGAGATGGAGATCGAGTTCGGCCCGTTGGGATTCGTGAAGGATGGGCCTGACAGGTCGCTCGTGGCACCCAGTGTCATCTTCAACTGGGGCTTCGCCGATCGCTGGGAGCTCGTGCTCGAAGGGCGCCACTTCGTGCAGCTCGGGGACACGATCACCGGGCCGCGCTTCCGCGTCGAGGACAATGCGCTCTCGCTCAAGGGCGTCCTCCGGGAGGGCACCCTCCAGGAGAAGACCGGCCTCAGCATCGCCACGGAAGTGGGCGCCCTGTTGCCGACGATCAACGGAGACTCTGGCGTGGGCGCGCAGGAGGCGATCATCGTGTCGCAGCGATGGCCCGATCTGACCGTGCACCTGAACGGCGCCGTGGCGTGGACTCGAGCACACAGGCTCGGCCTGTTCGGCGGGGCCATCTTCGAGGCGCACGATGCGTGGGCGATCCGCCCAGTCGCGGAGATCTTCGTGGAGGGAGAACGCGACGTGCCGACAGCCGTATCAGGGCTCGTGGGCGCGATCTGGCGCGTCCGCGACGGGCTCTCGTTCGACGCGGGCCTCCGGCTCGCACGCGCCGGCGGTGTGAACACGACAGAGATCAGGGCAGGGCTCACGTGGGCCTTCAACGTGGGGGTCCCGAGATGACGGTCCGATGCTCATGGGCGTTCGCTCTCCTCATCGCGCCGGCGGCGCTCGGGGCAGGGTGGGCAGCGCCGGGCGCGAGGTCGTCGTGTATCTCTCGATCGACCAGCCGTTCACCGAACCCATCCTGCGCGACTACGAGCGGCAGAGCGGCGTCAAGGTGCGGGCCGTGTGGGATCGCCGCGGCCTGGCTCCCGGCAGTAGTGTTCTGCCTGCGCGACCTCGAGAGGTGGGGGTGACCGCGGTCGTCATCGCGGCGGGCTCGGCGCTCCTCCGGAGGCGACCGTGAGCGCCACGATCGTGCTCGAACAGGTCACGGTGATGCACGGCGAGCGGCGGGCGCTCGCGGACGTCTCGCTCCGGATCGTGGCTGGCGAGACGCTGTCCGTACTCGGCAGCTCGGGATCCGGGAAGACCACGCTCCTGCGTGCGGTCGCGGGCTTCGTGACCCCGGACGTCGGCATGATCCGGATCGGCGACGCAGTCGCGAGCGAAAGCGGGCGTTCGATTCTTCCACCCGAGGAGCGCGGGGTCGCCATGGTGTTCCAGGATCTGGCGCTCTGGCCCCACCTCACGGTGCGCGGAAACCTCGAGTTTGGCCTCGAGTGCAAGAGGGTCCCGCGCGACGAGCGAGAAACCCGCATCGGGACGATCCTCACGCGCGTCGGTCTCGCCGGGAAGGAGCGTCGCCACCCCGGTGAGCTCTCCGGGGGCGAGCGGCAGCGCGTCGCGATCGCGCGCGCGCTCGTGCTCGAGCCGCGCGCCGTGCTGTTCGACGAGCCGCTCTCGAACCTCGACGTGGGGCTCAAGCGCGAGCTCCTCGCGCTGTTTCGCGAGCTGCTCGCCGAGCGGCGCGCGACGGCCCTCTACGTGACGCACGATCCGCGTGAGGCGCTAGCTCTGGGCGACACCACGGCGGTGCTCGACGAGGGGCGCGTCGTGCACGTCGGCAAGCTGGAGGCGCTGAGCGCGCGGCCCGATCTTCCGTTCGCGCGTCAGATCCTCGAGGCGCTAGGGTGACTCACGGATTCACCGCCCTGTCCGTGCACTCCTCCGCTGACCCGACGCTGGGAACGGGTCGCGGAACGTGAGCAGGCGCCCATGCGCGGGGTCGCAGACGTAGACGTTCCCCAGGTCGTCGGCGGTGACACAGTGAGCGTCCCGCGCCGTAGGAATCGTCCCGAGCACCTCCAGCGCACCGTCGCTGCTGACTCCGATGACGCTCAGGTCCGCCGCGTCACCGCCGGGCACGTAGAGGTGTGACAGCTTGCCGCCGTATGCGATGACGTCCACCCCGTCGCCTGCGGGAGCGCGGCCAACGACCTTGCCGTCGTGGTCAGCATCGAGGAGTACCGCCTTTCCCTCGTCGCATCCGACGAAGACGAAGCTTCGCCGTGCGTCGATCGCGAGTCCGCGCGATCCAGCGCACCCGTTGCCCCACCGCCCGACGATGCTGCGGGAGTCGACATCGATTGCGATCGTCGAGTCATGCCAGGTGTTGGTGTACGCGCGGTGCCGATCGAAATCGATCTCGAGCGCCTCGGGGCCGTCTGGGACGTCTATCGTCCCGGTTCGTGTGAGCTTGGGCGGCGCAGTTCCCTCGACGCGGAACGTCTCGATGACCTTCTTCCCAGGTTCGGTGACCCAAACTTCGTGCGTGGCGCCCACCCAGCGGACGTAGTCGGGGCCGCCGCCGAGCTTGACCTGCGCGACGATGCGCTTCGTCGAGGGATCGGCGACGACGAGCGCTCGCTGTGTGCGATCGGACGCGAAGATCAGGCCCTGGCCGCTGTCCGCCGATGTCGTGCTCTCGTCGTGGCCGCGCCCGGCGCCTCGAGATGAGCTGAAGCCGGCGATCTCGTCGATGGCGCGTGTCTCGGGGTCGACGAGATCGACGCGACCCGTACGCCCGGCAGGAACGATGATCTTGTGGAGCTCGGCCGAGAAGCGAAGATCGTCGAATCCGACAAGACCGTCGGCGCCCGGTAGTGCGAGCGGCGAGAGCGTCACCGGTGTGGCGGCGAGAGCGACTGCGAGCATGATGATCACTTTCATGACTTCTCCTATCGGCGCCGCACGCCGCTCAAGAGAGCGGACCTCCGAAGAGTCCTGGCGCCAGCGCGCGCAGGATGCCGAGCACGCCACCTGCGAGTACGACGACGACGACGTTGAGCCGCCACTTCCAGAAGGTGAGCACCGCGAACGCGGCGAGGCCGAGCACGACGGTGATCCAGTCGATCGAGCCGGCGGGCATGAACGCGACCTTCGCCAGCGGGAGGGAGATCGAGAAGATGAGGCCCACGACGCCGGACGTGATCCCGCGCAGGAACTCCTTCAGGAAAGGTCGGGACGTGAGCCAGTTCATGTATCGAGCTGCGGGCAACACGAACAGGAATGACGGCAGGAACAGCCAGAACGTCGTGAGCGTGGCCCCGAGCCACGGCGCGCGTGCGCCCTCTCCAGCGAGGAAGCCAACGAAGATCCCGATCGAGATGAGCGGGCCCGGCGTGGTCTCTCCCAGCGCCAGTGCGTCGATCATCTGGCGGTCGGTGATCCATCCGTAGGTCGCGACCGCACCTTCGCGGATGTACGGCAGCACCGCGTAGGCGCCACCGAACGAGAAGAGCCCGACCTTGAAGAAGAACCAGGAGATGTCGAAGAGGCGCGCTCCCATGGCCTCGGCGGCGTCGGCCCGGGCGGCGAGCAGGACGGAGGCGGCCGTCACGGCGGTGCGCGCGCCCGGCCCGAGCTTCCGCCATGCGATGAACGCGAGTCCGCATGCGAAGAGGACCAGCAAGAAGGGCAGCCGCGCGAAGTAGAAGGCTACGAACGCTCCGATGGCGAGGATGACCGGGAACACACCCTTCAGCGCGGCACGGGAGATTCGCACGAGGGCGGCCAGCAGCAAGGCGAGCCCCACCGGGCGAAAGCCCCACAGGACGCCGAGGACCTGGGGCGTCTTCCCGTAGTGAACGTAGATCCAGGCGAGCGCGGTGAGCGTGATGTAGCCTGGCAGGATGAAGAGGACCCCTGCGAGGATGCCGGCCAGGTAGCCCGCCTTCTTGTATCCGATGTAGATCGCGAGCTGCAGCGCCTCGGGGCCGGGGAGCAGGTGGCAGAAGTTGAGCGCGCGGACGAACTCGTCCTCGCTGATCCATTTCTGGCGCTCGACGACCTGCAGGTGCATGAGGCCGATCTGGCCGATCGGGCCACCGAAGGCGAGCCATCCGAGCTTGAGGAAGTACCAGAAGATCTCGGGCATCGGGACCTTCTGGACGTCGGCGGTTGGCGCGACGGCCGCCGACGTTGAGATGTGTTCGTTCACGGATCACCCGGACGAACCGCGTGAGCGCGTCGCCACCGCCGCTCGAGCCGTACGTGGCCCTTCACGCTCACCTCGCACTAAGGCGTGTCGCCGTTCGGTCGAGCGCCGAGCGCAATCCGCGCGCGAGGTCCTGCGTCGCCCCGACTCCCCAGTAGTGGAGGAACAGGATGCGCGGCTGCTCTCCCGTCATGTGCTGGTGGATCGCGACGATGTTGATGCCCGCCTTCCGCAGCGCCTTCAGCACGGGCTGGAGCTCGCTCTCGAGCATGGCGAAGTCACCGTCGACGATGGCGTTGTCGTCGGAGCCGGCGAACGCGGCCCACGTGTTGACTCCCATGGCGTTCCCCGCCTCGGCTCCATGCATGCGGGTCGTGCGACCGATCGTGGTCTTGTAGATGCCGCCGTCGATCTTGCCCCTCGCGCCAAGGATGGCGTCGATCTTCGAACCGTCGACGGACGTCTGCGCCGGGTCGACCTGCACCTTGGGTGGCTCGCTGGCGTCACCGCTTGTCTCCTTGATCTTCGCGAATACCTTCCCCACCGCTGAGGCGAGCGTCTTCTCGTCCCCCATCCCGCCGATGTGCATGAACATGACGCGCGGCGATTCCCAGAAGAAGTGGTTGTGAAGGGCCGTGACCTCGAGGCCGTTGTCGAGCGCGACGCTCATCACCGGATTCACCTGGTTCTCGGTCAGGACCATGTCCCCCATCACCGTCGTGTGCTGGGGCGCGCCCTCGAAGGCGGCCCAGCAGGTGAGGCCGAGCGCGGGGGTAATCTTCACGCCGGCGGCGGTGACCTGGAGGTCGGTGCGCGGCACCGACACCTTGAACACGCCCTCCTTCTCCTCGAGCTTGCCCTTGGCTCCCGCGAGCTGCTCGATCTGGTGTGTATCGAGGCTCGATCTTGGAGACTTCGCGCCCTGCTCGGCAGCGGCCGGGAGCGCGACGAGCGATGAAATGACGGCTGCAGCCATCAGCCAGTGGACTCTCACCCAGGATTCCATGTGCTCTCCCGCATCTCTTGCTCGTCAGCACTCGGCGAGGTGGCCTGGACGAGCCGACGGCTCACCTCTTCCCAGTGGACGTTTTGCATGAACGCGTCGATGTAGCGGGCTGCTGCCGCCCCGTAGTCGAGGTGGTAAGCGTGCTCGTACATGTCGAGGACGAGAAGCGGCCGGCTCCCCGCAGCGAACGATGTGTGGTCCGAGGCCCAGTAGTTGTGGAGATCCCCCTCGGGCCCCCCGGCGAGGATCACCCAGCCGGAGCCGCCGGCCAGCGCATTGGCGGTCCGCCGGAACTCGGCTTCCCATCGCGAGAAGGCGCCGAACTCGTGCGCGAGGATCTGCTCCATCGCCTGGCCCGGCTTGCCGTCGCCGCCGAGGTTCGCGAAGTAGAGCTCGTGCAGGCGGACCGACCCGGTCCGGAGCAGCTCCTCTCGCTTCAGGTCGCCGTACACGTACGGCTGCAGGTCCGGGTCCTCGAGCATCGCCGCCAGGCGTTGCTCGACGACGTTCAGCGCCTTCAGCGCGCCGCAGTAGTTGTTCTCCCAATGAGAGCGGATCAGGCGTTCGGAGAGCCCGGGGAGCTTGGCGGGATCGAATGGCAGAGGCTTCGGCTCGTGCCGCCCTCCGAAGGCGGGCGCCAACGTCGACTTCGAGTGCGGCTGTGCCATGGCGTGCTCCTCTCATGCAGAGGGATCCAGCGGCTTCACCGAGACGGCGTCGAAGCGGTCGCTGGTCTCGTCCGTATCGACTTGCGCGAGGACGTGGTCGCGAGTCGGTGCGTCGTCGTCGATCGTCACCACCCATCTGCCCGGGCGGCCGCGACCGGTCTTCGCGAACGAGAAGCCCGCCAGCGCCGCGTCCAGCGGTTCATCCTGGAAACGCCAGGTTCGTGAGTCGTCCGGTGCCATGGTGCCTCCGAGGACGGCCGCGGCCGAGGTGGACCATCGCCCCGGTCGCGAGTCGGCGAGCGACTCCTCGCTGCGTTGCCCGACGATCGCGGTTTCGTAACCGCGATGTGACCGTGTCACTAGCAAGTGAATCACGACGGTTCAACTTGGCAACATCGGGCACCATGGGTCGTGGCATACGCCCGGCCGGACGTCGCCCGAACGGGCGAATGCGTGAAGGTCCAAGGGGGCGCGGCGAGCGCGACCTCCTTCCAACGAGGAGATCGGTCGGTGAGCACGAGGTCGCCCTGCTGCCTGTCACCTAGGGTAGCGCTGACGCTCGTATGGTTAGCTTGAATCCGATGATTCAGCTGCTATAAGGCGAGCCGCGTCGGAACCAGGCCGGCCGCGGTTGGGGAGGCGCTCCATGAAGTGGATCACCCGTTCCGGAGTCAAGGTAGACCGCGTTGCCTGCCCCTGGCTCATCCGGAAGTTCATCGACCCGAAAGCCGAGTTCCTGTTCGTGCCCACCGAGCAGGTCGCTGTGACGGCGGAGCGAGAGCAGGCGACGCCCTACGACACCGCTGGCGCCGAGTTGGATCACCACGGGAAGGAATGCTCCTTCGACGCCTTCTGTCGGAAGTACGGCCTTTGGGAGAGGGACCCTGCCCTGGTGCTGATGGCCAAGATCGTCAATGGCGCCGACACTGACAATGCCCTTTGGAGTCAGCCCGAGAGCTGGGGCCTCAAGGCCATCGCGGAGGGGTTTCGCCATCTCGGGTTGCGAGATGACCACGAGATCAATCAGGCAGAGTGGATCGTCTACGACGCGCTCTACGCCTACTGCGGCCAGTGCGTGGGGAAGGGCCAGTCCGAAGGTCAGTTCCGCAAGGCGAGCTGAAC
>WNGL01008681.1_pt1 | contig 11847 bp, 14 predicted proteins | sample 5400591 | NCBI WGS metagenome assembly WNGL01 (sample SAMN13153377, study PRJNA577476) | soil metagenome | isolation source: 80 cm soil or saprolite under Garry oak tree replicate 1 | place: USA:California | collected 2016-06-15
CCAGCGCCGCGCGGCGCCCTCGGCGTCCTGCCACCACCGGCCGGGGCCGGCGCCATGATGTCTGCATCCCATGCGTCCGCTCCATAGCAAGAAGGCGAGCATCGCTAGGCCAACCGGCCAGTAGACGATGAAGCCAAGCACCATCAACGCGATCCAGGCCGGCTTGCCGACCTCGTCGATTGTCGCCGCGATATGCATGACTGCCTCGCCCGTCTGCAATGTTAACATCTCTAACATAAGCCCGGCCTCCGCATGTGTCAAGCCGGCGCACTCAGGACGGCGGAGGCGACGCCTCGTCGCCCAGCCCGAGCCCCCCGAGATAGATCAGCACGGCGGCCTCCAGCAGTTCCTCCGGCGACATCGGCAGCTTGCGCCGCCCGGCATCGCCTCGCCCGAACAGCGAGGCAATGCCGTGGGAGAGCGCCCAGACGTGCAGGCTCATCATCAGCACCGGCGGCCGGCTTTTCAGGGGCAGGGTGGCGCACACGGCCTCGACCGCCGCGCGCAACACGGCGAAGGCGCCATCCGCGGCTTGCGCCAGCTCGGGGTCGGAATCGGGCGCAATTCCGCTCTCGAACATCGCGGAAAAATACGCTGGCTCGTTGCGCGCGAAGGCGAGATGCGCGCGGCCCATGTTCTCGAAGGCGGCAATCGGCGTGGGGCGGCCGTCGTTCCAGGCGCGTTGGAGCTCGGCGCCGAAGCGCTCGAAACCCTCCCGCGCGACGTCGGCGATGAGCCCCTGCCGGTCGCGGTAATGCCGATAGGGCGCGGCCGAGCTCACGCCGGCGGCGCGCGCGGCTTCCGCAAACGTGAAGCCGGACAGGCCGCGCTCGGCGATGAGGTCGAGCGTCGCCCGGACCAGCGCCTCGCGCAGGTTGCCGTGATGGTAGCCGCGCCGCCCCGGCGGCGGCCCGCGTCTCGACCAGCTCATGTGAGGATATCTTACATGAATCGCGGCGCGAGGGCAGGCCATGAGGCTGTCGCTTGTCGGCCCAAGAGAAACGCTTGACTTTCTTCCTGATCTATCCGAAATTTCTGTAATGACAGAAAATACAGAAACAAAGGCCCTGCGGCCCGCCATCGAGCGGTTCATCCTGCACTGGGGCGACATGGGGGCCCAATGGGGGGTCAATCGGTCCGTCAGCCAGATCCATGCGCTGCTCTATCTTTCGGACCGCCCGCTGACCGCCGAGGAGATCGCGGAGACGCTCGGATTGGCCCGGTCCAACGTATCCACTTCGATCAAAGAACTGCTGGTCTGGAACCTGATCCGTCGCGTGCCGATTCGGGGCGACCGCCGTGACCACTTCGAGGCCGAGACCGACATCTGGGAAGTCGCCGTGCGGATCGCGGCGGGCCGTAAGGAACGTGAGATCGATCCGGCAATGGCCGCCCTGACGACTTGCGTCGCTCAAGCCGAACAGGACCCGCGCGTCGATCCGATCGCGCGAGCGCGACTGCAGGCGATGCTGGAATTCATTCAAACGATGAACGGCTGGTACGCGCAGATGCTGAGCGTTCCAAAGTCAAAACTCGCGATGCTCGTTCGTCTGGGCGCCAAGATCATCCACCTCCTGCCACCCGGAAAGCGCAAAATGACGGGTCTGGCCAACAGCTGAGGGAGTCGCCATGAGTCTCGCAGGGGTTTCGCCGCTCGCTGCCGAGGTGAAAGTTCTCGCCCACGGTGCGGACCACGCGTTGAGCGACCTGCGTTTCCGTGCACTTCTTAGCGACGAAAAATGGGATCAGCTTCCGTGGCGGATTCGCCGCCGGTTCTCCAAGCGCCTCAGCGCAGGAGACACGGCAATCTACATCGGCGAGATTGTCGAAGCCTACCTCAGCAAAGCCGGATGGTTGTTGGCCCATGGCCTGCGACTGATTGGCGGACCCCTGCCCACGTCGAGGGACGTCAACGTCTCGACGGTCGTGAGCGTGACAGAAGACATGCGGACGGGCGGCCAAATCTGGACGCGCCTGTACGCGCGCAGGAAAGGTTTTCCGCAGATCATTCACTCCGCCAAGCGGTTCGAGGGTAGCACCGGACTCGAGGAATACATCGGTTTCGGCATCGGAATGCGACTGAGGGTCGACGTGCAGGATGCCGCCATGGTGTTTCGGAGTGCCGGCTATTTTCTTCAGATTCTGCACAGCCGCTTTTCCCTTCCCGCGTGGGCCGCTCCGGGCGAGATGTCGATCACGCACGCCGAGCTTGAGGATGGAGGATTCCGCTTCACGCTCGAGGTCGTGCACCCCTGGTTCGGCACATTGGTTCGCCAGTCTTGTATATTTCGGGATGCAAACGCATGACCTCCAACCCCTACAGCTATCGCTTGGATCCGAACGTCCCGAAGTTTCCCGACGATCGGCCCGTCATCGTCTACGATGGATTTTGCGCGCTGTGTTCCGGATGGGCGCGCTTCGTGCTTCGCCACGATCGTCGAGCGAAATACCGGCTGCTGTCGGCGCAGTCGCAGCTTGGTCGCGCTCTCTACATCCACTATGGGCTCGATACCGGCGATTACGAAACCAACATGCTCATCGAAGAAGGGGTCGTCTGGTTCAAATCGGAAGCCTGCATCCGCATGGCCGAAGGCTTGGGCGCGCCATGGTCGCTTGTGATCTGCTTGCGGATTCTGCCGCGATCGGTTCGGGACCGCATCTATGAAAGCATCGCCAGGAATCGGATGCGCTTTATGGGAAGACGGCAGGCTTGTTACGTCCCGGAAGGGCGGGATCGGGAGCGGTTGATCGCATGAGCGCCCGGGAGCTGACCATCCTGATCCTCGGCGGCTACGGCAGCTTCGGCGGGCGCCTCGCGCACCTGCTTGCCGACGTAGAATCTTTGACTCTGCTCATCGCCGGCAGATCTCGGGCAAAAGCGGCGGACTTCTGCGCCGAGTTTCGCGGCCGTGCTCGAGTAATCCCGCAGGCGTTCGACCGAAACGGGGATGTCGAGGCTCAGTTGCGGGAGAACGCTCCCCACCTCATCGTCGACGTCAGCGGCCCGTTCCAGTCTTACGGCGAGGATCGGTATTCCCTGGTCAAAGCCGCAATTGCCGCGGGAATCGATTACATCGATTTCGCCGATGGATCGGAATTCGTCAAAGGCATCGGTCGTTTCGATCGTGAAGCCAAGGCGCGTGGCATCTTTGTTCTTTCCGGAGTAAGCACCTTTCCGGTGCTCACCGCCGCGGTGGTCAAGGAATTGGCTAAGGACATGACGAACATAGAAGCCGTGACCGGCGGCATTGCGCCATCCCCTGACGCAGGCGTCGGTTTGAGCGTCATGCGCGCGATTGCAGGATATGCCGGAAAACCCCTCTCGCTGGTCCGCGACGGAGCAAGGGCCGTCAGCTATGCACTGACGGAAACCCGGCGTTACACCATTGCGCCTCCGGGCCGGCTCCCGCTGCCGAACATGCTGTTCTCGCTGGTCGACGTTCCCGACCTTAAGGTGCTTCCGGAGCTGTGGCCGAGCATCCGCTCGGTTTGGATCGGGGCCGGCCCGATTCCCCAGTTTTTGCACCGAGCCTTGATCGGACTCGCTTGGATGGTGCGGTTAGGAGTGCTCCCGACGCTCGCACCGCTCGCCGGCCTGATGTATCGGGCCGTCAATCGGTTGGCTCGCGGCGAGCACCGCTCTGGAATGTTCATATCGGTCGAGGGCACAAACCCTGCCGGGGAACGCTCGAAGCGCTCATGGCATCTCGTCGCCGAAGGCAAAGATGGGCCTTTCATTCCCTCGATGGCCGCAGAGGCGATCGTTCGCCGATGTTTGGACGGGCGCCGGCCCGATGCCGGCGCCAGAGCCGCGGCGGGCGTGCTGGACCTCGATGCCTACCGCGAGCTTTTCGCGCGGCGCGCGATCTACAGCGGCTTTCGCGAGCGGATGCCGTCGGCGGGTTCCTGGCCGCTGTATCGGCGTCTGTTGGGCGATGCCTGGAACGATCTCCCGATTCAGCTGAGGGAGATGCACACCTTGCAAGCCGGCCTGACCGCTCGCGGGATGGCAACTGTCGAGCGCGGACCGAGTGGGCTCGCCCGGATGGCGGCAAGCCTGTTGGGCTTTCCCGAGGAAGGACGCGAAATTCCCATCGAGGTACATTTCACGGCCGAAAACGGACGAGAAACCTGGGTCCGAAGCTTTGCGGGAAGCCGCTTGGCGACCGTGCAGATGGAGGGCGAGGGCAGGTCCGAAAGACTGCTGTGCGAACGATTCGGGCCTATCGTTTTTGCGATTGCTGTCGTGCTGGATGGTGGCCGACTCAAATTCATGGTGCGCGGCTGGAGTTTGTTCGGGGTACCGATGCCGGTTGGACTGGCTCCTCTCGGAAATGCCTATGAACATGTGAACGATGGCCGCTTCGGCTTTGACGTCGATATAGGACACCGTTGGCTCGGCAGGATCGTGCGATATCGAGGCTGGCTGGTGCCGGAGCGTGTGGAAGTCGGGCTTCGTGTGGGTCGCAGTGCCGCATTTAGCTTAATCGTCCCGTGATGGGCCACATCGGCGTCATTTCCGACACCCACGGGTTGCTGCGCCCGCAGGCGCTGGCGGCGCTGCGGGGTTCCGCCTCGATCATCCACGCGGGCGACATCGGGAGCCTGGCGATCCTCGAGGCGCTGGCGGAGATCGCGCCGGTGTTCGCCGTCCGCGGCAATACCGATCGGGGAGCGTGGGCCAACAAACTGCCGGCACGAGCTATCGTGCAGTTCGAGCAACATTCGGTTTATGTCCTGCACGATCTCGGCGAGCTCGATCTCGATCCGGCGTCGGCAGGTTTTCACGCGGTCGTCTGCGGGCATTCGCATCGGCCCAAGATCGAGCTTAGGAATGGCGTGATCTATTTCAATCCCGGAAGCGCAGGGCCGCGGCGTTTCGATTTGCCGGTATCCGTAGGCAGGCTGATGGCTTCAGATGGCAGGCTGCAGGCCGACATCATCGATTTGGGGGCCGCGCCTACAAAAAGGTAGCGTGGGCAAAGGCGCGTAGCGCCGTGCCCGCGTGAAGCAGACGGCACACGACCGATCTGGCGGGTGCGTTTCGCTATGCCAGTCCTACGGCCCCGCCGCTGGCAATTCGGTTCTGCCGTCATTACATGCAGGAGACAGCCCACGCAGAAAACGAGACAAACCAAGGAGATGCCGCCATGGCGGTTCGCCCACAAACCAAGACCATCACCAAGAGGGCCGATCCGGAAGAATCCCCGCCGGAGCAGTTCGGGCAGAAAAAGCGGCCGGAAAAAGGGCCATTCCGCCTCCAGGTGGACCGGCAAACGAAAGATTCCTTTGCGACCTTTGAAGACGCCGAGGCGGTGGGATTGGCGATCAAGAAGCGCCACCCGATCGTTCAGGTGACGGTGTACGATACGGTGAAAAGCGAAAACAAGATCATCGAGCTGCCGGCATCAAAAGAGTCGTGACGCTTCAGCTCTTCACGCCACAGCCCTTCACGCCACCGGCCGCGATGCACGCGACCATGTGGCCATTGCGGGCGCCTCGACGGCGCTAATCGATCTTGCCGACGTCCCCGGAGAATTCCATCGCGCAATAGGGGCCGCCGTGGAAACGCACCGCGATCGGATCGGGTGTTTCGCCGCGGGCGCGAATCTCGGCCGCGAAAGCCTCGGCATCATCCTGCGGCGCGTAGCCGATCCGGCGCGATGCGGCGTCGAACCAGCGCCGCTCGCGGTTGTTCGAGACGCCGTAGACGATCAGGAAATGATATTCGGCCGCCTCGATGCAGCGGCGGACGAGCTCGACGGTATCGCGCGGGCTGATCCAGGTCGCGAGCTGCCGCTCGTCCTGCGGCTTGGGCTGGAACGAGCCGATGCGCATGCACGCGACGCTCATCCCGTGCTTGTCCGCATAGAGCCGGCCGAGCGCCTCGCCGAACGCCTTGCTGGCGCCGTAGCGGGTGTCCGGCCGCGGCATCACGGTCTCGTCGAGCCGTTTATCGCGCGGATTAAAGCCGACGACGTGATTGGTGCTGGCGAACACGATCCGCCGCGCCCCGCGCCGCCGCGCCGCCTCGAACACGTTGTAGGTCCCTACGATGTTGGCGGGCAGAATTTTTTCCCAGGAGTCCTCCTCCGGAACACCGGCGAGATGCACCACGCAATCGATTCCCTCGAGCGCGGCTTCCATCGCGGCAAGGTCGCCGATGTCGGCGCGCACGACCTCTTCGCCTGCGGCGGCCTCGCCGAGCGGCGCGATGTCGAGGAGACGCAGCAGGCGGTAGCGCTTGGCGAGACCCTCGCGCAGGGTCCGGCCGATCCGGCCCGCCGCTCCGGTAATGAGAATGCGATTCATGGTCATGTTTGGTCCTTTCCGCAGGCATGACGACGAGAACTTTACCCGAACCGTCCCAGCCGGAAGCGCGAGATGTCGTGCGAGGTCGCACCCTCGGTCGCGAGGTCGGCGAGGATCTCGCCGATCACCGGCGCGAACTTGAAGCCGTGGCCCGAGCACGGCGAGGCCACGACGATCTGCGGGGCGCGCGGCAGGCGATCGAGCAAGAAATCGCCGTCGGGCGTCATGGTGTAGAGGCAGATCCTGGCCTGCAGCAGCCGGCCGTTCGCGGCCGGCAGGCATTCGGCGAGCACCGGGCGGATCAAGGCCTCGTCGGCCGCCGCCGCGGCGCGGTCGCAGGCATCGGGATCGACGCCCTCGTCGGCGTGATGATGCTTGGCGAATTTCACGCCGACGTCGTCGAGCGGGAAACCGTAATGGATGCCGCGCGCGGTTTCGATCATGAATACCGGGAATTTTTCACGCGCAAACGGCGTCGCGTAGCGCGGCTCGAACCAGGCCATGACCTGGCGCGTGACCCGCAGCGGCGCGGCGAGATCGGGCAGCAGCTTGTTGAGCCATGGCCCCGCGGCCACGATCGCGGCGCCGGTCTCGATCGTGCTGCGGTCGGTCACAATTCGTACGCCGCCGCCGCGCGGCTCGATTGCCGTGACGGTCTCGTCCGTGCGCAGCTCGGCGCCCGCCGTTTTTGCCAGCTCGAGGTGCGCAAGGATGCCGCGCTCGGCCGCCAGAATGCCGCCGTCCGGCTGCAGGACGCCGACGCAATCGGCCGGGATGCGGAACGCGGGGAACCGGCTCATGAACTCCGGCGCGGCGAGCACCGCATGGGGCAAGTCATGCGTGCGCGCCGCCGCGAGCGTGCCGCTCACGAGCCTGCCGTCGGCCGGGCCGATTTCGGCGATCCCGGTGATCTGCATGAGTCGACATCCGGCGGCATGCTCGAGCTCGCGCCACAGCGCATAGGCGCGGCGCAGCAGCGGCACATACGAGGGATGCTCGTAATAGCCGAGGCGGATGATGCGGGTTGCGCCGTGGGAGGAGCCATATTCGTGAGGCGGTCGGAAGCGGTCGATGCCGATCACGCGGCGGTTGCGGCGGGCGAGATGATAGACCGCGGCGCTTCCCATTGCGCCGAGCCCGACCACGACGACGTCGATCGCCGGCATTACCATCCGGTCCTTGCCTGCGGTTCGACGCGCGATCTTGCGAACTCGGCAACTATGGCGCTGCCCATTGCTTGAAGGTCTCGGCGGTCGCCGCGTCCGCCGGAAAAAAGCACTCGATGCGGATCTCCTGAACCGTCACGTCCCTCGCCGTGCCCAACGTGGCGATGGTCGTGAACAGATTGAGCGACGTCTCGGATTTACGAAAATGCATGGTGACGACCGGCTCTTCCGCGTCCGCCATGGCGGGAATGTCCGATAGGCCGGGAACGTCGGGGTAGGCGAGCAATCGTTCGAGCAAGGCCGCAGTTTCGCCGGAACCATCGGCCAGCGCGTCGGCGCGCACGCTGCGCAGGAAGTACAGCGCGACCTCGCGCCAGTTCACAATCCAGGGACGGAGCGCGTCGGGCGCGACCAGCGCGTCGGCAAGGTTGATGGGCTGACTGGGATCGGGCTTCCATGCGGGACTGTCGGTGAGAAATCTCACCAAACTTCGACCGGCCAGGTTGGCGCGAAGCAGCTGCCAGCGGCGGTCGACCACGAACGCCGGGTAAGGCTCCTGCTGGATCAGCATGTAGTCGAGCGCACGATCGACCAGCGCCAGCTCGGGGGCGCCGAACGGCGTTTCGCGCCAGGCAGGCGCAAAGCCGGCTGCGAGCAACAGCGCATTCTGCTCGCGAAACGGCAGGTCCAATGCGGCCGACAGCCGCAGCACCATTTCGCGGCTGGGATTCGTGCGGCCTCGCTCCAGAAAGCTCACGTGCCGCTGCGAGATCTCTGCCTCGTGGGCGAGCGCGAGCTGCGACATGCCGCGGCGCTGGCGCCACCAGCGCAGCCGTGACGCGAAGCGCGAATCCCCGCCCATGATTACCAGCCATGTAGTTGCTCGCCCGACCGATATCGGCATCATTGCGCTCCCGCCCGTTGCGGTAAAGGACCAACGCGATGCAAGAGCGCCTGGGCGTCAGCGTCGCGATCCTTTCGAGCGCCGTAGGGGGCGGCGCCGCGGTGGCGACGCGCTATCTGATCTCGACCGCCGATCCGTTCACGCTCGCCGCCTTGCGGTTCGGGGGTGGGGTGGTTTGCCTGCTGCCGATCGCGCTGCTGCTGCGGGTGCGCTGGCCGGCAGGCGCGAGGGATCGGCTGCTGGTCGCCGGACTCGGCTTGCTGTTCTTCGCGGTGTTCTTCGTATTCTACAATCTGGCGCTCGCCTTCACGACGGTGGCGCGCGGCACGCTGGCGCTCTCGACGCTGCCGCTGATGACCATGCTGGTGGGCGCGCTCCTGGGCATCGAGGCGCTGAGCACGCGCAAGACCATCGGCGTCGTGGTCGCGATGTGCGGCGTTGCCGCCGCGCTGGCGGCGGGGCTGGGCAGGACGCTGCCCGGTGCATGGCGCGGCGATCTCATCATGACCGGCGCGACGTTCTGCATGGCGCTCTACAACGTCTGGTCCCGGCCGTTCATCGCCCGCTCGAGCGCGCTCGGCTTTCTGACTGCCGGGATGCTGGCGGGAGCCGCCGCCCTCGTGCTGATCAGCGCGATTTCCGCCGACATCGTACGCGTGCGCGCCTTCACGGCTTCGGAATGGGCTGCCGCGCTCTATCTGGCGGCGGGCGGCGGCGCGCTGGCGTTCTTCCTCTGGGTATGGGCCCTGCAACACGCCAGCCCCACGCGGGTCGCCAATACCATGACGGTCAACCCGATCGTGGCCGGGCTGTTGGCCGCGGGTCTGCTGGGCGAGCCGATGACCCTCAACCTCGTCTTCGGATTGATCGCCGTGTTCGCGGGTGTGTGGATCGCAACGACGGAGGGACCCGCGTCTCGATAGAGGCCGCGAGCCTGCCGCGCGGCCCGGCTACGGATTGGCAATTCTTTCCTGGGATCATGGTGGCGACACCGCCCAGCCGAGATCGACGACCCATGGCCTCTTCCGCGTGGCGAGCGCAACGAAACGCCAAGGCACTGGCGCGCCTGCAGCGCAATCTGCCGGAGATTTTCCCGGCGCCCGTGTTGTTGCACGCGCTGGCGCGTCCTTTCATTCCGCCGACCCCGCGCCGCGCCATCGAATCCTATTGGCGGCAGCACCCGGTGCGGGCCGATAAGCTCGCCCGCGCGCTCGCGGCGCTGAGCGGCGCGCCGGAGGGCTGGGTGTGGCGGATCGGCAGCCGGAATTCGCCGGGCGTGCCGCTCGGCTTTCGCGCGCCGCCGGCGCCGTTTCGCCAGCAAGCCCAGGCCAAAGGCCCGGGCTATTGCTGCGTGTGCGGCCAGCCGGTGTTCCGGTTCGGATGGCATCGCGATCTGTGGGACGACGATCGCCCCAACCGCAATGCGAGCTGGCACACCTGCTGCGTCGCGGCCTGGAAGCTGTGGACGGCGCCGAGCGATCACGTTCGGCATCTGCGACGCTTGCAGAACCATCGCTGCGCCGTGACCGGCGCGCGGCTCGCCAAGGACGCGGAGGTCGATCACCGCGTGCCCCTGTTCGAAGTGTGGCGCGACGCCGAGCGGGCCGGCAAAACCTGGCCGGCGCTGCTGATCTATTGGGGCGTGCCCAATCTGCAGGTCATCAATCGATCCGCCCATGCGGAGAAATGCGGGCTGGAATCCGCTGCACGCGCGCGATTGCGACAGGCAGGATCAGCGGAACGCAGCCCCGGCGGATGGATAAGGGAACTCCGGGATCCACATTCATGAACTCCCGGCGGCCGATTGTTCGCGCGCGAATATCAGGATCAAATTGTTGGCCGGCATTTCCACGGTCTCCATCATGCTAAGGCCGTTGCGGACGGCCAATTCCGCAACGGCGCCGGTGTCGCGGACGCCCCATTCGGGATTTTCGCCTCGCAAGCTGGCGTCGAATGCGGCATTGCTCGGTGCCGTGTGCTTGCCGTCGCGCATGAACGGCCCGTATACGAACATGCGGCCGTCGGGCCGCAGATGCCGCGACGCCCCGGCAAACAACCCCTCGGCAACGCGCCAAGGCGCGATGTGAAGGACGTTGGTGCAAACCAAGGCCAGCAGCTTGCCGTGGGGCGCCAGCTCCGACGGCAAGTCCCAATCCGGATCGGATAGATCGATGCGCGTCGGCGGGCGCAAATTCGCAAGGTCGGCATGGCGCCGCCATGCTGCGATGCTGACCAGATGGGTTTCGAGATAGTCGCTCGGCCACCAAACGATGTTCGGCGCATGGCGGGCGAATTCGACGATGTGCTGACCGGTTCCGCTGCCGACCTCGAGCACGTTCCCGGACTTGTCTTTCAAGAACGCGGCGAGGACCGACCAGATCGGGCGGCAATTGCGGTGGAACGCGGGCGCGTCGAGCCGCCCGTCAGCGGACCGCGCGGCGAGCGTTGCGAAATCCCTCACGAACTGCGCCATGCTTTGCGAACCAATCCTGTCGGGCCGAGCCAGCAACAGCATAGCACGAGACCGTGAGGCGGGCGGGCGCGACCCAATCTCCGCGCCGGCCGAATTCTCGGCCACGATACGCGAGCAGCGGGTCCGACGCCGGAACCAGGGCAAGACCCGGCGATTGGTCCGCCGATCGAAACGCTCGTACCGGATTTCAAGGGCGAAAACATGATGCAAGAGATTCTCCGATGGCTCGGCTCGGCGATGACCCTCGGGTCGGGCCTCGTGATTGCGGCGCGCGTTCGACCTCGACTCATGGGCTGGGCGTTCGTCGGGCTGACGATCGGCTCACTCGCCTGGGTCGTCGCTGGCTACGGGGTCGCCGACTATCCGCTCGTGGCCCAGAACATAGGGATCACCTTGATCAATATGTTCGGCATCTATCGCTGGCTGATCTGGAAGGGAAAGGCATGACGCGATGATGTCGGCGCCGCGCACAAGTAGCGCCCGATGGATTCGGCCATGCCGACCCCGGTCGCCGAGAACAAAGCCGAACATGCTCGGCCGGTCGTCCGTCCCGCGGCATTGCCGCCATGGCCACTCGGAACGTCGGTGCCGAGAGCGCAAGCGCTGCGGCGTTGTCCTGAACATTTGTTCAGGTCCGTCGGGGCGGCAATCATCTGTAGTTATGTTGCATCGTTGGAGCGACGTGCAGCCTGAACGAATGTTCACGATGCAGGTAATTAGGTCCTAACGACCGTCCGCTTTCAAACAATCGAATATTTTTTCGGAACTTTTCCGGCCCACCTGAGAACTTTGCGTGCCCCCCGCGCGTTGTGAAGACACGATCTAAGAGATCCGGCAAAGGGAGGTTCGCATGAGGAGCACGTGGATGAATTCGCTGCTGGTCGCGACGGCAGCGGCGACGCTCGTCGCCGGTGTCACGCTCGCGTCCGCACAAGGCATGGGAGGCGGGGGCGGCGGAGGCGGCGGCCAACGCATGCACCAGAGTCAGGGCG
>WNGL01010510.1_pt1 | contig 11847 bp, 11 predicted proteins | sample 5400591 | NCBI WGS metagenome assembly WNGL01 (sample SAMN13153377, study PRJNA577476) | soil metagenome | isolation source: 80 cm soil or saprolite under Garry oak tree replicate 1 | place: USA:California | collected 2016-06-15
AAGGCGATGCCGAAGCCGAAAAGCAGATACTCGCTTTGGTAGCGGCGATCGACGATTACATCCCGGTCCCGGAGCGACCGATCGATCAGCCGTTTCTCATGCCGATCGAGGACGTGTTCAACATTGAAGGCCGCGGCACGGTCGCGACCGGTCGTGTCGAGCGTGGTGTCCTCAAGAAAATGGAGGAAGTCGAGCTTGTCGGAATTCGGCCAACCGCGAAGACGACCGCGACCGACATCGAAATGTTCCGCAAACTGCTCGACGAAGCGCGCGCGGGCGATAATGTCGGCGTTTTGCTGCGCGGCACGAAGAAAGAAGACGTCGAGCGCGGCCAGGTCATCGCCAAGCCTGGCTCGATCACCCCGCACAAGAAATTCAAGGCGGAAGTCTACGTGCTGAGCAAGGAGGAAGGCGGCCGTCACACGCCGTTCTTTACCAATTACCGGCCGCAGTTTTATTTTCGGACCACCGATGTGACTGGCACGGTAAAGTTGCCCGAGGGCGTGGAAATGGTCATGCCCGGCGACAACATCGCCATTGAAGTTGAGCTGATCACGCCCATCGCGATGGAGAAGACCATTCTTTTCGCTATTCGTGAAGGCGGAAAAACCGTCGGCGCGGGTCGCGTTAGCGATATTTTGGATTAAGTTTCCACCCGATTACGCCAGTAGCTCAATTGGTAGAGTAGCGGTCTCCAAAACCGTCGGTTGGGGGTTCGAGTCCCTCCTGGCGTGTGGAGAAACATTGCAAACGCCGAACGTCCAACGTTGAACACTGAACTTCGAACTCAGAGGCAGGCAATTGGGTGTTGGACGTTGAGCGTTGGATGTTGGACGTTGTTCTTAAGAATTAAATGATCGCAAAGACGAGAAACTTTTTTAACGAAGTGAAGATCGAGCTCCAAAAAGCTTCCTGGCCATGGGAATCGAAGGAAAAAGGAGTCCGCCGCTACAAGGAGCTGACTGACTCAACCCTGGTTGTCATCATCGCGATGCTGCTGCTCGGCGGTTACGTTGCGCTCTTCGATTTCGTTCTCGTCAATTTCGTCCACTTCTTTACCCGGTTGCACTGATTATGGGACAAGCGCTCGCAGCAAAAGATCAATGGTTCGTCGTGCACGTGCTCTCCGGCCAGGAAAACAAAGTGAAGGAGAACATCGAGAAACGCATCAAGACCGAGGAGATGAGCGATTTGATTTACGAAGTTCTCGTCCCGACCGAGCGCGTCTCGGAAATTAAAAAGGGCAAGAAAAGCGAGACGACGCGCAAATTTTTTCCCGGCTACCTGATCGTGAACATGCATTTGCTCGATGAGAACAACCAGCTCGTCGGGCGCACCTGGTATTTCATTCGCGACACACCCGGCGTGATCGGTTTTGCCGGCACCAAGGATAAACCGATCCCGATGCGCCAATGCCGACGGCCCATTTCAAAATCAGAACGGCATCGTCGAGGAAATCGATCCCGAGCGCGGCAAACTCCGCGTCTCCGTCACCATCTTCGGGCGCGCCACACCGGTCGAACTCGAATACTGGCAGGTCGAACGCGGCTAATTCAGAGGTCAGAAGTCAGATATCAGAAGTCTGAAAAGCTTTTTCGGTTTAACGATTCAACGATTTAACGATTTAAGATGGCAAAGGAAGTAGTAGCTCAGATAAAACTCCAGATTCCGGCCGGTCAGGCGAACCCCGCACCGCCCGTCGGGACCGCGCTCGGACCGCGCGGCGTCAACATCATGGCGTTCTGCAAAGAATTTAACGCCGCCACCCAGAAACAAGCCGGCGACATTCTCCCGGTCGTGATCACTGTCTTCAAAGACAAGTCGTTCACCTTCATCACGAAAAGTCCGCCCGCTGCGATCCTGTTGAAGAAAGCCGCCAACATCGCCGCCGGATCAAAAGAGCCGAACAAAGAGAAAGTCGGCAAAGTCACGCGCAAACAAGTCATGGACATCGTGAAAACGAAATCCAAAGACCTGAATGCGCGCGATGACGAAGCCGCCTTCCGCATCATCGCCGGCACCGCCCGCCAAATGGGCCTCGAAATCGTCGATTAGCAAACACCTATCGGTCGTCTGTAACGTGAAGGGACGTCGCCTCTGGCCTGCTGATTGTCCTGGTTGTCGGTCTTGCGGTACGGTGCGTCGCTTCCAAGTGTATCGCAGTGGCTACTGCACACGGTGTCATCCAATCATCTATCGCATTTCTCGAATTGACCGCGGGGTGTACCGACAAAGGGGGCGCTGGGCAAACCGGAATCCCTGGACTGCCGGCATTCGAAAAAATGCAGAACGTGAATTGGAGGAGATTCGCGAGTTGGAGGCGCCTGTGAAAGGCCGTGCAAGCGGAAGCGACATCGAGAATCTTCTCGTTGCAATCGCAGAGGATCTTCGAGCAAAGCCAGAAACGCTCTGTGGTGTCTGCCATATTTTTGACGGTGGGCTTGATGCTGAACAACGAAAACGAGTTTATGAAGTTGTCGCTCGCCTCGCAGAAAACCTTCCTAGCCGCCGATCTGTGCAATGGAGCTTTGTGCTCAAGCAGCGTCAGGCTCGAGAGGCCGCAGAATTTGATGCTCGGCTCAGAGAGGCTGAAGAAAACCTTGGATTTGCGTAACGTTCTTCCGCATTGTCGCCCGCGAAGTCATCCTGAACCGTAGCGGCGATCTAGATTTGCCGAACCATTCGTATTAGAGTAGAAGAGCTTCAAAATTTATTGCCCGATGCGTGCTGTTGGGCAGAGCAGCAGGAAGCGAGTGCGTTGCTTTCATTGGTGCAGATATGATATCCGAGAGCATGCAGAGACTCTTCCTCTTTTTTATTGCGATGTTTATCTGCGCTGGCTGCGCATCAACTGACTTCCAAGCTTGGGAAGGCAGAAATTCTGTCGTCGAAGGGCGGGGCGGAACAAAGAAGGTTGTTGATGGGGTGGACGTGTGGACCAATGGCGATCCGCCGCGAAGATTTCAGATTCTCGGAATTATTGATGATGAACGTCCAGGCGGGATCATCGCGATGGCTGAGTTGAAGCATGATATCACTAAGAAAGCGCGCGAACACGGAGGGGATGCACTAATCTTGATCTCAAGTTCGTCGCAGTTAGCCGGCTATTACAGTGCTGGTGCCGTGAACACGCAGGTTTACGGTGGGTCGGCAACAAGCTTTGGCAGTGCGACAACGATTCCAATCACAAGGCGCGCGTCGAAATTCGCCGTAATCAGATACGTTGATTAGTTGACGCGTTGTTTTGGAGCTTCTTCGCTAAGGCCCAAAAACTCCCAGCGCTGCAAGGCAATAGGGACATTGCCGTTTTTCCAGACAAAATCGTGGAAGGCACGGAGGTTGAATTTGTCGCCCTGCTGCAAGCGTGCTTCGGCCAGGAATTTTGTGATCTGGAGTTTGCCGATCTGATAGGTGATGGCCTGACCGGGGCCGGTTGAGAAAGCGATCGCTTCCTGGCGCGCGGTGTTTACGTCCATCGGCACTTTTTCCTGCAAATATTTTGCAGCTTGCTCAAGCGTGAACTCGCCGAGCGCGAGTTTGACGTCCACTTCCACGCGGAGTGCGCGCAGACGCATAAAATTGTAAATGATCTCGCGCGTGTGCGGGCTGTCATCGAACAGACCGGCCTGCAACATCATTTCCTCCGTGTAAAAGCCGATGCCTTCGTTCGCGCCCGAGTCGTAGTAGTGTCGTCGGATCGGATCTTCGTGCTTCCACGAAAGACAGAGCTGAAAAAAATGGCCGGGAACTCCTTCGTGAACAGTGATCGGCCGCGGATCCTGCGCAGTCGCGCGCCAGAAGTAACCGAGGTTCGCTGAAGGTTCGGTCGCATAGCGGATGCAGTTCTCTTTCAAGCGCGACGGTGAAGTGAAGTCATCCATTTCACCGAAGCCTTGCAGCGCGCGCAAATACTCCGGCATTGGACGCAGGGTGTAATGCTGAAGCCAATCGGGTACGGTGAGAATACCGTGCTTCCCCAGAAATTCGCGGATCGACAATTCTTTTGTCGCCGCGTCTTCAATCCAGGTAGGAATGTCTTTCGCTAAGGTAAGCGGCGGTACATTCTTGTTCCGTTCCTTTTCAAATGCCTCAAATGCGACGGCGCGATTCCACTCCTGCTGACCCATCGCGAGAAGTTCCTCCGGCGAGTGGGGGATCAGCGCCACGTTTTTGAGAAAGAAAACATAAGCGTCGCGTCCGAGCGCCGTTTCTTTTGGAAGCGACGGCAATTTTTCCTCAAGCTGCTGTCGAAACTTTTCGAGCGCATCGGCCGCGCGTTGGACTGCGCTGTTCAACTCCTGCTCTTTGAGAGTTGTCGATCCAAGCAGTGCGGCCGCCATTTTTTGCAGGCGCTCTCGCACGCCGTCCAGTGCTTCAATCGCCACAGTCGCGAAAGGCGCCGGTGGATTCGAGAGATTCTCTTCGCTCTGCTGCACGATCGACGGAATGTTTTCGATGCGCGTCAGAATCTCGCGAGATTGAGCTGCGTTGTACGGGCCCGGCACGGTGAGCGCTTCGACGATAGGCGTAAGCGTTTGCTCGATGTAAAAGTTGGGATCGCGCTTCCAGCGCGAATTGATTTCCAATTCCCAGCGCACCCGCGACAAGGCAGAACCGATCAGCCGGTAATCGACCTGCTTCGGAGCTGGCCATTCACTGACATCGAGCTTTTTCCAGCGCGCCTCGAATGCATTGAGATCTTTTCGCCGATTGTCGATCTTAGCTAGCGACCAATCGCGCGTCCCGGCCGGCCGCTCCATTCGCGGCACGTCATCGCCATTGAACGGCGCATACTTCACACGCCAAGCCCAAAAGTCGTCGGCGAGCTTGTCGAGAGAACTAATATCTGGGCCAGCCGTCTGCTTTTGCCCGTGCGCATCCGGCGCTGCTGTGAACAAAAACAGAAACAGCGCAGCCGATGCGGTCTTTAGGGAAAGCATCCGTGGCATTTGTGTCGGTTTGCCGAAAAGCGCTCTTCTTGTCAATCGCAGTCAGCCTTGCTTTGTCTCGAGAAAATTTTTATACCGTTGCAATGAAGATCTCCCAAAGGGTTCATTGTCGATCTTGCGTTCGATTTGTTCTTGCAGCGTTTGTTTTTCTGGTCTGCGCAATTTCTATCAGCGCGGCCGATCAAACCGTCGTGCTGAAAGCGGCGCGGATGTTCGATGGAAAATCGAAAGCGCTTGTGCAAAACGGCGTCGTGATCGTGCAGGGCGATAAGATTGTCGATGCAGGCAGCAACGTTGCGATTCCATCGGACGCGAAAGTGATCGATCTGGGGGACGTAACGCTTTCGCCCGGCTTCATGGATGCACATACGCATCTGACGGCGGATTATACCGAGTTCAATAAACGGCGACTCGAGGAACTCGATCTCAACGTCTCCGAACAGGCAATCAGGGCGACCGCTTATGCGCGCGCCACGATCGAAGCCGGTTTCACCACCGTGCGCGACGTGGGCAGCCGTTTTGTTGCCAGTCACGAGTTTGTCGATATTGCGTTGCGCAATTCGATTAACAAAGGCGTGATTGTTGGGCCGCGCATGCTGGTCGCGACACACGGGATCGGCGCAACGGGCGGTCACTTCGATCCGACGAGCGGATTTCGCGATTTTCTGTTCGGACGGGAACCGGATTACACCGACGGGATCGCCGACGGGCCCGATGAAATTCGAAAGGCGGTTCGCTTCGAAGTCAAGAACGGCGCCGACGTGATCAAGGCTGCCGTCTCGGGCGGTGTCTTTTCGTTGGCTGACGAAGTGGACACGCCGCAATTCACACCTGCGGAAATGGCGGCGCTGGTGGACGAGTCGCATCGCCTGCGCAAAAAGGTCGCGGTGCATTGTCATGGCGATCTGGCCGCGCGCGATGCAATCCAAGCGGGCGTGGATTCTATCGAGCACGGATCGTTTATGAAACCGGACACCCTCGCGCTCTTGAAAAGCAAGGGGACATTCCTCACGCCAACGCTGATGGCGACCGAATGGATCATGAGCAAGATCGACAGTTACCCGCCTGCCTTGCAGGCAAAAGCGAGAGCAGCCGCGGCAGCGCGCTCGGACATGTTTCGCAATGCGGTAAAGATGGGCGTCAAAATTTCCTTTGGGACCGATGCGGCCGTTTTCCCGCATGGCCAGAACGCCAGGGAGTTCAAGTTAATGGTCGATCTCGGAATGGCCCCGATCGACGCGCTGAGGAGTGCGACGTCAAATGACGCCGAGCTTTTGGGCATCGCGCAAAAAACAGGCACCCTCGAAAAGGGCAAGCTGGCCGATATCGTCGCAATGCCAGGCGATCCGACCGCCGATATCACCGCGACGGAACGGGTTTCTTTCGTAATGAAAGAGGGAAAAATTATCCGGAACGGTCCCGCGACCGCACCGAATTCGGCAAGATCGACATTGGACACACCCGTTTCTGCGTTGGCAGATTAACCCGCGCTCTTACGGGCCTGCCGCATTGCCCTTAACACTTTCGGGCCGACCGAGGAACGGATGTAGCGATGCCAAACGAAGACGAGATCGAACAAGAGGATCGCCAGCCACCAGAGATACACGAACGCGCCAAACGCGAGCAGAACCGGCCAGAGCGCGTGCTTTCCCTTTTCGGCTAACCCCGGCCAGTTGCTTGCGATGCGATAAGCAACGATCGCTGCAATCTGCAATCCGGTGATGACAACGAGCGGATGTGCACCCCGGCAGAGCCAGCGGACGCTCGCGCCTGATCCTTGCTTTAACCATCGCGGATCGACGCGGCCCAGGAGACCGGCAACAGCCGCGCTAACTAATCCTCCCACGATCGCGAACAGGCCGGCGGGGTGGTTAAGACTTGAACTCTGGAAAAACCATATGTCGCGGCTCTGGAATTCCGTCCGAGCAAAATAATACGGCAACGCGCAGATGATGAAAATGGCAAGTCCATAGAAGATCCAGCACAGCTGCCGCGTGAGTTTAAAGATTCGCGCGAATGCAATCATGCCCGTAAGCAACGAACCAGCTCCGAGGACATCGAGCAGGCTGTGGACAAACGGAGTCGGGCTTCGGACGAACGACTCGGTCGCTTTGTAAACGAAATAAGTTCCCAGACAGCAAAGGAGATAAACAAGCGCGTAAGGTACTACGTAAGAAAGTATCGCCGCGCTAACGCGTGTCCGGGGAGGTTCGCTATAGCGAGGCTGACCCGACCTTAAGCGCACAACATTTTCAATGAAGTGCCCAAAGACGCTCGGATCCTTCCAGTAGTCGTTGTGCGCCTGGCCAGGCATGGCATAACGCGCAAACCCGTGGTCGTCGTTCTTTTCATCGAAGCGAAAAACGGGCGACCAACCGTGCGCAAGCATCCAGTCGCGCGTGCTGTCCAATTTGAATCCGACCGGATCGCCGTAGTCGTAATAATTTTTCCACCAGATGTTTGTGTTTTTGACGGCTCTTTTCCTGCTGAAAAATTCCAACACGTCTTCGCGCGGTTTATGCAGTGGCTTCCAGATATCAGGCCAGAGCACAATGTGCTTGTCGATGGGAGAACCGAAGGTCATAAAGCCGCGGACGTATTTGTACCAGTCGCGAGCTAGGTTCTTGGATTCGGCCGCTCGCTTGTCCGATTCGGCCGTCGCCTCCCGTTTCGACATTGCCTGCAGCAGTCCCATGAACGCCACCACCGTGCCTTCGCTGTGAGCGACCACGTAAATTTCTGGATCGGCTGCCGAGCGATTCTTAAGGAAATCATTCACCGTCTCGCCAACGGCATCGAGAACGGTGGTAAAGCGCTTGAGAATGCCCAACCGAAATTCCTCAAAATCCGCGACAATCTGCACGTCTCCGACATAACTCGTCAGCAGCTTATCGAGGTCAAAGTTGATCCAGCCCGCCTTTTCCGCGATCCAGAGCAGATTGCCAAGCACCTCTATTGTTTCGATCATTTCTTCCAAGGCATCAGCTACCGCGCGGTATTCTTTTCGATCCAGTTCTGGTGGCGGCGTTTCGGTGGGGTGTCGGGACGTGATCCGCTTTGCTGTGTCGGGCGTAGTGAAGAGTTCGTATCTAGCCCGGAGCCGGGCGACCACGGTGCGCGCCCATGCTTTTGTCTCCTCGAGTGTGTAGCCTTCTTTCTGCACCTCCCGCGGGATATCGGCCCAGTAGATCTCGACAAAGGTCGTTTCGGCGAGAGACTCGGGCACAGGCAAGGCTCCAGTCGTATCAGGTGTTTCGAGGTTAAAAGCCGAAATTGCGGGGGGAGGCTTTCGGAACGCGCCTAACGGAATGCCTGCCGGGTAGTTGAAGAACCCAGCAAAGGCTGAAACTACGCTTTGAATGGTGGCGTTGCGGAACTGATCCCCAATGCCGTGGACCGCCACAACATAGCGTTTTGCGGGTCGAATCGATAGCTTCAACGCCTGAAGCGTCGGGGTAGCTTCGAGAACAGTGCCGACAGCGTTTTTGTATGGAGCGGGCATAGCGCGGAAGGCAGTCAGTCTATCAGTCGAGAAGCCCATCGGAAAGTTTCTTCCAGACGCGTGCAGCGGAGCAGATTTTTTTTGACACGTTGATGCAAACCGCTAGTGTGCGCGTTCCCAAGCAACCAGCAGGAGAGCCTGTAGCTCGCGAACTGCACGATGCTATGCAACAAAATCGTTCCAAACGTTACCGCGCCGCCGCTGAGCAGGTCGACCGGAGCAAAGTTTACAATCTTCCCGAGGCGATCTCGGCGTTGAAGAAAATGCCGGCGACGAAGTTTGATCAGACCGTGACCGTCTCATTCCGGCTCGGTGTCGATCCAAAACAGTCGGACCAGATGGTGCGCGGGACGTGTCCTCTTCCGCATGGCAGCGGCAAGACAGTGCGGGTGCTTGTTTTTGCGGAAGGCGCGGCAGCGAAGGCAGCGCTCGAGGCCGGAGCGGAATTCGTCGGATTCAAAGACATGATTCAAAAATGTCAGGAAGGTTTTCAAGACTTCGACGTCGCAGTTGCCACGCCAGCGGCCATGGCGGAAGTACGCAAGCTCGGAAAAGTCCTCGGACCGCGCGGATTGATGCCGAACCCAAAAACGGGCACGGTGACGGAGGACACGGCGAAGGCGGTGCAGGAAGTGAAAGCTGGCCGCGTGGAATTTAAACTCGACAAGAACGGTAACGTGGCGGTTCCAATGGGGAAATTTTCGTTTGAAGAAAAAGAGCTGGTGGAGAATGGAAATGCTGTGATCGAAGCGGTGGTGCGGGCGCGGCCAGCCACAGCCAAGGGGCGCTATCTCGAAGGCGTAACTCTCAGTGCGACGATGTCGCCGGGAGTGCATGTCGATCCAGCGCCGTATCTGAGTACCTAATGATTAGATCGACAATATGAGACCAGAAAAAGCCAGCATCGTTTCAGATCTTTCCGAGAAGTTGAAACGCTCGCCATTCATGCTCGTGGCCGATTACCAGCGCATGAAGGTGGATAATTTTGGCGAATTGCGGATGCGGCTCGCTCCGGTTGGCGCGGAAGTGCACGTCGTGAAAAACAATTTTCTCAAGCGCGCGATGGTTGATTCCGGATTGCCGGACGTGGGTGACAAATTGGTCGGTCAGACAGCGGTTGTAACCGGCGAGAAAGATGTGGCGCCGGTGGCGAAGATTTTAAAGACGTTCGCGAAGGAGTTTAAAATCGCCGCATTGAAGATTGGTCTGGTGGACCGCGCGATTCTTTCGAGCGTGGATTTGGAAGCGCTGGCGGATTTGCCATCACGTGAGGTTTTGCAGTCGCAATTGCTCGGCCTGCTTTTGTCGCCGGCAACGAAACTGGTGCGTTTGCTGAACGAGCCGGGCTCTGCATTAGCGAGATTGTTAAGCGCCAAGGCGCAGAAAGAAAAACCAGCGGAGGCAGCGACATAGGAGAATTTTCGTCCGGCCAATGCCGCACGAACAACAAAGCAAAAACTGTCCGGGCCGATGGCTATCGGCCTTAAATTTCCGAGAGCTTTCGGAAGCGGCAATTGGAGGAAACAAAAATGGCAGACACAGATAAATTGGTGGAGCAACTCAGCGGCTTGTCCGTGCTCGAGATTGCCGGTTTGGTAAAGCAGCTTGAAGAGAAATGGGGAGTGAGCGCGGCGGCACCGGTGGCGGTGGCGGCTGGTCCAGCGACCGGCGCACCCGGCGGGAGTGCGGCGGCGGCTCCAGCTGAAGAAAAGAGCACTTTCGAAGTCGTCCTTAAAGAAATGGGGTCGAATAAGATTGGCGTGATCAAGGAAGTCCGTAGCGCTGTGCCTGGACTTGGTTTGGCCGAAGCGAAAGCGCTGGTCGAAGGAGCTCCTAAAACAATCAAGGAAGGCGTGACCAAGCAGGAGGCCGAAGAGATCAAGAAAAAGATCGAAGCGGCCGGTGCAAAGGTCGAGATCAAGTAGCTGGCTTTTCGCGGCCAGCGCTGCGCACAAAACCACTTGCGCGGCGGCCGTTTTTTGTTAAGGTGGTTGTCTGTTAGAAGTAGGCAGACTTATTTTTAACCCGGCGCTCGACGGCAAAAGAAGGAACTGGCAACAAAACGGTGTGAGGTCAATTTGACAGACCGCTGTTTTGGTGTCATTTTTGCGCCCCTCGCTCGCCGCCGGTCGCGTAAAAATCTTGCCTGCGGCGGCCGCTATTTATTGTGGTCGGCGCGAGGTTGAACCCTTGGTCTAGTGATTATGTCAGAACGCAATTCGGAACGCATCCACTTCGGAACCATCAAAGAAGGTATTGAGCCGCCAAACCTGATTGAGGTCCAGCTCAATTCGTATGTCGATTTTCTCCAGAAGGATGTGCCGTTTTCCAAGCGGAAGAATTACGGATTGCAGGCGGTTTTCAGGGAGGTTTTCCCGATCGAGAGCTACGACGAGAAGGCTGTCCTCGATTTCGGTCGTTATGAAATTGGCGAGCCGAAGTTGGCGGCGCTAGAAGCTCAGCGCGAAGGCCAGACTTACAGCGCGCCGCTGCACGTCACGTTTCAACTACGCGAGGAAAGAGGCACGAAGGAAGAGAAAGTTTACATGGGCGAGATCCCGCTTATGACGCCGCAGGGGACTTTTGTGATCAACGGCGCCGAACGTGTGGTTGTGAGCCAGTTACACCGTTCTCCCGGCATCGCTTTCGAATCAAGCGTGCACCTCAACGGCAAAGTGCTCTACAGCTTCCGCATCATACCCGATCGCGGCTCCTGGATTGAAGTGCAATTTGATACGGCCGATCTGCTTTACATTTATCTCGATCGTCGCAAGCGCCGCCGGAAGTTTCTCGCGACGACGTTTCTGCGCGCGCTCGGTTATGGCTCGGACGAAGAAGTCATCAAGCTTTTTTACAACATCGAGAATCTCAAGCTGAGCGAGAAACTCGACGAGGAAAAGCTCGCTACCAAGGTGCTGACGGCGGAAATCCGCGACGGCGAAATCACGGTCGCGCGCGCCTTCGAACCGCTCACTCTGGCGACAGTTCGTCAGATCATGGCTCTGAAAATTCGCGAGGTTAAAGTCATCGATATTTCACACGACGACACGGTGGTGAAGGCGCTGCGGAAAGATCCGGCGCACGATCAGGAGGAAGCGCTCAAAGATATTTATCGACGCCTTCGGCCGGGCGATCCACCGACGGTGGCAAATGCCCGCGCTTTACTGAAACGGCTCTTTTTCGATCCGAAAAAATATGATCTCGGTCGCGTTGGCCGTTACAAGATCAACCAGAAACTTGGTCTCGATGTCGATCTTGGCGAGCGCATTTTAACGGACAAGGATTTCATTGCCGCGATCAAGTATTTGATCAACCTGCGCCGCGGCGAAGGCACGCTCGACGACATCGATCATCTCGGGAGCCGTCGCGTGCGCACGGTCGGCGAATTGCTCGCCA
>WNGL01020365.1_pt1 | contig 11847 bp, 12 predicted proteins | sample 5400591 | NCBI WGS metagenome assembly WNGL01 (sample SAMN13153377, study PRJNA577476) | soil metagenome | isolation source: 80 cm soil or saprolite under Garry oak tree replicate 1 | place: USA:California | collected 2016-06-15
GCAGAACCGCCGCTACAGCTTTGACGCCTTCGTCATCGATATCGATGCCCGCGGCCTCAGCGTCGGCGGGACCAACGCGGTCACCCTGACGAGTGGCGAATTTGAACTGCTGGTCTGTTTTGTCCAGCGACCGCGCCGGGTACTGACGCGGGATCAAATTCTGGACTGGACGCGCGGTCGATCCGCGGATCCCTTCGACCGCACCGTCGACATGCTGATCTCCCGCTTGCGCAAGAAACTGGACGGTGCGAGTCCCGGCTCCAACCTGATCAACACCGTCCGCAACGGCGGCTATCTGTTCACCGCTCATGTGAGACCGCTGACATGATCCTGCGTATGACGTTCGCGGCGCGGATCGGACTGATCGTCGTCGTCGGACTCGGCATGGCGTGGATCTCCACCATCGCGTTGTATTACATCGCGCGGGCCCATACCGCCGAAAGCAATACCCTGCCCGTTCCCGGCCATATCGCCGCTCTTGTTGAACTGATCGAACGCACGCCCAGTGAGGAGCGAAAGCTGGTGCTTCGCGTGGCGAGTTCGGAGACATTTGCAGCGCGAATTGATGCCGGCGCGAATACCGGAACGACGGCGCAGCGGATCCTGCCACGCCTCAACCAGCGGGCGATCGAATCGTCTCTGCAGGCGCTCGGCGGCCGGCCGGTCAGCGTCAATTTCGCGGATACAGGCGAGCGCCGGCGATTGTTTTCGCGTCTTGTTCCACCAACGGTCGATGTACGGGTCGGCCTTCGGACCGGAGACACGCTGGTCATCGAAGTCGGAAACGCATTACTGCTGGGGCCGCTTGGTCTGCCGGTCGGATTTGGCGCCGGCATTTTCGGTACCCTAATCGCCCTGCTCGCACTCCTCGTGATGCACCGCGAGACCAAACCGCTGGCTCGGCTTGCCGAGGCCGTCGACCGCGTCGACCTATCGCTTGATCCCGTAGCTCTGCCAGAGGCAAGACGCAGCGCCCCGGAAATCCGCTCCCTGATCGATGCGTTCAATCGTTTGCAAGGCCGGCTCGGGGAGCTCCTGCGCTCGCGCATGGCGATGCTGGGCGGAATTTCCCATGATGTACGAACCTACGCGACGCGGCTCCGGCTGCGCGCCGAAAAGATCAACGACGAGGCGGAGCGCGATCGCGCGATCGCCGACATCAACGATATGATTCTCTTGCTCGACGATGCGCTGCTGGCAAGCCGGGCCGGGGCCGGCGAGCTGGCCGAAGAGATGGTCGAGATTGACGACATCATCCGCGCGGAAGTCGCCGACCGGCGATCCGGCGGGGCGCGCATCGATTATCAAGGGGGTCACTGGGAGCAAGTCCCAATCGTTCTCGGCGACCGCCTGGCGCTCAGACGCGTCGTGGCCAATCTGGCGGACAACGCCATCAAGTACGGCGGCAGCGCGCATCTTCGCAGCATGATCGTCGACAAGGACTTTCTGCTGACGGTCGACGACGAAGGCGCGGGAATCCCGCCCGAACACCGGCAGGCCATGCTCGAGCCGTTCAGTCGGCTGGAGACATCGCGAAGCCGCGGAACGGGCGGCGCCGGATTGGGCCTCGCAATCGCGCGCGGCCTGACCGAAGCCCACGGCGGCGCCCTGTCGATCCAGCAAGCTCCATCGGGAGGCGCCAGGATCTCGGTCCGGCTTCCGCTGTTTCAATCGCACTGATCTCACGGAAACAGCGCGATCTGCTCCAGCCCGGCGGTCTCGGGAAACCCGAGCATCAGGTTCATGTTCTGGATCGCCTGTCCCGCCGAGCCCTTCACCAGATTATCCAGCACCGAAATAACGATAGCCCGGTTCTTGATGCGATCGGCGAATACGCCGATCTGCACATAGTTCGAACCACGCACGTTCTGTGTTTGCGGGAGCACGCCCTTTTTGACGACATGCACGAACGGTTCGTTGCGGTAGGCTTGCTCCAGCGCGGCGCGCAGGTCGTCGGGGCTCGCGCCGTTGAGCTTGACGTAGGACGTGCAGAGCTCGCCCCGGCTCATCGGAATGAGATGCGGCGTGAAGTTGACGGTCACGGCTGAGCCCGCGGCGGCGCCGATCTCCTGCTCGATCTCCGGCGAGTGCCGGTGTGTGCTCACCGAGTAGGGCGAAATCCCCTCGCCTGCTTCGCTGAACAGCGTGTTCTGCTTGAGACCGCGGCCGGCGCCCGTGACGCCCGATTTTGCGTCAATGACGATGTCGTCGACGTCGATCAGCTTCGCCTTCACGATCGGGACCAGCGCAAGCAGCGCCGCCGTCGGATAGCAGCCGGGACAGGCGACGAGCCGCGCGGCGGCGATTTGCTCGCGATAGAACTCGGTGAGGCCATAGACGGCTTCACCTTGAAGCTTCGGCGCACGGTGCTCGTGGCCGTACCACTGCGCGTATACGTTCATGTCGCGGAGCCGGAAATCCGCCGACATGTCGAGGATTTTGATGGCCGGATTGGCGGCCATGACGGCGGCGGTGATCTCCTGCGTGGTGCCGTGCGGCAATCCGCAGAACACCGCATCGAGTTTGGTCCAGTCGACCTTTTCCCATTCGACGAGCCGCGGCAGCTCCAGCATGAAGAAATGCGGAAACACCTCGTCCATCGCCTTGCCGGCATGGGTATTGGCGGTGAGCGCCGATATCTCGGCATTTGGATGCCGCGCCAGCAGGCGTACCGCATCGGCGCCGGTGTACCCGGACGCGCCGAGAATGCCGATCTTCTGCTTCGCGCTCATCACATCGCTCCTTCAGGCGCAGCCTTGGCATTTGGCAGCCTGGCATTGGCAGCCTTGGCATCTGATTGTGTCGTCTCGCTCTCGAACAATGGTGGCCGCAACGCACGCATTTCGTTCGCCAGATGCTGCGCAGCGGCCTCCGGTTGCCGCGCCAGCGCCGTCGTAACAGCCACATGGTCGGTATCGGATTTGTGCTGGTTCAACTTGAAGCTGCCTTCGACCTCGTCGACCGACATCACCAGCCCCACGATTGCTTTTTTCATCGCATCCAGCCGCCCGGCCGTCATCTTCGAGGACGTCCAGGGCAGTTTCGGCGCGAGCCAGCTTTCAAACTTCGCGCTGAGCGCGTCGAGATGTGCGGCGAGCTCGCTATCGGACAATTGCCGCACGGTGCCGGTGAGATGCACGGATTGATAAAGCCAGGTCGGCACCTGATCCGGCGAGGCGTACCAGTCGGGCGAAACATAGGCATCCGCGCCGTTCACGGCCATCAGCCAGGACGATGTCCCGTCCGCGAGTTTCGCCAGCGCATTGTGACGTGCGACGTGAAACGCCGCGTGCGGCGTGCCGTCGTTGGCATAGGTGAGATAAAACGGCAGCGAGGATGCGACGGGCTTGGTGCCGTCCCACGCGCAGACCGTGCCGAATCCGCGCGCTTCCGCGAACGCAAGACTTGCGGCGCGATCGGGCTTGAACATGGGAGGCGTATACATTTCAAACTCCTGCTTGACGTAGGAGCCGCCGGGATCAGATCGCGCTGTTTGGGAAGGAAGTGCCGCGGACCGGATCCGGCGGCAGGGGCTGATATCTTAAACGCAGATGCCCACCCATACCGCAACGGTACGGCGGCGGCGAGCAATGAGAATGGTCGCGGCGTTGATCATGGGCGCGGCTATAAGGCCGCGCGCCGTTTTCGTCAAGATGTAGCAACGTCATTGCCCGATGCGATTGCGCATCGGGGATGGTCCGTAGACCATGTTGGCGCCAAATTGTCCGTTCGCCCCCTTGCTGTTGACGTTGGCGACCGGGCCATTGCCGGTGTCGAGCACGACAAGCTTGCCGGCGGTGTTGATTACCAGCGGCGCGAAATAGATCGTGAACATGTCGCGCGGCAGAAACGCCTTCTCGAGCGCGGCGTTGACCCCGTCCTCGGACCTCGTCCTCGCAGCTTATTGCTCCGGGGGTTGGTGGCTTCAGACCACCCGCCACAGCCATTCGAGGACGTACGCGATCACATCGCCGAACAACAGCAAGGCCGCCGCCCAGACCAGCGCCGATACGAAATTGGCGAACTGAAAACGCCAGTACGGCATTTCGAAAATGCCGGCGGCAAGCGGCACCGAGGCTCGCAGCGGCCCGAAAAACCGTCCGATGAAAATGCTCGGCACACCCCAGTTTTTCACAAAGACCTCACCGCGCGGCAATATCTCCGGATAGCGCGACAGCGGCCATATCTGCGCGACCTGCTCCTTGTACCTGAAGCCGAACCAGTAGGAGACCCAGTCGCCAAGAGCGGCGCCGATCCCGCCGGCAATCCAGATCGGCCAGAAGCTGATGCCGCTGACGCCGATCAACGCGCCGATCGCGACCAGCGCGCCCCAGGCCGGAATCAGCAGCGATATGAAGGCCAGCGATTCGCCGAACGCCAGCAGCAGAACGATCGGGGCGGCCCAGGCCTGGTGGTCGCGCACGAAATCGGTCATGGCGCGCGCAAAATCCTCCATCTCTCCAACGCCTTCCCGGCCATCAGCCTGTCTGAGCAAGGCGTTGAACCTTTCTACGGTTTCAATGCCTGAGATCAGGTAAGCCAGCCCCATCGGCGACATCAAGTCACAAAGACGGGGACAGGGCGTGAGCTCCGGCGCTCCCGAACGCTTTCAGCTCGCGGCCGCGCGCGTCCATCTCAACCTGATCGGCGCGCGACCCTGTTTCCGGCCGGCGTTGCCGTCGTCCTGTTGAAGGGGAAGCTGGTGGTGGCGATGGTGCTGTTCACCGCGATCGTGTTCCGGACCTCGCGGAACCACCCCTTCCGAGGGGCAACCATGCGTCAGTCCCCGCCGTCACCTTTTGAGCCTATCCATGGCATAGTCAGGCAGACCGATTCGCCGCGCGCCAAGCGCGCGCAACCCATGAAAAGCCATGCCCAAACCATTGAAAACAAACGCTAAAGCCAAAACCGCCAACGACCTGTTTGGCGCCTCCGAGCCGAAGGGCCACGGCCCGCTCAAGGCCCCGTCGCGCGCCGCCAGCGCCGAATCCGGCTATACCGCCCGGGATATCGAGGTGCTCGAAGGCCTCGAGCCGGTACGCCGGCGGCCCGGCATGTATATCGGCGGCACCGACGAGAAGGCGCTGCATCACCTGTTCGCGGAGGTCATCGACAATTCCATGGACGAAGCGTTGGCGGGACACGCCACCTTCATCGAAGTGGAATTGGGCGCCGACGGATTTCTCACCATCGCCGACAACGGCCGCGGCATTCCGGTCGATCCGCATCCGAAATTCCCGAAGAAATCCGCGCTCGAAGTCATCATGTGCACGCTGCATTCCGGCGGCAAGTTCGACTCCAAGGTCTACGAGACCTCCGGCGGCCTGCACGGCGTCGGCGTCTCCGTGGTCAACGCCCTCTCTTCCCGGCTCGAAGTCGAAGTCGCGCGCAGCCAAAAACTCTACCGCATGGCGTTCGAGCGCGGTCATCCCAAGGGCAAGCTGGAAGACCTCGGCAAGATCAACAACCGCCGGGGCACGCGTATCCGGTTCAAGCCGGATACGGATATCTTCGGCGCCAAGGCCACCTTCAAGCCGCAGCGCCTGTTCAAGATGGCGCGCTCCAAGGCCTATTTGTTCGGCGGCGTCGAGATCCGCTGGCGTTGCGACCCGGCCCTGCTGAAGGGCCTTGAAGATGTGCCCGCCGAGGACACGTTTCACTTCGCGGGCGGATTAAAGGATTATCTCGGCGCCGCTGTTCATGCCGACACCCTGGTGCATCCGGATATCTTCTCCGGCAAATCCGGACGGGTCGGCGCCCACGGCGCCTGCGAATGGGCCGTCGCGTGGACCGCCGACGCCGATGGTTTTATGTCCTCCTATTGCAACACCGTGCCGACGCAGGACGGCGGCACCCATGAGTCGGGCATGCGCAGCGCGCTGCTACGGGGCCTCAAGGACCACGCCGAGCGCGTCGGCCAGGGCAAGCGCGCCGCCAGCATCGTCTCGGAGGACGTCATGGTCGGCGCCGCCGTGATGCTGTCGGTGTTCGTGCGCGAGCCGGAATTCCAGGGTCAGACCAAGGACCGCCTTGCCACCGCCGAGGCCCAGCGCATCGTCGAGCAGGCGATCAAGGATCCGTTCGACCACTGGCTGTCAGGTAATCCGGTGCAGGCCAGCAAGCTGCTGGAATTCGTGGTCGAGCGCGCCGACGAGCGACTGCGCCGCCGCGCCGAGAAGGAAATTTCCCGCAAGACCGCGGTGAAGAAGCTGCGGCTGCCCGGCAAGCTCGCCGACTGCACCAACACCGCCTCCGAAGGCTCGGAGCTGTTCATCGTCGAGGGCGACTCGGCCGGCGGCAGCGCCAAGCAGGCGCGCGACCGCAAGACCCAGGCGATCCTGCCGTTGCGCGGCAAGATCCTCAACGTAGCCTCCGCCACCAAGGACAAGCTCACCGCCAATGCGCAGCTTGCCGATCTGATGCAGGCGATCGGCTGCGGCACCGGCGCGCATTACCGCCAGGAGGATCTGCGCTACGCCCGCATCATCATCATGACCGACGCCGACGTCGACGGCGCGCATATCGCATCGCTGCTGATCACGTTCTTCTACCGGCAGATGCCGCGGCTGATCGATGAGGGCCACCTCTACCTTGCGGTGCCGCCGCTTTATCGCCTCACCCATGGTAGCAAGACTTTCTACGCCCGCGATGACGCCCACAAGGATGCGCTCTTGAAGAGCGAATTCAACGCCAACGCCAAGGTCGATGTCGGCCGCTTCAAAGGCCTCGGCGAAATGATGCCGGCGCAGCTGAAGGAAACCACCATGGACCCGGCGAAGCGCACCATGCTGCGCGTGGTACTGCTGGCCGACGACCGCGAGGGCACCGCCGATTCGGTCGAACGCCTGATGGGCACCAAGGCCGAAGCGCGCTTTGCCTTCATCTCCGACAAGGCGGAATTCGCCAGCGAGGACTTGCTGGACGTGTGAGTTACGCCGCGTCGGCAGGCCTCACCCGCCTGCTGATGTCCGCACCCTTCTCGCGTTCGATCACGGCAATATCGTATTGGCTTTGCAAATCGAGCCAGAACTGCGCATTATTGCCGAAATACCGACCAAGCCTTACCGCCGTATCGGCGGTGATCGAGCGCCGTCCATTAAGAATGTCGGTGATGCGTCCTGACGGCACGCCGAGATCTAGCGCCAAACGGTTGGCGCTGAGCTTGCGAGAGCCGAGTTCGCGTTTCAGAAGCCGGCCCGGATGTATTGCGGGAGCCATGTCCTACCCCTTGTGATAGTCGACGATCTCGACATCGAACGCGTCGCCTTTGCGGAACTCAAAGCAAATACGCCAACGGTCGTTGACCGTCATAGCCCATTGCTTTTTCCGCGCGCCCTTCAATTTGTGCAATCCAACGCTCCGCAATGGACTGAGATCCTGAAGACTTTTGGCCACGTTCAATGCCAACAGCAAATCGATTGCAGCATTGACGTCGAGGCCGCGGAATTGGTTTGACGGATGCCCCTCCCACAATTTGCGGGTTGCAGCGTTTTGCCAAGATCGGATCACGGCATAATAATACTACGCAAAACGGTGCAAAACAATCGACATGGCCTTTCGTTCTGCGATTTGATGCCTTGTGCCGCCGCCCCGACCCGCCAGGAAACTACAAGAACTAAAGGTCTCGGCGAAATGATGCCGGCGCTGCGCGTGGTGCTGCTGGCCGACGACCGCGAGGGCACCGCCGATTCGGTCGAACGCCTGATGGGCAGCAAGGGCGGGGCGCGATTCGCCTTCATTTTCGACAAGGCGGAATTCGCCAGCGAGGACCTGCTGGACGTGTGGGGGCGCCAGACGTTTTGCGACGGTATTTGGGTATACACCGGTGCAAAATACCTGATTTCACGGAACTTTCTGACTTTCACAGACTTTCCGCGATCGCCGTTTCCGAGCGTGTGTGCTTCCTCAGCAACAGCATTTTAAGCAGAAGCGTCTATAGTTCAGACACGTTTTGGGGAATCGGCGCTTGCGGTCCCTTCCTGTCACGCGGTCGGGTCCGAACGCTAAACTGCTGAGGAATTGAACATGAAGAAGTTAGTGCTTGCTCTAGTGGCAACCGCGGCACTCGCCGGATCCGCTTCGGCGGCCGATCTTGCGGCCCGTCCCTACACCAAGGCCCCCATGATGGCGCCGGCGTATAGCTGGACCGGCTTCTATATCTTCGGCGGTATTGGCGGCGGACTGTGGGACTCCGACACGACGATCCGGGACTCGGTTACCGGCACCAATATCCTGGGCGTCAATCAGAAGCAGGGCGGCGACGGCTGGTTTGGTACCGTTGGCGCTGGTTACGACTGGCAGTTTGGTGGTTCATGGGTCGCCGGTATCTTGGCAGACGGCCAGTTCGGCAGCCTCAAGGGCACGATCCAGGATCAAGGCAACTTCACCGCCGGCCGAGAGAAGCTAAGGGATACTTGGGCGGTTGGCGGACGCATCGGCTATTTGGTAGCTCCCAACGTGCTTTCCTACGTCAATGCCGGTTATACCGGATCCAGCTGGTCGGGCACCACCTTGGTCAACACGGCGACCGGCGCGGCTTCGGGCTTCCACACCAATGGATTTGATCGCGGCGGCTGGTTCGTCGGCGGCGGCGTCGAGAACTCGCTGAACATCTTCGGTATCGCGGCTCCTGGCTGGTTCATGAAGACCGAATACCGGGCGGCGTACTACGACTCGAAGAACATCAACGAGCTTATCGATGGTACCAACCTGTCCAATGGCCGCACCATTCACATGGATAAGCCGCTGGTTCAGACCATCAGCACCTCGCTGGTCTATCGCTTCAACTGGGGTGGCCCGGTCGTCGCCAAGTACTGATCTCTGCTGATCTTCAGCTACTCAAAAGCCCCGGCATCGTCCGGGGCTTTTTTGTGCCTTTCGCGAACGAACGAGGCTGTTGCCCCGTTCGCGAGAGTCCCCTGCGCCCCTGCCCCCTTGCCTGCGGTGAACGAGCGCGCCACTCTGGCTAAATCGTTCCAGGCGGGATCGCCGACGGCGGACAAGGCAAAACACCATGCGCAATTGGCTCCTGATCACAGGCTTTCTTGCACTTGCCATAGGCCTGCTCTGGATCGGCCAGGGTACCGGCGCGATCAAATGGCCGGAGTCGAGCTTCATGATCAGCCAGATCCAATGGGCCGGATACGGCGCCGCGCTGGCCGCGGTCGGCCTGATCCTGATCTGGCAAGGCAAGCGCTAATCAGGCACGCTCTCGTCGCGGCCAACGCCATCTGCAAACACCATCTGGATGACAATCATGAAAACGGGACTCTTCGATCTCAGCGGCAAGGTGGCGATCGTCACCGGCGGCAATGGCGGCATTGGCCTTGGGATGGCATGCGGACTGGCGGAATCCGGTGCCGCTGTCGCGATCGTCGGACGCAATGAGGCGAAGTCGAATGCTGCCGTGGCCGACCTCAAACAGCGCGGCGTCAAGGCCATATCCGTCACCGCCGACGTCACCGACAAATCGGCGGTTGCAACCATGGTCGAGCGGACGGTGCGCGAACTCGGCCGGATCGACATTCTCGTCAACAACGCCGGCATCAATATTCGCAAGGCTCCGCACGCGCTCGACATCGAGGAATGGGACAGCGTGATCAAGACCAACCTCACCAGCGCGTTCCTGTGCTCGCAGGCGGTCTACCCGGTCATGAAGGCCGCGGGCGGCGGCAAGATCATCAATATCGGCTCGATGATGTCGATCTTCGGCGCCAGCTTCGCGCCGGCTTACGCCGCGAGCAAGGGCGGCATCGTGCAGTTCACGCGCTCCTGCGCGGTCGCCTGGGCTGCCGATAACATCCAGGCCAACGCGGTGCTGCCGGGCTGGATCGATACCGATCTGACCAAGCGCGCCCGCCAGGAAATCGACGGCCTGCACGACAAGGTTCTGGGGCGCACGCCGGCGGCGCGATGGGGCGCGATCGCCGACTTCGCGGGCATCGCGGTGTTTCTAAGCTCAGCAGCGTCGGACTTTGTCACGGGTACCGCGATTCCGGTCGACGGCGGATTTTCGGTGATGGGCTAAGCCAAGCACTGATTTCCCAAAGAAAAAGCCCCGGCCAAGGCCGGGGCTTTTTGTCTTGAGGCTTGGTTCCCATCAATACGCTGCGTACCCCGGGCCACCGAGCTTGTAGTTGAAGCGGACAACGGCCGACTGAATATCGCGTGGCTTCGCATCAAATGCGTAGACTCCGGGAGCGGCGCCAGCGAGCTGATAGCGCCTGGTCTCGAAAGCCGAATAGTCATATTCGAGGCCGACAATCCAATTCTGGGTAAGTCCGTATTCCCAGCCCGCGCCGACTGTCCAGCCGTTGTGCCACTGGGTGGCAGAGCCCGAGCCGACGAACGGCGGAACCACATCCACAACCGACAAATGATTGTTCACGCCAGCATATCCGCCCTTGGCATAGAACAGATTGTTCGTCACGGCGTAGCCGATCCGACCCGTGACGGTCGCCATCCAATTGCTGCGCCAACTGAACTGATCATCCAATTCAATGCCGAAGGTTCGGTTGAGTACAGTGCCGCGATTATCCATCGCCGAAGCCGTGCCCTCAAGACCGAACAGGTAGTTGCCGGCTTGCCAGTTGTAGCCCATCTGACCACCGCCAAATACGCCCGTTCCCCGCTGGCGGAAACCTTGGCCCGGACCGAGATCACCGAACGCAGTCGTATTCGCGACGTTCGTCCAACTCTGGTTGGTCGAGGACCCGCCGACATGACCGCCCACATAGAAGCCCGACCAGTTGTAAAGCGCATCAACATAGGCTGGCGCCTTGGTGTAGGGCCGTGCCCCCAGATCCGCGGCAGAAGCAGCGCCAACTCCAAGAGCGGCGGCGCATGCCAATGCGGCAATGAATTTCGAGCTCGTCATTTTAGTTAGTCCCCCAGGTCTTCCGAACGATGTTTGTTACGAAGGAATGCTGTCTCACTTTCCTTGCCAATCCATTAGGGGACCTTGAGCGGCGCGGAATTGCTGGCACATCTCAGCCGCAACTAAATGTTATAGTTAACATCCGGGCCGGCGCTGGAAGGATCCCAGCTTGAGATGAGGCTTGCGAGTCCGGCACCGCCGTATCGATGCCGACGCTTGCCAGAGCGAATTGCTCTGCGCGTTCGCGCCCAAGCGCGCTGTCTTCGCATCCCTGGCTGTCAGCCCGGAGACGCCGGTGAGTGCACATGCTCGGGGCGCACGCCCAGAGCGACGAAGCGCGCCGTGACGCCCTGCAGCCACGGCAGCGCATTGATCAATTGTACCAAAAGAGGAACCCTGAGGTCTCGATGAGCTGAATCGAGCGCGACGCTGATGATTTTGTTCTGAGCAACGACCTGCATGGTTTGCGTCATCCGGGTCGGAAACTCCCGCCGCCGGCGCACGGCATCCAGCTCGTTTTCATCGGGACAGCCGATCGCCAACTTCGCCGCCAGCAGGTTCGCGGTCGCAACCGCATCCTGTACCGCGAGATTGACGCCGACACCGCCGACCGGCGACATCGCGTGCGCGGCATCGCCGATGCAAAGCAGACCCGCGCGCGTCCAGCGCTTCAGCCGATTGATCGCGACCGTCAGCAGTTTCACGTCGTCCCACGTCTTCACATCCGAGATTCCGGATTTGAGGATCGGTGCCATGCCGATAACGTCGTCGCGAAATGCGTCGAGGCCGCGCGCTTTCACCGCGCCGTATTGTCCCTTGGCAATCACATAGGCGCATTGCCAGTAATCGCCGCGGTCGAACGTCACCATCATCTTGCCGACCTCGACACGCGCAAACACGCTTTCGCTTTCCTCACCTTTGCCGACCCGAAACCAGAGCACATCCATCGGTGCGCCGATTTCCTCGACTTC
>WNGL01009169.1_pt1 | contig 11845 bp, 11 predicted proteins | sample 5400591 | NCBI WGS metagenome assembly WNGL01 (sample SAMN13153377, study PRJNA577476) | soil metagenome | isolation source: 80 cm soil or saprolite under Garry oak tree replicate 1 | place: USA:California | collected 2016-06-15
TTCGAGAACGTGAGGAAGGCCGGCCTCGAGGGGGTCGTGAGCAAGCGGGCCGGCGCTCCCTATCGGGAGGGGCGCGGGGGAGACTGGCGGAAGGCGAAGTGCCGGCTGAGCCAGGAAGTGGTGATCGGCGGCTTCACGCGGTCGTCCGACGGCGGGGGATCGATCGGGGCGCTCCTCGTGGGCTTTCACGAAGACGGGGAGCTCGTGTACGCGGGCAAGGTCGGCTCCGGGTTCAATGACCGCCTGCTCGCCGACCTGCAGCATCGGCTGGACGTGCGGCGGCGGAAGACGTCGCCGTTGGCCGGAGTCCCTGCCGAGCTCCGACGGGACGTGCAGTGGGTCGAGCCGGACCTCGTGGCCCAGGTCGAGTTCACGCAGTGGACGGACGAGGGCCGGATGCGCCAGCCGGTGTTCCTCGGGCTTCGCGACGACCGGGAGGCGCGCCACGTCGTGCGCGAGCGCCGGGAGGCGCGCCACGTCGTGCGCGAGCGCCCGGGGACGGTGGAGGGCGGCGGCGTCGACACCGTGGCGGCGGGCCGCCCGTGGGAAGCGCTGCGCCTTCACGCCATCCGCACGCGCGCCGCGAGCGGCGAGGAGGTCGTCGACCTTCTCGGCGTGCGCCTGACCCATCCGGACCGCGTCTACTACCCCGGCCTCGGCTTCACGAAGCTGGACCTGGCCCTCTACTACGTGTCGATCGCCGACGCGGTGCTGCCGCACCTCGCGGGGCGCCCCCTCACCCTCGTACGGTGCCCGGACGGGCTCGGCGGCGAGACCTTCTATCAGAAGCACCCCGGCTTCTGGACGCCGCCCCAGGTGCGGCGCTTCGCGGTTCCGGGGAAGGGCGAGGAGTATCTCTTCGTGGACTCCGTGCCGGGGCTCGTGGCCCTGGCCCAGGCCGGGATCCTCGAGATCCATCCTTGGAACTCGCGGGTGGCGCGGCTCGAGGAGCCGGACCAGGTGATCTTCGACCTCGACCCCGACGAAGCGCTGCCCTTCTCCCGCGTCGCCACCGCGGCCCGGCGCGTGCGGACTCTCCTGACCGAGCTCGGCCTGGAGAGCTTCGTGAAGACGACGGGGGGCAAGGGGCTGCACGTGTGCGTGCCCCTCCAGCCGGAGCACGGGTGGGAGGAGCTCGAGGAGTTCACCCGGGCGGTGGCGCTGCGGCTCGCGCGGGAGGAGCCGCAGACCTTCACCGCGAACATGGCCAAGGCCCATCGGAAGGGGAAGGTCTACGTCGACTACCTGCGCAACGTGCGGGGCGCCAACGCGGTCGGCGCCTACTCCACCCGGGCCCGTGAAGGCGCGCCGGTCTCCGCCCCCGTCGAATGGAACGAGCTCGACCGGCTCTCTGGTCCCACCGACCTCACGGTGGCGGAGGTGCCACTCCGCGTCCTGGGCTTCGGATCGGGCGCGCCCGACCCGTGGCGGCGGTACCTCGAGGTCAAGCAGCGGGCGCCCACATCCCTCACGGGCGACCTCGCGGGCTGACGGCGACTCCGTCCCGACCGTCTCCGACGCGGCGGGTTACGCCTCCGACCAGACCGCGAGCTCACCACCTCCCGCGCGAACGTGCGCGTCCTGGCGAAGGCCACCGACTTCGCGACCCGGCCCTTGGATGCCGGCGTATTCAGGACCGTAGTGGTTGAACGCCCAACGCGGCGCCATAGAAGCGCTTCGCCTCGGGTACGTTCGTCACCGTGATCTCTATGTAGTCGATCGTGTGGTGCAGGTGTGCCGCGGCGTCTGGGTGGGACATGGCCTTCTCTACTTGGGCAGGTAGCTGTTGCTGGTCGGCGACGTCCTGCTGGTTCGCAAGGGCGAGGAGATGGCCGCGTTTCGGCTGTCCCGGGCGGGCAGCTGACGGTCGTGGTCGCGTGGAGGGGGATCTACGAGACCCTATCGGCGCTCGCTGATTGGGTCCTCGATGAGGCCGACGCGCGCCGCGCCCGCGCCCTCCGCCACGTCCAGCGCGGCGACCACTCGGTCATACGGGATCTCGCCCTTGGCCTTGACGAAGAGCGTTCGGTCGGCGCGAGTCTCGAAGGTCGCGCGCAGCCGCCGGTCGAGATCCTCGAGCGTCACCACGGGGGAGCTGTTGAGCGCATATTCTTCCGCGCGGACTTCCAGCACCAGCGTGGCCGGCCCAGGCGCGGTCCCGCCATCCGGAGGGCGGGGTAGGGAAGCGCCCAGGCCCCGGGGCGCTACTGGCGCCACGAGGATGAAGATGATCAGCAGGACGAGAAGGACGTCGATCAATGGGGTGACGTTGATGTCGGCCTTCATGGCCCCCTCCTTCTAAGGTCCCGGCCGGCGCTCGGCGGCCAGTGCGATCTTCTCCACCCCGGCCTGGCGGCAGGCGGCGAGGACAGGCGCCACGGCCGCGTAGGCTACACCTCGATCCGCCTGTACGAGGACGAGCTGAACCAGGCCCCCGGCACGGCGGGCCGAGATCCACTCCCCGAGCGACTCGGGGTCTGTGAAGGCGAGGCCGCCCGCCGCGATCTGGCCCGTGGCCCGAACCACGACCTCGAGCCGCTGCCCCTTCTGTTCAGCGGGGTTTGCGGCGCTCGGGAGCCGTACCGGTGCGCCCACCAGCACCGGAGTCGCCACCATGAATATGATGAGCAGGACGATCATGACGTCGGCCATCGGGGTGACGTTGATGTCAGCGATCACCGTGCGGTTGCCGCCGCTCAGGCTTGGCGCCATCTGGGCTTCCTGGTCCTCGAATGCTTGGACACCGGAAAGGATCCCCGAGTTCCAAAGTGAGGATGCCGGCGAACTTGAAGGGGTCGGCGGCGGAGGCGATAGCTCGGGGAGAGTAGACTCCACCGTCGCCTTCCGACGGGTGCCCGGCGGTGGTGCGGAACGGTGCAGACTGGTGTATCCTGGAGGTATGAGCCGACTGGGGGCGGTCCGTCAGAGCGTCACCTTGCCATCTGGGGTCGTCAAGCGGGTCCGCGCGATAGCGAAGACGAGAAAGGTCAGCGCCAATCGAGTCCTCGTGGACCTCGTTGAGACCGGTCTTCAGGCGAAGGATTCGGAAAGGGAGCACTTTCTGGCCCTCGCCCGTCGTTTCAAGGAGTCCTCCGATCCTAAGGAGTCCGACCGGCTCCGAGAGGAGCTCGCGCATCTGATCTTCGGGGAGTAGTGCTGAGGATCCAGTGGTCAGGCCTTCCGGAGGCCTTGAGAAAGCACCTCTTGCTGCGCCTGAAGGAGCGGCGGGTCACCGAGGAGGATCTGCTGAAGCTGATGGAGTGGCGTCAGTCGGAGCCGGAAGCGCCCGAGGGCCTCTGGTACAAGGATTTCGGTTCCTTCAAGATCTGCGGAGAGGGCAAGTACCCAAAGACGTTCCTGCTCAAGGGGCAGCCGGCGAAGGGCGAGCCGCTCTGACCTCAGCCGACGCGCACCAGCCGGCGCAGCAGGGGGGCCACGCGGTCTTCCGGAGTGAGGATGCCGGCGAAGTTGAGGGGGTCGGCGGCGGAGACGGTGGCGGGGGGCGTCGGCTCGACCGCCGCCTTCCGCCGCAACGCGCGCAGCATGGTGACCGCTTCGGCCAGAGCGTACTGCTCGCCGTCGAAGCCGGCCACGAAGCGGCCGCCGCGGATCTCGCCCCGGGCTTCGAGCCGGCGGCAGGCCCGGGCCAGGTCACGCCATGGCATGGGCAGCTTCTCGCGGGCGGTCGTCTTGCGGAAGACCACCCCGGTGCGGCGGAGCAGGTGGCGGGCCGCGAACTCGGCCGCCTGCTCGGGCGGGAGCGGTTGGGCGCGCCGTAGCGGGCTCCAGCGACCGGCGGCGACCGCCATGTCCTTGCGGCGCCAGGCGGGCAGGAGCAGCCAGCGCAGGGCGCCGAAGGAGTCGCAGGTGACGCGGCCGTGGGCGACGGCGGCGGCCAGGCCCTCCTCGACGGCGGCCGCGGGCAGTCGGAGGTTGCGCAGCATTTCCTTGAAGAACAGCGCTCCTTTTTCGCTGAGCAGGTCCTCGATCTCCTGCGCGGTGGGCGGGAGCACGGGTTTGCCGGCCGGTGTGTCGACGGTGGCCGCCAGGGCCGTCCAGGTTTCGAGATCTTCCCGCGGAAGCAGGCAGAGGGGAGTGCGGCGGACGGGGGAGAGGCCCGCTCCCCAGAGGCGGCCCCAGGTCACCTCGCCGGAGAGCGTGAGCTGGTCGAGCCACTCGCGCTTGTACCCGCGCACCCGGGCGGGTAGCACGCTCGCCTCCCAGGCCGCGGCCGCGGCCTCGAAGCCGGCGAGCTGCGCCACCACCTCGGCCACGCCCCGCGGCCCCTCCAGCCGGTGCTCCGCGTCCACGTGCTGCCAGCAGGCCAGGAAGCGGAGGAACTGGGACGCCGAGACGGGCTCGATCTCCCGGCGCAGGCGGTCGAGCGTGTAGCGGTGGATGCGGGCGAGGAGGCGCCGGTCGCACCAGGCTTCGCGGCCGGCGATGCGCGTGCGCAGAAGGGCGCCTTCCGTCTCCAGCGCGTGCAGCTCCTCATTGCGGTCGGCCAGGAGCGGATCGTCGGCCAGGACTGGGCCCAGAGCCTCCAGCCGCCCGCGCAGGACGGCCTTGGGATCGCGCGAGGCTTCGGCCGCGAACCAAAGGTCGCCCTCGCAGACGACGCGCCCCTGCCCGGCCAGGCCAGAGGTCCACTCCTGCCAGGGCCGCGCCTCCTCCGCCGTGACGTAACCCATCCAGAGCAGCGCCTCGTGGACCTCCTCGGCGTCGGCGGGCCGCGGCCAGGCTTCCTCGCGCACGCGCTCGATGGCCTCGGGGTCGAGCGCGCCCAGCTCGTCGGCCGTGCGGACGTCGAGGACGCGGCGGGCCGCCACCGCCTGGGTCCGGCGCTCCTCGAGGGGAGCGTCGTCGAGGAAGCTGTAGGGCTGTGCGCTGAGGATGCCGCGGGCGAAGGCCGAGGGCTCGGGGGTGTCGATCGCCCGCCGCTCGATGCTCCCGTCGCGGAGGCCACGCAAGACCTCCAGGAAACCTGCGAGGTCCATGGCCTCGGTCAGGCAGTCCTCGACCGTCTGGCGCACGATGGGGTGGTCGGGCAGCTCGATCGGCCCGCCGGGCAGGGTCTCCGGGCAGGCCAGGACCTGCGGGAAGGCCGAGGCCAGCAGGTCGCCCGCCCGCATGCGCAGCAGCGGGGCCGGCACCTTCTTGCCGTTGCGCGAGCGCTCCAGCAGGAGCGAGCGCTGGGCGTTCCACCGCCAGCGCGTCTCGAAGAGCGGCGAGGCGAGCAGGGCCTGCACGAGCACGTCCTTGGCCGTGCTCGGGTGCAGGTAGTCGAAGACTTCCGGGAGGGCGAAGCTGTGCTGCGGCCCCAGCGAGAGCACGATCGCCTCCTCGTTGGCCGCCGCCTGCAGCTCGAAGCCGAAGCCCACGCAGAACCGCTTGCGCAGGGCCAGGCCCCAGGCCCGGTTGATGCGCGAGCCGAAGGGCGCGTGCACCACGAGCTGCATGCCGCCGCTCTCGTCGAAGAAGCGCTCCAGGACGACGCGCGAGGGCGTGGGCACGGCGCCGAGGGCCTGTCGGCCCGCCTCGACGTACTCCGCCACCTGCACGGACGCCCCCTGGGGCAGGGCTTCGCCGCACTCGGCCCGCAGGGTCTCCACGGCTTGCGGACCGGCCGCCGCGCAGGCTTCGCGCAGGGCCCCGATCTCCGCGGCCAGCTCGCGCGTGCGGCCCGGCCCCTCGCCCAGCCAGAAGGGCAGGCTGGGAGGCTGACCCTTGGCGTCGGCCACGCGCACCACGCCGGGCTCCACGCGAAGGATGCGCCACGAGGCGTTGCCGAGCTGGAAGATGTCGCCGCCGTTGGCCTCGACCGCCCAGTCCTCGTTGACCGTCCCCACCAGCGTCCCCTCGGGCTCGAGGCGTACCTGATAGTCGGCCGTGTCGGGGATGGCGCCTCCGGAGAGCAGTGCGAGCAGGCGCGCTCGGCGCGTGGCCCGTAGCCGCCCGTTGACGCCGTCGCGATGGAGGACGGCGCGGCGCCCCTGGGTGTGCAGGGCCACCACCTGGTCGAACTCCTCGCGGGCGAGGTCGCGGTAGGGCCAGGCCCGGCGGAAGGCCTCGAAGAGCGCCTGCTCGTCCCAGGTCTCGGCCACGCAGGCGGCCACCGCCTGCTGGGCCAGGATGTCGAGAGGCCGCGGGGGCTGCGGCGTCCGGTCGAGCACCCCCTGGCGGATGCAGCGCAGGAGCGCGGCCGCCTCCACCAGCTCGTCCAGGGTGAGCGGGAAGAGCCGCCCCTTGGGCACCCGCTGCAGGGCGTGGCCGGAGCGGCCCACGCGCTGGAGGAAGGTGGCGATCGAGCGCGTGGCCCCGACCTGGATCACGAGGTCCACCGGACCGATGTCGATCCCGAGCTCGAGGGAAGCCGTGGCCACGAGGGCCCGGAGGGCGCCTGCCTTGAGCCGCTGCTCGGCGTCCAGGCGGCGCTCGCGGGCGAGGCTGCCGTGATGGCTGGTGACCGCGTCCTCGCCCAGCAGCTTCGTGAGCTGGGCCGCGATCCGCTCCGCCATCTTGCGGGTGTTGACGAAGACGAGGGTCGTGCGGTGCGCGCGCACCAGATCCGCGATGCGGGCGTAGATCTCCTCCCATTGCTCGTGCGAGCAGACGGTGCCGAGGGGCGAGGGCGGGACTTCCACCGCGAGGTCGAGGGCCCGGAAGGTTCCCGCGTCCACCAGGGCGCAATCGCGCTCCGCGCCAACCAGGAACCGCCCGACCTCGTCGAGCGGCTTCTGGGTGGCGGAGAGGCCGACGCGCTGGAAGGGCCGGCCCACCAGGGCCTCCAGCCGTTCGAGCGAGAGGGCCAGATGGGCGCCGCGCTTGTCGCGCACCAGGGCGTGGATCTCGTCCACGATCACGGTGCGCACCGTGGCCAGGATCCCGCGGCCGCCCTCGCTGGTGAGCAGGAGGTAGAGCGACTCGGGTGTCGTCACGAGGATGTGGGGCGGACGGCGTGTCATGGCCGCGCGTTCGGCGGACGGGGTGTCGCCCGTCCGCACGAGCACCCTGATCTCGGGCAGGAACGGATCGGTGGCGCGGATCTCCGCGAGCGGACCCTGCAGGTTCTTCTGGATGTCGTTGGAGAGGGCGCGCAGGGGAGAGACGTAGAGGACCTGCGTCTGGTCGGGAAGGTCGTGCCCCTGGCGGAGCAGCGCGTCGATGGCGGAGAGGAAGGCGGCCAGGGTCTTGCCCGAGCCGGTGGGGGCGGCGATCAGCGTGTGGCGGCCCTCGCGGATGAGCGGCCAGCCCTCGCGCTGGGGTGGCGTGGGCTCGCCCAGGCGCTCGGCGAACCAGCGACGCACGGCGGGATGGAAGGGAATCAGGGACTCCATGAACCCATCCTACCGGGCCTGGGGGCCGGGGGAGTACCTTTCTTGGCAGGGGAGGGGCCGGGGGTCCAAGGCGTTGATCACCGACCATCTCTCCCACTCGGAACCAGGATCCGCGTAAAGCATCGCACCTGCGGTGAAGGTGTGCAGGTGGGAATCGTCCATGATGATCGAGAACTTCCGGTAGGCGCGCGCCTCCGGCGTAGCCCTGCTCGTCGATCCGGGTCTCGCTCCGCTGGGGGGCGATCGTATCGACAACGCCGCGGGACCGCGCCAAAATCGGATGCACTGATGGCTGCGACTGGCTCTGCCGACGCCCGCCTCGGGCGGCGTCTCGTCCTCGACGAGATCTTCGATCTCTCCCTGTATCGCGCTCTCCGGGAAATAGCCACCGGAAGTCTCCGCGACGTGCTCGACGAGCTGATCCTCGTCGAGACGCGGCACGTCGCCTTCTGGCAGGAATTCTTCGGCCTGGAGCACGTGACGAGGCTCGACCCCGCCCGCCGGTTGAAGCTGGTGGCGATGCTCACGACGTGCCGGCTCTTCGGCTCGGCCGCCATCCACATCGTGCTGGAGGCCATCGAGGTTCATGGCGTGCGCAAGTACCTGCGCGTCTGGGACCGTTACAAGGACGGCGCCCTCGGCTCCGCGGTTCGCGAGATCCTCGACGACGAGTTCAAGCACGAGGACATGGTCGTCAGCGGAGCCGCGGAGCATCAGATCAACCCCGAGAAGGTGCGCAACGTCTTCCTCGGCCTCAACGACGGCCTGGTCGAGATCCTCGGCGCGGTCAGCGGTTTTTTCGCGGCCTTCCGCAGCGCGACGGCCGTGCTCGCCGCGGGCTTCACGGTCGCCGTCGCCGGCGCGATGTCCATGGCGGCCGGCGCCTACATCGGCGCCAGTTCGGAGGCGGAGGTGCGCGCGACGGAGGACGAGCGCCGGCGATTCCTGGGGGAGGCGGTGGGGAGTCGGGCGGCCGAGAGCCCGATGGCCGCGGCGCTGGTGGTGGGCGCCGGCTACTTCGCGGGGGCGGTGGTGCCCGTCCTGCCCGTGCTCTTCGGCGCGACCGGGTTGCTCCCCACCGTGGGGACGGCGGGCGCGATGATCGTCGCGGTCTCCGCGATCGTCGCCTTCATCTCCGGCATGGCCGTATGGCGCCGCATCGTCCTGAACCTGATCATCACCGGGATAGCCGTCGTCGTCACCTACGCCATCGGCCTGCTGGCAAAGGCGCTTTGGGGGATTGCCGTTTAGCGCAAATCTGGCGCCGCATCATCCAGGAGATCAACCCTGTTCTGTCGGGCTGGGGTAAACTACTTCCGAACGGGGAACGCGTCTCTCGAGTTCCAGCAGGTGGAAGGGGGATTCAGGAGCCCGGGCTCGCAAGAGCACCGCGCCTTGATTTCTACCGATGGCCAGCGGCTCGCCCGGCTCCGCGGCGACTTCCGCCTTCCCTCCGGGTGTCGCCTCGTCCTTCCTCAGCATCCACGCGGTGCGCATCTTCGTGCGCGACCTCGACCGGAGCCTCCGCTTCTACCTCGGCCAGCTCGGCTTCCGACTCGTGATCGACACCCGCCTCCAGTCCGGCGAGCGCTGGGTCGCGGTCTCCCCGCCCGACGGCACCGCCATCCTCGCCCTCGTCGCCCCCCAACCCCGGTCCCCCGAGCACCGGCTCATCGGCCGCGCCACCCATGTCGTCCTCATCACCGCCGACGTGGCCGGCCGGTTCCAGGAGTGGTCGCGGAAGGGCGTCCGTTTCATGAGCACTCCGCGGCTCCGGCGGATCAAGTACGTCCCGGCACCAGGCGCGGCCGCTTCGTCGCCGCGGCTGCTCGGCGAGAAGGCGCCCGTGTGGGGCGGCGTCTTCGCGCGCTTTCGCGACGTCGACGGGAATACCTTCTCCCTCGTCAGCTTCGACGAGGTCACCCATGCCGTGGAAGCCGAGCGCCGCGCCGCCGCCGACAAGCTGGAAGCCGAGCGCCGCGCCACCCACGAGCTCGAGATCGCCCGCCAGGTGCAGGCCGGGCTCTTCCCCCAGTCCCGGCCCCCCCTGGAATCGCTCGACTACGCCGGCGCTTGCCTCCCCGCGCGCGCGGTGGGCGGCGACTATTACGACTTCCTGAGCCTGGGCCCCGACCGCCTGGGCCTCGTCATCGGGGACGTGATGGGAAAAGGGATGGCCGCCGCCCTCCTCATGGCGAACCTCCAGGCGAACCTCCGCAGCCAGGTCGCGTTCGCCCTCGACGAGCCGCGGCGCCTCCTCCAATCCGTCAACCTCCTCTTCTGCGAGAACTCGCCGGAAAGCTCCTTCGCCAGCCTCTTCTACGCCGACTACCACGACCCCACGGGTGGGCTCCGCTACGTGAACTGCGGCCACCTTTGCGCGCTCCTCCTGCGTCGTGACGGGACCCTGGAACGGCTGGAGGCGACCTCGACCGTCCTGGGGCTCTTCCGGCAGTGGGAGTGCTCGGTGGGGGAGTGCCGTCTCGAGCCCGACGACCTCCTCGCCCTCTACACCGACGGGGTCACGGAGGCCTTCGACGACGCCGGCCAGGAGTTCGGCGAGCAGCGCCTCGTCGACGCCCTCCGCCGGCACCGCGACCGCCCGCCCGAGGCCCTCGTCGCGTCGCTCGTGGACGAGGTCCGCTCCTTCAGCCCCCACGAGCAGCACGACGACCTCACGCTCATCGTGGCCCGACGCCGAAGCGCGTGACGTAGAGCCACGCCGGAAGCGCCAGCCACAGCACGCCCTTGACGAGGAAGAACAGCAACCCAACGGTTCCAACGCGGGCCACGATGGATCGAGACCTGGTCGTGTTGATGGACGGCACGGCCTCTCCCGTCAGTGGGCGCTCGGGGACGCGGAACGGAATGCCGGCCTGCCGGATCTTGGTCTTGGCCCGGACGAGGCGCTTGCTGATGGCCGCCGGAGACATGAGGAATGCCGAGGCGATCGTCTTGGCATCCAACCCGACCACCACCTGCAGCATCAACGGCGCGCGGACGCCGGCCTCGATGGCCGGATGCGCACAGGCGAACATCAGGGCGAGACGACGGTCCGGGATCTCCGCGTCCGCCGCCGCGGCGTCCAGCCCTTCCGCGAGGAGCTGTAGCTGCCCGGTCGCAGCCTCGCCGGTACTGCGTCGGCGCCCGACATCGATCACCCTTCGGCGGGCGACGGTCAGCAGCCACGCTTCCGGGTTCGACGGACACCCGTGGAGTGGCCAATCCGAAAGCGCGGAAGTGAACGCCTCCGACAGCGCGTCCTCGGCGGCCGCCACGTCCCGCGTGCGCGCCGCGAGGAAGGCGACGAGCTTGCCGTAGCTGCGACGCGCGACCGCGTCCGCCGTGCGACGCGCATGCGCGTGGGCAGGCTCGTCCTCCTTCACGCCATCGGCTCGTAGGACAGCACGACGTTGCCGTTGCCGAAGGGCCGCGTCTTGATCAGCTTCAAGGCGATCTTCTCCTTGGTGCCCTCGAACAGCGTCCGCCCTTTGCCCAGGACGATCGGATTCACCACGATCTGGAACTCATCGATCAAGCCCGCCTGCGCCAACTGCGAAACGATGCGGCCGCTTCCCAGGATCGCCATGCCCGGTCCGGACTCGTTCCTCATCTTCCGCACTTCCGCCGGGAGGTCGCCCTTCACCAGCTTCGTGTTCTTCCACGACGCCTTCTCCAGCGTTCGCGAAAACACGACCTTCGGCATGTTGTTCATCCCTTCGGCCACGACAGGAGCTCTCTCCATCGCGGCCGGGGTGGGCCAAAAGCCGGCCATCATCTCGTAGGTCACCCTGCCGAAGAGCAGGGTGCCGCCGCCGCTCGCATTGCTCGCGGCAAACTCGTTCCACTCCGGATCCTGCTTGTGGGCCCAGCTCATGTCGCCGTTCGCATCGACGAAGAACCCGTCCAGCGACACCTGCTCGAAAGCGATCAATCTCCGCATGTGTCCTCCCTCACTCCGGCTTGATGAGCTCGTTGATGTCCCTGGTCAGCAGCGTGCCTTCCATGACCGGACGCACCTCGACGACACCGTGAAGGGCGGTGGGGGAGCGAGCTTTCCACGAGATCGCGGCGTCGAGATCGGCCACCTCGATGATGTGAAAGCCGCCGAGCTGCTCTTTGGAGTCGGCGTAGGGCCCGTCCAGCACCTGGGTCTTGCCATTAGCGACCCGCACGGTGGTCGCGGCCGACGTGGGCTCGAGCCCGTTGCTGCTCTTCAGCACGCCCGCCTTCGTCATGGCTTCCATGTAGGCTCGATAGGCCCCAGCCAGTGTTGTTGCTCGGATCTCGTCAGTCGAGGCCAGCCGGACTCGTTCACGTAGTCCATCAGAATGTATTTCATCGCTCCCTCACTACCATGACGCTCGAAGCCCGGCAATTTGGACAGCCGAGGGGACGGATCATGGGACAAGATATCCCGTCGCTCGCCTCTTCTGGTGTCCGCCGCCGTCCTGGCCGTTCGGTGGTACGCTGCGCACGGTCGGTGGGCCGCCGGACCCAACCCGCCG
>WNGL01013011.1_pt1 | contig 11844 bp, 17 predicted proteins | sample 5400591 | NCBI WGS metagenome assembly WNGL01 (sample SAMN13153377, study PRJNA577476) | soil metagenome | isolation source: 80 cm soil or saprolite under Garry oak tree replicate 1 | place: USA:California | collected 2016-06-15
AAGCGGCGGCGCAGCCCTCTGCACCGGCGGCAGCGCAGCCCGCGACTCAGCAGCAGTCGAGCGCGGCGCCAGAGCCGCAGCCGTCTGCGGCTCAACCGCCGAAACCCTCTCAACGCGGCGGAGCCGGGACCCTTACGGGCCCCAGCGCCACCGCCGGGCGGGGGCCCTCGGCGGTTGAGCCGCCACGTCAGCCGCAGGCTCCGACTCCTGAGCGCGCCGCTCCTCCGCCACCTCAAAGTTCGTCTCCGCGTCCCGCACCTGCGGCGGCGACAGCGACGGCGGAGCGTCCCGATCTCTCCGATGTGAGAGCGACTCCGGCGGTGAGGAAGCTCGCGAGCGAGCAGAGCATCGACATCTCGCAGATCGACGGCACCGGGCTCGGCGGACGAGTTTCTCGGAGAGATGTTGAGGACTACATCGCGCAACGGCAGTCGTCGCAGCAGCAGGCCGCGGCGCGCGTCGTTCCCGCGCAGCCGCAGGCGCCGTCGCAAAGCGTTCCCGCGCGCTCGGCACCGGTGCCCTCGCTCGCCGGCGATCAGCTCGTCCCGCTCACACAGATGCGGCGCGCTATCGCGAACAACATGGTCCAGGCCTGGACCGCCCCGCACGCGCACGCGGTCATGGAGGTCGACATGACCGACCTCATGCGATACCGCGACCGCGTGAAGGCCGAGTTCCAGGAGCGCGAAGGGTTCGACCTTTCGCCGGCGGCTTTCATCGCGAAGGCCGTCGTCGAGGCGCTGCGGACCGTGCCGTCGGCCAACTCGAGCTGGACGGATCAGGGCCTCATTCGTCACCGCGAGCTGAACCTCGGGTACGCCGTCGCGCTTGGCGATGACGGCCTCATCGTGCCTGTCATCAAGGACGCCGACGGAAAGAGCCTCGCGGGCCTGATGCGGTCCATCCGCGATGTCGTCGATCGCGCCAAGGCGCGACGTCTCACGCTCGACGATCTCTCTGGCGGGACGTTCACGCTGAACAACACCGGTCCCCTCGGGACGATCGTGTCGAGTCCGATCGTGCCACCCGGCCAAGCGGCGATCCTGTCGTCCGAATCGATCCGCAAGCGTCTCGTGGTGACCGACGACGACGCGATCGCGATCCGTCAGATGATGAACATCGTCATCGGTTTCGATCACCGGGTCGTCGACGGGTCGACCGCCGCGCGCTTCCTCACCGCGGTTCGCGACTGGCTCCAGACCGCGGGCACGTCGGTGCCGGTGTATTGAGATGACACCTACGAATGGCTGAGCTCGCGCCGATCAAGTTCGAGATCCCCGGCGAGGTGGAGCGGCCGCGCTCGCGGGGTCGAAGCGCCGCGAACACGGTCGTGCCGATCGATCGCGCGCGGCCCGAGTGGCTCAAGGTCCGTCTCCCGATGGGGCCGGAGTACGAAAACCTTCGGCGGCTGATGCGGTCGAAGTCTCTTCATACCGTATGCGAGGAAGCTCACTGCCCGAACATGGCGGAGTGCTGGGGCGCGGGCACGGCGACTTTCATGATCCTCGGCGACACCTGCACGCGCTCGTGCGGCTTCTGCGCGGTGAAGACGGGACGTCCCGGGATCGTCGATCTCGACGAGCCCGCGCGCGTCGGCGCGGCGGTCGCTCAGATGGCGCTCGGCCACGCTGTCGTGACGAGCGTCAACCGCGACGAGCTACCCGACGGCGGGGCATCGCTCTTCGCCGCGACGATCCGCGAGATCCGCGCGCAGTCCCCGGCCACGACCGTTGAGGTCCTGATCCCCGACTTCACCGGTGACCCGGCGGCCCTGGACACCGTGCTCGCTGAGCGGCCGGAGATCCTGAACCACAACGTCGAGACGGTCGAGCGCCTTTATCCGCGCGTGCGACCGCAGGCTCGCTACCCGCGTTCCCTGGAGGTCCTTCGTCGCACGAAGGAGCGCGCGCCCGAGCTCGTGTGCAAGAGCGGGATCATGGTGGGCCTCGGCGAGACCCACGAAGAAGTCGTCGCGACCATGCGCGACATCGCGGCCCAGGGGACCGATGTCCTGACGGTCGGCCAGTACCTCCGTCCGTCGCCGATGCATCTACCGATCGAGCGCTACTGGACGCCCGACGAGTTCGCGTCGCTGCGCGACGAGGGCATGACGATGGGCTTCCGCCACGTCGAATCTGGACCGCTCGTCCGTTCGTCGTATCACGCCGAGCGGCATGTCAGCCTTGGGTGAGCCCCTGCGCGCGACCTGGCTGGGACGCGTTCCGTACGTCGACGCATGGCGGATGCAGGAAGCGGTCGCGACACGGGTGCGCGACGGCGGTGCGGACCGTCTCCTGCTCCTCGAGCACGATCCCGTCTACACGATCGGACGGCGTGGAACGACGGACCATCTTCTTGTCGGTCACGACGTTCTGCGCGCCGACGGCGCATCGGTCTATCGCGTCGACCGCGGCGGCGACATCACGTACCACGGTCCCGGCCAGCTTGTCGGTTACCCCATCACGGCGTTCGCCGAAGGCGCGGATCTCGTCGCCTATGTCCGCGCGATCGAGGAAGCACTGCGCGATGCGCTTGGAAGCTATGGCGTGCCGTCGCGGAGCGAGCGGGGAAAGACCGGTGTCTGGGTCGATCTTCCGGACGGTCGGCCAGCGAAGATCGCCGCGATCGGCGTGCGGATATCGCGCGGCGTCACGACGCACGGCTTCGCGCTGAACGTCTCGACCGATCTCGCGGCATTCGAGCGTGTCCTGCCGTGCGGTTTCCAGCACGAGGTCGCTTCGCTCGAGCGCCTCGGCGTGTCGGCGAACGTCCCGGAGGTGGGGGAGCGGTGCGCGCGCACGCTGGCTGCGCGGCTCGGGCGCGAGCTCGTCGTCGACGCGTCGGTCGAACCGCCACATGATGCGGAAATCCCCATGGACGCCCCGGTTCGCGCCGCGCTCGACCTCCTCGCGGAGGCCGTTCCCGCCTAGCCCTCACCGGTTGCGGATGAGCACTCATGCGTTTGCATTAGGCGGACCCGATGCGCTCGTATGGTCCTGGGAGCAGCCCTACCCGGTCGGGTGACCGAACGCGCTATGGAGACACGATTAAGTCGGACATAACGTTAAGCCCGCAGTGGGAATGAGGTTCAGCAAGCCGGCGATCACGCGAACCCTCGGTGACGAGCCGATGGTGAGCCTGGACGCCTCGGCGCTCACCCAGCGCATCGGGAGCATCTCGCACGCCGAAAAGCCGGCGGCGACCTCCCCGATCTACCAGCCGCTCGCGGAACGGCAGCAGCCGTACGAAGCGAAGTGGCGAAGGGCGCTGCGGCCCCGCTAGCTGACCCGCTCGCCGCGGTGGTAGACGCGCCACACGCGCCACAGCACCGCTGGATCGGAAAGCGGATCCCCATGCACGAGCACCACGTCCGCCGGCCCGCCTTCGTGGATCGTTCCCGCGTCCTTGATCCCAAGCAGCTCGCCGCCGACCCACGTCGCCGACGCGAGCGCTTCATGCGGCTCGAGCCCCGCGCGTACGAGCATCTCCACTTCCCACGCGAGATGACCCGGGCGGACCGAGCCACCGCCGAAGTCGCTGCCGGTCGCGATGCGCACTCCGGCCTTCCGCGCCGTGCGGACCGCCGCGAGGGCCTGCTCCAGGAGGGCGACGCTCGCCCCTTTGGACTCCGAGAAACGACCACCATCGGTCGCCGCAAAGCCGACGAAGCTTTCGAGCACGCTGAGAGTCGGGACCAGTGTCGTGTGGCCGGCCATGTTCTCCGCCGTCGCGGCGTCGACACCGAATCCGTGCTCGATCGAGTCGACGCCCGCCTGGACCGCCACCGCGGCGCCCTTGCCCTGCGCGTGCGCGGTGATGCGCTTGCCGCGCTCGTGCACCGTGCGGACGCTCGGCTGGAGCTCTTCGACCGTGAACGTGACCTCCTCGCCGGTACGTCCAGTGTCGACGGCGATCTTGACGAAGTCCGCGCCGGCGTCCATCTCCGCGATCGCCGCCTTCCGCAGCTCGTCCGCTGAGTCGACGAAGACGACGAATGGCGGGAACTTATCGCGCCGCGCGAGCCACGTGCCGGCTGCGATGATCGTCGGAGCGTCGACCTGCCCACGGTGCGTGTCTCGGATGCGGAGGTTGAGTCGGCGCGGCGCTCCGACATCCCTCGCGGTGAGGATGCCCATGCGCGCGAGGTCGCGCGCCGCCTCCGCCCCACGGGCGAGCAGATCGGCCTCCGGATCGCCGAAGCGCGCGATCCAGTTCGCGCCGCCTAGCCCGGTGAAATGCGCGTGGCAATCGACGAGACCGGGGATGACGGTCGCTCCGGACGCGTCGACGATCTCGACGCCGCTCGCATCGGGCGCGCTGTCGTCGGGACCGACGTACTGGATGCAGCCGTCGCGCATGAGGACGGAGATCCCGTGCCGAAGCGTCGACGAGCGACCGTCGGCGAAAGCGCTGCCACGAAGGAGGATCGCCGCCGGCGCTATTTGGTCTTCTTCCCGATGGTGCGGATGAAGGTCTCGATCGGAATGGCCGAGAGCGTTTCGATCTGGACGGTGCCCCGCGCCCCGAGGCCCACCGAGACGCGCGAGATCGTCTCGTTGTCCTTCGCCTCGACGATGTTGACGAAGTCGTACCGGCCGAGCGTCGCGTATTGCGCGACCACGCGGGCGCCCATCGCCTCGATCTCTTCGTTGACCTTCTTGATCCGCCGTGGGTTCGATTGCAAGGTCTTGACGCCAGCTGCGGTCACCTTCGTGAGAAGGACATAGGTCGCCACGGTGCTCCCTCCAGCCCCATACTCGAACGCGAGCATATGCCGACGTTCACGCGGGCTCAGGCCGAAACCCTTCTTCCGAAAGTGCGTCCGCTCCTCGAGGACCTCCAGCGCCGCAAGGCGTCATACGATCGGCGTCCCACCGATCCGGTCGCGAAGGAGATCAACGCGCTCCTCCTCGAGATCGCGCGCTTCGGCGTCGACGTGAAGGATCCCGACCAAGGACTCATCGACTTCCCCGCGATACGCCGCGGCCGCGAGGTCCTGCTCTGCTGGAAGCTCGGCGAGGGCGACCGCATCAGCTACTGGCACTCCATCGAGTCGGGGTACGCGGGCCGGAAGCTCATCGAGGACTAGCCACGCACTGGGCGAAGGTCACGGCCCGCGCACTGGGCGAAGGTCATGGCCCGCATTGATCGACAGTCCCATCGCTTCGCCCGCGGCGCCCCGTTAATCGAGCGAGCCAGAAGACCGCAGCGAGTCGAAGGAAGGAGGTCCGTACCCAGACGCGGCCTGACAGCTCCATTAGGGAGAGGGGCGGGAGGCTTTCGCGATGGGACGGATCTTGTCACTCGTCGTGGCTTGCGCCATCGCCGCGGTGCCTGCGTACGTTGCGGGCGCGTACGCGGTCGCGCCAGCACTGGCGAGCACTGCCAACCCGGTCACGACCACTGCCGGCACGGCGAAGACGACGACGAACGTCGCGCAGACGACGACCGCCACGACGACCACGAGCGTCACAAGTTCCACAACAGGTACCGTTTCGGCCACGACCACGGGCAACGGCGCGCCCAGCGGATCGCACTACAACCTCAATATCATCGGCGTGCCGAAAGACAAGACGGCCGACATGAACAACAACGATGGCCATCGGATCTTTGTCCAGCTCAACAACACGACCGGTAGCACGGCCGGCGGCATCACCGGCAAGAACTTCACGGACATCAGCAAAGTCAACACGATCCTCCTGGTCCCGGCTCCGGCGGGCGGGAGCTTCCAAGTGTTGGACGCGAACGCGACTGACAAGACGGGCGCGGAATTCCAGCTCCCGGCTGACGTGTCGACCACATGGACGGTCTGGGCTCGAGCGCTCGGCAAGCCAGGCGGGACAGCCGACATGACAACCTGCGCGACCGTAACGATCACCGATCCCCTGACAGGCGTGACCACACAGGAAGTCGTGTGCTCTCTCGCTACGCTCAAGCTCGAGCGAACCAAGAACGCGAAGTTCCAGAACGTTACGTCTGAGCTCCTCACCATCACACTCAGCGCCGCGGATGCGACGCTTGCTGGGTGCACCAGCACGACTGTCGGTCTCTTCGATCCGTGCCTCCAGAACTACTTCTGGAATTACGACAACCACGGCCTGAAGCTCCTTCAACTCCGGTTCTATCCAGTAAGCGGGACGGGCACATGACGATCGCGGTCATGACGAGCTGACTCTCGATTTCGCGCACGGGGCCGGGCAGCAGTGCCCGGCCTCGTGGTTTTCGGCACGCGCAGCCATCGAGACACGCCGGCGCACATTTATGCGACAGCTCGCGCACATTTTGACGACGTCTTCGCACGTTTAGGGGACAGACACGCACGACGTGTTCTGTCTAAATCTCGAGGTTGGAGAGCCACGACTTTGCCTGGGCCGCAGGATTCTTCGACGGCGAGGGCTGGGCCAACCGGAGCGGCCGTGGCGTCCAGTCGCGGATCAATCAGGCAGGGCTCGACGGGATCCCGGAAGTGCTCACCAAGTTCCACCGGATCGTCGGCGTCGGCCGAATTCACGGCCCGGTCATCGTCGAGGGTCGGCAGCCTCTTTACTACGGGGAAGCCACCTCGCGACCGCATCTGCTTCAGGTAGTCGAACGGATCGGACCATGGCTCTGTCCGGTCAAACGAGCCGAGTTCGAGCGGACGCTCAGCGTTCCGCTACCGCCGGTGGCTTGGCCAGGTTCGATGAGCGAAGAACTGGCTTGGGCCGGCGGCTTCTTTGATGGTGAGGGCTCCACATATCTGGAAAAGCACCGGACCCATGCCGATTACTTTGTCCCGAGACTCTACGTTCCTCAATGCGCTGACGTCGGAATCGCGGTGGAGCTCACGCGGCTGAAGTCCGCGCTTGGCGGGCTCGGCTCAATCTCCGGGTTAAGGCCAGGAAAGGGGAATTGGAAGCCCTATCGGCGTTGGCGCGTCTCTGCCCCGGTCGATGTGCAGCTCGGGCTCCATCTGCTTTGGCCCTTCATTGGCGGCGTGAAACGCACGCAAGCGCGAGCGGTTCTGCAGGTCATCAACTCGCAGCCTGATCTCCCTCGCGGGAACCCTGCCTTCGGCGTGGCGGGGGCACGTTATTGTCTGCGCGGACACGACAAATGGAACGCCCGTGTCCGTCCGTTCAAAGGACGCGGCAAGAATCAACAAGACCCTATGAACCACCTGAGGCAATGTCTCGCGTGCGTTCGCGAGGACGCGCGCGCAAGGAGAGACAAAAAGCGACGGCGGTGAGACCGTCGCTTGTTTTGCAGGCGTATCCTGCTAGGTTACTTGTTGAAATAGACCTTGTTGATCTCGGTGTAGTTCTTCCATTTGTCCGGCACAGCATCCTCGGGAAAGATCGCGCTTACAGGACACACCGACTCGCATGCACCGCAGTCGATGCACTCATCGGGATGGATGAAGTACATGTTGTCTGCATCCGTTGTATATATGCAGTCAACAGGACACACATCAAGGCATGATGCGTCCTTCACGCCGATGCAAGGTTCCGTGATCACGTAGGCCATTTCTGATCCGCTCTCCCGTTCGCACATCTGGAAGAAATCGCGTGCTGAATTCTCAGCCTATCATCGCGCGACGTGAGTAGCGAAATCGCGGAGTTCCCCCTTCCGGCCGACGTGACCGAAGAAGAACGCGCGACCGCCAAACGCGAGATCGGTAAATACACGAAGATCCTGGGCGAGGAACCACGCGTCATCCGTTTTGCCGGTAGAACGATCGGTCAGACGGGCCCTGTGTGGCATTTCCAATTCACCCGCCTGTATGCGCTCCCGAAGGGCTACCTCGCCGCGGGGCACGATCTACACGAGGGCATCAAAGTCGCGTACGCCGAAACACCGGAGGATCTTCCCAAGGCTTTTGAGAACGATCTCGTCCGCGAATTCGTCGAAGACGAGCTCCGCTACCGCAGGATCATCGGATCCGAGCACGCCCGAGCCGAGTAGCCGCTCGCGTAAGTCCGCGCGCCCTCACAAACGGCAGCCTTCCGACGCACCCGACGAGCCCGCGCGCGCGCGCTGCTCCGATCCCGCACCGCAGGCTCTCCTGCGCGGCATCGAGCAATTCAACGCCGGGGAGTTCTTCGAGCAGCACGAAACGCTCGAGCTGCTGTGGCGGGACACGGCCGCGCCGGTACGACATCTCTATCACGGCATCCTTCAGGTCGGCGTCGGTTTCCATCACTGGCGTCGCGGCAACTTCCACGGTGCGTCGGTGCTCCTCGAAGAAGGCATCGAGCGTCTGCGCCCGTTCGCGCCAACCTGCCAGACGATCGACGTCGCCGCGCTCATCGCGGACGCGGCCGCAGCGCGCGAGCAGCTCATCGCGCTCGGTCCCGAGCGCATGAGCGAGTTCGACCTCGCGAGCGCGCCGCGGGTACGCTTCGCGCGGTGACCGACGGGGCGCGCGAGTGGGCCAAGCGGCTCGGCACCGTCGGGGTGTGGACGCACGATGTCGAGCGCATGCCCGTCGCGGGCGCGCGCGACTACGTGCACGCGATCGAATCGCTCGGGTTCGCGGCGCTCTGGATCCCGGAGAGCCTCGGCAGCAAGGAGGCCTTCGCTCACGCCAGCCTTCTGCTCGCCGCGGCGAAGAAGCTCGTCATCGCGACCGGCATCGCCAACATCTGGGCGCGTGACCCGGTCGCGATGGCGAACGGAGCGCGCACGCTGATCGACGCTTATCCCGACCACTTCCTGCTCGGCCTCGGCGTGAGCCACGCGCCGACAGTAAAGATGCGCGGGCAGAGCTACGCGCGTCCGCTCGAGTACATGCGCCACTACCTCGACGCGATGGATGCCGCACCGTACGTCGGGCCGAAGGTCGATGTGCCTCGGGTGCTCGCGGCGCTCGGGCCGCAGATGCTGCGGCTCTCCGCTGAGCGCACGCTTGGCGCGCACTCCTATTTCGTGCCGGTCGAGCACACCGCGGTCGCGCGCAAAGAGCTCGGTGCGGGTCCGCTCCTTGTAGTCGAGCAAGCCGCGGTGCTGAGCGACGAGCCGGTCGCCGCGCGTGCGACCGCACGGCGACATATGAAGCGCTATCTCGAGCTTGACAACTACGTGAACAATCTGCGGCGTCTCGGCTGGGGCGATGCCGATCTCACCGAAGGCGGCAGCGACAAGCTCGTGGACGCGATCGTTGTCTGGGGCGGCTCCGGTGCGATCAAGTCGCGCATCGACGAACACCAGAAACGCGGCGCGGACCACGTGTGTCTTCAGGTGCTGCGCGCTGATCCGAAGGGCTCGCCGACCGCGGATCTCGAGCGGGTCGCGAAGGCGGTGCTCTAGCTGCCGTCCTTCTCCGGCAGCTCGACCGGTGTGAACCCGGCCTGGTCCCAGCCCAACACCGTGTAGGGGGGCAGGTTCACCGCCTCGACACCGCGCAGCTCCGGAATGTCGTTGAGCAGCGCTCGCTCGATCCCGCTCTTCAGCTGCAGCGTCGCCGATCTTCGCGGTGACGCGCTCGGCGAGGTCAGCCATCTTGAGCGAGCATACGGAAACCTATTCGAGGAGGTCTGCCATGTGTTATCCGCCGGGTGCGCGCCCGCCCGACGTTCCATTCGATCTTCTTCCACCAATGACGGGCGGTGCAGGAGGGCAGGAAGCGATCCTGACGAGCGCGGACGGGACGAAATTCCGCGCCCACCTGGCGAGCGCGTCAGGCGGGGACGCGGGAGTCGTCATCGCGCCGGATGTGCGCGGGCTGCACTCCTTCTATGAGGATCTGGCGGACCGGTTCGCATCTGCCGGAATTCACGCGATCGCATTCGATTACTTCGGACGTACCGCAGGGTTGGATCGACGCGCCGACGAATTCGAATACATGCCGCACGTCCGCCAGACCACGCCGAAGAGCGTCTTCGCGGACATCGCGGCAAGCCGCGTGTACCTCGAAAGAGAGACCAAGGCTCGCCGCACTTTCGTCCTTGGTTTCTGCTTTGGCGGGCGCATCGCCTTCCTGTCCTCGGCCGAACAGGCGGGCCTCGCGGGTGTTGTGGGTTTCTATGGCCGGCTCGGCAAGCGCGAGAACGAGGTCTGGCCAGCCCCAGCGGACCAGGCGGCGCGCATGCGCGCACCCGTACTCGGTCTCTTTGGCGGCGACGACCCGAGCATCCCGCCGTCTGACATCGCCGCCTTCGACACCGCACTGGCGACCGCGAAGGTCAAGCACCACCTCGAGACGTATCCCGGCGCACCGCACTCGTTCTTCGACCGAACGTTCGCGGAGCACAAGAAAGAGTGCGACGACGCCTGGCGGCGCATCCTTGCGTTCATGAAAACCGGCGACCCGGCGAAGACGGCCTGACGCTCGACGGCTCGATCATCGCGTTCATCGGGATCGCGGCGCTGCTGACGATCCTGCCCGGCGCGGACATGGCGCTCGTGGCAAAGGTCACGCTGCTCGACGGAAGGCGCGCAGCGTTCTTCACGAGCCTCGGCATCTGCGCCGGCCTGCCGGTGCATGCGACCGCCTCGGCGCTCGGGCTCTCGCTCGTCATCGCGACGAGTGCCGAGGCCTTCACGGTGGTGAAGTTCGCCGGCGCCGCATACCTGGCCTATCTCGGGGTCCGGACGATCCGCGACTCGCTTCGCCCAACTGGCGACGCCGCGGTCGCGGCAGGCCGGGCTCGCACGTCGCGAACCGCCTTCGCACAGGGCTGGCTCTCCAACGTGCTCAACCCAAAAGTCGCGCTCTTCTATCTGACCTTCCTGCCGCAGTTCATCTCACCGGGAGACAACGTGCTCGCCAAATCACTTCTCCTGGCTGGAATCCATGCGGTGCTGGGCCTCGCCTGGCTGCCGCTGTACGCCTACGCGATCGACCGCATCGGTGCGGTCATCCGCGGGGCGCGCCGCTGGCTGGAGCGCGTGTCGGGCGCTGCCCCCATCGCAGTCGGCGTGCGCCTCGCGCTCGAACGTCGCTGACCGTGACGCGCGATACGGACCGCGCGCGCCAGCTCGGCTAGCCTCCTAACCGATGCGTCTCTTCTGGCTCTTCGTTGTCGGCACGGTCGGCTTCGTTCTGATCAGCTACTTCGAGCAGGTGCCCGTGCTCGGATGGCTCGGTGCTGTGATTTCGGTCGTCGCTTGGGTCACGCTCGGTCGCGCGCTGGGGCGGGATGGGGCCTCAGCGACGATCACCTCGGGAATCCTCGGAGCCTGGACCGGGTTCGTCGGTGCCTTCAGCGCGTGGGCCCTTCAGACCGGAAATCTATTCGGGCTCACGACTCCGGGTCTCGACCGTGTCGGAGCCGGTTTCGGCTTCATCGGCGCAACTCTCGGGCTCGTCTATTGGCCATTGATCGGGGCGGCGATATGTTTCGCCGCCGCTTTCTTCTCGTTGGGGAGGCGGCTCGCATAGGTCGGAGGCGACGGCCGAGGGTGGCACTGGCGAGCGGGTTGTGCGCGAGCCGCGGGCGTCCGGAACTCACGGCCTAACGATGGGCAGATCTGAGTTGTCGAAGCACTAGTCGCCCGCTAGAGCGTGTCTAGGGAAGTGTCCACAAGCGACTATTACTCGAGCAGCAGGACGATGTTCTGATGGCTCCGAATGATTTCGATCAACTCATCAAAAAGAGTTTCTCCCTCTCGGCGTTCCGCCGCCGCCAAGCGACGCTCCCGCCTGGAACGGTTGCCGGGGTGTATGCGGTCAAGTCCAGCGCGAAGCCACCGCGCCGTTTCCGCATGACCCAGATCGCGCCTCGAACGAGCCGAGTTTCGCCAGACAAGAGTGATCTCGACGTCACCGCCAGGCACTTGACCCATGTCGCCGTAAAGGATGTCGTTAAAGGCGTCGAGATTGCGACCCCAGTACGCCCCGTCCATAAGTTTGTTGTTTACTTC
>WNGL01026756.1_pt1 | contig 11844 bp, 13 predicted proteins | sample 5400591 | NCBI WGS metagenome assembly WNGL01 (sample SAMN13153377, study PRJNA577476) | soil metagenome | isolation source: 80 cm soil or saprolite under Garry oak tree replicate 1 | place: USA:California | collected 2016-06-15
CACGCTGAGCCGCCGCCGCACCTGCGTTCCCGTGCGGCCGGGCTCGAATTCGATTCCGGCCCGCAGGCTCCACCCCGTCTGCCACTTGCGCTCCTGCGACGACTTGGCGTCGAGCGCGGCGATGAGCCGCCCGTCGCCGAGGCGACCGACCCTGATGCCCGTCGCCGGTCCCCGGTACTCGAATCCCGCATGGAGCAGCCCGGGCTTCAGGTCTGAGGGCTCGTGCCGGACGAGGTACTCACCGCCGCCGTACGCCCGGACGCTTCCGAAGTCGCGGGAGGCCAGCAGCTCGAGGGCCTCGAAGCTGAGGTTCACCCGTGTCGGGTTGTTGTTGAGGATGAACTCATCGCCCAGGTGGGAGCTCTGGTGGTAGATGCGCGCGCGCGCCGAGAACGCGTCGCCGCGGTAGGTCACGGGGAAGCCGATGATGAAGTCAGTGTTGATGAGGTCGTTCGAGGGCGTCTCTTCGTTGAATTGGGAGAACACGCCCGCCGCGACGCTCAGCTGCCAGTGGCTCCGGGGCCCGCGCACGAGGCCGATGTCTTCTCCCAGGCCGACGCTCGCGACCTGGCTCGTGAGCAGCGGCGAGGTCACCCACAGCCAGGAGGCGAAGAAGTGCGGCTGCTTGGGATCGGCGATGAGGGGCCGGAACAGCTGACCCTCGGGCAGCGGCTGGGGCGGGGGCGGGGGCGGGGGCGGGTTGTTGACCTGTGCACCGACGGAAGACGGACCCAGGACGCTGAGTCCCAGGGCGACCCCCAGGAACGGGGTGTAACGGCGGCGCGGCATCACGGGAAAACTAGCGCCGTTCCAACTATTCCCCCCAAGTCATCGGCAGCCCGCACTGGCTGGCGACCCAAGCTCGTCACTGTCGGCTCGTAGGCGGATCAAGTTGGAACGGCGCTAGCGACCCGCCGCGCGCGGCCGCAGCAACCGCCCTCCCAGGGCGGCGGCCGCGCGCGTGTCGCTCAGCTGCCGCGCGGCACGCCGCACCCCCGCCGGCACCCAGCGTGGGAACGGCGTCACCCGCACGATGTGCTTGCCCGACGGCAGGTGAATCTCGCGGATCGCCGCGAGCCGCGTGGCGCCGATGCGCCGCGCCAGTCGCACCAGTGCCGGCCAGAGGCGGCGGTGTACGTACGTGACCTTCCTCTGCACCAGACGGCAGACGAGAATGGCCTGCGAGTCGCGCACGGCGCGCGTGAGCCGGAAGATCTCGCGTCCCTTGGGATGTCCCCACCAGCTCCCGCGGATGCGGCCGCCCGCGACCCGCTCCGCGAGATTCGGCACCGGGCCGCGTGCCGATTCCAGCACGATCCCCTGCGCCTTCACGAACGCGAGCGCGGCCTTGGGACTCATCGGGAGAACCGCGCGAAGAACCGCCACATCTCCACGTTCGCGTCAATGAGGTGCGTGCCCCGGCCCACGAACATGCCCTCGAGACCGCCCTGCTCCCCCCCCGGCCAGGCGTGGCCCACCCCGGTGAGCTTCCAGTGGACGACCTCCGTCCCCTCGGTGCACGGGCCGTACACGTACTCAGTCGCCGTCTGACCCGAGTCCCGAGTCCCTGGGGCGCCCGAGATCGTCGCCGCGACGACGGGCGCGTCGGGACACCCGTCGCGGGCGATCCAGCGGGCGAGTACCTGGGCGACAGGCGGGTGCAGGATGTGGCGATTCGTGAACGGGAAGGGGGGCCCGAGCCCGCCGTCGTATAGCGCGCGCGGATCGTCCACGCTATGGAAGTCCATCACCGGCACCGGGCGCGCCGGCGCAAACGAATCTACCACGAGCCCGCCCGCCACCGGCGCGATCGCCGCGATGCGGTCCGCCGCGTCGGCGGCGAGCCGATACGCCATCATCGCTCCGTTCGACAGCCCGGTCGCGTACACGCGCCGGCGGTCGACGGGCGTGCGAAGCGCGAGATCGTCGAGCAGCGCGAGCGTGAACCCAACGTCGTCCACGTGATTGTCGGAGGCGTAGCCGCAGCAGCTCCCGGCGTTGAAGGTCAGCAGGCGGTTGCGCCGGCGACCGGTTCCGTTGGGGTAGACGGCGAGGAAGCCCTCGCGGTCCGCCAGCGTGTCCATGTGGCAATGCGCTTCGTGGTAAGCGGCGTAGCCACCTCCTCCGTGGAAGTTCACGATCACGGGGAGCGGGCTCCCCGCTTGTGCCTGGGGCGGCACGTGCACCCGGTAGCTGCGGTTGCGGCCGCCCTGCCGCAGCGTGAATTCATAGGTGCCCGGCGCGAGCGACGGCGCGACGGCGTCGTCCGCTTGGGGGCGGGACGCCGCGGCAGAGCCGGCGAGCAGCGCGAGCAGCGCGACGCGTGGCCTCATTGCAGTCCGACCGCGATCCCCACTCCGAGCGCCAGGGCGCCGAGGGCGAGCAGCCCGAGGGACAGCGGCAGCGCGAACTTGAGCCAGTCCTCGTAGCGCACCTGGGCGGCGGCGAGGATCGCCATGAGGGCACCGTTCGTGGGCGTGACGAGCTCGCACAGCCCGCCGCCATACTGGTAGGCGAGCACCGTGACCTGGCGCGAGAGGCCCAGCAGGTCCGCCAGGGGAACGAGGATCGGCAGGGTGAGCACGGCGTGACCGCTCGGGCTCGGCACCGGAACATGGACGACCGCGTGCACGACCATCATCGCGACGGCGGAGAGCGCCAGCGGGAACTGGGCGACGGGCGTGAACAGACCCTGCACGATCGTGTCCACGATCCGTCCCTCGGCGAGCGTCACGAAGATGGCCCGCGCGAATCCGATCAACAGGGCGGCATACGCCATCGAGCGGAACCCCGCGACGAACGCGTCCGCCGTGCCGGCGACGCCGAGCCCGCCGGCGAGCCCGGCCACGATGCCCAGCGCGAAGAACAGCGCCGCCATCTCGTTGAAGCCCCAGCCGGCGCGCAAGACGCCGATCACGAGCGCCGCGAACGTCACGAGTACGAGCGCGAGCACGACGCCGCGCCGGCGGTCGACCGCTTCACCACCCGGCGCCACGTCCGCCGCTGGCGCCGTTCGCATGCGGGCGGCGTAGCGCACCGTGCCCCAGATCCAGAATGCCAGTGCTGCCGCGAGGAAGGCGACGCGGAACACCGAGCCCGACAAGAGCGGCAGCTGGGCGAGCTGCTGCGCGATCCCCACCTGGAACGGATTGACGGGGCTGAACGCCGCGCCCACCGCCGCCGCGCCGAGGCTCATCGCCACCGCGATCACCGGCCGCAGGCCGAGCCGCCGCGCGAGCAGCAGCACCACGGGCACGAGCGCGATGATCTCTTCTTTCATGTTGTCCAGCACGCCGCCCAACGCGAACGCGAGCGACGCGGCTGGGATGACGAGGCCGTTCTCGTGGCCCGCCCCGAGCCGCCGCACCAGCCAGTCCACCCCTTGCCGCAGCGCCCCGGTCTGGTCCACGACCGTGAACGCCCCACCGATGAGGAACACGAAGAAGATCACGGCCGCCGCGTCGGCCATGCCGCGCGGAATGGCCACAAGGGCGCCGAACAGGTTCACGCGGTTGGGCGGGACCGCGTGGTAAGTGCCCGCGACCACGACGTCGCGCCCGGTGGCCGTGTCGTGCCGGCGGTCGTATTGCCCCGCTGGCAGCACGTAGCTCGCGGCCGCGGCAACGAGCACGCAGCCGCTCAGCAGGACGAGGGGGTGAGGAAACTTCACGCCGTCGGTCGCGCGGCCAGGCGACGGATCCCGTCAGACTCGTACACGTGCACGCCGCGCGCCGCTTCGCGGGCGGCCCGTATCATGGCGCGCGCGACCGTCTCCGCCCGGATGGGGCGGTACCTGCCCAGTCTCCCGACCATGGCCCACGAGACGAGCGGGCTCAGCAGGGCCGCCACCAGTTCCGCCGGCCGGATCGCGGCGCGCCGCCCGATCAGGAACGAAGGCCGGAAGATGTGGATCCCGTCGAACTGCAGGCGCTTCACCGCTTGCTCCACTTCCCCCTTTACGCGGCTGTAGAACACGCGCGAGCCCGGATCGGCGCCCACAGCGGTGACGAAAAGGAACTGCGACGCGCGGTGACGCAGCGCGACCTGGGCGAGCGCGAGGACGTAGGTGAAGTCCACCTTGCGGAAGGCGTCCTGCGATCCCGCCTGCCGGATGGTCGTGCCGAGGCAGCAGAACACGTCGTGCACACGGGGGAAGTCGGCGAGCTCGGTCAGCCGTTCGAAGTCCACCACGCGGTGCGCGAGCTTTTTGTGCGTGAACGGCAGTTCGCGGCGGCCGAGGGTCGTCACGCGCTCGTAGTCCGTGTCTGCGAGCAGCAACCGCACCGCGTGGCCGCCGACGAGGCCCGACGCGCCGGCGACGAGCGCCGTGCGGGTCACCGGCTCAGCGCCATACCGACAGCACGGCCCCCATGATCAGCAGGTAGGCGAGCTGATAGCCCGCGTCGATCACCCAGGCGGCGATGGGCTTCTCCGAAAAGATGTTGCCGGTCAGCCCGATGGTCGCGGCGAACCCGAGCCACGCGAGGAAGCCAAGCCACAGCCCCTGGACGACCGAGCTGGAATTCACGTAGGACGCGAACAGCGCGACCACGTAGGCCATCACGAAGTAGCACAGCGCCGACACGACGTAGGCGCGGGTCGCGCCGCGCTTCTTCATCTGCTCGAGCTTCTCGGGCGTGTATCCCTGCGCCTGCATCCACTGCCTGGCGAACAGGAGCGGCGAATACCAGAACGCGCCCAGCACGAACGTGAGGAGCGCGGCGACGAGGACGGCGAGGATGTTGACGTTGGCTGTGGGCATGAGGGCTCCTTGGAGAACGCGCGAGCGGGCGTCTCCCCCGGGAGGCCGCCCGCTCGCGGTGACACTGCGCCTGCTACGACGTGACCTTCTTCGCCCGGAACGTGCCGGTCATGATCACGGCGCCGCCTCCGGGCGGCCGCATCTCGAACGTGCCGTTCAGCGAGTCACCCGTGACGCGGCCCGCGGCGCGGGTCACGACGTCTTTGTCCACCACGCGGCTGTGGTAGGGGCCGAGCTCCTCCACGAGGCTGGTGTCGCTGTAGTCGCGAACCCGGATCGCCACGGGTGGGGCCGTGGAACCGGGGTACGTGAGCGTGCCGCGCAGGGTGCCGTCGGCCACGCGGGCCATGATGACCCGCCACGGCACGCCCGTATCCGACGGTGTGCGGTAGGAGCGGCCTTCCCATGTGCCGACATATTTCGCGGCGGGTCCGCCGGCCGCCGTGCCCGCCTTTTCCCCCGGCGCGCACGCGGCGACGACGAGTGCCGCGCAAAGCAGTGTGCGCATGCTACGCCTCCCGAAAGTGGTAGTCCGCGCCCCCGTACGGCGAGCGGCTCGGGGAGAGGGGAATGAGTATGGAGGCCGGGGCGGCGAGGGGCAAGCTATTCGACACGGATCTCGAGCGGGACGATGGTCGTCCCCCAATGCAAGTAGAGCGTCGCTTCTTTCCCGTCCACGACGGGGAAATAGAACGCCAGCGTTTCCATGTGCGGGCCCTGCCGCACTGGCACTCGGACGCGCAGCGCGTCCTGGCCCTCGGGGTAGGGGATGTGGAACACCGGCTGCGCCCGACTGAAGATGACGGTCCACGCCTCGGGCTCGGGGATCGCCCAGACGCTGTACGCGCCCGCCGGGAGAGGCTTCCCGCTCACCTGCACCGGAGTGCTGAACGAAATGGTCGTCGCGGTGTCCGCCCCGGGACACCACACCTTGCCCCACGGGACCAGCTTGCCGAACAGCTCGCGTCCCCGCGCCACGGGGCGGCTGTAGCGGATCTGGATCCGCGTGCCGCCGACCATCTGGGTTACGGCGCCGCGCTGGGAGAGTGGGATCTGCTGCGCGGGGACCGGGCGCGCCGCGAAAACGAGAAGCGCCACGGAGAGCGGTCTCACACGCGGCGCCGCTCCAGCCACCGGGCGACTGCGGCGAAGACGACGTAGAACCCCAGTGCCTCGATCGGGGCAGCCGCGGCGCTCGGCGGGGGCGGGCCGAAGAACACGACGGCCTGGACGATCAGCATCACCACGCCGAACACCGGCAGTCCATAGCGGCCGGGGGCCGTGGAGCGGCCGAGGTCGGTGGTCGCGGCCGCGGAGCGCAGGTACAAGGACATCCCGCCGAACAACACCGCGACCTCGAGGAGGAACGCGGGGGCGCGGTAGTTCCAGAGGCCCAGCCCGACCTTGAGAGTGTCGTCGTACAGGGGAAGGTCGGGGCGGTGCACCACGACATCCAGCACCCAGTGCGAGAACACGGCGACTGCATCAGCCGGTATGCAACGTAGGCGCCAAGTGACCACAGCAGGGCGGCGACGAGGCTGTGCGTGTACGGCATGTAGTAGAGGTCGAGCGGATTCGAGGCGGTGATCCCCGGGACGATGCGGAGCTTTTCGAAGCCGAGCAGCACGAAGAGGCTCCAAAAGACGTCGAGCAGCTGCACGGCGAGGAACAGCACCCACAGCGGGATGGTCGGTTCGACGCGTTTCGCGGCGAAGCTGACTCCATAGTGGCCGACGAACATGCGCTAGTGGGTGGCGAACGTCGTCCACCGGACTGAGAGACTCTTGCCCTCGGTCCGCAGGGTGAACTTGCAGTAGCGCTTCTCGCCCGTCACGCAAGCTACGGTCGCCCCTTGCGACACCTCGGATGGCGTGCTCAGCCAGGTCGCGGCGGCGGCGCCCTCCCACGGCGCCGCGCTCGTGTCCGTAAGCACCCGGTAGCGCGCCCCGTTCAGGGGATCGACGCCGATCTTCGACCGCTTGAGGTGATAGGGGTCCGACGGTTTGAAAAAGAAGTCCGCGGCCTTGTCGCCCATGGCCACGGTGCGGCCGGCGTCGAGGTCCCAGAATGGTAGAGTTGTCCCCGGGGCGACCACGGTCGTGAGGAGACCCCGAGAGGTCACGGTCGCGTTCACGGCGTGACCCTGAACCCCGGCGCTCGACGTGTCGGCGCCGTGGGCCCCCGGACCGGCCTGGCGTGCGAAGCCCGAGGCCACCACGATGCCGAACGAAACGGCGGCCAGGAAGAAGAGGCCGAAGATCGCGAGCTTGATCGCGTCAGAGGATTTCCGAAAGAACACCAAGGCGAGGGTCGCGACCGCGAGGACGAGGAGCGCGAGCAGCCCCAGCGGGCTGCGTGCGGCCTCTCGAATGATGTCTGGGGCGCTCTGAACGAAGTCTTGCACGGCGGCCCCCGGTGGGGCATGGAGAGTTACAGATACACCGCTCACGCGAACACGTCCAGCGCCACCTCCACCCGCCCGAACGGCGCGCTCACCTGCACTCCCTGCACGATCCCCTTCACCCGCTGGAACATCTCGCGCGCGATCGCGACGCCCTCGGCGAGCGCCGCGTCCTTCCCCTTCTCCTGCGCCTTCCGCATCCGCGCGAGCACGGCCTCGGGTACCGAGACCCCCGGAACTTCGTTCGCGAGGAACTCGGCGTTCCGCAGGCTCAAGAGCGGCCAGATGCCGGCGACGATGGGGATGCGGAACTGCGCGACGCGCTTCAGGAACGCGTCGAGCTGCGCCGGATCGAAGACCGGTTGCGTCACGGCGAATTCGGCGCCCGCATCCACCTTCCAGGCAAAGCGCGACAGCTCGCGGTCGAGGTCCACAGCGCCCGGGTTCACCCCGACGCCGATCACCCACTTCGTGGGCGCGCCGATCGGGTTGTTGCCCGGGTCGAGGCCCCGGTTCAGGCGGTACACCAGGTTCGTCAGGCCGATCGAGTCGATGTCGAACACGGCCGTGGCTTCCGGATAGGGGCCCATCTTCGGCGGGTCGCCCGTGATGATGAGGATGTTGCGCAGCCCCGCCGCGTGGGCACCGAGGATGTCCGACAGCATCCCGAGCAAGTTGCGGTCGCGGCAGCAGTAGTGGATCACGGTCTCGATCCCGGCCTCGCGCTGAATCAGGATCGCCGACGGCAGTACGCCCATCCGGCTCTGCGCCCGCGGCCCGTCCGGGACGTTCACCGCGTCCACTCCCGCCGCCTTGAGCGCCCGGCACTGCTCGAGCATCGGCGTCGCGTCCACGCCCTTGGGGGGAACGATCTCCACGCTGGTCACGAGCTCGCCGCGCGCGAGCTTCGCGCCCCAGCACGAACGCTGCGCGAGCGGGACCTCCGCGACGCCCGCCGGGGGCGCCACCGTCTCGCGCGACACGACCACCGGCTGGTGGCGTGGCACGACGCTCGCCACGTAGTCGCGGATCTTCTTGATGTGCTCCGGCGTCGTCCCGCAGCAGCCCCCCACGAGGCGCGCACCGGCCTCGATCATGCGGCGCGCGTAACTGGCCATGTACTCGGGGGACGCCAGGTAGATCTTCCGGTCGCCGACGTCCTTCGGGAGCCCGGCATTGGGAACCCCCGAAATCGGTCGGTCGGTGACCTTGCCCAGCTTTTCGACCGCCTCGAGCACGCCGGCGGGGCCGACCGAACAGTTCACGCCGATCACATCGGCGCCCCACTCGGTGAGCTGCTTCGCGAATGTCTCGGGCGCGGTCCCGTAGTGCGTGAGGCCGTCGTCCCCGATCGTCATCTGCGCGATGACGGGGAGCTCGGAGAGGCTGCGCACGGCGCGCAGCGCCGCGTGGATTTCCTCCACGTCTGAGAAGGTCTCGAGGATGAACCCGTCCACGCCGCCCGCGAGCAGGCCTTGCACCTGACGCTGGAAGTGCGCGAACGCCTCGTCGCGTGACAGCGCGCCGAACGGCTCGAGCCGCACGCCGAGCGGCCCCATCGCGCCGGCCACGCTGGTGCGCCCGCCGCTCGCCGCGCGCGCCAGCTCCGCCGCGGCCTGGTTGATCTTCTCCGTCTCGTCGGCGAGCCCGAAGCTCCCGAGCTTCACGGGATTCGCGCCGAAGGTGTTGGTTTCGAGGATTTCCGCGCCCGCGCGCACGTATTCTTCGTGCACTTCCCGGACGAGCCGCGGCTGCTTCAGGTTCAGCTCGTCGTAGCAGACGTTGAGGAAGAAACCCTTGGAGTACAGCATCGTGCCCATGGCGCCGTCGAGCACGTGCACCTTGCCGTCGTTCAAGAGATCGCGGAGTGTGATCGTCATCCGTTGTCCGTCATCCGTAAAAGCAAAACCCGTTTGGCCAAGCAGTCGCCAAACGGGCAAGCAGCTGGCTTTTTAGCGACTTGTTTAACGTGGCTGCAATAGGCCGCAAATCGCCACGGAACCGATTGTTGGGACACAATGTAGCCTGAACCCTTGGACCACGCTACGGGTCGGGAAAATAATCGGCCGCGAGCCGCGTAATCCTTAGGGTACGATGACCACGTCGACGACGGACGCCGCGCTCGCCGCCGCATTCGCCGCGGGGGACCGAAGGGCGGGCGACGCACTGTTTGAGCGGCATGCGGTCGAGCTGCGCGCCTTTCTCGGCGCGCGCTGCCGGGACGTCGAGCTCACGGCCGAGCTGCTCCAAGAGGTGGCCTGGCGGCTGGTCGCGGCGGCGCGGCGCCTCGATCCGCGGCGCAACGTGCGCGCCTATCTGTTCCGGACGGCCGCCAACGTGTGGCGGGACCACGTCCGGCGTGAGCTCGTGCGCCACCGTGTGGCCCGCCGATTCCCGCAGGGCGACGCGCCCACGGCCCCGCCCGCCGATCACCGCCTGCTCGAACGAGACCTCCAAGCGGCGGTGCGGCGCGCCATCGCCTCCCTCCCGGCCGCCCAACGCGAGGTCGTCGAGCTGAGACACCGGGAAGGCTTGACGTTTCGGCACATCGCGGACCGGCTGGGGCGACCGCTCGGCACGGTCCTCACCCAGATGCGCGCCGCGCTCGCGCGGATCGGCACAGCGCTGGAGAGCTATCGATGACTCACCCCCACGACGATACGCTGCTGCTCGTTGCCTATCGCGAACTGCCGGAAGGCGAGGCAGCCGCTGTAGAAGCCCACCTCGCGGCCTGCGACAGCTGCCACGCGCGCTTCGCGCAAATCGAGCGAGCCAGGGTCGCTACCGATTGGGCCCTCGCGCCGCGCGCGAGACGGGCGGGCCGCTGGGCCGCCGTCGCGCTGGTCGTCGCGGCGGCCGTGGCTGGCCTGCTGCTCGCTCCCCGAGGCGCCTGGCGGGCGCCGGCTGACGGCTGGTCCCGCCTCACGCGCCTGTCCCCGAGCGGCTACGTCGCCGGCGGCGCCGCGGTGATCACGATCGATTCCCTACTCACGCGACTCGAACAGGAGAGAGACTATGCGCATCAGTGATCTGCGGTTGCTCGGCGCCGCCTTGGCCTGGACCCTCGTGCCACCGGCGGCGCAGGGGCAGGAGCCGCCCCCTCCGCAGGCGATGCAGCTGCAGGCGCAGCGCATCGCGCAGGAACGCCCGCCGGAGGCGGAAGCGGCGGCGCGCCAGTTCCTGCAGCAGATCGCACCCGACCGTGTCGGCTCGCTCGATTCGCTCAAAGCGCGGGCGCCGGACGCGTACTGGCTGGAGCTCGGCCAGCTGATGGTGCAGCGCGAGATGGTGCAGCAGGTGAGTCGGCGCGATACGGTGCGCGCGCAGAAGGTCGCGCTGATGTTCGGCATCGAGGCGCACGCTCGCGCCCTGCAGCGGGCCTACCGCGACGCGGGCGAGCCCCAGCGCCCGGCGATCCGCGGCCAGCTCGAGACGCTCATGACGCGCCATTTCGAAATCGAGGATCAGCTGCGCGGACTGGAGATCGCCGATATCGAGCGGCGCCTGTCCGAGGTGCGAGCCGAGAGCGAACGGCGCCGCCAGAAGCGGGCGGAGCTGGTCCGGTGGGCGGTGGACGACATCGTGCGGGACGCGCTACGGCCGAACTGACCCCCCGGACCGCTTCACATTAGCCCCGGGTCCGGGCGTCGGTAAGACTATTATTCCCGCCATGTCCGACCTGCTCGCCGCCCGCTCCCAGATGGGCGTGTCGCTCGCGTTCCATATCGTGTTCGCTGCCATCGGGATCGCCATGCCGGTGCTGATGGTCGTGGCAGAACGGCGCTGGCACGTGACGGGGCACGCGATCTACCTCGATCTCGCCAAGCGGTGGGCCAAGGGCACCGCCATCCTGTTCGCGGTGGGCGCGGTCTCGGGCACGGTGCTCTCGTTCGAGCTGGGCCTGCTCTGGCCCGGGTTCATGCAGTTCGCCGGGCCGATCATCGGGATGCCGTTCTCGCTCGAAGGGTTCGCGTTCTTCACCGAGGCGATCTTCCTCGGCATCTACCTGTACGGCTGGGACCGCGTCTCGCCGCGCGCGCATCGCTGGGCCGGCATCGCGGTCGCGGCGAGCGGCGCGGCGTCGGGCATCTTCGTCGTGATCGCCAACGCGTGGATGAACGCGCCCACCGGCTTCGACGTGGTGAACGGGCAGGTGGCGAACGTCCACCCCATCGCGGCGATGGGCAACCGGGCGGCGTTGTCGCAGACGATTCACATGACGCTCGCCGCGTATGCGGCGACGGGGTTCGCGGTGGCGGGGATTCACGCGTTTCTCCTGCTGAGAGATCCCGTCAACGCGTTTCATCGGCGCGCGCTCGAGATCGCCTTGCTCGTGGGCGCCCCGGCGGCCGTGCTGCAGCCGATCTCGGGCGACCTGTCCGCCCGTCATATCGCGCGCGATCAGCCCACCAAGCTGGCCGCTGCCGAGGCGCTCTTCACGACGCAACGTGGCGCGCCGCTCACCATCGGCGGGTGGCCGAACGTCGCGGTGGGCGAGACCCGCTTCGCCATCAAGATCCCGTACGCGCTGTCGCTGCTTGCGTTCCACGATCTGCAGGCCGAAGTGAGGGGGCTCGACGCCGTGCCGCGCGAGCGATGGCCCAACGTGCGCGCCGTGCACTTCTCGTTCGAGCTGGGCCTGCTATGGCCCGGGTTCATGCAGTTCGCCGGGCCGATCATC
>WNGL01011676.1_pt1 | contig 11841 bp, 10 predicted proteins | sample 5400591 | NCBI WGS metagenome assembly WNGL01 (sample SAMN13153377, study PRJNA577476) | soil metagenome | isolation source: 80 cm soil or saprolite under Garry oak tree replicate 1 | place: USA:California | collected 2016-06-15
CTCGATCTCGAACTCGCGCACCATTCCTAGATCAGCATGGGTGATGTCTGTATGTGAGGCGGATGCGTCGGGCGTCAGGGGCATTTCGCAATGGAGCACGTAGCGCCCGGGTGCGAAGTTCTTTCGTAACCAGACCACTCTTTTGATATCGTGGCTGTCGAGCGCGCCTCCCAATGCATCCGCAGGCGCGGGACCGCCGGGGTCCTCTTTCCGCCAGCGATTCAAGTCCGCCACGGTTTTGCCATCATGAAGACGGAACAAATCAACTTCATGCATCGTAGGTCCGGGTGTTTCGACACGAATGATGTGAACGCCGCTGCGCAAATTGCCCTCGATCTCAAATCGAAAGTCGACCAGCTTTAGCACCACTTCCTGTTTTGGCACAGCATCGTTTGCGACTGTGTAATCGACGATGAAGGGGTGGGCGGATCTTGTCTTCGCGTGACCATCATTCCAACAAATGAGAATGTATTGTCCCGGCTCCAGCCTTACCCACATCTCAGTCTTTTCACCGGGGGAAGTTAGTCCCGGGCCAGAGCAATCCACGGCACCTTTAGGAAAGAGTGTTCCGCGCTTTACTGCCGCTACGTAATCGTTCGGGCTCATTCCTTGTGGTAGCTTCACCAGCATGCCCTCGTGAATCTCAGAACCATGATTTTCGAAAACGATGTGACGCATTCCAGAAGGGACGTGTTCCGGAGCTTCAAATCCCGCGTCGGTGGCAACGATCCGAAACGGCGTATCCATCTCAAGGACTCGCCTATCGCAACCGGCGCTGATGAAACATAAGATCGCTAGGATCGACCATGGAAGGACACTGATATTCATCGCAATTTTACTGACAGCGCAGCGTCGTAATCAACGCGTCGATGCCGCTCTGCACTTTCTAAATCAAGAATCTAATCAGGAAACCAGGAACGCAGGAACTTTTCTATTGTAGAGCAGGCGCTTCGCCTGCCAAATAGGCGACCCCGAAAGCTTTCGGGGTCGCCTACAAATTTTTGCTCACCCAAGCACCAATGCGATCGCGCGTATCTTCCTCTCCTTTGTTCGGGAGAGGATCGAGGTGAGGGTGATCCGTAAACGCGCAGCCACGAATGCATTCGGCTCCTCGCCCTCCCCCTCTCCTCGGTCGAGGAGGAGACGCGCCCCGTCGTTGATCGCCTACAAATTTTTCTTCGTCCAGGTCTCAATGCGATCAAGCGCTTTCTCGATGTTTTCGATCGAGTTGGCCACGCTGAAACGTAAATAGCCTTCGCCGAAATCGCCGAATGCGGTGCCGGACAGCGCGGCGACGCCAACGTCGTCGAGCAGCGCGTCGGCCAGTTTCTTCGATGGCCAACCGGTCTGCGTGATGTTGGGGAAAACGTAGAACGCGCCCTTCGGCAAGCGGCAGGAGAAACCTTTGATCTTGTTCAGACCGGCGACCATCACGTCGCGCCGTTTCTGGAATTCGACGCGCATTTGGTCAACCAAATCCTGCGGGCCGCGCAGCGCCTCGATACCGGCGATTTGCGTGAAGCTTGCGGTGCAGGAAGCGGAGTTGGTCATCAGCCGCGCGATGTGCGCCGCCAGATCAGCGCGCATCACACCGTAGCCCATTCGCCAACCAGTCATGGCGTACGTCTTAGAGAAACCATCGAGCAAGATCGTGCGCTCCTTCATGCCGTCCACCGACATGATGGAATGGTCCTCGCCCTCAAAGATTAGGCGGCTGTAGATCTCGTCGCTTAATACCATGACGTTGCGATCACCGATGGCGTGCGCGATGCGATCGATGTCCTCCTTCTCCAGTACGCCGCCAGTGGGGTTTTGCGGCGAATTCAGGATGATTAACTTCGTGCGGTCGTTGATCAGACCAGAGAGCTCATCGACATCGAGCCGGAAATCGAGCTCCTCGCGTCATCGACATCGAGCCGGAAATCGAGCTCCTCGCGTAACCGGATCGGCACCGCTTTCGCGCCGACATAATTGATCATCGACTCGTAGATAGGGAACCCGGGATTTGGATAGATGATCTCGTCGCCGTCCTCCGCGAGCGCGAGAATCGAAAAAAAGATGATCGGCTTGCCGCCGGGGACAACGACCACTTCATCGGGGGTAACGTTTACCCGGCGCGTCTCGCTCACGTGTTGCGCAATGACTTCCCGCAGCTCCATCAAGCCGGCGGAAGGACCGTAATGCGTGAATCCCTTGTGCAGCGCGTCGCAACCAGCGTCTATAATGTTCGGCGGCGTATCGAAATCCGGTTCGCCGATCTCGAGATGGATGATGTCACGCCCCTTTGTCTCCAGCGCTTTTGCCTTCACCAACACCTCGAACGCGGTCTCGGTACCCAGACGCGCCATGCGCTTCGCGAGACGAAGTTCATGGCCCCTGGTCATAAAAGTGAAATCAGCATTATCAGAGCGGTGGCGCAACTTGTTTTGACCTCGCACGTTGAAAGCATGATCGGGACGCGTTTAAGTTCACCGTGTGAAGCGCGGCTTGCCTTTTATCATTGTCGCGGTCGTTCTGCTCGTCGCCGCGCTCGCGGTGCATATCGATTGGACTTGGAAACGAAAACTCTCACCGCGCGGCGGCCGTTATTTTTTCCATCGCGTCGAGCTGGCCGTGCCGTCGTTCCGTCAGTCGGAAGAAAAATGGCGCGATGATCCGCTGGGCGGAGTGGCAGAAAACGGCACCCTCGGCGGCGAAGGCTGCGCCGTAGCTGCCACCGCGATGGTATTCAAGTTTTATGGCATCGACGTCGATCCGCAGCAATTAAACTGGTTTTTACCCTCAGTGGGCGGATACACCGAGAACGGCTGGATTTATTGGGACCGTGCGGCATGGTTCGCGCCGGATCGCGTCCGGCATGTGTACGAAGACTTGCCGTCGTATAAGCTTATCGACTCGAACATCTCCCACGGAAATCCGGTTATTATCCGGGTGCGGTTGCCGGGCGGCGTGACGCATTTTGTCGTGATCGCCGGAAAAGATGGGTTTGACTATCTGGTGCGCGATCCGGGCGCTGGCTCTGCAAAAGGTCTCTACCCGCTGCGCGAACTCGGCAGTGACATCGAGGCGCTAAGATTTTACGAGTCCATTGCGAATGCGAATTCGCAGCTCTCCGCGCAAAAGTAAGCTTTCCCACATGCCGCGCGTGGAAACGTGCCCTGATCTGCGGTAGAATGTTTCGGTGTTCGGGAATGCATTTCGCGACCGAATTTTGGTTGACCCGTTTCTGCTTCCAGCGCGCGCTCGGATGCATATATCTGATCGCGTTTCTGATCGCGACTAGTCAATTCATCCCGCTGCTAGGCGAGCGCGGGCTGCAACCGGTGCGGCGCTTTTTGCGTCGCGTCCCGTTTCGGCGCGCGCCGAGCTTGTTTTACATTCATTGCTCGGATCGCTTCATCACGGCGGCGATCTGGTGCGGCATCGCGTTGTCGCTCTTCGCTGTCACCGGCTGGTCGGAATCGTTCGGACTCATCGTGTCGATGATCGCGTGGGCGCTGCTTTGGATGATTTATCTCTCGCTCGTCAACGTCGGCCAAACCTTCTACGGCTTTGGCTGGGAAACGATGCTCGCCGAGACCGGTTTTCTCGCGATTTTTCTCGGGTCATCGGACGCCCATCCGCCAGTCGTGGTGATGTGGCTAATCGTGTGGGTGCTTTTTCGCACCATGTTCGGCGCGGGCATGATCAAACTGCGCTCCGACCCATGCTGGCGCAATCTGACCTGCCTCTTTTACCATTATGAAACTCAGCCCCTGCCCAATCCGCTAAGCTGGTATTTGCATCATTCGCCGCCGTGGACTCACAAAACCGGCGTGTTGTTCACTCATTTCGCTCAGCTTGTGGTGCCGTGGTTCTACTTCGCGCCTGCGCCACTCTGTTATTTGGCGGGCGGACTGACGATCCTGTTTCAAATCACATTGATTCTGAGCGGGAATCTTTCGTGGCTGAATTACATCACCATCGTGCTTTGCATACCGTGTTTCGATGATCGTTTGCTTGGGCGGTTGATATCGATTTCCCATTCGGTGCCTATGCAAATGACCTTGGTGCACAAGATCGCCGTCGGCGCGCTCACTGTGATTGTGATCGCGTTAAGCTGGCGCCCGGCGCGCAATTTGTTTTCGCGCCGGCAACTTATGAACGCCAGCTTTGAGCCGTTGCACCTGGTCAATACCTATGGCGCATTTGGCGCCGTCACGCGCGAACGGTTCGAGGTCGTCATCAAAGGCACCGACGCAGAAGTTCCCGATGCCAATGCTGAATGGCGTGAGTACGAGTTCGAGGGAAAACCGGGCGACGTGAACCGCCGCCCATGCATCGTTTCGCCCTATCATTGGAGACTCGACTGGCAAATGTGGTTTGCCGCGATGTCGCCCCCGGACCTTCACCCCTGGATCTTCGCGCTTGTGCAAAGATTACTCGAAGGCGAAAAAAGAATTCTTCGCCTGTTTGCGCGCAACCCATTCCCAAATGTGCCGCCGAAATTCATCCGCGCCGATTGGTATCGTTATCAGTTCACCAAACCCGGCGACCGCGGCTGGTGGGCGCGCACCTACGCCGGGGAATATCTGCCGCCAATCACTCTACATCGCGCGGCTGACGACATGCATTAAACCTCGTCTCGAAGCAAAGCCAGACTATCTGCACCAAACCGGTCGCGCGATCCTGATTCGCTTCTTGTTAGTCATTGGTCGAGGTGTAGCGTGCCGATACGCGCACGCGCAAAAACGGAGCCGGAATTATGGGTGTCATGTTGCAAGCGTTTTATTGGGATTGTCCCAACGCGGAAGATCGCGAGCATCAATGGTGGGCTTTTATCAAATCAAAACTACCGTCGATCGCGCAAACGGGTTTTACAGCGTTGTGGCTTCCGCCTGCAAACAAGGCAGCCAGTTGGAAATCCATGGGCTACGACCCTTACGATTACTATGACCTCGGTGAGTTCGATCAAAAAGGCGGCGCGCCTACGTGGTTCGGTTCCAAAGACGAATTACTCGACCTGATCCAGTCCGCTCATGCGGCGGGATTGCAAGTGTACGCGGACCTAGTGTTCAATCATAACAGCGGCGCTGATACTCAGGAACTGAATCCGATCGACGGCCAGTGGCGCTGGACAAAGTTCGCGCCGATGAGCGGCAAGTTCCCACGCGAGTGGAAATGTTTTCATCCGTGCCAGCACGAGACTTGGGACGGCGCAACATTCGGTGATATGCCGGATCTGTGCCATCGCGCTCCGCTGGTTTACACTGAGCTCATCAACTACGCTCGCTGGCTTTTGGAAGAAATTGGTTTCGACGGATTCCGCTACGACATGGTCAAGGGTTACGGCGGCTGGATGGTCCGCTCGATTCAAGAAATGCGCGCACTGCGCGGCGGCACAAGTTTCAAGCCGTACGCGGTCGGAGAATGTTGGGACAGCGAACGTAGAATCGATGATTGGCTCGATGAAGCCAACGCGTGGTCGGACAATCCAGTAGGCGCGTTTGATTTTCCGCTTCGCTGGCGACTGCGCGATTTGTGCGACAGTTACGGATTCGGTCTCCGTAATCTCACCGAGCCGGGAGTTTTGTTGTGGGACCGGTCAGCCCAAGCTGTGACCTTCGTCGAGAACCACGATGTCGTGCGCGACAGTCCCATCATTAACGACAAGCTCCTGGCATACGCATTCATTCTTACGCACGAAGGTTATCCATGCGTGTTTTGGCAGGATTATTTTAACTGGGGCCTCGCACAGTCGAACAGTCAAAGCGGCATTGACGCGCTCATCAAAATTCACGAACAAAATGCTGCTGGCCCCACGCAAGTTCTCTTTGTGAACGACGATCTCTACATCATGCAACGCCCAGGCAACGCTATCCAAAGCGGGCTAGTCTTTGTTTTAAATAATAGCAGTAGTTGGAACGGTGCGTGGATTCAGACCCGGTGGCTCAACACACAGCTTGTTCCCACAGCCTGGCGCGGGCGCGACGACCCTGGCATGCCGCAGGAAAAATGGACTAACGAATCTGGCTGGGTCGATCTCTGGGCAGCGCCCCGCGGCTATGCAGTTTACGTACCGAAGTGAGACTCAGCCCTTAAATATCAACTTCCCACGCCCCGCGATTATGCGTACCGATGCGCAGCACTCGTCGGCGTTCATGCAAGATCATGTCGCCAACGACGGCGTTGGGAAGTCCGTTGCTGAAGTCACTCCATTTGCTCCCAGAGTTTTTGCTCTGATACACGCCGTGATCGGTTGCGGCAAAAATCCGCCGGTGGTTTCTCGGGTCGATGACAATGGCGTTAACTGGAATGTCGGGCAGATTGCCGGTGCGATCGCTCCAACTCTTGCCACCGTTTGTTGATCGGAAGACGTGACCACCTCCAAAGGCTGAACAACTTGTCCATATGGACTGTTTTGAAGTTCCAAGGACAACAATATCACTGACGAATTCGCTTCGTGGACTCGTCAGCTGAGTAACGTTACCCTTAGCCCATCCCGAGCTAGCGCGATCAATCCGAACCAGCCGGCCTTTTTCGGTTCCTAGAAATATTCTTTTACGGCTCACAATGCTTACGGCCGAAGCTTTCTCACCGGCATCACCACCGAAATCAACTTCCTCCCAATCATCTCCGCTATCGTCCGACACCCAAAGTGTAACACCTGCCTTGGCGACAATCTTTTCAACAACGTCCATTGGAGGATAGAAGAGCGCGTCGTAGTCGTCCGGCGCCGGCGGCGATACATCGACCCACTTGAATGCGTTGGTGCCAGTTGCCGGAGCACGCTCGATCCAAATGCCGAAGTAGGAGTGATAACACAGTTTCCCGGTGTCATCGGCGCCGCAATCGCCGCCGTCACCTAGCGCGATCTGGTCCCATGTTCCGTCGCGAGGGATATTGTGAGGATTGCCGAGCGTGCCGTTGTCCTGGGTGCCACCTATGAGCCAGGTGTCCTCGCTCTCCAGATGAATGATGAATTCGAACTCGGTAATGCCGAGCCCGGGATTTAGCGAAGTCCAGCTTGTTCCCCCGTCAGGCGAACGAAAGATGCCGCCATCGTTACAAGCATAAAGCACGCTAGGATTGGACGGATCAAACGCGAGATGGTGTTGATCTGGATGAATAGAATCGCCGCTGGATCGAGACGAGATGTTGCGCCAGGTCCAACCTGACACTCCACGGCTGCCCTTGTAGAGTTGAACCGCTCCCCAATAAAGAACATCAGGATCTGTTGGAGACACGGCGAGGCACCAGTCATACCACGCTTGATCGATGTCGGACTTTGGATCAAGTGACGGCGTCCTTTCAGAGGAGAACGCGCCGCCGCTGGAGGCGCGTCGCCAGAGCATTCCGCTGTCGCCCTGAACGGCAGCAACGTAAGCGACGGCCGGCTTCGAAGGTGCGTGGCAAACTTCCATGCGGCTAAAATGCGAACCCGGTATCGCTCCGGGAAGTCCCACCTGCGTCCAGCTGGTGCCACCGTTAGTTGAACGAATCAAACCCAGGACAGTAGCAGCAAAGATCTCCTGAGGATCATTCGAGTTAATGGAAATATCCCAGGTGGTAACGTTTTGAACCGTGCGCCAGGTTGCGCCGCCATTGTTGCTTTCAAGCAGCTTCGTGGTTGTGCCTACCCAAACATGAAGCGGGTTAGTCGGATCAACTGCGATGTCGAAAATTCCAATGCCTGAAAGATCATTCGAAGGAGCATGCTCCCACGTCTGCCCGCCATCGGACGATCGAAGCAGCCCAACGCCAAGTTGACTGTAGGTGTCCCCTTCGCCAGTTCCCGCGTAAACTATATTCGGCGAGCTGGGCGCGCCGCAAATTGCGCCCATCGACAGCGTCGGCTGCTGGTCCGTTAATGGTCGCCATGTTTTCCCCTGATCCAAGGTTTCCCAAAGTCCGCCGCCAGCGGAGCAGAGAACGAGGTGGTTTGGATTCGCGGGTGAAACAAAAATGCCTGAGCACCGGCCTGAGACAGGCGGCTTGTTGTTACCACCGGTCCCGTATGTTTGACCTTTGGGAATAAGGTTTGGCCCCAACGATCGCCAAACCGGAAGCTGCACGTTAGCAGCAAACTTTGCCGGAATCAGACGGGCTTTCGCTCTATCCGCCTTCGAATATTCAGCAACCAGCCTCGGGCCTCGGCGCGTCGGAGGCTTCTTGGAAATCCGCAGGCTCTCGATCGATTGTGAGGTAACAAAGCCGCGAACCAAAGTTGTTTTTGATAGCGCACGCTGGGTTTCGAAGTATTCGATCCGCTTCAACGCTTTTCCGCCGAGGAAACGTTGTTTTGCCAGTAAAAGTTTTTTACCTACACTTTGGCGCTTTTTACGAGTGGGGATATTCATAGGATGGCAGAAAGCTAGTATTTAGGATTGAGCTATTTCTTTTTGCGTGTCTTACCAATACGTTCGTTAGGCGCACGCTCGGCAGGTATAGTACTCGACGTTCCCGGCACGGGGAGTTTATCCAGCCCGCGCGCCGTACGGTCCTGCTGAATTCGCTGAAAGGCTCGGCCACCTGGCGGCACGTTCTCCGAATCTTCGTCTTTTCCCGGTCTTCTCATCGATCGATGTTCTTTCCATTTGATGTAGCAACTCCGTCGGATCGAGCACTGAATAAATTCTTAACCTTCAAGCATCCCATGATCCACTCTATCAGCACGTCCAACAGGAGCCACGTCGCAAGAAGAGCCATGCATTCGAGACTGAAACTGTGAAACTTGTAGAACATCTCCGTGATGACGAGCGCAGGAATGAAGCCAAGTAGTCGTCGTCCATACGCAGGTTGAGCATGTAAAGCGCGCAGAAAATCGATCATAGGAAAATCCTCCTTACAATGAGGCGGCGGATGCTCCCGTCTATCAAAACGCCGCTTGGATGTCAATCCAAATTGCAACCTCAGACTTTGTCGATTGAGACGGGCAACCTCAATCGAAGAATGAATTTACGGCACCCGGAAAATCTTTCCTGTGTATGGATCTTTCACAGCGGACCCGGGAGCAAAAGCGCTGACATCGACGTAATTTCCCTCCGGTGAATAAGGACTTATGACCATCCCTTTCTGGCCTGGAACCGGAATTCCATAGGGCATATCTCCTTTTGCTTTGTCCGCAGGCGCAGCTGAAGCCGGCAGCACAGTCCGAGTAAGCTCTTCCTTAGCAGGCTTCGATGGCTGTTCGAGTGGACTCGGACTCGCCTCGGAGCCCCGGGTCTTCCTGGTTGGACGGGGCGATGGCTGAGGCTGGAAAGCCTTCGATATTGATTGGCCAAGTTTCTTGAAAAAATCTCCTACCGGATCGGCGTTTGCCCACGGTTCGCTCAAAAAGAAGAGCGCGGCGACCAGCAAGGAAATGCAGCGCGAACGAATAAGGCGATGAATTAGGTTGTCGGCGTTCAATGTGAACCCGTGATTGTCTCCTAAGATTGGGGCCTAAGAGAAGAAGATTTTCTCTGCACGAGGAGCTCAAGTCACGCTCGATTATTACTTCAAAATCGCGAACGGCAAGATTTCATCGCTCACAATTCGATTCCTTAGCTGCCTTACGCTTTTGTTTACTCCAGCTGCTTGCGCACTTCGATTTCGCCCGGTTTGAAATCGACTTTCTCGAACTTTGCTTTGTCGAGGTCCCAGACCGCATGTAGCTCCGCGCTCCAATGCGGGCCCGGGGCGAGGTTCGGTCTGTTCTCGGCAAGAATATTCAGCGACAAAGACCGGCTTTTGAATTCAAAAGTCACCACGTCCGGATTGTCTGCCCTGAATGTATAGCTGTCCTGTTCCTTCGGATATTTCTTCAAATACCGCGTCTGCCAGTCGCGATCGAAATATTTCACGACCTCCGGCCAGATCTTCTCTTCGCGTTTGATCTTGTCGTTCGCGATCTCATAGACAACCAAATCCTCGTCGCCCCATTTCCTGTGATGCCACACCGCCACCCAATCGTTGCCGTTCCATTTTGCGTCCGCCGCGCCGCGCCCGCCCTTCCAAGTAACACCGTCGCCGGGTTCGATTTCCTGTAACACCGCGTACGGTTTGAGACGAACGAGCAAGTTGGGCAGGCCCGGATCTCCGTTCGAATCCTCATTGCGCACTGGATAAAGGATCGCGAATCGTCCATTCGGCGAAACCGTGCTCTCACCCACCTCGTATTCTTTCGGCACCTCTGGATATGATTTCTTTTCAGCGGCAGGCGACGCCGATTCTTCCTGCGCGGGAATTGGAGAGACGAACGACATCAACAGCGCCGCCAACACGATCAAACTTTTCATGTGCTCAGGACCAATCATGAGACTTCTTCAACGCGATTCGCAAGAAACATCGGATTTAACCACAGAGCACACGGAGCAACACAGAATTTTTCGGTTGGTCTCTGCGACCTCTGTGGTGAAGAAAGCTGCCTGTCCGGATCGGACTAGCGACCGGTCATTTGCTCCAAGTGTTCTGGATATCGAGCGCCTTTCACGTCAATTTTTGATGCGGCGTGTTCGATCTCGCGAAGATCGTCCAGTGTAAGTTCGATTGAAGCTGCTCCAATGTTTTCTTCCAGCCGATGCAACTTCGTGGTGCCGGGGATTGGAACGATCCACGGCTTTTGCGCGAGCAGCCAGGCAAGCGCGATCTGAGCAGACGTTGCTTTCTTTCGTTTCGCGATGTCGCCAAGCAAATCAACCAACGCCTGATTCGCTTTGCGCGCTTCCGGCGTAAAGCGCGGAAGCGTATTGCGTAAGTCCGAACTGTCGAACGTAGTGTTTTCGTCGACCTTTCCCGTGAGAAAGCCTCTGCCCAAAGGGCTAAATGGAACGAAACCTATTCCCAGTTCCTCGAGCGCCGGCAGGACTTCCTCTTCAGGCTTTCTCCACCATAGCGAATATTCGTTCTGGACTGCAGTGACCGGTTGAACTGCGTGCGCGCGACGGACTGTTTGTACTCCTGGCTCGGAAAGACCGAAGTGCTTGACCTTGCCTTCCTGAATCAGATCCTTCACCGCTCCCGCCACATCTTCGATCGGCACGTTCGGATCCACACGGTGTTGGTAAAACAAATCGATAACATCAGTCCGGAGTCGCTTGAGCGAACCCTCTGCGACTTCTTTGATGTGCTCTGGCCGACTATCTAGGCCGATCTGCTCACCTTTCGGACCGATTTTGAAACCGAATTTGGTGGCGATCACCACTTTCTCAAGGAAAGGAGCAAGCGCTTCGCCCACGAGTTGTTCATTCGTGAATGGACCATACATTTCAGCAGTATCGAAAAATGTGACCCCGAGTTCGACGGCTTTCCGAAGCAGCGAGATCATCTCCTGCTTATCTTTCGGCGGACCGTAGCCAAAACTCATTCCCATGCAGCCGAGCCCAATCACCGAAACTTCCAGGCCGCTCTTTCCCAGTTCGCGCTTTTTCATGCTTAAGATCTCTCAAGAATCAGGAACCCAAGAATCCAGGAAACCAACTTCTTACTTCTTAATTTTTACTTTTTACTTCGCCTCTGCTCACTCTGATTTGAGAGATGCCATGTCGATGGAGAAACGATACTTCACATCCGACTTGAGCAGCCGCTCGTAGGCTTCGTTGACCTTCTGAATAGGAATGACTTCAACATCGGCGGTGATGTTGTGTTTGCCGCAAAAGTCGAGCATCTCCTGTGTTTCGGGGATGCCGCCAATCATCGAGCCGGAGAAACTACGGCGCCGCACGATCAGACTGAACGCCGGGACGTCGAGAGGCTCTGCGGGAGCGCCCACCAGCGTAAGATTGCCGTTGACGCCCAGTAAATTGAGATACGCGTTGACGTCGTGATCGGCGGAGACGGCGTCAAGGATGAAATCGAAGCTGCCTTCATGCTTTTTCATCT
>WNGL01010927.1_pt1 | contig 11840 bp, 14 predicted proteins | sample 5400591 | NCBI WGS metagenome assembly WNGL01 (sample SAMN13153377, study PRJNA577476) | soil metagenome | isolation source: 80 cm soil or saprolite under Garry oak tree replicate 1 | place: USA:California | collected 2016-06-15
CCGAGGCGGCCGTGATCGGCGTCCCGGACGAGCGCCTCGGCGAGGAGGTAAAGGCGGTCGTGTCGTTGAAGCCGGGCGCCAAGGCCAGCGAGGCCGAAATCATCGCTTTCGTCAAGGAACGGCTCGCCGCCTACAAGTACCCTCGCATCGTCCAGTTCGTCGACACGCTCCCCAAAGGCCCGACCGGCAAGATCTTGAAGAAGGAGCTCAAGGCGCAGCTGGAGACCGCGGCCAGAGCCTGAGCGCTTATCGTTGCCGAACAGCCGTGTTTGTGGCCACCGTAGAGAATGGGAGCAAGCTGATCGCATACGCGTCCGGGTCGGTGCGGCGGTTCTTCATCCGCACAACGCCGGGTGACCGAATTAGGGTCGAGCTGTCCAACGACTGACCCAGGGCCGCATCGTCTGCCGGTACCACGATTGATATCCGCCGAGTTCAAGACTATTTACGAACGGGTCCAGTCGCATGGCCATCGCCGGACCAGGGAACGGCATTTGAACCGTGCTCTGCCGATGTTGCGCGATTTTAAGCGCCACAACCCAACGATTGTTTTTTGAGGGATCGTCCGCGGCTGTGCCGCAGCATCGATTTCTATAGTGCGCGGCCAACGCATCGGCGACTGCTCCGAGAAGGTGTTCGGAGTTGTCCAGCTCCGCAGATTAGTCGAGACTATGCTTCCGTTGGAATGCCGAGCCTGAGGGCCCAAATGGTCGGCCTTGCGCTTCCGCCGATCGCCAGGTGGGTCTTTCGGGACGGTGTCACGATCGCCAAAATGCGCGCTCGTTCGCGCGTGACGCAGGCACCAGACGGCGTGCGGGGCGAGCACGTCGAAGCCGACGGGCTCCGTATGGAATGGCTCATCCCGGAGGCCGTCGATTCGGAGCGGGTCATGCTCTTCTTGCACGGAGGCGGGTGGTGTTCTGGTTCGGTCGACAGTCACCGGGCTTTCGCCGGGCGGCTCTCAAAGACGTTGCGAATGCGAACCCTCCATCTCACTTATCGCCTCGCCCCTGAAAACCCGTTCCCCGCAGCTTTAGAAGACTGCGTCGCTGCTTATCGTTGGCTGCTTGCGAGTGGAGTCTCAGCCGCCAACCTCGTCATCGCCGGCAACTCCGCCGGTGGCGGCCTGGCAGTCTCAACGGTGCTGGTTCTGCGAGATGCCGGGGAAGCACTGCCGCACAGCGTGGTGTGCCTTTCACCGACAGTGGATCTTGCGTGGACAGGGAACTCGATTCGCAGCAACGGGCGACGCGACCTCCTGACTCCCGCATTTCTTCAGATGGTAAGCAAGTGGTACCTGGCCGGACAGGATCCCTACTCCCCGCTGATCTCGCCCCTATACGCCGACCTCGATGGCCTGCCGCGGCTGCTCGTGATGGCGGGGGATCACGAGGTGCTCATGGATGACGCCGTCGGCCTGGCCAGTCGAGCTCGCGAAGCAGGAGTGGACGTGACGCTCAGGATCTGGCCGGGATTGATTCACACCTTTGAGCAGATGACCTTACTGCCCGAATGTCACCAGGCCATCGCACAAGTTGAAACTTTCCTGAATCGGGCAGATCGGCCCCGACTCGGCGACGCCGCAGCCTGATCGTCAATACCGGCTGGCAACCTGAACAAAGGTCGCTATTTACGTTGCGAATCAGTTAAGTTGAGGACGCCTCCCGCGAGTTCGATCCGAGAGTAGAAATAGTGTCCCGTCCTCCCGAATCCCGGTGTCACATCTTCCCTGGGTAGGCGCCAGATCACAGCCGACCGCCAAGGAGGCGATCCATATGAAGCCACTACGGACGACGCGAACGGAGGGTACACCGTTACCTGCCCTGGTTCCGAGTGGCGGATCCGGGCTACAGCGCCGAGATCACGATTCGCCAACTGCTAAATCAGACGAGTGGCCTGCCGCCCAGCGCTCCCTTTGAGACGTCCGAACTGATTCGGGCGGCCGGGCACTACCCTCGGCTGATGACGCAAAGGAACCGGGAACTCTGGGTATGCCGTGTGGACACGCCGCCACGGCGCTTCCAGACCGTGAAGCCCGGGCCCAAATCCCGAGGCCCCCGACCAATTCCGAGTTCGGAACAGAGTTTTCGGAGGCTGCGCGGAGTCACCGAATCACAGCCAGGTCACAGATTCTTGGAGATGTGCCGAACCGAGAGCGTTCGTTGTTACTTTCGGTGGTCGTCTGAACCTGTTTCCGCGAACGAGACTAGGTGGTGAGGGCGGGACCGTCAGGTAGTTGAACCTCGTTTCGCTGTGTAGCCGGAGTGTTTCCTGGCCAAGCCATGCGCAAGTGCTAAGAGTCCAACCTCGAACTGTTCCTCACCAGCCACCAGCTGTAGCTCATCTAGGACGCGAGCTGTCATAGGGAAGTCTTCCGGCCGGAGGCTTGCGAACTCTCGGCGCCAGGCGGCCGCGTACACCGAACCTGACTGCCGCCGCGTCCGCGGCAGCTCCCATGCGACGAACCCCGTGGCGTAAGTGACCACAGCGTAGATTGCATGGACGGCGGCGGTGGGAGGCATGCCAGATCGAGCGAGTGCACCCAGTAGAGCTTCGATGCCGCGGAAGATGCCTGGCCCGATGACGGCTTGGGAAAGAAAGATGACTGCGAGACTGGGATGCTCGATCAGGGTGAAGCGTAGGGCTCGGCCCCAGGAGACGAGCACCGCGGTCGGTTCGGTCGGTAGCGGGCGCCTGAGTCGCAAGTCGGCGAGGCCGCGCTGTGCGATCGCGTCGAGCAGGTCCTCCTTGTTCTCGACATAACCGTAGATCGTCATAACCCCGCACCCAAGGCGGCTAGCCAGGCTTGGCATCGTCAGCGCATCCAAGCCATCCGCGTCGGCGAGCGCGAGCGCCGTCTCCACGACCTGCTCGCGGCTCAGCGAACCTCGAGGCCTCCGCCCGCGATGCACCTTGACAGTCGGCGCCACGGGAGTAAGGTACAACCTACCGTAAGTCATACGCAACTGAGGGAGGGGGTTGATGGACGCTGTCACGAAGTTGGGCCGCAGCGAGAAAGACGCCGAGCCCACCAGAGATTCCACGAGTCTGCGCTCCCGAACGCTGCTCGTCGCCTTCTGTCTGGTGGCGGCCTTCGTCTACAGGTCTAGCGTCTCGTTGATAACGTCCGGGCTTGCGGAGGACGCCTTTATATTGGGTTTCGCAGGGGTCCTCCTCGCCTTCGCGCTTTTCGCGAGGAGAGGGCAGAGCCTGAAACGGTACTGGGAGATCCCTTTCTCTTTTTTCGTCTTCGTGATCGCAGGGTTCTTCGGCGACGGAAGCATCAGCCCGTTCCAGCACCTGTTCGTGAACAACGTCCTGCACCAGACCACGTCCACCAACAATCCGCTCGCCTCCACGGTCGGCGGGATGGTCCTAGCCCAGCTTTTCGGGACCGCCATGCTGGCGGTCCCGGTCATCGTGCTGACCAAGGCCTCCGGCGGTAGCCTGCGCGCGATCTACCTCAACAGGACCGCGAATTGGTGGGGGCTTGTCGTCGGCTTGGCCTGCTTCCTGCTGATCTACTTCCTGGCTGTGCGCGGCCGAACCGAGTCATTCTTTCCCACCCACGGCGCAATCTCCATGTCGCGCCTCGTCTCGCTTACTCCGGCACTCGTGGTGCTCGTGCTACTGAATGGTTTCAGGGAGGAGCTGTGGTTCAGAGGGCTGTTCCTCAAGAAGTACGGGCGGTTTCTGAGCCCTCTGACTTCGAATGTCCTGGCCGCCGTCATTTTCACTTCGTTCCATGTCCAGGTTCAGTACTCGGCCAGCATCCTGATCTTCCTCGGGTACACGGTGATACTCGGATTGATCCTTGGCTGGTTGATGCAGAGGACGACGAGCATCCTGGCGCCCGCGATCTTCCACGCTGGCACTGACATCCCCATCTTTCTGGTCTACCTCTCATATGCGTCATCGTGAGCTGAAGCGCGACCCCTGGATTCTCCCCTCCCTTGAGTGGACCGTGTGGACCCGATCCGGGTCACAGCCGGGTCACAGAATCCGAGCACCAGGAGGGTGTGGGGGGACACGCAAGGACGAAGGCTGCGGCGATGGCGCTCAGGAGGGCACTGTCAAGGCGGAGCTCCCGCGGCACTCGAGGACACGTCACGGCGTCGGTTCGGCAGAAGAACGCTGAAGTGCGCTTCGCCGTCAGACGTACTGGCGCAGTCTGCATGAGCGCCGCGGATAACTCTGCCTACGGCGATGTCAGGGTTTGTCTTTCAACTCGGCTGCCAGCGCCCGCGCGAGCCTGTCAACGAAGTCGTTCATGGTGATCTGCGCCACCCGGTGCATTAGAGCGCGGTCGATCAAATCGCCAAGCCGTCCGAACGGAGGATCGTAGCGGGCGTTGAGGGTGAGCCTGGTTGTTCCCGATCCTTCTGGCTCTACGTGGAGTGTGCCTTCCATTTCCGGAAATATGGGTGGCCCCCCAACAGCTGTCCAGCTAACTGGGAGCATGACGCGATCCGGGCGGAGTGTCGCTGAGGATGCGCCCACCTTCAGTTGAACGTGTTTGTAGATGGGGATGCGCCCGATGGTGACGCCGACTTTGGCGAGGAGCTTGCCACCGTCGCCATCTAGCGCAACCGACCATAGATGGCTTGTCGCTGCAAGAAGCTGAGCCACCTTGTCGGCCGGATAGTCCAGCGTCGCGGCTGCTCGGGCGAACATTCCGGCAAGCGTGAGCCGCGATTCGCAGACGATTCAAGGGCCAGAAGACCCTATTTGATTGAGCGAGTGGCCGGAGGAAGCCCGCACCCGTTTGGATGCAAGGCCCAGCCATGTGACAGGAGGCTCGGACCGGATTATGCTCGCGCCGGGACAAGTGGGACGGAGCGGTCGCAAGCGTGAGGCCGTAAGGCCACAACCGAGGGGTGGGCAAGCCGCCGCCCGCCACCCACGCGATCCGAAGTCTGGCCGCCGATTCTGAAATGGGATCGGCGGTCAGGATCCGCCAAAGGGGCAGCATTCGCCTCGATAGCGTGGTCGCGCGACGGCCTTGGCGTTACCGTAAGCGTTGGAAGTGTCGGAAAGCGAGCGGGTCGGGATCACGCCCAGGAGCTGGTCAACCGAGCGGCAGTATGGCGTGCTGCACCTGGGCAAACGGTGGTATGTCGTGACGGCGGACATCGACGCCACAGGGAAAGCCTCGGGGGTTCGCCTGGATGGCCCGTACGGTGATCGCCAGACCGCAGAGACAGCGATCGAACAGCAGCACCGCCAGTCGTAGACGGGATCAGGCGGTTGTCTGCACGCGCCGAAGCGAATGGCGACAGGCCAGCACCCCTGGATAGCCCAATTCGCAGGGACAGATAAGGTAGAGGGGAATCCCTGCGTAAGCCCAGCGAAGCGCGTCCATCGCCTTGACGACGATCGTCTCGCGATCCGCCGGGCAGCCCCTTTCGTGGTACAACCGGCCGCCACACAGGCCGCATTGCGCGGATCGATGGGTTGCCATCACGGCTTCTAGCTGAACCAGCCAGGTACCAATTCCGAGATCTGTTCGTTGACGCACAGCCTGTCCAGAGCGGCTGAAGCAGGGACGGCTGGTGCGACGGCCCACCTCGAGGCGATGAGGTTGAGTCGCTCAGGGTCGCCAATGCCGAGCAAAGCAAGCTGGCCGGCCGACTCGCGCAGGTACGGCACTGCTTCCGACGCGGGATAGCCGAAGTCCGCTCGCACCAGCGCAGCGAGGCCACACAACAACCATCCGATGGCTGGCGCATCCGACGCGCCCGTATGCCCGCTCGCCGGCCCGCTCATTGGCTCTTGGCGCGCCGCGCCTCGATCGCTTTGGCAATCTGTTCGACGAGCGCGCGCGCGTACCCGTTGGCGGGCTCGCGGGGATCCGTTCCGGTTGTCGATGCGGCGGGGGCGAGGTCGCGATTAGTGGATCCCCTCAGTCTGATTCTGGTGTTGCTACCGTCTGGGGCGAATCCGAGCTCGAGTTTCATCAGAGGCGCATGCAAGCGCTCGTCGTGGTGAAGTTCAAGCGAGCAGGAGATCGTCTTGCCGCTCTCGCGTTGCTCAACCAGCCGCATGCGAAATCGGCGAGCGGAAGCCCCACGGAGCTTGACATCGCGACCGCCGAACTCGCTTGGAACGCCAATCCAGGACCACCCACGCTCGAGCAGCAGACCGCGCGCATCCGCGTATTTGGTGAAAGCGATCGTCTCGGCATGAACGCCCTGGAGCAACGTGAACCTCGCTATCTGCGAACTTTCGAATATCTTAAGCCACCCCAACCGATCCCAGATCGTGGTAGGGTAGCCAGCCAACGAGGTCGAGTTGAAACAGCTTCAGAAATTCAAGGCCGAACTCTTCAAAGCGCTCTCGCATCCGACGAGGATCCGGATCCTCGAGCTCTTGCGCGAGGGAGAAATGGGCGTGAGCCAGCTCCAGCTGGCGCTCGGCCCCGAAGGGACCACCGTGTCACAGCAGCTCGCGATCCTGCGGATGAAGAATCTGGTTGACACGCGCCGTGCGGGCAATGCCATCTACTACCGCTTGAAGGACCCCCAGATCAACGACCTCCTCGATGCCGGCCGTCGCATCTTCGAGGCTCACGTCATCCAGCTTCAGTCGCTGTCCGAGGAGGTGGCCGGCAGCCTGGCGTCTGTCTCCCGGCGTCGGTCAGCGGCGGCTGGCGAGTAGCGCTCACCCCGTGGACCCATCCGTCCTCAGAGTGCTCATGGTCGAGGACGATGTCGCCGTTGCACAGATGTACAAGTTGAAGCTCGAGCTGGATGGCTATTTGGTGGTTACCGCCGCAGATGGCGAGACCGGACTCTCGATGGCCGAGAAGTTCGCGCCTGACCTGATATTGCTCGACATAGGCTTGCCCGGCATGGACGGCCTGGCTCTCCTTGACGCGCTCCGCGCCAAGGATCGCCTTCGCGAGATCCCGATCCTGATACTGAGCAATCACGACGACCCGGAGACGAGGAAACGGAGCCTCGAGCTGGGCGCTCGCCAGTTTCTCGCCAAGAGCCGAACGACACCTGACGCCCTCTCCTGCTGGGTACGGCGCTCAAGCAATCCTGATCCCGGCTACTCGCAGTCATAAACACGTCCGCTGTTACAAGGGTCATGGTGCCCCCGACCTGACTGCACCGTGCGGCACTTGGGAAGCCCGGTGCCTCCCATATTCCGGATAAGTCAGCCAGACCACTACGACATCGAAGGCCGTGAGTCCAAGGAGCCCAATCGAAAACGCGAAAGTCATGCGGGACATCTGGTACACGATGAAGACGATCAGAAAAGCGATCATCCATCCGAGCGGCCACGTGCATTCCCGTTGATGCCTCCGTTAGTCAACTCGGGGGATCGGTATGCTTACGGACCAGGCGATGAGGCTCGCCGAAACCGCCGGCTGATCCGGCTGATGGCCTCTACCACTGCATCGTGGTAGGGGCCGCATCCAATCCCTGCGCGATCGAAGCGGAGGTGTTGGATGGACGCGTTAACGACAGCCACAGTCATGGCCCTGCTGGTCCTGGTCGCCTCAATGCTGAGCGTCGAACTCGCGCTCTCAGCGGCGATTTTGGAGATTGTGCTTGGCGTATTCGCCGGCAATGTGCTCCACCTCACGACCAATGTTTGGATCGACTTTCTGGCGGGATTCGCGGGCATTCTCTTGACCTTCCTGGCAGGTGCGGAGGTCGATCCGGGAATCCTGCGCAACAAGTGGCGCCAGGCCGGCGCCATCGGAGGGCTGTCGTTCGTCCTTCCGTTCGCGGCAGCCTGTCTCTTCGCGCATTTCGCGGCCGGCTGGAACCTGAGACAGTCAGAGATCGCCGGAGTGGCGCTGTCGACAACGTCCCTCGCGGTCGTCTACGCAGTGCTGGTGGAGACGGGTCTGACCAAGAGCGACGTCGGCAAGATCATCATGGCGGCGACGTTCGTCACGGACCTTTGCACCGTCCTGGCTCTGTCCTTCCTCTTCATGACGCCGAACCTTTTCCTGATCCTGTTCATCGGAGCCTCGATCGGATGCATCGTCGCCATTGTCGGACTCGAGCGATGGTTCTTCGGCCGATATGGAGATCGCGTCATCGAGCCCGAGATCAAGGGCGCCTTCTTCGCCCTCTTCCTCTTAATGTGGCTGGCGCAGCTTGCCCATGCTCAGGCCGCGCTTCCGGCGTTCCTCCTCGGGTTGGCAGTCGCGCCGGTCTTCAACCGCAATCCTGAGCAGCACAAGCGTTTTCGAGTCGTCGCTTTCTCATTCTTGACCCCATTCTTCTTCCTCAAGGGAGGACTCAGCGTCAACATGTTGGCCCTCCTCGGCGCGCTGCCCCTGCTCGCCGGATTCTTCGTTGTCAAGATCGCGTCCAAGTTCGTCGGAGTTCTGCCCGTCAGCATTCGATTCGTACGGCCCCATGCGATCTACACCACGCTCTTGATGAGCACCGGGCTGACGTTCGGAACGATCTCTTCGCTCTACGGCTTCAACGCCGGGATCATCGACCGCAATCAGTTCTCGGTCCTGATCACGACCGTGATCCTGTCGGCGATCGTGCCGACCTTCATCGCCCAGCGCTTCTTCTCACCGCCGACGCATGCTCTGTCCGTGGAAGAGGAGCTGGAAGTCGAGGACGAAGAGTTCTCTCCGCACAGCCATCCGCATCAGGCGGGAGGTTTATGAGCCGGTGCAGATGCCCGGACTATTCAGTGGGAGGGCCGCCTTCACTGCTGTTTCCTTAAGCGAGCCACACCACCAGATTCATCACTGGCCCATCATTCCCCGCATCATGGCCGGCATTCCATCGTGCACGAATCCACTCACCTCTTGAGCGTGCGCGCGGATGGCAGCTGTAATTCGCGGGTCGTTCGAGGTCTCTGTCACAACCACGCCCTTGGCGGTAAACGTCAGCTCTCGTCGGTAACTCGTCGAGTTATGGAATAGGGTCGGGAGGCTCGAGCTCATGCATGTGACCTCAGCATGCTGGTTGAGGTGCGAGTACATGCTCGAAACATGAGCCTGGAGGAGGGCGATCAAGTCGGGCGCATCAGACTCGGTCGTGGTGCGTACTCCACCATCGATCGACTCGACCGTTCGTCTCAGCTCGGTGTGGCGGTCAAAGAGTTTCGTATAGCTGGTCATGTCGGCCTGGGTCGCGCTGCCCATCATTCCCGAGCCCATCATCCCGCCACTGCCCACAGAACGCAGGGCATCACGAAGCAGGCTGCCGCCGGCAAGCCCCAAGGCGATCAAGGCACCGCCGGCGGCCAAGAGACCGAGCGCTGCGCGCCGCGTGATGCCAGTCACGGACCCCTCAATGCAAGCCGGACGCTAGATGACTACAGGCTGATAGTAGCAATGGTGCCTATCGCAGCTAAGCTTCCCGCGTGGCGGCCCCTCCGGCGCGGAAGTTCCGCGAGCCGAAGCCAATCGAACTGCTTGCATTTGCGTACGCGCTCGGCGTCGCCGGCACTCTATGGGACTGGCGGGAGCATCTCCTTGGTCCAGGCACCCAGCCCCCACACCTTGTCATCGACCTCGGCGGCCTGCTGGTCATCTCGGCGCTGGCGTTCAGCGGCAGGATCGATCTCCGCTCGCGAACGTTCGTCGCGCTGTACGTGCTTTTGGCATTGGTCGTGCTGATCGCCATCGGCCCTTTCGTGCTCATGATGGCCGCTCCCAGGAGCGCTCTGATGGCGAGCCTGATGCACGCGATGATGTCGAGTGGAGCCCTACTCGTGTACGTGCCGCTGGTGTTGCTCGCCAGTTGGAGTGGGTGGCGATGGCTGTCGCAAGACCGTCTCAATTGGTGGCGTTTAGCCGCAGCCTTTGGCATCGTGGTGGTCGCCATCGCGATGGTTTGGGACCTGTATTGGCATCAGACGCACCCCATGGAGCTGCAGTCGTCGATGGCGGGGCTGCCGCCGCACCAGGCAATACTCGCCGGCTTTCTGATAGGAGTGGTGGGTGCGGGTTGGGGAGCTGTCACGGGCATCAACAGGGCTGGGTTCCGAGCTCCCACAGCTGGCGGCGCGATCGAAAATCCAGCGCCGAGGTCAAAGTAGCCAGACCTTAGGACTCGGACTCTGACGGCGCCGGTTCTGCGCTGCCAGGGCGTGCCCGCCCAGGCGCCGGGCCGAGTTTCCAAGACCGGTACAGGGGGGTGAAGACGGCAAGCGCGAGCAGTCCCAAGGCGATCGCCTGGACTGCGATCGGCAGGCTTCCGAGCCAAACCGAGACGTTGCCTGCAAAGCCGGCCGCCCAATGGTTCCAGGCCTCCAACCAGCCAGGCAGGTAGGTGCTCTGTCCGGTGTAAGCAATCACCAAGGCGAGGATCCCGATGGCGAGAAACATGACCGCGGCAGCGGCGTCGGTCCACGGCAAAGACCATCTCCGAATTCGGATGCGTCGTGTTCGTAATGCGAAGCCCGGCGAGTTTGGGCGGACGCGATCCCAAACCAGCACAGCGACCAACAGCGGGAAGACCATGCCGAACACATAGGCCAGGCCAAGGCCGAGGGCTCCGGTGACAGAGGAGGTAAGGGCCGATAGGGCGACGACTCCGGCGAGCACGGGCGCGCAGCACGAGCTGGCGACGCCCGCAGTCAGGCCGAGGGCGAAAATGCCGCCCGGCGTTGACCCCGAAAGGCGAAGCCGCAGCATCGGGAACGGCAGCGACCATGGCCGTCCCGAGAGAACCTGGAGCGCGAGGAGGACGAGGAACAGGCCGACCACGAAGAAGATGACTCGGTGCTGCGCGGCAAGGAGCTGACCAAGAAGTCCGACGCCAAGCACAATCGGCAGCATCACCGAGGCGATGCCGGCCGCAAAGATCGCCGCCATCGCTGGCAGCCGCAGGCGTCCGCGCTCGAGCGCCGCACCGACGAACGTCGGCAGCAGCGACACCACGCAGCAAGGCGCGAACAGGGCTAGCACTCCGCCGAGGAAGGCGGCAATGAGCGAGCTCGAGTAAACGAGCGCGCTCATGAGACTCTGGAGAGTCGGCGCCGCACCCCGCCCTCAGAGATCCGGCCGTAGCCGAGCAGTTCATCATCCGCATAGAGCGCGGGCGGGAACGGGATTCCATCGCGGCGAACAAGGTCGGCCTCCGGGCTCTCCCAGGCGAGCTCAAGGATCTCAACCTTGAGTTCAGCGGCCAGACGCTGCGCGACGTCCCGCGCACGTCCGCAAAGATGACAGTCGAGCGCAGTGACCAGAGTCAGACGCGAGGTCATCGAGGCATCAGGCGGTCCTGACAGCTTCTACGACCTGGTCGACGGGAACGTGCATGGAATCTGGAGCCAATTGCTTCCATGTCACTCGCCCAGAGGCGTCGACCACGAAGATCGAATGGCCGTCCACGGCTCCCATGTCCATACCGCTAGGAAGCCGGAAGACGCCGAAGCCAGAGCCAAGCGTGTGATTCCGATCCTCAAGGATCGGAAATCCGAGGTGGAGTTGAGCTGCGAGTGAGGCCGAGGTCGCAGCCGGATCTGTGCTCACCCCAACCACCTGGCCGCCGGCAGCTTTGATTGCATCTAACTGTCCCTGCAGCTCCACGAGCTGCTGTTGACAGGCGCCTCAAGCGCCGCCTTCATAGAAGTAGACGACCACCTTCGAGCCTCGGAAATCGCTCAGGGACACCGTGCGGCCGTCGCTGGACGGAACGGAGTCGGTGGGCACGGGCGATCCGACGGCAAGGACTCCGCCTTCGTTGCCTCCGGAAGCTGGGTGCCCGAGTTGCGTGACAGCGACAAAGGCTGCGACCAGAACCACGATGCCGCCAGCAATCGCGTACGGCCACCAGTTACCTGAATTGGAGCGAACTGGGGGTCGCTTGGACTTCGACTTTGGCCGGTCGGCCACCGGGTCGCGA
>WNGL01008692.1_pt1 | contig 11839 bp, 7 predicted proteins | sample 5400591 | NCBI WGS metagenome assembly WNGL01 (sample SAMN13153377, study PRJNA577476) | soil metagenome | isolation source: 80 cm soil or saprolite under Garry oak tree replicate 1 | place: USA:California | collected 2016-06-15
ACAGAATGTCTGGCCACACGACCAACGTGCCGGGCACGCCGGATCTCTCGAGGCTCATCCGGGTCGAATCACCGTTGAGGATGTGCAGCATTCGATCAGTTGGCGCGACCTTGCGGTCGCCGCGCGTTAAAATCACCAACGAGCTCGTGCGAGCACGCCCGGGCCAACCTGGCTGTGCGTAACTTTATCCTACCGGTATTGCTGCTGACGGCGTGTTCGCGCGGAGCGCCGCCGCGGAAGACAGCGTCCGGCGCCGTGCGCAACGTCCTTCTCATCACAATCGATACGCTCCGCGCCGATCATGTGGGTGCGTACGGCTACGCACCCGCGAGAACACCGGCGCTCGATGCGCTCGCGCGAGCCGGTGTCCGCTTCGATCGCGCCTACGCCACAGCGCCGATAACGCTCACCTCACACGCGAGCCTCATGACGGGCCGCTACCCGCCCGGTCATGGGGCGCGCGACAACGGCATGCGGATCGACCTTCGCACCACGACGCTCGCGGAAGCGCTCGCGCACGCCGGCTTTGCGACTGCTGCATTCGTCGCCGCGTTTCCGCTCGACCGGCGCTTCGGCCTGATCAAAGGCTTTCAGACCTATGGCGACGCGATGCCGCGCGACCCGACCGGCCATCTCGCGAACGATCGCCCGGGCCGGCTCGTCGTCGACGAGGCGCTCGCATGGATGGACACGCACCGCCAGGACCGCTTCTTTCTCTGGGTCCATCTCTTCGAGCCGCACGCGCCGTACGGCAACCCGGCCGATCCGGCGCAGGCGCGGCGCTCCGTGATCGATCGGTACGATGACGATGTTGCCGAGGCGGATGTGCAATCGGGACGCCTGATCCGGGCGCTCGGCGCGGTGCGCCCGCAGACGCTGATCGTCATGGCGGCCGATCATGGTGAGGCGTTCGGCGAACACGGCGAGATCAGTCACAGCGTGTTCGTCTACGACGTCACGCTGCGGGTGCCGCTGATCATTGCCGGACCGCAAGGAGAGGCCGGCCCACAGAAGCAGCCCGGGCGCGTCGTCGCGGATCCCGTCTCGCTGGTCGATGTGGCGCCAACGATCGCCGCGCTGGCCGGACTGCCGCGATTCGACGCCGACGGGCAGAACCTCTTTCCGACCTCCGACCCCCAAACTCCAACCTCCGGTGTCCGTGCGTTGTACGCCGAATCGTTCGCCCCGCTGCTCGACTTCGGGTGGAGTCCGCTCCGAACGATCCGAAGGGGCGACTGGAAGTACGTCGCCGCGCCCAGAGCCGAGCTCTACGATCTGAAGGCCGATCCAGGCGAGACGCGCAATCTCGTGGACGCTGAGCCGGCGCGCGCCACGGAGCTCGCGCGGCAGGTCGACGCAATCTCGAGCGCCACCGTCTCGACGGACGGCCGGCCCAGAGACAACGAAGCCCTAGCGCGCCTTCAGGCGCTTGGCTACGCGTCGGGCCGCGCGATGGGCGCCGGCAAGCGTGCGGATCCGAAGGACCGCCGCGAGCTGGCGGCGCGCATGGCGGACGTGACGTCGGGCGAGCTGCGTGGTCCGGCGCTCGAGCGCGCGCTGCGCGAGATCCTGCGAGCGGATCCGACGAACCCCCAGGCGAACGTCCGCCTCGGTTACGTTCTGCTCGATGCCCGCCGGTGCGCCGATGCGGCCCGCCATTTCACGCTCGCGATCGACGCGCGTCTGCCGGGTGCCGACGCCTATCTCGGACAGGCCGCCTGCGAACTCGCTGAGAACCATATCGCGGCGGCGCGGCAGGCGCTCGTCGCAGCGGCATCGGTCGAGCCCGACAACCCGGTCGTCGACGCAAATCTGGGTCTGCTCCTGTCCGACCATGGTGATCCTATAGGCGGCATTCCGTATCTGCGACGCTCGCTGACGATCGATCCCGATCTGCACCAGGCGCGCTTCGGACTCGCCATCGCCTACGCGCGGACGGATCGCCGGACGGATGCCGCGCGTGAGGCGGAGGAGTTGTTGCGCCGCTTGCCGCGCGACGCGCCGCAGCGTCCGGAAGTCGAGCGTCTGCTGGCAACGCTCCGCTGAGAACCGCTGCATCACGCCGACAGGGACGCGCTAAATTGAGCCTGTCTTTATAATGACGTCTATACTACCAGCCAGTATATATAGCGATGTCCATGTTTTGCGCCGTTATTAGCTGTTTCTTCAGTCTCGACGCGCTCGTCGCGATGCGGTAGCATTCGTCCCGCGGCATCCAGGCCGCACCTGGCCTTGAGGGAGGACAGAAGACCAATGAAGAAGATCGTCGTTTCGATGATCGTGATCTGCGCGTTCACCATTCCAGCGGCGGCACAGCAGACGACGGGGAATATCCAGGGGCGGATCGTCGACGCTCAGAAGGCGGGGGTTCCGGGTGTCACGGTGACCGCGAAAAACCCGGCCACCGGCTTCACCCGATCTGAGATCACCGACTCGGAGGGCGTGTACCGGTTGAACGCCCTGCCGGTCGGCAGCTACGATCTGCACGCTGAACTCAGCGGCTTCGCGCCGTACGATGCCAAGGGCATCGTCGTCAACGTCAGCTCCACCGTCGACATGAACGTCGACCTCAAGGTGGCCGGCCTCTCGGAAAGTATCAAGGTCACCGCGGAAGTCCCGCTGGTCTCGACCAACAGCTCCTCGGTCGGCGGCGTTGTGGACACCTCGAAGATTGAGAGCCTGCCGCTCAACGGCCGGCAGTTCGCGAACCTTGCCGTGACGATTCCTGGCGTCGGACTCGGGTACCACAGCGACCCGACCAAGAGCTCGCAGTATTCTCCGCAAATCGCGGGGGGCAATGGCCGCAACCTCAATTATCAGATTGACGGCGGTGACAACAACGACGACACGGTGGGCGGCCTGCTCCAGCTCTATCCCCTCGAGGCGATTCAGGAATTCAACTTCATCACCCAGCGCTACAAGGCCGAGTACGGCCGGAGCAACGGCGGCGTGATGAACATCGTCACGAAGAGCGGCGCGAACAGTCCCCAGGGCAGCTTCTTCGAGTTGTTCCGCGACACGAAGATGAACACGGAGACGGAGACCGAGAAAATCACCGACGCCAAGAACGCCGCCAGCGGCGCGCCGGTCGTCGGAAAGAATCCGTATCGGCGCAACCAGTTCGGCGGCAGCTTCGGCGGTCCGATCGTGAAGAACAGGGCCCATTTCTTCGCCGCCGTCGAGCGGACGCAACAGAACACGTTCCAGTCCGTGTCGACGTTGGGACTGTTTCCCAATCGCTTCGGTCTCGATGCCAACGGCAACGGCGTGTTTTCCACCCCGTATCGCGAAAATCTCGTGACGGCCAAAGGGACCACGAACCTGAACGCGGCGCAGTATCTATCGGTGCGCTACGGCTACAACCAGAACTCGCAGCCGTACGGCGCGAGCACCCTTTCGCCGCCCAACGCGTGGGGCACGAGCACGAACAAGTTCCATTCGATCAACCTGAATCACAACTGGGTGCTGGGTGGAGCGAAGCTGAACGAGTTCATCTTCCAGTTCGCCGACTTTGCGAACGCGATCACTGCGAACAGCCTGGACCCGTCTGAGTCGTTCCCGAACTTTGTATTCATCGGCCAGAGTCCGAACGTCCCGCAGCAGACGCAACAGAAGAAGTACCAGTTCCGCGACGACTTCTCCTGGCACACGACGGGGATGGGCCTCGGGCACGACTTCAAGACGGGCGTGAATTTCATCAACGAGCCGCACCTGTTCCTGACGTTCAACACCGGCACCGGTGGCTATGCGTATTCGCACCTCGACAACAACCCCAACGGTCCGATCTCGTCGGTCAGCCTGAACGGCGGCTCTGCCCAGGCGAACACGCCAATGAAGCAGTACGCGGCGTATATTCAGGATGACTGGCGCTGGAACGAAAGACTCACGTTCAATCTCGGTTTCCGGTACGACCTCACCACCGGGATGGCGATCGATCAGACGAAGAATCCGAACTTCCGCATCCTTGACGCCGCCGGAAAAGCCGGCGTGCTCAAAGGCATCGCCGGATTCGGGGATTTCGGCAAGTCGCCCGCGGAAGACAGGAACAACGTCCAGCCCCGCGTTGGCGTCGTCTACGACGTGAATGCGGACGGCAGGAACGTCATTCGGGCCGGATGGGGACGCTATTACGATTTCGGCTACACCAACGCCAACATCCTCTTCGCCGCGGTCAACGCGACGGGCATCGGGGCCGGAACGATCTTCTCCGTGAACAACTCGAACGGCATCAAGAATCCTGACGGCAGCTTCTTCAAGGTGACCGATCCGATCAGCAACATCGCGTCGCAGAACGAAGCGGGCGGTTCGCTGCCGCTCAACTCACACATCGCGTCGCCGCGCATCAAGCAGCCGTACTCCGACCAGGCATCGATCGGCTATTCACGCCAGCTCGATGCGGCGACCGCGATCGACATCGATTACGTGCACTCCGAAGGCAAGGATCTGGGATGGCGGCCCGCGCTCAACCAGCGCGACGGCGTCACAACCGGACCACGTCACTATTCGACCCTCCTCGCGGCTTTCGGCTCCTTCAGTCCTGCGAGCTTCACTATCGACATCAGCAACGGCAAGAGCCGCTATGATGGCGTCAACTTCGGCATCCGCCGACGGATGCAGCGCCACGTGCAGTTCAACGCGTGGTACTCGTTGTCGAAGGCGAAGAGTACCAGCGGCAACGGCGCCGACGAGCTGAGTACGGCTAACATCCAGAACCACCTCGACCCGTTCAGCGACGTGCAGTTCGGGCCGGCGGGCCGCACCGACGCGCGGCACAAGGTGACCATCACCGGCATCATCGAGCTGCCGTTGGGATTCCAGGTGGCGCCGATCTTCAGATTCCGGTCGGCGCTCCCGGTCAACGTCACTCAAGGCGTGGACCTCAACCAGAACGGCGTGAACAACGACATCAGCACCGAGGCGTTCGCGTTCGACGGGTGGGATAACGAGGGCGATCTGGTGCACCGGCTGCCCAAGGCGAAAGATATCGGCGCCTGCAAGACGGTCAATTGCGGACGGGGCGCGCCTCTGTCGGCGCTCAACCTCCGCGTCTCGAAATCGTTCCGTCTGATGCGCACGGCGCGCATCGAAGCGATCGGCGAGGTGTTCAACGCGTTCAACGCCTTGAACCCGTCAGGTTTCAACGGGCGCCGCTTCACAGGGACGCTGGCCAATCCAGTCCCATTTCCCGCTTTCATGGGACCGACCGCATACTCGGGAGATTTTCAACAGCCTGAGCAGCGCCTCGGGCAGATCGGGTTCAGGTTCAGTTTCTAAAACAGTTAGCCAGTTTCCGGTTGCGGCTGGCTCCTTCGCGGAGCCAGCCGCTCTTTTTTTGGTAGGCACTTGGCGACTGCTCACTGGTTACCGGCAAGTGGCGGCTGGCTACTGATAACTGTCTACTGGCGCCCAAGCTGCGCCAGCAGGGAGGCCGCAGCGCGGTATTCCCGCGATCCGGGCGGCGCGCTGGCGAGCACACGTCTATACATGTCGATCGCTTGTTCGCGGTTTCCGCTCTCCTGGTACGCGATCCCCAGGTTCAACCGCGCCTCACTGAACTGCGGTGAACCGGCGAGCGCGCGCTCGAACCAGGGGATCGCGTCGGCGGCGCGGTGCGCCTGGACGAGCAGGACGCCGAGACCGTTGGCGGCGTCAGCCGAGCGCGGGTCGAGATCGATGGCCGAGCGGTAGGCCTGTTCCGCGCCGGCCGCATCGTTCGCGTCCCGCCGTGCATTGCCGAGATTCGTTCGAAACACGGCATTCGACGGATCGTCCTTGACGGCCCGTTCGAAGGCCGCGATCGCCTCTCCTGGTTTTGCTGATGCGACAAGGAGCAGCCCGAGCCCGTTCGACGCCGCCGCGTTCGACGGCTGCAGGGCGAGCGACGCCCGCTCGGCGCGCGCCGCTTCGGCTGGCTGGCCCGCCGCAGCGGCCGCGACGGCGAGGTCGTGATACATCGCGGCATCCTGCGGCCAGCGAGCCACGAGCCGGCGGCAGATCTCGACCGCCTGCGACGACAGACCCACATCTTTCAACGCTCGGGCGTAGGTCGCCTGGAATGCCGGCGCATCAGGGAACGCCCGCGCCAGCCTCGCCAGCCCCGGCAGCGCCGCGCGCGCCTCCCCATCCGACAATCGGGTGAGTTCGCCCTCGAACGTATTCCATGCCGCGATGTGTCTCGCGGGATTTGGCGCCCGGTCCGTAGACGCCGACGGTGTACCTGACACATACCCCAACGCGCGCAGCCGCTCGGCGGCATCCGAAGGCACCGGCGTCGCATCGGGAACGGTTCCCCCATGCGTCGCCAGGGAGAGCGCACGGGTGCGCATTGCCTCAGCGAGCGCGGCCTTCTCTGCGGCAATGTTTCGCCGTTCTCCTGGATCGGTGGACACGTCGTACAGCTCGTTCTCCGAAGACGCAATCAGCTTCCAGCGCGCGTCCGCAAGGACGGCCAGTGGATGCCAGCCGGCGGTTGCGGGATATTGCGTTTCTGCATAGACGTCTCCGGGCTGGACCGATGCCGCCGTTCCATCTCCGGGCGGCTGAATCAGGAACGCGCGGTCCATCGAATCGGGGACGGAAATCCCCGCAAGAGACAGCAGTGTTCCGGCGATCTGCGTCAGGGAGGCCAGTGTCTCTCTCACCGCGGGCGGACGGCCCGGGATGGCCAGCACGAGCGGAACCCGCAGCGTCGAATCGTACGCGAGCATGCCGTGCGTCAGCTCACCGTGATCGCCAAGGCCCTCTCCGTGATCGCCGGTGAGCGCGACGATAGTCTTGCCTTCGCGCCCCGATGCCTTGAGCCAGTCGAGCAGTCGTCCGACTTGGGCGTCCGCGAACGCCACCTCGCCGTCGTATGGATGACCGCCGGCTTTCGTCAGGTACTCCTGCGGCGGGTTGTAGGGGGCGTGGGGATCGTAGAGATGGATCCACGCGAAGAACGGCCGCGCGTCCGGCGCGTCGAGCCATGCCAGCGCGGCGTTCGCCACGAAGTCCCCGCGGCGCTCCGCTTCAAGTCGCGCGCTGCCGGTGGGATCGCGCTGGACACGATCGTCGTACGTGTCGAACCCGGCGGACAATCCAAACCGCCGGTCCAGCACGTACGCGCCGATGAAGGCGCCCGTCCGGTAGCCCGCGGCCTTGAAGAAGGTCGCGATTGTCGGCCGGGCGGTCGGCGCGGCGCCGTTGATCCGTACGCCGTTCGCGGGAGGAAGCGCGCCCGTCATGATTGATGTGTGGGACGGCAGCGTCAGCGGAACGGCTGTTCGTGCGTTGGTGAACCTGACGCCACGCGCGGCGAGCGTGTCAATCGCCGGCGTCAGTCCCCGGCCGACGCGATCCGCCCGTAGTGTGTCGACGGTGATGAGCAGAACGTTGGGACGCACGGCCGACAGTGGTGTCGGGGAGTGACGGGTGCAGGCTCCGACCAGCATGCAAGCGACCGCGATATCCACAAACGGCCGACGGCTCTTCACAAAGACCACGAAGGCCACAAAGATCACAAAAGAACGATAATCTATGTCCTTTGCGTTCTTTGTGATCTTTGTGGTGTAAGCCGTGGCCCGTTTCAAGAATCACTTTTCTCGCAAGACCATCAGCTTTCTCCGATCCCTCAAGCGTAACAACGATCGCGAGTGGTTTCGCGCGCGCCGCGATCAATATGACGCGCACGTCCGCGCGCCGATGATCGCGGTGGTCGAGCAGCTCGCGATCGATTTCCAGCGGTTCGCTCCCGAGCTGATCGCCTCGCCGAAGCAGTCGCTCTTTCGCATCTATCGCGACACGCGGTTCAGCGACAACAAGAAGCCGCTGAAGACCAACGCCGCGGCCGTCTTCCGATGGCGCGGACTGCCGAAGCCGCAAGGGGCGGGCCTCTATTTCGAGATCGCTCCGGGATGGGTCTGGATCGGCGGCGGGATGTGGCGGCCCGAGCCGCACGAGCTCGTCCGCATCCGCGAGCACATCGCCGACACCTGGCCCGAGATGGACGCCGTCGTGCGGGCGCCGATGTTCCGGCGCCGCCTCGGCGAGCTCGCCGGCGAGACGATGACCCGAACGCCGCGCGGATACCCCGCCGATCATCCGGCGGCGGAGTACCTCAAATACCGGCAGTTCTACGCGGGCGCCGAGTTCCCCGCGGCTCTGGCGCACAGCAAGGCGTTCTATCCCACGCTGCTCGCGACGTTCAGGACGCTGATGCCGCTCGTGCGGTTTCTGAATGATCCGCTCGTCGAGCACGCCGTTACAATGCCCCGCGTTTCGAATTGACAGGTAACTGTACTAGTGCTACTAGTACACCAATGCTGCCGTTCACGGTCGCGCTGCGCTCAGGCGATCCCGTTTACGAGCAGGTCCTCTACGCGGTACGCCGCGCCGTCGTCACGGGGCAGCTCCGCGCGGGTGACGCATTCCCGTCCGTCCGGGAATTGAGCCTGGCGCTCAAAATCAATCCCAACACGGCGCACCGCATCGTGGCCCTGCTCATCGAGGAAGGACTCCTCGGCGTGCGGCCAGGCCTTGGCACGGTTGTCAGCGACCCGGTGCCGGCGGGTGCGGCGGCGCGGCGCGGTGTGCTCGAGCAGGACGCGGAACGGCTGGTCGTCGACGCGCGGCGGAAGGGCGTCGGCCTCGCCGAGTTGCTGGCGGCGATCCGACGCCACTGGTCACGAACGGTCCACAAGGGAGGCTGAGCATGGCGGCCGCTATCGAGACGTCGAATCTGACGCGGCGGTTCGGACGCACGGAGGCCGTCGAGCGGCTGTCGCTTGAGATCCCGGAGCGCAGCGTCTTCGCGCTGATTGGCCCCAACGGCGCGGGCAAGACCACGACGATCAAAGTGTTGCTGAACCTGCTCCGGCCGACGCGCGGCAGCGCGCGTATCCTGGGCTGCGATACGACGGCGCTCAGCGTGCGCGAGCTGCAGCGCATCGGATACGTCTCCGAGAATCAGCGCCTGCCCGGTTGGATGACGCCGGCGCAGCTCGTGGCCTACTGCCGTCCACTCTATCCGACGTGGGACGAGGCGTTCGCTCGTGAGCTGCAGACGTCGCTCGGGCTCACCGCGCGGACGCCGATCCGCACGCTGTCACGCGGCACGCGGATGAAAGCAGCGCTGCTGTTGTCGCTCGCCTATCGGCCGGACTTGATCGTGCTCGACGAGCCGTTCACCGGATTGGATCCGCTGGTCCGCGACGAGCTGATCCGCGCGCTCCTCGGGGCGTCCGCGGATGGGCCGGTGACCGTGCTCGTCTCGTCCCACGACATCGACGAGGTGGAGCGGCTCGCGGACTGGATCGGCTATATCGACGGCGGTCGACTCGTGTTCGCCGAGCCGACCGCATCGCTGCTCTCACGGTTCCGTCTCGTTGAGGTCGTCTCGGACGCCGCCGGGCCGGTGCCGGCCGGGGATCCGCGCTGGATCGTGCAGGGCGTATCAGGACGCACGCTGCGGTTCGTGGACACCGCGCACGCCGATGCGGACGCCGATCTGCGGATAGCAGCGGCGTTCCCGGGCGCGAAGATCCGCACATCGCCGCTGCCATTGCGCGACATCTTCGTGACGCTGGCGTCGCGCGCCGCGGCGCACCGCATCGAGGAGGCCGTATGACGCTCGTCGTGCATCTCGTCAGGAGCGATCTGCGTCAGTTCCGCTGGGCGATCCTGCTGTGGACGCTGCTCGTCCTCGCTGAAACCGCCGTCATCGCGACGCGCCCGGCCCTGTTCGCGGACATGCAGCTGTACGGCAACGTCGGCATGATTGGCGGTCTCCTGTGGACGGCGCTGCAGATCGGCATATTGCTGATCGTGCCGTCGATCGTGCAGGCGTCTCCCGCCGTCGGCACCGAGGCGTTTTGGATGACTCGTCCGATTCCGCCGCGGACTGTATTCGCGGCGAAGGTGGTCCTGCTTGGAGCGCTGACGGTGCTGCTGCCGTGTGCGGCGCGGCTGGCGCTCATGCTATGGATTCACGTACCCTCCAGACAGGCGTTGCTCGTCACGCTCGAGATGGCCATCTCGAGCACCGCCTGGCTCGCCGTGCTGATGGCAGGCGCGGCGATTACGGCGAACCTTCCCCGTTTCGCATTGCTGTGCGGCGCGGCGATGGTCTCATTCGTGCTGCTGATGACCATCCTGTTAATGCGGGCGCGAACGGAGGCATCCGGCGTGGCCATGATCTCGGTTTCCGCACAGCCGGTGGCTCCTCCGGCTGATGATCCGACCGAGGGAATTCTGTTCCTGCTGTGCGTCGCCGCGGCGGGATTGGGCCTGGCGGCCCTTCAGTATCGGGTGCGTCTACGCCGCCTGTCTGTGCCGGTGGCAGTGGGCGGGCTCGCACTCGCCGTGTTCGCGATTCCGCACTGGCCGATTCCACTGCTCAAGGTCCAATCGGTCCTCCCGCCCTGGGCGGGGAACTCGAATGCCGTCCAACTGCGCGCGGCGGAGCCGGCGATCGAGATGAACACGCAGACGGGATCGGTCGAGGGCGTGAACCCATTGCGGAGCGGGAGTACCCGGGTGATGGTCGGTGGACTCGATCCAGGCTGGACACCCAGGCTGGGACTGCTCGCCGCGTCCCTGACGCTCGACAACGGCGTCACGCTCGCCAGCCGCGGCCGCGGCTATCAATCGACGCCGCAGATCGAAGGCTCGTCGGACAACCCCTGGCGCCTCGTGGCGCGAGAGGTGCTCGGCGTCGAGCGCGTCTTCGATTCGGCGCCGCCAAGCTCGGAGTTGTCCACCACGTTGGTCGTGCAGGCGAGAGACCTCAGCGTACCGTTGCCGGCGCATGGCCGATATCGCGGCCACTTTTCCGCTCGTCTCGCGCACTGGGAGCCGGTAGCGACGTTGCCACTACGCACCGGCGCGGTGTTTCAGGACGACGGCTACAAGTTCGCGATCCAGCAGGTTGACGCCGGCCCGGGCCTGGCGATGGCCGTCCGGGCGCGCGAATGGCGGGCGACCTCGTCATTCGATCGCAAACCAATGATCACCTATGCGTTCTACGTGCGGAATGCCACGCATTCACGAGCGATGGAAGGCCGGGAATCGGAGCCCTTCGAGGGCATGACATCCTTTCCTATCGGGCTGCCGTTCGTGGTGAGCTCGGGCGGACCCTCCCGGTTCTTCTATCGCGCCGTCGTCGTCTCGTTTCCGGTCGCCTATGGACTGCAGGAACAGAAGATCGACTGGGATCCGTCGTGGTATGCCGGCGCCGATCTCGTGATCGTCCGCGTGACCGAGGTGGGCGCTGTCCTGCGGACGCTCGACATCCCGAACGCGTCGATCGTCGAGAAACGCTGAGCCCGTCGACAGACGTTCAGCGCGGCCCAGGCGGCAGTTGCGTCACGAAATACCGAGCGATGAGCTGATAGATGTGCGGCGGCGTCCCCGGTCCTTCGGAAATCGCGTGGGTGCGGTTCGGGTAGACCATTAGATCGAACGGCTTCCCCAGCTCGACGAGACGATTGACCAATCGCTCGGTGCCTTGATAGTGCACGTTGTCGTCGCCGGAGCCGTGGACGATCAACAGCCGTCCCTTCAATCCCTCCGCGAAATTGATCGAAGACCCGCGGCGGTAGCCGCCGGCGTTCTGCTCCGGCACACCCATGTACCGCTCCTGATAGATCGTGTCGTACAGACGCTGGTCGGGCACGGGCGCGACGGACACGCCGACCTTGAACACCTCTCCGTCGCGGAACACGCAGTTGAGCGTGTTCGAGCCGCCGCCGCTCCAGCCCCAGATGCCGACGCGATCGAGATCCATGTACGGACGCGCGGAAGCGAGCGCCTTGACGGCCGCGGCCTGCTCCGCCGCGGCCAGTTCGCCGACCGCCCCGTAGAT
>WNGL01008694.1_pt1 | contig 11839 bp, 10 predicted proteins | sample 5400591 | NCBI WGS metagenome assembly WNGL01 (sample SAMN13153377, study PRJNA577476) | soil metagenome | isolation source: 80 cm soil or saprolite under Garry oak tree replicate 1 | place: USA:California | collected 2016-06-15
CGGTCTCGTGGATGCGCTGGGCGTTGTCGTACTGGTCCCAGAACAGAGGCAGCAGCACCATTGGCTTGCCGGACCAGAGGCACTCGGTGACGGTGTTGTTGCCGCCGTGGGTGATCACCAGGTCGACTTGGGACAGGACCGGCACCTGGGGCAGGAACTCCGCTCCGGTCATGTTGCCGGCGAGGCGCAGCAGTTCATGCTGCGGGCCCATCGACACGATCACCCGGTAGCGAGTGCGGCCGAGCACGTCGATGAGATGCTGCATGAGCTCCACGTCGGCGGCACCGAGGGAGCCGAGGCTCAGGTAGAGGAGCGGCCCGCTGTCCTGGTCCTCGGCCAGGGGGGCGGGGAGTTCCCACGGCTGGTCGGTAGCGCGCACGCACGCCTCCAGGTTGTGCCAGGTCGGCGCCAGCGCCTGCTGGCGGCGGTAGTCGACCTCGCTCGGGTACAGGTAGAGGTTCAGCCAGGGCGACTCGTGGATGAACTCGAGGTCTGGCAGGGGCGGGGCCCCGCGATCCTGGCAGAACTGATTGAAATCGGCCTGGATGGCGGCAAGCGTGCGGCGGTACTCGGCACGGAACGCCTCCCAACCGCTGTGACCGCTCACAGCCTCTGCCTCCGGGTAGCCGGAGAACGTCGGCGGGAGCGCAGGGTCCTTCAGCTCCAGCGGGTTGCAGGAGGTGATGCGGACCCAGGGGCGGCCACTGGCCGGCAGCGCCGGGAAGCAGACCACGTTGTCCTCGACGATCACGTCCGGTTCGACCTCGGCGATGATCACCCGCAGGCGTTCGTCCACGTAGCGGGCACCCTCGGCCAGCGCCTGGAAGGTCGGTGCGATGAACCCCTCCAGCTGCTCGATGGTGGGCCGGCGGAAGGTCGGGGCGGTGTCGCGGATGTAGTCCTTCCAGAACTGCCCGGGTGCCTCCTCGACCTCGGGCGGCGGTCCGAGTCGCATCAGCCGCTCCTCGAAGCCCTTGGCCTCCAGGGTGCCCGCAAACGACTCCTCCACGATGAACACGACCCGGTGCCCGCGCCGCCGCAGCACGTCGCCGATGCCGACACAGTTGTTGGTCGGCCCGTACGCGCTCTCCGGCATGAACAGGACGGTCAGTTCGCTCATGGTCAGCGCAGGCCCAGGGCGGCGTCCAGGCCGGGGGCGGTCACCTGGCCGGGGCCGACCCGTACCCGGCTGCGGCGCAGGATCACCGCGGTGATGACCACCGCGGCCAGGGTGACGCCGAGCATGATCGTGGCGAGGGCGTTGACCGCGGGCGTGAGGCCGAACCGGACGGCCGAGTACAGCACGATCGGCCAGGTGTTCGTCGTGCCGTTGGTGAACGCGGGCAGGACGTAGTCGTCGAAGGAGAAGGTGAACGACAGCAGGGCGGCGGCCACGATCGCGGGCATGAGCCGGGGCAAGGTGACCTGGCGGAACGTGGCCAGCGGCCCTGAGCCGAGGTCGTAGGCCGCCTCCTCGAGGGTGTCGCCCATCCCCACGAACCTGGCCCGGATGATGAGCATCGCCACCGAGGCGTTGAATACCACCTGCCCGATCAAGATGGTCGCCTTCCCCAGCGAGGGAAAGGCGTGGAAGTTGTTGCGGGCCTGCACGAAGAAGATAAGCGAGGCGACGGCGATGACGATCTCGGGCACGACGAGGGTCAGGTAGACGAGGGCGTCGAACGGCGCCCGGAGCCGGGGCTTCATCCGGGCCAGGGCCAGCGCCGCGCACAGCCCGAGCACGGTGGAGATGACCGCCGCCTCCGCGGCGATCTGCAGGCTGACCACGATCGCCGGGATGAAGGTCGGGTCGTGCAGGCCAGCGCTGAACCAGCACGAGGTGAAGCCGTTCCAGACGGTGATGTTGCCGATCTGATCGGGCGGCAGGCTGCAGATGTTCGATCCGTGGAAGCCCGCGAGGGCGGCGGCCGACGGCTTGTTGAAGGCGAAGAGCGCCATCACCAGGATCGGCAGGAACAAGAACGCGTACACCACCACCGCCCAGGCCGTGAACCCGTGCTTGGCCGTCAGCCGCCGCCGCCTACGCACCGAACTGCTCCTCTTTGGTGGCCACCAGGATGTACGCGATGACGAACACCGACAGCGCCGCCATCAGGCCGATCGACAGGGCCGAGCCGAACGGCTGGTTCTGGGCCTGGTTGAACTGGTCCCCGATGACGTTCCCCACGAACTCGTAGTTCCCGCCGCCCAGGATGTTGGGGATGATGTACTCGCCGGTCATCGGGATGAACACCAGCAGCCCGCCGGTGACCACGCCGGGCAGGGTGAGCCGCAGCGTGATCTCGCGGAACGCGGTGAACGGGCGCGCTCCCAGGTCGGTGGCGGCCTCGATCAGCGTCCAGTCCATCCGCTCGAGCGAGGCGAACACCGGCAGGATGAACAGCGGCAGGTAGTTGTAGACCAGGCCCACGCCCACGGCGTACTTGGTGTAGAGGACGTTGATGCCCAGGTCCTGGGCCAGGTACCCGTGCGGGTCGAGAATGATCTTCAGCGCGTAGGTGCGGATGAGGAACGACGTCCAGAACGGCACCACGACGAGGAGCAGCGCCAGCATCTTGTACGTGCTCAGGTAGCGCGCCATCCAGTAGGCCACCGGGTAGCCGACCGCGATCGTCAGCAGGGTGCCGACCGCGGCCATCAGCAGCGTGCGCTCGAAGATGGTGAGGTACAGGGAGCTGGTGATCTGGCGGTACTGGGAGGTGTCGAAGCCGTACCGCAGGCTGCCGAAGCCCTGCTGGGTCGCCAGCGAGAACGCCACCAGGATGGCCATCGGGCCGAGGAAGAAGACCGTGTAGTACAGCAGCGAAGGCGCGGTCAGCCAGGCCGGGTAGCGTGGCCGGAATGACCGCTTCCGCCGGGCGGCGGCCGGGACGGCCGCCACCTCCGGCGTCTTCTCCGCGACCGCCATCAGGCCGCCTTGAACTCCGAGTAGATCGTGGTGCGGGCCTCGACGACCTGCGGGCTGACGTTGAGGATGTAGTGGTAGTTGTCCGTGTAGGTCTTGGGCACGTTGAACATGGGGTCGTCGCGCAGCGCCGCGGGCAGCTGGTCAAGCGCGCTCTGCATCGGGATCTTGTAGTTGTGGTAGTTCATCTCGGTCACGGCCGTGCTCGGGGTGAGCAGCCAGTTGATCCAGGCGTGCGCGGCCACCGGATGCGGCGCGGTGGCCGGGATGCACCAGTTGTCCGCCCAGATCTCCGAGGCCTCGGTCGGGATGATCGCCGTGATGTCGCCCTGCTTCGCGCGCCCCTGCACGATCCGGCGCACGTCGCCGTTCCACCCCTGGCTGAGGATGATCTTGCCGGCGATGGCGTCGTCGATATAGGCGGAGGAGTCGATGGTCGTCACGCCCTTGCGGACCGACAGCAGGAACGACTTCACCGAGCCGAAGTCGGACTGGCTGGTGGTGTTGGGATCCAGGGCGAGCGCCATCAGCGCGAGCGGCACCACTTCTTCCGCGCCGTCCAGCAGGTTGGTGCGGCCGTGCCTCACAAACTTCGGCAGCGCCATGTAGAAGTCGTGCATGGTCTTGAGCTCGTCGGTCACGATCTTGTGGTTGAAGAAGAACATCGTGATGCCGAAGTCCTTGATGACGTGGTAGTCACCCGTCGGGTCGTACGACGGCCGCAGGAACGACGGATCCAGGTTCTTGAGGTTGGGCAGGAGCGCCTTGTCCAGGGCCATGAGGCCCTTCTCCTGGATCAGCTCGGCGACGGCGTTCTGGCTGGGCACGATGATGTCGTACGACGTGCCGCCCGCGTGCAGCTTGGCCAGCAGCTCGTCGTTGCTGGAGTAGAAGGTCTCGTGGGTGGTCATCCCGGCCGCGACCTCGGCCGGCAGCTTCTTGAACTTCGTGAAGGTCGAGGGATCGTCGTACTCCGACCAGTTGTAGATCTCGAGGTGGTTCTCCAGCGGCTTGCCGGCCAGCGGGTTCGCTGAGGCGGACGAGCTCGTCGAAGAGGTGCCGGATTGCGTCGTCGCCGTGCTGCCGCACGCCGCCGCGAACAGCGCCATCCCGCCCAAGCCGAGGGCCTGCCGCCGGCTCAGCGGCCGGCCGGCCGCGTGCTGCACCTCGCGGTGCAGGTAGTCGAACTTCGGCTTGATTGTGCGCGGCGCGAGAATGTTGAGTTGGTCTTGATCTTTGTTCATGATTCCTCCTGCTCGTCAACCGTGGCGGCTGGCGCTGCTTCACCCAGGAGCAGCGGAGAGGCTTCGTCCCAGCTGAGAGCGATCCGGTCGCCCGGGTGGATAGTGTCGAGCGCGGGGTCAGCGCTGGCGCGCTGCTCGCGCACGACGACGTTGCCAATGCCTGGCAGCTTGGCCACGATCTGGATCTGGTCACCCAGGTACATCTTGGTGATGACCTCGGCCTCGGCCGAGTTGGCGGTTCCGTCCGAGGAGCCCGCCCTGGCCACGATGCGCTCGGGCCTGATGCCGACCCGCACCTGCGTGCCCCTGACCGCCTTACCGCGGCCGCGCACGACGACGCCCGGGCCCGCGGCCACGGCGAACCCGCCGTCGGCGGCCTCGGCGACCTCGCCGGTCAGGAAGTTCATGTCCCCGATGAAGTCGGCCACGAACGGCGTCAGCGGCCGGTCGTAGATCGCGCGCGGCTCGTCTATCTGCTCGATCACGCCGTTTGACATTACGGCCACCCGATCCGACATGGACAGCGCCTCGCCCTGGTCGTGGGTGACGTAGATGAAGGTGATGCCCACCTGCTCCTGGATGCGCTTGAGCTCGATCTGCATCTCCTTCCGGAGCTTCAGGTCCAGCGCGCCCAGCGGCTCGTCCAGCAGCAGTACACGCGGGCTCATCACCAGCGCCCGGGCGAGCGCGACCCGCTGCTGCTGACCGCCGGAGAGCATCGCGGGGCGGTCCGTCTCCCGGCCGGTCATCCGCACCAGCTCCAGCGCGGCCCGCGCCCTGGCGTGGCGCTCGGCCTTGCCGGCCTTGCGCTGCTTGAGCCCGTAGGCCACGTTGTCCAGCACGGACATGTGCGGGAACAGCGCGTACTGCTGAAAGACGGTGTTGACATCGCGTCGGTACGGGGGCGTCCCGACCGCGTCCCGGCCGCCGATCAGGATCTCGCCCTCGTCCGGCTGCTCGAAGCCGGCGATCAACCGCAACGACGTGGTCTTGCCGCAGCCAGATGGCCCCAGGAGCGAAAGGAACTCGCCCGTGCGGACCTTCAGGCTGACGGCATCGACGGCCGTCAGCGAGCCGAAGCGCTTGGTGACGGCACGAAACTCCACGTCGTAGGCTTCGCCGTTGTCATGGGAGTTCACGCCCAGGTCACCCCCACAAGATCACAGTGTTAGGGGAACTGTAGGGCACCCGTAACCTCCGGGTCTATGGAGCCAGGGAAGGCGCCGACCGGGCGCTGCGTTACAGTGCGTGGTGGGAATGGCCCGACGACGAGCGGAGGTGACCATGGCGCTGTCACAGGATTCCGCGCCTAAGTTCGCTGAGTACGCCCACCCGGAGATGATCGTGTCGACCGAGTGGGTCGCCGCGCACCTCGGCGACCCCGGCCTGGTGGTGGCCGAATCCGACGAGGACGTGCTGCTGTACGAGACCGGCCACATCCCGGGCGCGGTCAAGCTCGACTGGCACACCGAACTCAACGACCCGGTCACCCGCGACTACGTCGACGGGCCGGGCTTCGCCCGGCTGATGTTCGCGAAGGGGATCGGCCGGGACACCACGCTGGTGCTCTACGGCGACAAGAACAACTGGTGGGCGGCGTACGCGCTGTGGGTGTGCTCGCTGTTCGGCCACCCCGACGTGCGCCTGATGGACGGCGGGCGGGCCAAGTGGATCGCCGAAGGCCGCCCGGTCAGCACCGACACCCCGGATCGGCCGCACGCGGACTACCCGGTCGTCGAGCGCGACGACAAGGTGATCCGCGCGTTCAAGGACCAGGTCCTCGAGCACCTCGGGCAGCCGATGATCGACGTGCGGTCGCCCGGCGAGTACAGCGGCGAGCTGCTGCACATGCCCGACTACCCGCAGGAAGGCGCGCTGCGCGGCGGCCACATCCCCGGCGCGAAGAGCGTCCCCTGGGCGCGGGCCGCCGCGCAGGACGCCACCTTCCGCCCCCGGGCCGAGCTCGAGGCGATTTACCTGGGCGAGGCCGGGCTGCGCCCGGACGACGACGTGGTGGTCTACTGCCGCATCGGCGAGCGGTCCAGCCACACCTGGTTCGTGCTCCAGCACCTGCTCGGCTTCGGCCACGTGCGCAACTACGACGGCTCGTGGACCGAGTGGGGGAACAGCGTCCGGGTCCCGATCACCCGCGGGACCAGCCCGTGACCCCGCAGCCCGTAAGCGGCGCCGCCCTACATCCCCGGCTGCAGGAGATAGCGGACGACTTCCACGCAGTGCCCGACAAGGACCGGCTGCAGCTGCTGCTCGAGTTCTCCCAGGACCTGCCGGCCCTGCCCGAGCGCTACGCCGCGCACCGCGACCGGATGGAACCGGTGCCCGAGTGCCAGACGCCGCTCTTCCTCGCGGTCGAGGTCGAGCCGGACGAGACGGTCCACCTGTTCTTCGACGCGCCCGCCGAGGCGCCGACCACCCGCGGCTTCGCCGCCATCCTGCACGCCGGCCTGGACGGGCTCGACGCGGACGAGGTGCTGGCCACCCCGGCCGAGTTCTCCGGCCGGCTCGGGCTGGCCGACCTGGTGAGCCCGCTGCGGCTGCGCGGGATGGCGGCGATGCTGGCCCGGATCAAGCGCCAGGTGCGGGACCAGCGGGCCGCCCCCCGAGCCGCGCTGTGAGCTGCTGGGCGTTGACGTGGGCCCAGTCGCGGTAGCAGTTGTTGAACAGCACGTGGGTGACCTCGGCGTCCGCGGCCAGACCGCGTATCTTGCCGGCCCATTCGTCCAGCTCGCCCTCGCCGTACCGGTAACCGTACTTCTCTGAGATCTCCTTGCTCGTCCACTTGTCCGAGTGCCCGTGCATCCGGACCACGGCCAGGTCGCTGGTGGCGGCCAGGACCGGCGGGATCGAGCTGGAGTAGCCCTGCGGCATGTCCACGCACACGTACGGGAGCTTGTGCTCGGCCAGGAAGTCCAGGGTCTCGCGCTGGTTGTCCTCGGTCATCCAGGTACGGTTGCGGAACTCGACGCAGACCCGGTCCGGCGCCGCCCGCCGCGCGCACGCCAGGATGTACTCCTTGTTCGACCGGCCGATCGGGAACCAGGGCGGGAACTGCAGCAGGATCGCGCCCAGCTTCCCACTGCCGCGCAGCGGCTCCAGCGCGGCCAGGAACCGGTCCCAGGCCGCATCGGCCAGCGCCGGGTCGACGTCCTTGAGGTACACCCGGTCCTTCCCGGACTGGCTGGCGGCCTCGCGCAGGTCGGCGGGCAGCGCCTTGACCGGGGTGGGGTGCTGGGTGAACAGGCTGAACGCCTTGACGTTGAAGGTGAAGTCGGCCGGGGTACGCATCGCCCAGGCCCGGGCGGTCTGCTCGGCGGGCAGCGCGTAGTAGGTGGCGTCCACCTCCACCAGCGGGAACTGCCGGGCGTAGTACCGCAGCCGCTTCTCCGGCGTGTTCGCCTCCGGCGGGTACCAGCCCGACTCGATCAGCGTCCGGTCCGTCCACGACGCCGTGCCCACCCGGATCTGTCCCATACTCCCAGCCTAAGGACTTCGTGCCTGGTCCGCTGGGCCAGGCGCCGGGTCAGGTCATCCCGCACGTCCGCGAGCTCCTGGCCGAAGCAGACGCGGCGGAATAGCCGGCGGCCCCGTCCTGTTATATGACACGTCATCAATCCGGAAGGACACCTATCTTCATGCGCAAGACCGCCCGCACCATGGTCCCCGTGCACCCGCTGCTCGCCGAGCGGTGGAGCCCGCGCGGGTTCGACCGGGCGCACGAGATCGGCGACGAGGACCTGGCCGCGCTGCTCGAGGCGGCGCGCTGGGCGCCGTCGGCGCAGAACAGCCAGCCCTGGCGGTTCCTGGTCACCCGGCGCGGCGAGGCCGCGGCGGGTTCGGCCTCGCCGACTCCCTGACCCCGGTGGTCGTCCTGGCCATCGGCCGCCGCGGCGGCACCGCCGGGCTGCCCGAGCCCCTCGCCGCGCGCGAGGCCGCCCCGCGGACCAGGCACCCGCTCTCCGACCTGCTTCTGCCGGCTGAGGAGCGGGAAAACCCGGCCCGTTAGGTTCAAGAAAAGCTCTGATACCGAACGGGCTGGCTTTATCGCCCCCGCCTGCCGATCGCTCAGGCCGGGGTCTTACGCCCTCCCGGCGGCGTCCTGCTGCCACGGCGGCAGTTGCTGCAGCGCCCAGGTGTTGCCGTCGGGATCGCTGAAGGTGACGAACGAGCCCCAGGGCTGCACGTCGACATCGCTGGCCTGGACGCCGTGCGCGATGAGTTGCTGCCGGGCGGCCTCGACATCGGCCACCACGCACTGCACGCCCTGCTGCGAACCCGGCGGCATCTGCGTGATCCCGGTGCCCATCACGATGGAGCACGCCGACCCGGGCGGGGTGAGCTGCACGAACCGCAGCGTGTCGCTTACCTGGTAATCGTGGTCCGCGTGGAAGCCGACCTGCTCCACATAGAACGTCTTGGCCCGGTCCACATCGGTCACCGGTATCGCCACCAGCTCGATTTTCCAGTCCATATCCGGCACGGTACCAAGATCGGCTGGCCGGGAGCAGTCCTGTGCTGCGCCCTGCTGACCGCCGGAATCGCCGCGGCGGTCCTCCGGCGCCGAAGTTCGGCGACCCGGCGCATGCTTCGCATTGAGAACCATCCCCATGGGGTGGTTAGCGCCATTCCCGTGACGGCGACATCTGCCCAGGTAGCACGCCGATATACATTTCACCCGCGGGCTGAGGTGAGCACGGCTGGCCGTGTCGGCCATCGCCCGCATCCGGTGCAGGCCGGCCGATTCCTTACCGTGTGATTACCCGCAAGCGGTAAGGCCCCGCGGCGCCAGACACAGGATGCCCCGGGCATCAGAAGCTGCTATCGTCTCGGACAGATGCCAGGAAATCGCCACCCCGGATGTGCACCCTCCGGAGCCTTGCGAGCCACTCAAAACCTCGAGGGATTTTCCGTGACCGCTGACCGTTCACAAGCCCAGGGCGACCCCGCGCGGGAAACGCCTGATGCAATGGCCGGAACAGGGATCGACACTACGATCCCACACTCCGCCCGGATCTGGAACTACTGGCTGGGCGGCAAGGACAACTACCAGGTCGACCGGGTGGCCGGCGATCAGTTCAGCGCGATCTACCCGGGAATCATCGACATCGCCCGGGCCGACCGCGTCTTTCTCGGGCGCGTGGTCCGCTTCATGGCGGGTGAGGCCGGGGTGCGGCAGTTCCTCGACGTCGGCACCGGGCTGCCGACGGCGGACAACACGCACCAGGTCGCGCAGCGGGTCGCGCCGGACTCCAGGATCGTGTACGTCGACAACGACCCGCTGGTGCTGACGCACGCCCGGGCGCTGCTGACCAGCAGCCCGGAGGGTGCGACCCACTTCGTGGACGCGGACATGAGCGACCCGGGGAACGTCCTGCAAGAGGCCGGGAAGTTGCTGGACCTGACGCAGCCGGTCGGGCTGACGTTCATGGGCGTCCTCGGTCACGTCACCGACTACGCCGAGGCGAAGGCGATCGTGGCCGGGCTGATGGACGGCCTGCCCAGCGGCAGCTTCCTGGCGATCAACGACAGCGTCAACACCAGCGAGGCGCTCGAGGAGGCCCTGCGGGTGTACGAGGCATCCGGCGCCGTCCCGTACCGGACCCGCAGCCTGGAGGAATTCACCGGCTACTTCGACGGCCTGGAACTGGTGGAGCCGGGGGTGGTCTTGGTGGCCGACTGGCGCCCCGAGCCTGACGCCAGCCGCGGCCCGGAGATTCCGCAGATCGGCGGCGTCGGCCGCAAGGCCTGACCGTCCGCAAGCCGAGCGCGGGTCCAAGTTCAGGTGGCCGTATTTATCTGGTTACTGAACTAATACGACGCTCAGGCAACTGGGCTGATGGTCACGCCCGGCGGTCCTGCTCGATGAGCCGGACGATCTCGCCGACCGAGCGGACCTGGCCGTAGCGGCGGCGGATCACGTCGGCGATCAGGCCGGTCCAGCCGGTCTGGTGCCAGGCGCCGAGCGCCGCGCCGTTGTCGCCGTGGAAGTACTCGCCGAAGACGATGTTGTCCCGCCAGGCGGGGTCGTCCTGCAGGAGCCCGTACCCGCCGAAGCAGGGCCGCCGGCCGTCCGGACCGCGGGTGAACAGGGCGATGAGCCGGTCCTGCAGGTCGTCGGCGACCTTGTCCAGGGTCAGCCACTCGCCGCTCCCGGTCGGGTACTCGATGGTGAAGTCGTCGCCGAAGAACCGGCGGTAACGTTCCAGGGCGCTGATGATCAGGTAGTTCAGCGGGAACCAGACCGGCCCGCGCCAGTTGGAGTTGCCGCCGAACATCGGCGTGGTGGACTCGGCGGGCTCGTAGTCCACGCTGGCCGTGATGCCCTCGACCTGGATCTGGTAGGGGTGCTCGCGGTGGTACGCCGAAAGCGCGCGCAGCCCATATGGGGACAAGAACTCGCTCTCGTCGAACAGCCGGGCCATCAGCCGCTGGACCTCGTCCCGGCCGGCCAGGCTGAGCAGGAGCTTCTGGTCGCCGGCCAGGTCGCGCAGCATGCCCCGCTCGCGCAGGGTGCTGGGGTCGGCCAGGCCCTCGCGGCCCAGCAGGCCGGCGAACCGCTTGCCCACGACCAGCGCCCGCTGCAGGTCGTCCTCGTCCACCACCGCGGCGGCCAGCGCCGGGATCATGCCCACCATCGAGCGGACCTTCACCGGCACCATGGTTCCGGACGGGGTCACCAGCCGGTCGTAGAACAGGCCGTCGGTCTCGTCCCACAGGCCCTGGCTGCTCAGCGCGTCGCGGATGGCGGCGAAGTGCTCGAGGAACTTCATCACCAGGTCCGCGGTGGGCCGTTGCCCGGCCTGGCCGAGCACGACCGCGATGGCGCACAGGGCCATCGCGTAGAAGCCCATCCAGCCGGTCGCGTCGGACTGCTCCAGGATGCCGCCGACCGGCAGGTGCGAGCGGTCCAGCGGGCCGATGTTGTCCAGGCCGAGGAAGCCGCCCTCGAACACGTTGTTGCCGCCCGCGTCTTCGAGATTGACCCACCAGGTGAAGTTGACCAGCAGCTTGTCGAAGACCCGGGACAGGAACTCGACGTCGCGGCCCTCGTCGACGGCGAACACCTCCAGCGCCGCCCAGGCCTGCACCGGCGGGTTCACGTCGGAGAAGTCCCACTCGTAGGCGGGCAGCGCCCCGTCCGGGTGCTGGAACCACTCCCGGCACAGCAAGATCAGCTGGTACTTGGCGAACGCGGGGTCCACGTGCGCCAGCGCGACGCAGTGGAACGCCAGGTCCCAGGCGGCGAACCAGGGGTACTCCCATGTGTCCGGCATCGACATGATGTCGAAGGCGTCGAAGCTGCGCCAGCGGGAGTTGCGCCCGGTCAGCCGCTGCGACGGCGGGGCCGGCTGGCCCGGGTCGCCGTCCAGCCAGCGGGCCACGTCGTAGTAGAACAGCTGCTTGCTCCACAGCAGCCCGGCGAAGGCCTGGCGCATGACCCTCGCCTCGTCCTCGCTGGCCTCCCGCGGCGTGAGTTCGGCGTAGAACTCGTCGGCCTCGGCGCGCCGCGCCGCCAGCGCCTGGCTGAACTCGGTGCCGAGCGCCGCCGCCACCGAGCTGCCGGGCCCGGCCGGCCGCGGCCGCAGCCGCAGCCGCAGCTCGGCCGAGGCGCCGCCGGCCAGCGTCAGCTGATACCAGAAGGCGCACTTGGTGC